>Ga0302347_1004935_pt1 | contig 10217 bp, 12 predicted proteins | sample PhyWR1_FD_202178 | JGI IMG/M metagenome (GOLD analysis project Ga0302347, IMG submission 202178) | Leaf surface microbial communities from wheat plants in UC Gill Tract Community Farm, Albany, California, United States - DLSL W.R1 (v2)... | ecosystem: Host-associated > Plants > Phyllosphere >...
GTCCGCTGGGCAGCGTATTTTTAAGTCTCCTATTCCATGGCTCATTAGTGCTTATTTTTATTGGCTATTTGACGACCTCAACGCCGATTACCGGGGTATTACCGCCCGCTATTCCTATTCAGATAGGGCATTATCAGCTTGAGCAACAAAAAGAAGCTGAAATTAATCATGCCCCCAAACAGCAGATGGCTACCCGGGAAGAAACTCTGCCCGAACCGGTAAAAGAAATTGAAAATTTGCCGAAAACTCGCCTGGTTGAAAATGGTAATCTGGCGCATGTGAGTGAGAAAAAACAGCCGCCGAAGAAAAAGACTGAACCTGTACAAAAAAGAGTGTTCGAAGCACCAAAAAGTGTTCAGGAAGAAGCTATTACGGCAGTTCCTGCTTCCGGTACTACCGCAAATAATAGCGCTACTTTTACCAGTAATGCTTCAGTAGCCGTCAGCGGGCAGCAAAGCTGGCACAGTGAAGTTCATCAGCGTCTGGGAAAGGCGAAGCGTTATCCGAGAGAAGCATTACGCTATAACTCTACCGGTATTTCTCAAGTCAAAGTGGTACTCAATAGCCATGGTGAACTGATGAGTGCCAGATTACAGACTTCATCCGGAACCAAAATTCTTGATAAAGAAGCGCTGGCAACGATCAATCGCGCAGCGCCTTTCCCGGCACCACCAGAGACGCTTCTGGTTGACGGGCGAGTGGAGTTTATTGCGCCTATCGCTTTTGATATAGCCCGTTTATAGTTAATTATATCAATAAGCTAATTTTTAATCACGACTGGCGAAAACGTTCTATTTCTTCAGGGAGCCGGTAGAAAGAGTCGATAACCACATCTGCTCCGGCAGTCATCAGCCTGTCACGGTGACAGGGCGTGGTATGCGCGCCACCGGTGAATCCGACCACATACATTCCCGCGCGTTTGGCGGCCATCACACCGTGTACTGAGTCTTCAATCACCAGCGTATTTGCCGGTTGTGCATTAAATTGCTGTGCGCCGTATAAGAAAATATCGGGTTTTGGTTTTCCGCGTCCCGGCCCTAAATCATTTGCGGAATAGACCCAGGGGGTAAACAAACTTTTTAGTCCAACCAGGGTCAGCATATAATCCAGTTGTTCGCTTCCCGAATTAGAACAGATGCACTTAGCGGTGGTTATTTTACTGATGACCTCAAAGCTACCGGCGACGCGCTCAAGACGGGTGGCAAAAGCAGCCATCAGCTGAGGATAAAAATGCTGGCCAATAGTGGCAGACAGGGTGATTCCTGTATCACGACGAACTTGTTCAATAAGTGCCTCCCAGGCGAGACCACTGTATAAACGGGTAAACTTCTCAATATCAATATCTACCCCTTGATGATTTAGTAGTGAGACCGTTAATTGAATACCAATGATTTCGGAATCAACCAGCACGCCATCGCAGTCGAATATAATTAAATCGAGTGTATTGCTCATGTGTTTCCCTTATCAGCCGATGTGCGAAAGGCGGCATCAGCCGCCCAGTTATTTATCGTTATCTTTACTGATATTTTGTTCAGGCAACGTTGCGCTCTTTTTTATATTTCACCAGTAACTCCTGAATATCACGCAGACGCGATACGGCAACAGACGAGAGTTTCTCTTTTGAGATATTACGGTCAAGGGAAATACAGTCTTTCCACAGTGAACGTCCGGCAATCACTCCGGAGGCACCGTTACGCAGTGAAATATCGACCTGAGTGAGGAAGGTGGCATGATCCACACCCGCAGACAGCACTGCCCAAGGAACATCTCCACAGATATCGGTTACCGCGGCACAAGCTTGCTCAGTTCCTGGGTAAGGGATCTTCAGGACTTTGGATCCGCAGTCAATACAAGCCTGACAGCCTTCCTCGATAAGTTGTGGGATCTTGCTCTGATATTCTTCTTTGCTCTCATTTTCCAGCTGATAGGTCAGGAATTCGACCACCAGGAACAAGTCTTCGCGAGCAAAATCGGCGATAACATCACGCAGTGTCTGAAGGTTTTCTACGTTGGCTTTCGGCGTATCGCTACGCAGATAGATCATGATTTTGCCGCCGGTGGCACCCAGCTCGCGGACTTTACGGGCGGTAACACCTTCGACCATTTTTGAAATACGGTACCCTTCAGGCGAGGTATCCCAGCCGGAAGCATCCAGGCCAATCAACAGACCGGTATTACGTGGAACCACGCCCTCATCAATAATTCCCGGAACCGCACAGATAGGGTCGACCAGAACACAGCCAGCCTGTGAGGCCAGAAAACGGGTAATATCGTATTTGGTTTTACCTAAAGTATCATTGGTGATCTGCGCTTGTTCTTCCGGCGTTGCCGCTAATAAAGTACGCATACCGCCACGCTGATCGCAGGCAACCACCATCATTGCACCGGTTGCATCACAAATCATTTGATAGCCACGTCGTTCTGCTGTTGTCATTTTGTTCATAATATATTCCTCATCACGGGAGCATTAGTGGAGATTAATTGTGATTAATATTTTCTTTGACCCAGTTAATAAGTTCTTCATGGTTAACATTATTAGTCTGTTCAAAGGTATAAACTTTTCCTAAATTCATTGGCTCTGCGCGTTCTGCCAGTAAAATCAATTCCGGAATATACTCCTCTCCCGGATGACCTTTAATCCGACAACCACAACGGTTTTTATAGCGTTCGGCGACTAACTCGGCAGAGGCTTTAACCCAGATCTCTATAACTTGTATGTCACCTATTTCTTTCAGATAGTCCTCAAGCACCGACTTATCACGAAAGCCAAACCAGGCATCCATAATAAATATCACTTCGGGTGGTGAGGACTTGACGATATTAAACATCGCCTCATAGGCCGCATAACCCAGCTTTCTATTTAATGGTCTGTCAATTACATCCGTAAACTGAACCATAAAAGGTTCTTTAATTTCATCGATACTCAGCACAGGAAATAAAAAATAATTAGCGATGACTTTCGTTACTGAACTTTTACCTGATGCCGGAATACCGTTGACGAGAATGAGTGTTTTCATAGTAGTCCGATAATTTCATCAATGGTTGTCGCTCGCCTGATATGTAATAAAGTCTCCTCCTGCTCCAGTAACCCGACTATGGATGCAATCCCTTCAGTAATATGAGAATCTCCATTGACACCGCCGAACATCACTACAATATCAACCGGTGGACTGCCATTGATTGATGTCGGCTTACTTAAGGTCACCATGCTGAAACAGTCTTTAATTACGCCACATTCTGGTCTGGCATGTGGAATAGCGATGCCTTCATCAAAAACATAATAAGCGCCATATTCCAGAGTGTTATCAATAACCGCTTGCGGATATTTTTCGGTAACAAAACCACCTTCAATAAGGGGTTTTGCTGCCTGATGTATAATCTCATTCCAGGAATCAACTTCCATCTGGACTTGAATATATTGGTTCTGTGCAAGAAATGCTTTTATGCTCATGTTACCTCATATATTTTTTCGGATAGTATTCCTTAGTTCATCTATTTTAATAAACATATCGTCTACCCGGTCGCGATACATTTTGTTAGATGAATAAATCTTTATGGCTTGATTGTATTTAACCATCAGATTTTTTTGAGTGTCATTATCAGCTGGGTTTTCCGCAAGGGCCGCTTCAAGCTGAATTAACTCTTCGGTGATAATCTCTGCCTGAGCATTATTATCCCCCTCTGTTACTGGTGCTTCTGAGCTGAACATTTGCTTTAATTTTGCAAACATATATTCCCTCCTACTTACCTAGCTTTCTATTAGCAAACCAGACAATAAATACGACGAAGGCAATAAAACCGATAACGAATGGCCAGTCATTCTGGAAGGCATGGCCGAGTACTAAACCGGTACCGATGACATCTGAATCACTGAAGGTGACGCCTTTAAAGCCGAAGGTTTCCAGTAAGGGGATTAACATGGCAGGTAATAAGGTGATAAATAAGCCATGCACTACACCACCAATAATTGCCCCTTTACGTCCGCCCATTGCGTTACCAAAGACCCCAGCAGCGCCGCCAGCGAAGAAGTTTGTCAGCAGACCTGGCAGGATCATTGCCAGACCAAACAGAGGGAAGACAATCATGCCGATAATGGAACCGACGGTAGTCGCAAGGAAGCCCACGATGACCGCATTGGGCGCATAAGGGAACAGTACCGGGCAATCCAGAGCGGGTTTAGCGTTAGGCACCAGGCGCATGGCAATACCGCGGAAAGCCGGGACCAGTTCGTTAAGCAGTAAACGTACACCGCTGTATAAGACAAAGACCCCGGCGACAAACTGCATCGACTGCATAAAGGAAAACATGATGTAGTTGGTGCCATTCGAGAACTGCGAGATGTATTCAGGACCGGCGAAAATAGCTGGAATGATATACATCGGTACCATTATCACGGCCATTGACAGGTAAGTGTCTTGCAGGAATTTGAAATTATCCGGCAGCACTAAATCTTCAGTAGAACGTGAATTTTTACCAATGGCTCTGGCAACGGCAGCCTGCACCAGATAACCGATAGTACAGAAGTGTCCCAGGGCAACATCATCAGAGTCAGTGATTTTACGCACGATAGGCTGGGCGATAGCTGGCATCAGTACGGCCATGATGCCACCGAAAATACCTCCGGTCAGAATCAAGGTTGCACCTGTCAGCCCGGATTTATAGCCAATTACGGTACCGATAGTTGCCATCCACAATAATGCTTGCCCGGTCAGGAAGATGTATTTGAACGGTGTGATACGCGCAATAATAATGTTGACGGCAAAGATAACTAACAGCGTGAGCGCGACTTCAGAGCCCAGTTCACGGTTTGCTACACCGGCGATGGCCGCAACATCGGTAATGTAGCCCTGCATACCAAAACCGCTGGTAAAAATATCATTAAGGAAGGTCAGGGCGGCAACAATGATATTGATGCCTGCCATCATGATTAAAAAGCCCATCAGGGTTTTAAACGTACCTTCAACGATTTTACCGACAGATTTTTTTTGTAAGATCAGTCCCAGCATGGCTATCAGGGCAATCAGTATTGACGCCTGGCCGAGAAAATCTTTTACAATAAAATGAATAATAGCGTCCATTTACCACCTCATCTTTCAGTTCGAGTTTATATATGCGAGGATTTTTTCTTCTATTTCTTTTTTGTCGGTGAGCTTATTTAATATAATGACCTTTTTCTTTTGCTCATCGTCAGCGTCGGCTGTTAAAACATCGGCAAACATTTTTTGAGTAAGAATAAAGTCATATTTAAATGAAGAGGCTTCTGATACTGTCGTGTGATCAATATCAGCTTCAATACCCAATTTTTGTAAAACAGATTTTGCACTCATCTCAATTGCAAAACTTGAACCCAAACCACAGCCACATACGCAGAGTACTTTAAGCATATTAACACCTCAGATAAGGTTATTTATTTTAGCCAGTTTGTAGAGGTTACTATCTTCATCCACTAAACGTTTATCGGAATTTTCAAGATCGATAGGTATTGCTTTATTATTGTTATTAATAACAATGATTTTATTCGTCAGACCACTCTTAATACATCTCACCATTTCTTCGGCGAGAATAGCTCCTTGAATAATTTCTTCGCCAGTAGGTTTACCGTTACGTAAACCATAGCCAAGAATTGTTTTTCTAATTCTGATACCAATTTTGTGTTCAAGCTTGCCAATCATGGTATCGATAGCGCCCTGGAATCCAGGGGTATATTCTTTGGTGTAACCTTCAGAGCAAAGAATGATGACACTATTCTGGTTGTCGATTTTATGTTTAATTTTACTCGCCAGAACATCTATATCCCAGGGAGCTTCAGGGATCAGCGCAATATCGGCATTACTTTTCAGGGCTGCCTGCAAGGTGAGTTCACCACAATAACCCCCCAGCAGTTCAATCATAAAAATGCGGCCAGGTAATCCACGACCGGTATTGCGTAATTTTTCTACTTCACTGATAACCTGCTCGCAGGCGGTAGAAAAACCAATGGTATAACTGTTTCCGGTAATATCATTATCGATAGTCATTCCTACGCCATAACAATTAACGCCGTAGGTGCTAAGAATTTTTAAAAACTGAAACGAACCGTCGCCACCCGCCATGATTAAACAATCAATTTTTTTCTGACGGATATTTTTGGCAATTCGTTCAAAGTCGGATTTTTTACATTTATCCTCTTTACGTCCTGAAGCCACAATAGGCACCGAGGAGATTGATAAATCGACTAAATCACGATGTAATATATCTTTATAGCGGTTTTCAATCAGGCCATTAATACCGCCATCAAAAACAACTATTTCCGCTTCCGTCATCCGGTCTATCTGGAATAAAAAATTATTCATTCCGCTGACATCACCTCCACTTAATACTAATCCTATTTTCATGGCTGACCTCAGGCATATACCGACTGGATAACGTGAGATGAATGTTAGAGAAACGTGAATTTGGTTTTTTGAATCATGTCACGTTTTTGAAGTGATTTTTAGAATCAGTCGATATTGACACTCTAAAAATTAGCTTGAAATTGTGACTTAAATCACCTTTGTGGATGGCGTTTTTATTGAGAAAAAATACAACGCATTGTTATTTATAATAAAATTTAATGTGATCTAAGTTGTGTTTTCTCTTGGTGGCTGGTTAAATAAATGATTGGTTATTTTGTGATTAATTTCACATTAATCTGGGTTCTAATATTAGGTACAGATTGTTAATGACCCAATGATGAAGAAAATAAAGGTAGAGCGAAGAGTCTCAGATTTTTAGTGCAACACTTTCTGTTGCCTTCTGTAGAGTAGGCAATAAACATTTGGAGAACAAACGATGGCCGAATACTCCGGCAATTCTTCTCAAACCGTTCCCGGAACGCTGCATATTCTGTGTGGAAAAATCGCGTCAGGTAAATCAACGCTTGCCGCGCAGCTGGCTGCCGAGCCTGGCAGTATCCTGTTAAGTGAGGACAGCTGGCTATCCTCGTTATTTAAGGAATCGATGAGCAGCGTTGAGGACTACATTCATTATTCCACGCGACTGAAAGCGGCAATGAAGCCACACATTATTGCTCTGCTACAGGCAGGTGTGACTGTCGTTCTGGATTTTCCGGCCAATACGTTGGCGGGTCGCCAATGGATAATGTCAATCATTGAAGCGTCAGGAGCCCGGCATCAGCTGCATTACCTGGCGGTGAGTAATGAAGTCTGTAAAACGCGGTTACATCAACGCAATGCCGCCGGTGAGCATGATTTTGCCGCGACGGATGCACAATTCGATTTTATTACTGCCTATTTTGTTGAGCCGCAGCCTGAAGAAGGGTTTGTGATTGTGCGTCATTGATAGCCGCCTGACGATCCTCACCTGCCATTCATCAATACTGGCAGGTGAGGCTGTAGATGCCTCGCTAATTACGCTATAGCAGTCTGAGAAGTTTTTCTGTTTTTCAGCTGCAGCCACGTATAGCCGTACAGACCGATAACCACAAAGCAGAGTAGCGGCATAATAAAGCCCACAGACATTGACCACTTATCAGCAATGGCTCCCATCGTCAGCGGCATCACTGCTCCGCCGACAATCGCCATCACAATATAGGATGAGGCTCTTTTCGTTTTTTCACCCAGCCCTGAAATACCAAGAGCAAAGATGGTTGGGAACATGATAGACATAAAGTAGAAGCTGAGAATCAGCGCGGTAATACCCAGCCAGCCTTCAGAAAACATAGTCACTAGCATCAGCAGACAGTTAATGGCGGAAAATAGCGCCAGAATTTTATGTGATGCGTATTTACTGAGCAGCAACCCACCAGTAAAGCGCCCAATCATAAAGAGCCCAAAGCCACCAAAGGCCAGAAGCTGAGAGGCACCACGTTCGGTCATCATCCAGCCTTCTGGTGAGTTCCAGCTCCAGCTGGCGGGTAACATCTGTGCGGTTGCAGCAGAAAACAACGGTGAGTGATCGACAACATAGTTAATAAAGAAACTAAAAATGCCGGTTTGTCCTGCGACGTAGAAAAACTGAGCCACTATCGCCAGCACAAAATGGGGCTTACTCCAGATACTGTCATTATTATCATAAGCCGGGTTCGCCATTTTTTCAGCGGGCGGCACAATATCGGGCATCTTTTTAAACAGGAAGATAGCGGCAAGAACCAGCACGGCAACGCCAATTCCCATATAAGGAACAAATAAGGCATCATTATTGGTTGAGATTTCCCCGGTTGAGGAAAGAATATAGTGACCGCCAATTAAGGGGCCGAGGATAAGACCAATACCGGTCACCGATTGTGACAGATTGAGGCGGGATGCGCCTTGATCTGGAGATCCCATTACTGCGGCATAGGGATTGGCGATAGTCTCAATACAGGTCAGCCCGGTAGCCAGAATAAATAAACCGACTAAAAATACCCAATACTGCCCTATGGAAGACGCACCAATAAAGACAAAAGCACCGAGTGCAATGAGGGCCAGACCAACAAAAATACCGCATTTATAACCAAAGCGCTGTGCCAGCATTCCGGCCGGAATGGCCATAAAAAAATAACCGATATAATTAGCAAATTGAACCAAAGCGGATTCAGCTTTACTCACACTCAGTGTATTTTGAAAGTGCTTATTAAGAACATCAATCAAACCTGTGCTAAAACCCAGAACTAAAAAAAGTAATGTTAATAAAATAAATGAGGGCAGATGATTTTTGCCGTCAGATGTCGTGAACATTTTAATCATGCTCATAGGTAATCCTTATTTTCAGGTAGAGGTAGGATATATTTTTTATTGCATTAATGTTTTTATATCTTCTTTATAAGGTGGGTTGGCTCCCTTTTTTTGACAATTTAGTGCTGCTGCCAGACAGCCTACTTTTAATGCTTGTTTGAGTAATGGTTGATTATGATTAATATTGTTGAGGTCATGGTCATTATCAGCGATAACCGATAAAAAACCGGCCATAAAAGTATCCCCGGCACCGATAGTATCGACGACGTTAATATCGAGTGCGGGTTCATGTAAGCTATAGTCTTTAGTATAAATCCATGCCCCTTCGCCGCCGGATGTCAGGGCAATGACTTTCACACCGCTGGCTAATATTTTGGTCATAAACTCCTGAATCGTTAACTCAGGTGCTAACCACTCCAGGTCAACTACGCTCAGACGTAATAAATCACTATGGGATAAGATTCTATAGAAACGCTGTAAATAACTCTCACGGTGCGGGATGAGACTGGGCCTGATATTGGGATCAAAAGAGATAAATCCGTTGATTGAAGACAGGTATTTTTCCCAGTAACTCCCGCAGGGCTCCTGCATTAAAGAGATTGAACCAAAATGATGAATACTGGCTTGAGTGACGGGAATATTCACTGAATCATCAAGTTCGACATCTGCCGCACCCTGAGAATAGAAGGCATATTCGGGTTCGGCATTATCAGGTGTAGAGACAAAGGCTAGCGTTGTCGGGGCATTGCTAAACACCACATTCTCAACACCGACCTGATTGTTCTGTAAATAGTGATAAAGACGTTTGCCAAACATATCCTGACTTAGCTGGGAGCAAAATTCGACAGAGCTTCCCAGTCGCCCAAGCGCGATAGCAATATTGTAGGGCGAGCCACCTGGATGCGGCGTAAAAGCGTCACCCTGTTGAGTAAAATCAATGAGCCCTTCACCATAACAACAGAGATGTAGCATGATCAGTTTTCTCCGTTCTGTGGACGCATAATGTTCCTGGCCGTGACGGTTCGGATATCAATATCCGGGCCGGAGTCTTTTCCTGAAAGTAATAAATATGTTGCTTTGTTATCGGTCGCAAAAGGGGCGTAATGCCAGGTGTCACGATGTAATTGAATACCAAAACTTCCATCCAGATAAATAGCCACCAGGTCGTCTTCTTTTAACTCACCCGGTTTTCCTAATACCATCACGCTAGTCCCTGTGAGAGGAATAAAGGACTCTTCGGTTTGCCTGTGACGTTCAATTTTTTCCAGCAACAACATTCTTGGATAGGAAATTAAATAACTGGTTACCGGATGCTGAGTAAAATCTGTTGAATCAGCTACGTGATGATAATAATCAATATCTCCTCGTGATAATGTCGGTTGTCTTTCTGGCTGTCCTAATAACCGTCCATAAGGTGCAATAGACTCAGGGCTCACTTCAATAAGGGGAATAAAAGGGTGGTTCATTATATCTCCTGTTAATACCTGGAATATTTCAATTTTCTGGCGTGCAGGCAGACGAATC
>Ga0302347_1004937_pt1 | contig 10209 bp, 11 predicted proteins | sample PhyWR1_FD_202178 | JGI IMG/M metagenome (GOLD analysis project Ga0302347, IMG submission 202178) | Leaf surface microbial communities from wheat plants in UC Gill Tract Community Farm, Albany, California, United States - DLSL W.R1 (v2)... | ecosystem: Host-associated > Plants > Phyllosphere >...
AGAGTCCGCTGTGCGGACGTGCAGCCGAAGCTGACTTCGGGGAATTGCGCTACCTAAACGCGGCCCGGTTAAAGGCCGGCGCGCACTATACCGGAAATAGCTGAAAAAGGGAGCTTTTTTTATCGGAGAACACCGATAAACCGCAGTGCCTCACCACTTTTGCAGATCACACCGGCAGGGTCTATTTTTCAGAGGCCCGGTCCTGCTGGTCAGAACGCTTAAACGGTTCACCTGACCTTCAGTCCCCTTCGGTCTGAAACCTTCCTCCACACCCGAGGGTTCGTCCCATGAATCAAGCCAGCAGTAGCCGCGTCAGTCGTGAACTTCTGGGACATGTCCTGCTGCTGGGGCTTGACCGGGTGGCCAAGCGCAACGCCTTTGATCTGGATCTGCTCAATGAGTTGAGCCTGGCCTATGGCGAATTTGATCGAAACGACCAGGCACGAGTGGCGGTAGTGTTTGCCCACGGCGAGCACTTCACCGCCGGCCTGGACCTGGCCAATGTCAGGGCGGTGATGGCCGGCGGCTGGCAACCTCCGTTGGGCGGCTGCGATCCCTGGGGCGTGTTCGCCGGCCCCAGGGTGAGTAAACCGGTCATCGTCGCAGCACAAGGCTACTGCCTGACCATAGGCATCGAGCTGATGCTGGCGGCGGATATCAACCTGTGCGCAAGCAACACGCGCTTTGCGCAAATGGAAGTGCAACGTGGGATCTTTCCGTTCGGCGGTGCGACATTACGCTTCCATCAGATCGCCGGCTGGGGCAACGCGATGCGCTGGTTGCTCACTGGCGATGAATTCGACGCCCACGAGGCCCTGCGCCTGGGTCTGGTGCAGGAGGTCATGGCCAGCGAAGACCTATTGCCCCGCGCCATCGAGCTGGCCAACCGCATCGCACGCCAGGCACCGCTGGGTGTGCAGGCCACCTTGATGTCGGCACGCCAGGCGCGCATCGAGGGCGAAACCGCTGCCGCCGCCGCGTTACCACCGCTGGTCGACCAGTTGCTCAACAGCGAGGATGCCAGGGAAGGCGTACGCGCCATGCTCGAAAAGCGCCCCGGCGTGTTCAAAGGTATGTAGACGACTAAGTAGCCGGCCGAATCGCCTTGATCAGCGGCTGCAACGAGTACCCCAATCGCACTGCCAGCGCTTCGGCGCGAGCCGAGAGTGCTTGCATGTCCAGCTCTTGATCCAACTCCGACGGCACCAACAGGATGACGTTGCCCTCCTTCACCGGCAATTCCCAGTAATGCCGGTGATACAAACCGCGCAGCAACGCCGCGCCCAGCGGTTTGCCGTCGTCGGTGGCCCATTGGTTGATCACCAGCCAGCCGCCGGGGTTGAGTTTCTTCTGGCAGTTCTCCAGAAAGGCCCACGCCAGGTGCCCAACGCCGGGGCCCACATCGGTATACAGGTCGACGAACACCAGATCGGCCGGTTCGGCGCTTTCCAGCAACTCCAGGGCATCACCAATACGGATATACAGGCGCGGATCGTCGTCCAAGCCCATGTATTCGATGGCCAGGCGCGGCACATCGGGGCGCAGTTCGATGGCTTCGACATCCTCCAACGGCAGGAACTTGAGGCATGCCTGGGTCAGCGTACCGGCGCCCAGGCCAAGGAACAGCGCGCTCTCGGGCTGCTCGTGGCACAACGCGCCGATCAGCATGGCGCGGGTGTAGTCGTACTCCAGCCAGCTCGGGTCGGCGGTGAACACACAGCTTTGCTCGATGGCATCGCCGAATTCGAGAAACCGGTAGTCGGCCACTTCGAGCACTCGGATCATGCCGAAGTCATCATGGACCTCGGCCAGCACGCGCTCGACACGCTCCTCTGTCATCACTGCTCCTAAAGGGTTTACCGCTGGGCAAAGGCGCGATTGTCGGCCAACCGGCGGCAACAGGTCACGCACTAATTGCTGATAACATTGGCGCCCGACCGTCAATCAGCCAATCGAGTTCAAGATGAGCCAACCGTGGAGCCCCGAGAGCTGGCGCGCCCTGCCGATCCAGCAACAACCCCAGTACCCGGATGCAGCGCACCTGTTGCAAGTGGAGCAAAGCCTGGCCAGCTACCCGCCGCTGGTGTTCGCCGGGGAAGCCCGCGAGTTGCGCCGTCAGTTTGCCGAAGTGACCCAAGGCCGCGCCTTCCTGTTGCAGGGCGGTGACTGCGCCGAAAGTTTTGCCGAGTTCTCCGCCGCGAAAATCCGCGACACCTTCAAGGTGCTGCTGCAGATGGCCATCGTCATGACCTTCGCTGCCGGTTGCCCGGTGGTGAAAGTCGGGCGTATGGCCGGTCAATTCGCCAAGCCGCGCTCGGCCAACGATGAAACCATCGATGGCATCACCCTGCCCGCCTACCGAGGCGATATCGTCAACGGCATTGGCTTCGACGAAAAAAGCCGCGTGCCGGACCCGGAGCGGCTGCTGCAGTCCTACCACCAGTCCACCGCCACCCTCAACTTGCTGCGCGCCTTCGCCCAGGGCGGGTTTGCCGACCTGCACCAAGTGCACAAGTGGAACCTGGACTTCATCGCCAACTCCGCGCTGGCCGACAAATACAGCCAACTGGCCGACCGCATCGACGAAACCTTGGCGTTCATGCGCGCCTGCGGCATGGACAGTTCGCCGCAACTGCGCGAGACCAGCTTCTTCACCGCCCACGAAGCGCTGCTGCTCAATTACGAACAAGCCTTCGTGCGCCGTGACAGCCTGACCAACGATTACTACGACTGCTCGGCCCATATGCTGTGGATCGGTGACCGCACCCGTCAGTTGGATGGCGCCCACGTCGAGTTCCTACGCGGGGTGAATAACCCGATCGGCGTCAAGGTCGGCCCAAGCATGGACCCGGACGATCTGATCCGCCTGATCGACATTCTCAACCCGGACAACGACCCCGGCCGCCTCAACCTGATTGCGCGCATGGGCGCCGGCAAGGTCGGCGACCACCTGCCCAATCTGATCCGCGCCGTGCAGCGCGAGGGCAAGCAAGTGCTGTGGAGTTCCGACCCGATGCACGGCAACACCATCAAGGCCAGCAGCGGCTACAAGACCCGGGACTTTGCGCAGATCCTGGCGGAGGTGAAGGCATTCTTCCAGGTGCATCAGGCCGAGGGCACCTATGCCGGCGGGATTCATATCGAGATGACCGGGCAGAACGTCACCGAATGCATCGGCGGCGCCCGGCCGATCACCGAAGATGGTTTGTCAGACCGCTACCACACCCACTGCGACCCACGGATGAATGCCGATCAGTCGCTGGAGCTGGCGTTCCTGATTGCCGAGACGTTGAAGCAGGTCAAACGCTGAGACTGGGCCGACGCCCTCGTGGGCAAGCCCACTCCCACAGGGAATGCATTGCAATCGAACCCTGCATTCCAATGTGGGAGTGGGCTTGCCCACGATGAGGCCCTAACGGCCAACATCCAAGCCGATCATCGCACTGCGCAATCGGTCGGCACTGGGCCTCTGGCAATTGAGTTGTACCTGTTGCAACCCCAGCCAGTCGGCCATCTGGCGCAAATTCACGGCCAACGCCTGCATCCCCTCCTCGTCCAGACCTGGCGCTTCTTCGTGCACTGCATGCACCGCCAGGCGTGAGTGGGCGCGTTCGGCGCGCAGGTCAACCCGCGCGGCGATGCGTTCATTGTGCAGAAACGGCAGCACGTAGTAGCCGTACACGCGCTTGTGTTGCGGCGTGTAGATCTCCAGGCGGTAACGGAAATCGAACAGCCGCTCGGTGCGGCTGCGCTCCCAGATCAGCGAGTCGAACGGCGACAGCAAGGCACTGGCCGGTACTTTGCGCGGCACGGTTGGGGCTGGCAGGCAGTACGCCGGTTGCTTCCAATCCTGCACCCGACAATTGAGCAACTGGCCCGCTTCCACCAGTTCGGCAAGGCGAATGCGGCTGTCGGCGGGGTCCAGACGAAAGTAATCGCGCAGGTCTTTTTCAGTACCTACCCCCAACGCGGTGGCGCTGTGCAACAACAGGCCACGTTGCGCCTCGGCTTCACTCACCTGGGTGTTCAGGATGGCGTCGGGGATCACCCGTTCAGGCAAATCGTAGAGGCGCTCGAACCCACGCCGACCGGCAACGGTGACCAGGCCCGCAGCAAACAGCCATTCCAGCGCGTGCTTTTCGTCACTCCAGTCCCACCACGGGCCGACACGTTCCTCGCGGGTCGACAGACTGCCGGCACCCAGCGCGCCCTGTTGTTCCACCGTCTTCAGCACGCGCTGGATAACGGCTTGCTGTTCGCGGCCAAAGCGCGCCATCTGCGCATAAATGCCCTGCCCCTGCTGCGCCCGAGCCATGCGCCAGCGCAGCAACGGATACAACGCCATGGGCAGCAATGAGGCTTCGTGCCCCCAATATTCGAATAGCGAACGTCGCCGCCCCTGGCTCCAGGCGGCGTGCTCCAGCAACGCCGGTGAGTACTGGCCTAGCCTGGAAAACAATGGCAGGTAATGGGAACGCACCAGCGCATTGACAGAGTCGATCTGCAACACCCCGAGTCGCTCGATCAAGCGATTGACATGGGAGGCCTTGACCAACGCCGGCGGCTGACGCCCGGAAAACCCTTGGGCTGCCAGCGCCAGGCGTCGCGCTTGTTTGAGGGAAAAACACAGGTCGGCAGGCATGGCAGTCTCCGTGGGGGCTCGCCGCCTACCCTACTGCATCCATGGTTATTTTCGCAGCGGGTCCTGCCAGAAATGCTGATGACGCTCGCGCTCCACATCGGCGCGGTTGAGGCCGATGTCCTTCAATGCGTCATCGCTCAAGCTCGCCAGCAACCGACGCTCCTGATGCAGTACCTGCCAACGGCTCAGCACCTGAAATAGCCCGGCAAACGGGCGTTTCGCCAACAGCACAAAACCTTTCTGACCTTTCATCTCGTCACCCTCCCTTGGGGATGACGCCAGTGTGTGCTTGGCACTATGATCAATCCAACGAATGCTTCTTATGCAATCCATCTCGGAGATTGATCAATTGTCCGGTTACCCAAGCATTGATACGGATGTGCTGCGCACCTTCGTCGCCATCGCCGATCACGGCGGGTTCACCCGCGCTGGAGAGCTGGTCAACCGCACGCAGTCGGCGGTGAGCATGCAGATGAAGCGCCTGGAGGAAGACGTGCTGCAGCGCAAACTGTTCGAGCGCGATGGCCGCCAAGTGCGGTTGACGCCCGAGGGCCAGGTGTTGCTGGGGTATGCGCGACGCATCCTCAAGCTGCACAGCGAAGTGTTCAACACCTTGCGCGAGCCGCATATGGTGGGGCTGGTGCGCATCGGCACGCCCGACGACTACGTAATGCGGTTCCTGCCGGGCATTCTCAAACCGTTTTCCAAGGCATACCCGTTGATCCAGATCGAGATGCACTGCGAGTCGTCCACGGTGTTGATGCAGCGCCGGGACCTGGCATTGACCGTGGTCAGCCGCGAGCCGGGCCATGAAATCGGCGAGCTGCTGCGTACCGAACGCATGGTGTGGGCGGCATCGCCGTGCTTTTGCGTGGACGAACATGATGCGCTGCCGCTGGCGGTCTCCGGCACCGATTGCGTCTATACCCAATGGACCTGCGCCGCGCTGGAGGCGGCCGGACGGGACTACCGCCTGGCGTATCACAGCTCCAACGTCGCGGCGATCCAGGCGGTAGTGAATGCCGGGCTGGCGGTGATGATCTGCATGGAAAGCCTGGTGACCGAGGAACTGCGCGTACTGGGCAGCGACGAAGGCTTCCCGCCGCTGCCGTCGATGAACCTGCACCTGTTACGCAACGCCAGCATGACCTCGCCGATCACCGAGTGCCTGGCCGATTACATCCGCGAGGGCTTCAGACTTTAAACGTCAACATCACCGCGCACACTACCAGGAAGGCGCAGAACAGGCCGCGTAGCAGGCGTTCCGGCATGGCATGGGCGACCTTCACGCCCCAACTGATGCTGAGCAGGCCGCCGATGGCCAGCGGCAAGCCGATCATCCAGTCCACTTCGTGGTGCCAGGCGTAGGTCACCAGGGTCACGCCAGTGCTGGGCAGCGCCAGCGCCAGGGACAATCCTTGGGCGACCACCTGCGTGGTGCCGAACACGCTGGTCAGCACCGGCGTGGCGACCACGGCGCCGCCCACTCCGAACAAGCCCCCCATGGACCCGGAAGCCGCGCCCAGCACGCCAAGCCAAGGCCAGCCGTAGCGCATCTGCGCCGTGGCTGGTGCGTTGCGCGTGAACATTCGCACCAGGTTGTAGGCCGATAGCACCAGCAAAAACACGATAAAGCCGATGCGCATCGCTCCGGCGTCCAGGCCGACCGCCCAGATCGATCCCAGCCAGGCGAAGATAAAACCCATTACGCCCAAGGGTAAGGCGTGGCGTAATTCGATGCGATTGCGTTGATGATAGCGCCACAGCGCCAGCATCACATTGGGCACCACCATGACCAGCGCGGTGCCCTGGGCAATCTGTTGATCCAGGCCGAACAGCACGCCGAGCACCGGGATAGCAATCAGCCCACCGCCAATGCCGAACAACCCGCCGACCGTGCCGAGGGCTGCGCCCAATACCAGATAAATCGCTAAATCCAACACCGCGCATTACTCCACCAACCCAAGACCTCGCATGCTACGCAGTCGCGCTTGGCGCGGAAACGCACAGCAACGCACAATGGCTGTGCCAATCTCGCACAAGCAGCCGCCATGAACCCGAACATCTTGACCGACCAACTGAGCCTGTTTCTCGACGTATTGGAGACCGGCAGCTTCTCCGCCGCGGCGCGTCGCCATCCGCTGACGCCGTCGGCCGTGGCCCGGCGTATCGACAGCCTGGAAAATTCGGTGGGCAGTCGTCTGTTCCAGCGCAGCACCCACGCGGTGGTGCCGACACCGGCGGGCCTGGCCTTTGCCGAACGGGCGCGGCGGATTGTCAGCGAGCTGCAACTGGCAAGAGCCGAAGCGGTGTCCCTAAGCCATGCGCCGGAAGGCTTGATCCGGGTGGATGCGCCGGCCGCTTTTGGGCGACGCCACCTGGCACCGGTGATTGCCGACTTCCTCAACGTATACCCCGGGCTGGATGTGCACCTGCATCTGATCGATAGCTTCGTGGACATGCAGGGCGCGCACCTGGGCAAAGTCGATCTGGTGTTGCGCGCCGGGCATATCGTCGATACGCGGCTGATCGCCACCCCATTGGCCAGCATCGTGCGCATCGCCTGCGCCAGCCCGGCCTATCTGAAAAGCCGCGGCACGCCGACCCATCCTCGGGAACTGAGCGACCACGATGGCTTGGACTGGGACGGACTGGCGCCTATGTTTGCCTGGCGCTTCGAGCTGGATGGGCGTCGCGCCACCTACCGCCCGCAGCGCATCCGCATGAGCGCCAATAACGCCGAAGCCTTGCTTTGCGGAGCGCTCGCCGGGCTGGGTATCGCCCATCTGCCGACATGGTTGGCCAGTGAGTACCTAGTGCGCGGCGAACTGTTACCGCTGTTTTGCGAAAACGGTTTGCCCAGTCCGGAAACCACCGGGATCTACGCCTTGCGCCTGGAGCAACAACCCAACGCCCGCAGTCGTCTGCTGCTCGAATACTTGAAAACGCGTTTCAGCCCAGTGCCACCGTGGGATCTGGCACTGCAGAGCGGCTTGATCTGACCGTTAGGGCAGAATTACCTGGCGCATTAAAGATTTGCCCGCTAGATTCCAGAGCAGACACGTTTTTAAGGCGCCACCATGAGCAAGAACCCTACCCCCTGCGAATCCCTGATGCTGGACAATCAGCTGTGTTTCGCCCTGCATTCCACCTCACTGCTGATGACCAAGGTCTACAAGCCGCTGCTGCAAGCGCTGGGCCTGACCTACCCGCAGTACCTGGCCATGATGGTGTTGTGGGAAGAGGACGGTTTAACCGTCGGTGAAATCAGTAGCCGACTGTTGACCGATCCCGGCTCCCTTACTCCCCTGCTCAAGCGTCTGGAAGCCGAAGGTCTGCTCAGCCGCACCCGCAGCCGCGAAGACGAGCGCGTGGTGGTGGTGGAGTTGACCGATGCTGGCCGCGCCTTGCAAGCCAAGGCCATGGGGATCCCTCAATGCATTCTCGGCGCCAGCGGTCTGGAGCTGGACCAACTGCGCAAGCTGCAAGCGGATCTGCTCGCGTTGCGCGGCAACTTGCAAAGCGCGATCTGAACACAGCAAAGACATGAGGGAGGGGTTTGCCCCCGATTGCGGCAGCTCGGTCAAAAATTTGTCGACTGATAAACCGCCATCGGGGGCAAGCCCCCTCCCACAGCGATTTAGAGCGGGACGAAAATATTTTTAACTTTTATCTTGCGCGCTAAACATTAGCGCTATACATTTGCCCTCACCAACTACTTAGCGCACAAAACTTTAGCGCTAAACAAAACGAGGGTTCCACCATGCAAACGCTCTATACCGCAGTAGCCACCGCCACCGGCGGCCGTGATGGTCGCGCTGTTTCCAGCGATAACATCCTCGACGTCAAGCTCTCCACCCCGAAAGAACTCGGCGGTGCCGGCGGCCAGGCCACCAACCCGGAACAACTGTTCGCCGCCGGTTACTCGGCCTGCTTTATCGGCGCACTGAAGTTCGTCGCCAGCCAGACCAAACGCAAAATCCCGGATAACGCCGCGATCACCGCTCACGTCGGTATCGGCCAGATCCCCGGCGGTTTCGGCTTGGATATCGACCTGCACATCAGCCTGCCAGGCCTGACCCAGGAGGATGCGCAAAGCCTAGTCGACGCCGCTCACCAGGTCTGCCCGTACTCCAACGCCACCCGTGGCAACGTCGACGTACGTCTGCATGTAACCGTCTGATCAACGCTGTCGCCTAAGGAGAAGCACATGAACACCATTGGTAAAGCACTCACCGGCACCCTGCTCGCCCTGTCCATCGGCAGCGCCTTCGCGGCGACCGGCGAGGTGGAGCACAACACCCAGGCTTTTCTGGATGCGTTGAATGCCGGTACCGGCAAACCCATCGAACAACTGACGCCGAAAGACGCCCGTGCGGTGCTGGCCGGCGCTCAGGCCGGGGTGAAGCTGACGCTGCCCCAGGCGGACGTGAGCCACAAGACCATCCAGGTCGATGGCCAGCCGCTGGAGCTGACCATCGTGCGTCCAGCCGGGGTCAAAGGCACATTGCCGGTGTTTATGTTCTTCCACGGTGGCGGCTGGGTGCTGGGGGATTACCCTACCCATGAACGCTTGGTACGGGATCTGGTGGCGGGTTCGGGAGCGGCGGCAGTGTTCGTCAACTACACGCCTTCACCCGAGGCCCATTACCCGGTGGCGATCAATCAGGCCTATGCCGCCACGAAGTGGGTGGCCGAGCATGGCAAAGAGATCAACGTCGACGGCAAGCGCCTGGCGGTGGCCGGTAACAGCGTCGGCGGCAACATGGCCGCAGTGGTCAGCCTGATGGCCAAAGACAAGGGCACGCCGGCAATCAAGTTCCAGTTGCTGTTATGGCCGGTAACGGACGCCAACTTCGAGACGGCTTCCTACAACCAGTACGCCGAAGGGCACTTCCTTACCAAAAACATGATGAAGTGGTTCTGGGACAACTACACCACCGACGCCAAGCAACGCGCCGAGATCTACGCCTCACCGCTGCGCGCCACCACCGCGCAACTCAAGGGTCTACCACCAGCAATGGTGCAGACCGCCGGCGCCGACGTACTGCGCGACGAAGGCGAGGCGTACGCGCGCAAGCTGGACGACGCCGGCGTGCCGGTGACCGCTGTGCGTTACAACGGCATGATTCACGACTACGGGTTGCTTAACGTGGTCAGCCAGGTGCCGGCGGTGCGTTCGGCACTGTTGCAGGCGTCCGATGAACTCAAGCAACACCTGAAGTAACCCACCGCCCACGAAAAAGCCCGACGCTAGGTCGGGCTTTTTTTCGTATCGGCGAAGCCAGAATTACTTCTTGGCGCGACCTTTGTACGAACCACCTTCACGGGTGTCGATTTCGATCAGGTCGTCGATTTCGATGAAATCGGCTACTTGCAGTTCGGTGCCGTTGCTCAGTTTGGCAGGCTTCATCACCTTGCCGGAAGTGTCGCCACGGGCGGAACCTTCGGTGTAGGCAACCTTACGCACGATAGTGGTCGGCAGCTCTACGGAAACCAGGCGCTCTTCGAAGAAAATCGCTTCGCAGACGTCTTCCATGCCTTCTTCGATGAACGGCAGAACGGCT
>Ga0302347_1004940_pt1 | contig 10206 bp, 8 predicted proteins | sample PhyWR1_FD_202178 | JGI IMG/M metagenome (GOLD analysis project Ga0302347, IMG submission 202178) | Leaf surface microbial communities from wheat plants in UC Gill Tract Community Farm, Albany, California, United States - DLSL W.R1 (v2)... | ecosystem: Host-associated > Plants > Phyllosphere >...
CCATTTCGCGGAACGAGCGCGGACGCCATTTACGTGCAAGAACCTGATAACTCATCGAAAACCGTCGCAACTGGGAAACAGAAGCCGGTAATGCTAGCGGAGCAAGGGGGAAATTGCATCCGGCATGCTTGCCTAATCTGACTAAGCCCTTGTGACTGGCCCCGAAAAGGCCTGAACCCGGAGAGCTTAGGCGCACACATCTGGGCGTTTTATGAATGATGGCCACGGGCAGCCTTGCAGCGCCCCCACCGCTATGAAGATGTCGGGCGAGATCGAGCAAATCATCCAGCTCCACACCGATGAGACTCCTGACAGGAACTGACAGCACCGCCTTATAGACTCGGCCCCTCACAACACGCGCTTCCAAGGAGCCAACATGTACACCGTCGCCCATTACTTTTTGCTGTACGTCGACAGTCCGGCCACCAGCGCCAACTTCTATAGCCGCCTGTTGGACAAGCCGCCCGTGGAACTCAACCCGACCTTCGCCCTGTTCATGCTCGACAATGGCGTGAAGCTGGGATTGTGGTCACGTCATACCGTGCAGCCGGCGGCGCAGCTCACGGGCGGCGGGGGTGAAGTGGGCCTGTCTCTGGCCGACAAGGCCGCTGTGGACGCGTTGCACGACCAGTGGGTAGCGCGCGGCGCGACGATCATCCAGTCACCGACCACCCTGGATTTCGGCTACACCTTCGTCGCCCAGGACCTCGACGGCCACCGGCTGCGCGCGTTTTGCCTGAGCGACTGAGCGCCAGCGCCCTTCCAGGCTGATGGCGGCCACGCTGGCCAACACGATCACACCGCCCAGCACCACTTGCAGGGTGATGTGTTCACCCAACAGCGTCGCCGCCATCATCATGGCCACGGGCGGGATCAGGTACATCGCTACCGACGCACGGCTGACCTCGACATGTTTCAACACATAACCCCAGGCCAGGTACGCCAAGGCGCTGGGGAAAATCCCAAGCACCAGCACCGCAAGGTTTTCCGGCAACGGCGCCTGTACCACGGCAGACGACAGGCCCGGCAGGTTCACGCAAAGCATCAGGGTGCCGCCCCAGACCATGTAGCACGCCATCGTCAGCGGGCTGTAGCGGTGGGCGTAGTGCTTCTGGATGGCGAAGTACAGGCTCCACGACACCGCCGCCAACAGCAGCAGCAAGCCGCGCGGGTCGATATTCCCCACCCCGTGATCGCCCCAGATCACCACCAGCACACCGAGCAACCCCAGCAGCACACAGCTCCAGCGCCAGAGGCTGACCCGTTCCTTCAAGCAGAAAAACGCAATCAACACACTGAACAGCGGCGCCGATTGCGCAAGCACGCTGGACGCCCCCGCCGTCACGAATTGCTGTCCGTAATTGAGGCTGGTGTGGTGCAGGAATACCCCGAAAAAACTCAACACCAGCAGCCACGGTAGATCCCACAGGCGTGGCCGACCGATGCCCATCACCAGCGCCACACCGGCCATGAACACCGAAGCGATCAAGAACCGCAACAGCGCCAGCTGACCAGGGCCGTAGCTGAGCAGCCCCATGTGTACGCCAATCGGCGAATAGGCCCAACAAAGGATGACGCTGGCGATGACTAGCGTAAGCTTCAGGGGGGACGGGGTGTTCATCGACGGCATCCGAATACTGAGAAGGAATGCTGTCAGTCTTGGCCCGAGCAACGCGTAGGACAATTAACCGTTTCTGACTTCTGAAATCACTGGAACTGAGCAATGGAACTGGCCCAACTGAAAATGGTGCGAGCCGTGGCGCAAACCGGCAGCGTGGCCCAAGCCGCCGTGCAATTGCACTGCGTGCCGTCCAACATCACCACGCGGATCAAGCAGCTGGAGAGCGAGTTGGGCACGCCACTGTTCATCCGTGCCGGGCGCGGGTTGGCGATCAGTGCGGCGGGTGAGATTTTCCTGGAGTACTGCGAGCGTATCCTGGCCCTGGTGGACGAATCCAAACGCGCCGTGGACGCCAATGCCATTCCCCGTGGCACCCTGCGTATCGGCGCAGTGGAGTCCAGCGCCAGTGGCCGCCTGCCGCCGCTGCTGGCGGAGTATCACCGGCGCTACCCGGATGTCAGCCTGGAACTGGTAACCGGTGCCTGGGGCGAGCTGCTCGATGACCTGCAGCACCATCGCCTGGATGTGGCGCTGGTGGCCGCCGGCAACAAACGCGCAAAGCTCGAACACAGCGTGGTCTACAGCGAACGCCTAGTACTGATCGCCAGCGCCTCCAGCGAGCCGATCCGCAGCGCCGAAGACCTGGCCGGGCGCACCCTCCTGGTGTGGCCACCCGGCTGTCCCTATCGGGCGGCGCTGGAAAACTGGGTCAAGCCCCACGCCTTCAAACCGGCCATCGCCAGCTACGCCAGTTGGGGCACGATCATTGGTTGTGTGAGTGCAGGGATTGGTGTGGCGCTGGCACCGGAAGGCATCCTGGCCCGCTATGAGCAGGCCAACCAGCTGGCGTCGTACCGGTTCGAGGAACTGCAGGCGGTGGAAAACCTGCTGTTCTGGCACAAGGACACGCAGCGGCACCTGGCACGGGATGCGTTTGCCGGATTACTGCGCGAAACATTCGGTTAATGAAGATCCAACATTTGGGGACTGCCCCCACACTTAGATTGTTATCGTTGTCGAGATCAGCTCTGGGGGGCCGCTAACCGCGCGTACTGATCCTGGCTGATCCACCCCGTAAACGAGCGATCATCGGCATTGATGAACTCGACCTGGGCCCAGCCATCCTTGAATGCCAGGACACCGACCACGTCGTTCTTGACGATGTACGGGCGTTTAGCAGGCTTGGCATTTGGGTTTTTCAGCAGGTAAGCCTTGTCGGCGGAGACCTTCACCAAGCCAATCCATTTTTTGCTTGCGGTCTGGCTCAGGTCCAGGCCGGTGGCAATCTCCGGCATCAGCACGTTGAGGCAACCGGGATGCTGGCGGCCTTGCGCCACGGTCAGGGTCACGCCGTCGGAGGAAGGCGCCACGCTGCCGGGATAAGCGTCATCGAGCCAAGTGGTCAGCGCGGCGGGCTTGCCTTGCAGGTAGAAACTGCAGCTGCGGGTCACGCCCTCGCCCATTTCTTCCGAGTAGTAACCTTCCACCTGGTGCTCGGGCGTCACCGCCAGCATCAGCCCTTCGTACTTGCCGGAATGCAATGCAGGCGAGCCGGCGAAGACGGGGGCTACGGCGCACAACGACAACACACCCACTGCTAGATAACGCATCATTTTACTTTTTCCCTTCCAGTTTCTCGTAGGCTTTCTGCATAAGGACGTCATAGTTGCCGTAGTCCTCGCCGTTATAGTTACGTGCCATGCTGGTGAAATCTTTGCTTTTCATGGCCTTCATCAACGCCGGGCTCTTGCTGCAAAAACCAAGGAACGCCTTTAGTTGGTTGCCGGCATTCACTTTTAATGCCGCCGAGAATTCAAACACTGTCTTGTAACCGCATGAGGCGTAATTGAAGCCCATGATCTGAAACATGCCCCAGGACGCCGACATCAACGCGGCTTCCTGATCCAGCGCAAAGGCAGTGGCCATGGTTTCCCAGGCCTTGGCCTGGTCCTTGTTATTGGTCTGCCACTGCGGCCCGGCCTTTTTCTTGTAGGGGTAGGACAGCAGCGGGTGCGCCTGGTCGTAGATATGCTTGGTGTACTTGCGAAACAGGTGCCCTTCAAACGCGATCACCGGCAATTTGGCCGGACCGAACCCCGAACGTCCGCCGGACTCCACGGTGGCGAAGGCCTTGATGATGTTCACCGAAATACCGCCACCCAACTGCGTGGCGGCGTTCTGGAAGTCGGTCTCGCTGAGGGTCATCCCCCCGTCACACGTGGCCTGGAGCATCAATTGGCGGTTGCGTTTCTCGGCCTCGATCATCGCGCGCATGCGGTCGAGATACACATTGACCGTGGCCTGCACCGCATCTGCCTGGTTGTTGCCGAACACATTCAGGAAGGTCGGGATACGCATGCTCGGGAACGCCTTCACCGGTACCTTCACCGCTTCTTCGATGAGGCTGTTGAAGGTTTTACCGGTCGGGTCGATCACACCATCGGGGTGCGCATATTTGAGGTGACGGAACTGATACTGGCTGATGCACTGCACCAACTGACCGTCGCACTTACCGTTTTCAGCCAGTGGGAAGCCCAGTTTGGGAATGATCAAATTGAATAAATACTGAATGCACTGCACATCGGCGGGCAAGTTGCGGGCTTTACCGGGCGCGCCTACCGAAGCACTGATAAGACGGGGCAACCCTTGCAGGCTTTTCATCACAGACATCCTTGTTAGTTAAAGAGGTGATGGCACTTCAATATCAACTCCGCACCCTTGTCACACTCTGAAACAAGTGGCTGGCGGAAACTAACAAGGTGGTTTTAGGTTGTCCAGAGCGACCGCTGAAAGTTGTGAAACAGCCGAATTAATTAAATCAGTAACCGTGGAATTCACGGGTTTTCTGATACGTGTGGAAATCAATCCACTCGACCACGTCGTAAGGCAGGTAAAGCTGCATCCGCGCCCGGGAAATGGCGATGTATACCGCACACAGCCGCTGGTCGAACGCGTAGGCGTCCTTGAATTTCACGTTGGTCAGCAGTTCGGGCGTCAGCAGCACCCGGTCGAACTCCATGCCGCCCGCCTCCTCCGCCAGCATCAGCAGGCAGCGTTTGCCAGGGACGCCGCTCAGGCGGTTCAAACGCGTGATATCGGCGACATTGAAGCCTTTTTCCAGCTCGCTCTCGACCCACAGGAACGACTCGTCGTACTGGCTGGCATCGCGTACCTGTTGCCAATCGTCCATGTCACTGAAGTAAGCATGGGCGCCATTGTCGTTGTGCTCGTTGCTGTAGAACTCCGGCTTGAACAGCGCGATGACGCTGATCATGAAGCGCTGGAGATCCTGCTGCGCTGCACTGTCGAAGAAACCGAACGGGCAGTTGGCCTGCTGCAATTGAATCGCCCATTTCATGGTGTCCCAATGGGACGCGGTCAATACCGCGCAGCCTTCCGGCGGTACGAAGCCCTGAGGGTAATGCTCAATGCCAACGTCGGCATCCCGCGCGCCTTCGAAGGGCGTCTTGCCCTTCTGCGAGTGCACGCTGATCAACGGGTTGACCAGGCGCTCGACGTTGCGGCCCGAGCGCACGGAGTAATTGATGTCGGTGTGCCGGACTTCGCGCTTGCGCCTGACCATCACACCGCTGGCCAGCTGGTACTCATCGCCGAGGGTGATCAGCACCTGGCGGCCGCGTTCGATGATCTGCAACAACGAAGGTGGAATGTCCTGGGCTTCATCGATCAGCACATGAGTGTACCGGGGCGGCACCTCGCAGCCATCGAGGCTCGCACGCTTGATCAGCAACAGCGCTGCGAAGGCCGTCTGACCGGCCCATTGCGGATTGGCGTCCAGATACGTCCACAACCGGCTGGAGTACTCCAGCAACGCCTGGGCATCCACGTTGGACAAGGGTTGCTTGAAATGCGGCAAGTGCCGGGCCGACAGGCTGTGATGGTTGGAATGGCAATAGCTGTCGAGCACCTTCAGGCAGATATCGAGCGTCGCCGCGCCATCGTGACCGCGCCAGCCATGGATATTGAGGGTCTGCGACACTTCGTGTTTGCCGGGCAACCGGGCCGGCGAGGCCTGCACGGACGGTCGTTGCCCCTGTAACAGCGCTTTGGCGAAGGCGGCAAAGGTCGAGCCGGTCTTGCTGTCCCTGGCCAAACCCATGCGTTCACGCAAGGTGGCGAGCTTCGCCCCGGTACGCGCCAGTATCAAGGTCTGGGCGGGCCGCAGGCACTCCATCAAGGCGCCCAGCAGGTGGCTCTTACCGATGCCGGCGTAACCTTGGACATGCAGGTCTTCGTTGAGGTTGGCGCGGAAGGTCCGCACCAGCTTGTCCTGGGCCGGGCTGAGCCAGCGCTCGCGGTGCCGGGGCGTGACCATCTGCTGGCTGAACGGATCGTTGCTGCGCAGATGACGGACCTTGTAGCCAATATCCCATTTGCCGGTGGGCAGCAGGTAATCCCGCGCTGCGACTTCTTCAGGCGAGAGCAGGCGCAGATTGACCGTTTTAAGGGCGTTGAAACCGAAGTACAGCTTGCGGGGATCGAACAACCGCTGGGCTTCGGACAACAACGTCGCGGCGCCCTCTGCCCGGTTGTCCACCGCCCAGTCGAGCAGCTTGGCCAAAATGCGCTCGGCGCCAGCGCAGGTCAGGTCTTTTTCCGCCGCCTGGGCCAGGTTCTGGATGACCAGCACGGCAGCCAGCTCCGGGTCTGTCAGGCCCATCAGCGTCTTGGCGCCGTCCGTCCCGAGCAGGCCCGTGCAGGTTTCATCCGTGACGGGCAGGAAGACAGGACTGGATAAATCAAAGTGTTCCGGTTGCATAGTGCCTCGCCGCCAGGGAATCAGGCATTGCCCTGACCGCCCAGTTCAAACCGATACTCCCCCAGGGAGCCAGACATACCGCCGCAATGGGGACCCGCGTCAGCCTTAGCGGCCATCGCATTGACCTGCTGCTGGAGTTCGAAGACCGCCATATCCAGCAACCGGCGCAGGTCCTCGGCACTTTGCGCGGCCACATTCAACTGCAGCGTGTAGGCGCCCGTGAGGGGCGTCGGCACGGCCTCGGCGGGCGGTGCGGGCTCTTGGGACGCGTCCGCAGACCGGATCATTTCCGCCTGGCTGAGGATTTCCGCGTGCTCGTCGTCCATGAGGTCCAGCACCCTCGACAATTCCAGGGTCTGTTCAGGATGCGATTGAATGCGGTCCTTGATCTCCAGGCGCCGCATCTGCCACTCCCGCAGTTTTTCGCGAGTGAGGTCGTCGACTTTTTCCACGTGTGTTGTCTCCGGATGCCAGGCACTGGAGTATGCCGCCATGGACTGCGCGATGGCAGATGGCTTGAAAGCATTTTTTTGAATTGAATTTGAGGAGATGTTGCAAGGAAGAGCGTTATGGAGGCAACCCCACCAGCCACACCCCGGCACACAATGTTCCCGCTGTGGCTGCTGCCTTCCGGCTCTGACCAGGTTCACGGGTAATCGTTGCGGGGGGACCGATGGGGTCACCATAACGACGCCTGCCTCTCGGCAAGCGGGGCCATTGTACCGATCTCATCGGAAGTTACAACCGTTGGCGGCGGATTAAAAATATTCGATGGTTCAAGCACTTGACTGGTGGATTCACATAATTCTCTGTAGGAGCGAGCTTGCTCGCGAAAAACTTGAGAGCGCCTCGATAAACCAGGAACACTGCGTCATCGTTGACGCTCTTCGCGAGCAAGCTCGCGCCTACAAAAGAACGGCTTCGTCGGCCCTGCCGCCTTCTTCCTGAATGACCAAGTGAATAAAGTGCAGTTTGGCAATCACCGCCGGTGGCAGCACGAAGGGATAGAAGTCCGGTTGGCCCATGCTGCGTGACAGTTCATTGAGCATGCCGGCCAGTTCGATCCAGGCGTTGACGAACGACAGGAAGGCCACGCCGCCGGGGTGTTCGGGGTCGTACAGGGTGGTGAGCGGGAATGGCTGGTAATCCAGGTCCATCTCACGGGCGCTCATGCCAAAGCCGAGGGCGGTGTCGACGGCGTCCATCATGTGCAGGTAGTGCGCCCAGGTTTCGGCCCAGTCTTCCCAGGGGTGCATGGTGGCGTAGGCGCTGACGCAGGTTTGTTGCCAGTCTGGGCGTGGGCCGTTTTGGTAATGCTGGTCGAGGGCGTCGGCGTAACTGGCGCGTTCGTCGCCGAACAGGTGGCGAAACGGTTCAAGCCAGTGGGTATTGGCGATCAGGCGATCCCAGTAGTAGTGGCCGACCTCATGGCGAAAGTGCCCGAGCAACGTTCGGTAGGGTTCGCGCATTTGTACGCGGACTTTCTCGCGGTGGGCGTCGTCGGCCTCCTTGATGTCCAGGGTGATCAGGCCGTTGGCGTGGCCGGTCATGGGCGCGTTGCCCTCCAGGTCGATGCCGACGAAGTCGAAGGCCAGGCCCGTTTCTTCGTCGACGCTTTTGGGGACCACTTGCAAACCCAGGCTAATGAGCTGTGCTACCAGGCGGCGCTTGGCGGTTTCGACTTTGCGCCAGCGTTCGTGGTTTTGCGCGATCGACAAGTCAGGAATGGTGCGGTTCAGGCTGCACGCCACGCACAGAGGCGCGGTGCTATGGGCCGGGATCAGCCAGTTGCAAGCGGCCGGTGTATCGAGGTTGGCGCAGCGGCGGAAGGCACCGGCGTCGAGGTTGCCGTCCTGCAGCCAGGTGCCTTCGACGGGGCCGGGTTGCAGGGAGGCGAGACGACTTTGTTGGGCTTGGTAGCCGAGCAGCGCCTGGCAGGCCAGGCATTGGCTGTTGCGAAAGAACAGCGATTGGCCGCAACGGCACTGCCACACTTTGCTGTCGCGGGATGTGCCGGCTACGAACGGTGCAGCGATGCGCGAACTGAGTTGCTCGAAGTAGCGGAACATGGCGATCTCTCCCTGGGTGACTGAGACTAGATCATTTCCCGCTACCGATCGTTCAACATGGCTTCTGTGGGAGCGAGCTTGCTCGCGAAGAACGTCAACGATGACGCAGCGTTCCTGGTTTATCGAGACGCTCTCAAGTTTTTCGCGAGCAAGCTCGCTCCTACAGTGGGATCGGTTCAGACCTTGATGTTGTTCCTGGCGAGGAAGGCGACGAAGGCTTCTTCATCCAGCACCTTCAAGCCCAATTCGCTGGCCTTGGTCAGCTTGGAACCGGCGCCCGGCCCAGCCACCACGCAGTGGGTCTTCGCCGACACAGATCCCGCCACCTTGGCGCCCAGGCTTTCGAGCTTCTCCTTGGCCACGTCGCGGCTCATCAACTCCAGCGAACCGGTGAGTACCCAGGTGTGCCCGGCTTCGGGCAAGCCTTCGACCACCTTCTTCTCGCTGTCCCAATGCATACCGAAGTCTTTGAGCTGCTGCTCGATGGCCAGGGCGCGGTGGGCGTTGTCGGCATTATCGAAGAACTCGCGCACGGCCTTGGCCTGTTTCTCCGGCAGGGCCTGGCGCATGTCCAGCCAGTCGGCCTTGATTACGCCTTCGAGGGTGACGAACTTGTCCGCCAGCTTTTGCGCGGCGCCCGGGCCGACGCTCGGTACGTGCAGCTTGTCGAGCAACCCGCCCAGTGTGGTGCTGGCGGCGAATTCGGCACTCAGGTCACCCTGATCCTGCAATTGCAGGCCGCACTCTTCCGGCGACAGCAGCGCGCCGATCACGTCCTGGTTATGGCTGTCTTCAAAGAAACTGTGGATCTCATGCGCCACTTCCAGGCCCACGTCCGGCAAGTACGTCAGCACTTCGGGCAAGGCCTTCTGCACGCGCTCCAGGGAGGCCAGGGAGCGCGCCAGCACCTTGGCGGTCTCCTCGCCTACATCAGGAATGCCCAGCGCATAGATAAAGCGCGCCAGGGTCGGGGATTTGCTGTTTTCGATGGCGGTGATCAGCTTCTTGCTGGAAATGTCGGCAAAGCCTTCCAGGTCGATGATGTGTTCGTACTTGAGTTTGTAGAGGTCGGCCGGCGAGCCGATGAGTTTTTCATCCACCAGTTGTTCGATGGTTTTGTCGCCCAGGCCGTCAATGTCCATGGCGCGGCGTGAGACGAAATGGATAATCGCCTGCTTGAGCTGCGCGCCACAGGCCAGACGCCCGACGCAACGGTACACCGCGCCCTCGCTGACGGTTTCCTTGCCCTTGCTGCGTTTGACCAGTTGCGTGCGCTCCACGTGGGAACCACACACCGGGCAGCTCTGCGGGATCGGCACCGCACGGGCGTTTTCCGGACGACGCTCAAGCACCACCGAGACCACCTGCGGGATCACATCCCCGGCGCGGCGGATGATCACGGTATCACCGATCATCACGCCCAGGCGCGCCACTTCATCCATGTTGTGCAGGGTCGCGTTGGACACGGTGACACCCGCGACCTTGACCGGCTTGAGGCGTGCCACCGGCGTGACGGCGCCAGTACGACCAACCTGGAATTCCACGTCTAGCAGCTCAGTCAGCTCTTCCATGGCCGGGAATTTATGCGCGATGGCCCAGCGCGGTTCACGGGCGCGGAAGCCCAGTTCTCGCTGGGAAGCGATGCTGTTGACCTTGAACACCACGCCGTCGATCTCATACGGCAGGCTGTTACGCCGCTCGCCGATATCGCGGTAGTACTCCAGGCAATCCTGGAT
>Ga0302347_1004941_pt1 | contig 10205 bp, 7 predicted proteins | sample PhyWR1_FD_202178 | JGI IMG/M metagenome (GOLD analysis project Ga0302347, IMG submission 202178) | Leaf surface microbial communities from wheat plants in UC Gill Tract Community Farm, Albany, California, United States - DLSL W.R1 (v2)... | ecosystem: Host-associated > Plants > Phyllosphere >...
GCTGGATTGGGAAATATTACACTTTACAATGCTAATGCCCTACCTGTGCAGCCTGGCGGTGCTATCCTGTCTTTCTTAAATGATGATTCTCAAACACCGATCTATCCAACAGGAGCAGGGCAAAACGGTGTCGGAGCAGGAACTTTGCCTGGAAGAGCTGACTATGTTGTTGCGCCCAATGGTATTAGTAGAATGGTCTATCCCGGCCTCTGGAAAATTGGAACCTATACAACACTTGATCCTAACGGTTTAGGATATCCTAACGCTGGTTTGACAAGACCTTTTAATGTTGCCAAATTCTCAGAATTTTATTTCATCGCTGCAGAAGCTGCTGTAAAAGGTGCCACCGGTACAATGTCTGCAAGAGATTTGATCAACGTCATCCGTGCAAGAGCAGGAAAATGGAAATTTAATAATGCTCAAAATACTCCAATGATTGCAGATAACAGCGCAGCAATGATTTCAGCAACACCATCAACCATCACAATTGATTATATTCTGGCTGAACGTTCCAGAGAATATTATGGTGAATTTTACAGATGGTATGATTTGATCCGTACTCAGAAATGGGGCGAGGTTGCGGCTTCCTACCAAATTGGAGGTGTCAATTATGGTGATCATACACCGCAAACCTTCACCCGCAATATTCAGAAGTTCCATTATCTACGACCTATTCCTCAGGCTCAGTTAGATAACATGAGCTTGAGTGCGGAGGAAAAAGCAAAATATCAAAATCCAGGTTACAATTAATTTTTAAGTTCATATCAATCAACAGCAAAGTAGGTGTAGCCCTTTTTACACCTGCTTTGTTTTAATAAAAAACTAAAGAAAAAAAATATGGAGAAGACGTGGCGTTGGTTTGGGAAGAAAGACAAAATAAAATTAGATATGCTGCGCCAGATTGGTGTAGAAGGTATCGTATCAGCATTGCACGATATTCCAAATGGTGAAGTTTGGTCTCTTGAGGCTATTAATGATTATAAAAATTATATAGAAAGTTTCGGACTTCGTTGGTCTGTAGTTGAAAGCCTTGCCGTGAGCGAGGCTATCAAGTACGGAGGTGCGGACAGAGATTTTCTTATAGATAATTACATTCAGAGCTTAGAAAATTTAGGAAAGGCTGGCGTGACAACCGTTTGTTACAACTTTATGCCGGTTTTGGATTGGGCTCGTACAGATTTGTTTTATCAATGGGAAGACGGTTCGTCGTCATTATACTTTGATAAAGCCAAATTCGCTTATTTTGAAATTTATATTTTGAAGAGAGAAGGTGCAGAAAACGATTATAATGCAGATATTCTTCAAAAAGTAGAACAATTGAAAAATACTTTAACGGAGGAAGATAATAATGATCTTATAGATTCTATCATTGTAAAAACACAGGGATTTGTTAATGGAAATATCAAAGAAGGCGACAAAAATCCTGTTCAGTTATTCAAAAATCTATTGGCTTTATATGATGGGATTGATAAAAATCAGCTCCGTCAGAATATGAAATATTTTCTAGAAAAAATAATGCCTGTCTGTGAACAATATGACATCCAGATGTGCGTTCATCCAGACGATCCACCATTTTCATTATTAGGTTTACCAAGAATCGTCACTAATGAAGAAGATATCGATTGGTTCTTAAACGCGGTCGATAATCCTCATAACGGATTGACTTTCTGCACAGGATCGCTGAGCGCAGGTCTCCAGAATGATGTTCCGAAACTGGCCCAAAAATATGCCCACCGTACAAAATTTGTACACCTCAGAAGCACCAACGTGTTTGAAAACGGCGATTTTATCGAAGCCAATCACTTAGAAGGAAGAGGACAATTGATCGAAGTGATCAAAATTTTTGAAAAAGAAAATCCAGCACTGCCGATGCGTGTAGACCACGGCAGATTATTAACAGATGATATCGGTAAAGGTTACAATCCAGGCTATTCTTTTCTGGGAAGAATGCTTGCCTTGGGACAGATCGAAGGCGTAATGGCAGCCGTAAATTCTTATTCCAAATAAAAAAACAGAACCAAAAGTTCGATATTATCAATTATCAATTATCAAATATCATTTATCAATCATCAAAAATGAACGAAATATTCAGCATAAAAGATAAAGTAGCCGTCATTACAGGAGCATCAGGCGTTCTTGGCGGAAGTTTGGCTAAAAGTTTTATCGAAGCCGGAGCAAAAGTTGTGGCTTTAGGAAGAAATCAGGAAACTCTGGACGCCCGCGTTAAAGAACTGACAGATTTGGGTGGCAACGCTTTTGCCGTAGAAGCGAACGTAATGAATATTGAAAGCCTTGAAGCCGCCTCAAAAAAAATCATAGAAAAATACGGTAAAATCGATATTCTTCTAAACATCGCTGGCGGAAATATTCCAACAGCAACATTGACCGCAGAACAGTCCTTCTTCGATATGAATATAGCAGGCTGGGATGATGTTACCGATTTAAATATCAACGGCACCGTTTATCCGAGTTATGTTTTCGGAAAAATAATGGCAGAGCAGGGAAATGGAAGCATCGTTAATATTTCATCAATGGCAGCATATTCCGCCATCACCCGAGTTGCAGGATATTCCGCAGCTAAATCAGCGATTACCAATTTTACACAATGGCTGGCTTCGGATGTTGCTTTAAAATTTGGCGACAAAATCCGAGTAAATGCAATTGCTCCCGGGTTTTTCATAGGCGATCAGAATCGTGCTATTTTGTTGAATCCGGATGGTTCTTTGACCGATCGCAGCAAAAAAGTCATAGCCAAAACGCCAATGGGACGTTTTGGAAATGCAGACGAGCTCAATGGCGCTGTACAGTTCCTATGCTCAGATGCTGCAAGTTTTATCACTGGCACTTTACTTCCTATTGATGGAGGTTTCAGCGCGTTCAGTGGTGTTTAAAATGAGTATTATTTTCTTCTTACAGTAGCAAGGCCTTAATCTTTTTTCATAATTAAGGTCTTGTTTTTAAAGTTTAAATCAGTGAAAAAAATCTCATTCCGTTTTCATTAATTAAAACAACGCATCTGATGTCACACAATTCCAAACCCTAAAAATAAAAAATGAAACAGAATATAATCCAGACGGTTTTAAATCGAAATACTTCAAAACTCATCATCGCTTCAGCATTACTCTCAATTAATTTCATTTCAGCACAAACCTTCTCAGACTTTTCCTATAAAGGAAATGATAAAATTTATACCAATAATCCTTTGAAGGATAACGAGTTTTACTCTCCAATTCTTCAGGGCTGTTATCCGGATCCGAGTATTACCAGAAAAGGAGACGATTATTACCTCGTGAATTCGTCATTTTCAATGTTTCCAGGTGTTCCGATTTTTACTTCTAAAGATTTGGTCAACTGGAAGCAGGTTGGCCACGTTCTTGATCGACCTTCTCAGCTTAAAGTTGAAAAAGGCGGTGTTTCTCAGGGAATCTATGCACCGGATATTAAATACAACAAATTCAACGACACTTTTTATATGATCACCACGCAGATTGCTGGTGGAGTCGGAAATATGGTCGTAAAAACAAAAGATCCTGCAAAAGGCTGGAGCGAAGTTCAGAAACTGAATTTCGACGGCATCGATCCGGCCATTTTTTTTGATGACGACGGCAAAGCCTACATTGTTCATAATGATGCACCACCAAAAGGAACGGAACTATACAACGGTCACCGTGTCATCAAAATGTGGGATTATGATCTGGAAAAAGATCAGGTTGTAGCAGGTTCAGACAAAATTATTGTGAACGGTGGCGTGGATCTTTCCCAAAAACCAATCTGGATAGAAGGTCCGCACTTATATAAAAAGAACGGAAAATATTTCCTGATGTGCGCAGAAGGCGGTACTGGCGGCAATCACAGCGAAGTTATTTTTATGTCAGACTCTCCGAAAGGTCCGTTTGTTCCGGCGACTAATAATCCTATTTTGACACAGCGTTATTTCCCGAAAGACCGAAAAGATAAAGTAGATTGGGCTGGCCACGCCGATTTGGTAGAAACTCCGGATGGTAAATATTACGGCGTATTTCTGGCGATTCGTCCCAACGAAAAAGGTCGTGTGAATCACGGAAGAGAAACGTTCATTCTTCCCGTAGACTGGAGTGGTAAATATCCTGTTTTTGAAAACGGCATGGTTCCGATGAAGCCAAAATTAAAATTACCGGAAGGCGTAAAAAATCAAACCGGACAAGACGGATTTTTCCCGAACGGAAATTTCACATACAACGATAAACTGACGGATAAAAATCTTGATTTCCGATGGATTGCAATGCGTGGACCTCGTGAAAATTTCATTACGGTTACTAAAAATGGCGTAAAAGTGAATCCTATGGAAACGAATATCAAAGCATTGGCTCCGGTTTCGGCATTATTCCACAGATTACAGCACGAAGACTTTGAAACTTCCGTAATGCTTGATTTCAAACCAAAATCTGAAAAAGATTTAGCCGGAATCACCTGCTATCAAAGTGAAAGATTCAACTACGTTTTCGGAATTACGAAAAAAGATAAAGACTATTATATCGTTTTGGAAAGAACCGAAAAAGGAAGTTCAAAACTGATTGCCAGCGAAAAAATTGCCCTTTCAAAAAGCATCAGATTGCAGGTAGTTGGTGAAAAAGATGATCTTAATTTCAATTACTCTCTGGACGGTAAAAACTTCAAAAATCTTGGCGGTCCGGTTTCCGGAGACATTCTTTCTACCGATGTTGCAGGCGGTTTTACAGGAAGTTTGATTGGTTTGTACAGCACGTCGTCCAACGATATTGTCCCGAATTAATATTAAAAATAATCATCACACAGATTACGATGATAAGGCCGATTTTAATAACACAATCATCTGCCAAATCCGTAAGATCTGCGAGTGAAAAATTTTAATCAACAATCAAAATATTAAAGTTTTGAAAATTAATAAACCATTTTATATAGTTTCTCTTTTCGGATTTATCGGGCTGAATCTACTTTCAGCTCAGGTAAATCCCGCTGAGAAACAACAGAAAACGGCATTTACAAACCCAATCATTTGGGCAGATGCTCCGGATTTGTCAGTCACAAGAAATGGTGATGATTTTTATCTTATCAGCACCACAATGCATCTGATGCCGGGAGCTCCGGTGATGCATTCCAAAGATCTTGTCCATTGGGAAATGTCAAGTTATGTTTTTGACAGGTTAAATGACAATTCTAAATACGATTTGCTTGACGGAACTGTTTATGGTCGCGGACAATGGGCATCGTCAATCCGCTTTCACAAAGGGAAATATTACGTTTTGTTTTCCCCGAATGACGAACCGTTCAAATCTTATTTTTATGTTTCCGACAATCCCGAAAAAGGAAACTGGAAACTGATTACCAGAACCAGACATTTTCACGATGCTTCCCTGCTTTTTGATGATGACGACAGGGTTTACGTGTTCACGTCCAACAAAGTTTTTGAATTAAGTCCCGATTTTAAAGAAGTCATCGGAAATCCCGAAGGAACGATAGTTTTTGAAAAAGATTCTTTGGAAACCGGACTTCTGGAAGGTAACCAGATCATTAAAAAAGACGGAAAATATTATATGATGATGATTTCCTGGCCAAGAGGTGGGAAACGCCGTCAGGAAGTTTACAGAGCTGATCAGGTGACCGGACCTTATGAGAAAAAAATCATTCTGGAAGACAATTTCCTCGGATTTTCCTACGCCGGACAAGGTGCTTTAATCGATGATAAAAACGGAAATTGGTATTCGCTAATTTTTCAGGATAGAGGTGGAGTTGGACGTGTTCCGATTCTGATTCCTGTAAAATGGGAAAATGGTTGGCCGGTTTTAGGTGACAACGGAAAAATTCCTCTAAATGGTGAAGTTCCGCTTCCTCCGTTTAAACCAAAAAATAACATCGTTGAAAGCGATGAGTTTGCAGATACAAAATTAAAAATTCAATGGCAATGGAACCATAATCCTGTGAGTGAAGCCTGGTCTTTATCCGACAGAAAAGGGTTTTTAAGACTTAAAACCAGTAGAATAGTCGACAATATTTACCTTGCTCCAAACACATTGACCCAAAGAATGGAAGGCGCAAAATCAAGTGCCATCGTTGCTTTGGATGTGAAAGGAATGAAAGATGGCGACATCACAGGTTTCAGCGCATTCAACGGTGATTCCGGGATTTTGTCGGTGGTAATGGAAGGCAGTAAAAAGTTTGTCGTTTTTGAAACAGATGAAGTAAGTTTAGACAATAAAACTAAAGCCGTTTTGGGTGTTAAAAAAGACGAAAAGACGAGATTTCCATTAAACTCGGACAAGGTTTATTTTAAAATTGACGCCGATTTCAATCTTGGAAATGATCTGGCCAATTTCTCATACAGCACCAATCAGAAAAGCTGGACGGAGATGGCAAGAGATTACAAAATGATTTTCGATTACCGAAGATTGTTTATGGGTTCCAAATTTGCGGTTTTCAATTACGCAACGAAAAAACTAGGTGGTTTTGTAGACGTAGATTTTTTCAGGGTGAATAAAAGTTCCGAGTAAAAGAAATAGAAATAGGTTTTGGGCAGCTGTATCCGCGCTCCGTTTCCGCTTTTTTGTTCCGCTTCGCTACACAAAAAGAGCTCCACTCAGCTCGGGCTGCGAGTGATTCGGCGTAATAAAGAAAAATTTGTTCCGTAGGAGCAAGCTGTTAATAGCAAAATTGCATCATCAAACGAAAGCCTCGTAGAGGCGACCTGTCGATTAAGATTACGAAAGTTGGCCAGAAAAAAATGTAAAAAGATAAACCATTGCCGGTATTATTTTTTTGTCTAAATTAATAAGTGTAAAAACTACAAATAAAAAATTATGCGAAATTCAGTTGTATTTGCTTTAGGTTTTGTTTTGTCAGGAATGTTTATTTCTGCACAAACTTTTGATAAACAGGCACCACAAGGTTTTGACGTTGAACAGAAAGATATTCCGCACGGTAAAATCGACTCCGTTCAATATGCGTCAAAAACGGTGGGAACTACAAGAAAAGCTCTGATTTACACGCCGCCGGGATATAAAAAAGGAATTAAATACCCAGTTTTATATCTGCTTCATGGCATTGGCGGCGACGAAAAAGAATGGTACAAAAACGGAACACCACAAATTATTCTGGACAATCTTTACGCACAGGGAAAACTCACGCCGATGATTGTTGTTTTACCCAATGGCAGGGCGATGAAAGACGATCGCGCTACCGGAAATATTATGGCAAAAGACAAAGTGGAAGCTTTCGCAACCTTTGAAAAAGATTTGCTGAACGACTTGATTCCATTCATAGAAAAAAAATTTCCTGTAAAGAAAGACAGAGAAAACCGCGCGATTGCCGGACTTTCAATGGGTGGCGGACAAGCCCTGAATTTCGGATCGGGAAATATCGATAAATTCGCCTGGGTTGGCGGATTTTCATCGGCTCCAAACACCAGAGAACCTCAAAAATTGCTTCCAGATCCGCAAAAAGCCAAAGAACTGAAACTGATTTTCATTTCCTGCGGCGATCAGGACGGATTGATGCCTTTCAGCAAAAGAACGAGCGATTATCTCACAGAAAATAAAATTCCGCACATCTTTTACATAGAGCCCGGAGGTCACGATTTCAAAGTCTGGAAAAATGATTTGTACATCTTTTCACAGTTGATTTTTAAACCTGTCGACCAATCCAAATTTTCGGAATTGACGGTTTTTGGAACACCAGCCGAATCCAACATCCGAAATGCACAGTTTCCACAGATTCTTCGAAACGGAAAAGCAATGTTTAAAGTGAAAGCTGCGGATGCACAGAAAGTTCAGATCGATTTAGGCAAAAAATATGATCTCAAAAAAGAATCAGACGGTGTATGGACGGCCACCACAGATTCTTTGAGCGAAGGCTTCCATTATTATTCTTTATTGATTGATAATGTGGCGGTTGCAGATCCTTCAAGCAAATCATTTTACGGAATGGGAAGATTCGCCAGCGGACTCGAAATTCCTTTTGCAGGCGATGATTATTATGCCTTAAAAGACGTTCCTCACGGGGATATTCGTATTCAGAATTTGTATTCAAAAATTACGAATTCTTGGAGAAGAGTGTTCATTTATACTCCGCCGGGATATGATAAAAATGTGAATGAAAGTTATCCGGTTCTCTACATTCTTCACGGTGGTGGCGAAGATGAAAGCGGATGGGCAATGCAGGGAAAAACGAATCTCATCCTTGATAATCTTATCGCAGAAGGAAAAGCAAAACCGATGATTGTGGTAATGCCGGATGCGAATATCGGACCTGCCGGATTTGGAAATTTTGGTATCAGAAACCTTCAGATGTTTGAAAAAGAAGTCAAAGAATCAGTCATTCCTTTTGCAGAGTCGAATTTTAGAATCAAAAAAGATGCGCCCAACAGAGCTTTGGCAGGACTTTCAATGGGCGGAATATACACGCTTTATACAGGAATTCAGAATTCTGAAATGTTTTCTTCGTTAGGCGTTTTCAGTTCGGGATGGATGTTGCCGGCACTTCAGAAGGTGGCTGATGATGAGTATCAATTTTTAGCTGACCACAAATCAAAATTCAATTCAAATATTAAAAATTTCTGGATTACGATGGGCGGAAAAAATGATATTGCGTATCAGAATAATCAGATAATGATGAAGAAACTGGATGAATTGGGTATTAAATATTCCTATTCCGAATATCCCGGCGGTCACACCTGGCCGGTTTGGAGAAATAATTTGTATCAGTTTGCGCAGTTGCTTTTTAAGAATTAAAAAAAATTAACTAAGAACGATCAAAAAGACAATCATCTGAACTGATCACCCAATACCACTGACTATTTAAATCTTATTAGGAAAACGATGGTAAAAAATATTTTTAAAGTAAGCTTAATCGTGATAGGAACATTAGTTTCTGCCCAGAATCCCATCATCCAGACCAAATTCACGGCCGATCCTGCGCCAATGGTTTACAACGACACGGTTTTTCTATACACTAGTCACGACGAAGATGACGCTTTCGGATTTAAAATGAAAGACTGGCTTCTCTACACTTCAACCGATATGGTCAACTGGACAGATCACGGCGTGGTGGCTTCATTAAAGGATTTCAAATGGACAGACCCGGAAAACGGAGCCTGGGCGCCTCAGGTTATAGAAAGAAACGGCAAGTTTTATATGTATTGCCCGATGCCCGGACAGAGAGGTATCGGTGTTCTCGTAGCCGACAGTCCGTATGGTCCGTTCAAAGATCCTATCGGAAAACCGCTGATTAAAAATTCAAGTGATGATATAGATCCTACTGTTCTCATTGACGACGACGGACAAGCTTATCTGTACTGGGGAAATCCCAATCTTTGGTACGTGAAACTGAATAAGGATATGATTTCTGTAGACGGACCTGTTGTAAAAGACCCTTCGATTGCTAAAGTCAAAGGTTCGCCAGACCCATTCCATTATCAGGAAGGACCTTGGACGTGGAAACGAAACGGAAATTATTATTTGGCATACGCCTCAACGTGCTGTCCGGAAGGAATTGGCTATGCGATGGGCAAATCGGCAACAGGGCCGTGGGAATATAAAGGAATGATTATGGACAGCGACAAACGTTCCAACGGAAATCATCCCGGAATCATTGATTATAAGGTAAATCTTACGTTTTTGGCTTTAATTATAATCTCGGAAAACAAACAATTAGCAAGCATTATGAGCGCCGTTCCATTTGTGTGAGCGAACTGATTTACAATACCGATGGCACCATTCAAAAACTACCGTTTTGGAATCCGGAAGGTGTAAAAAGAATTGCGACTTTGAATCCTTATGAAAAAGTGGAAGCCGAAACCATTGCTTACAGTGAAGGTTTAAAAACAGAAAAAATGACCGAGTGGGAAAGAAATAATCCGTACGACACAGGCAAAAAAATTACAGACCGAATGGTGGTCTCATCTATCAATAATGGCGATTACCTGAAAGTTCAGGGCGTTGATTTTTCCAAAGGAAGTAAATTTCTGGAAGTCTCAGTTGCAGCAATAAATAGCGGAACAATAGAAATTCATACAGATTCCCTGGATGGAAAACTTTTAGGAACTGTACAGGTTTTGGGAAAAGCAGAAGGCGATATTTTTAAAACCATTAAATCTCCTGTTAAAAATGTAAAAGGAATTCATGATTTATACTTTGTCTTCAAAGGAAACAAAGATCTTTTCTATTTTGACTGGTGGAAATTCAGTTCTGAATAGC
>Ga0302347_1004946_pt1 | contig 10193 bp, 8 predicted proteins | sample PhyWR1_FD_202178 | JGI IMG/M metagenome (GOLD analysis project Ga0302347, IMG submission 202178) | Leaf surface microbial communities from wheat plants in UC Gill Tract Community Farm, Albany, California, United States - DLSL W.R1 (v2)... | ecosystem: Host-associated > Plants > Phyllosphere >...
TGCCATGATCACCGACCGGCTGCCCGTGCCGCTGCGCCGGCTGTGCGCCCGCGTGGTGGACCTGTTGATGCTGGCTGTGGCGGCCTTCATGGTTTTCTACGGCTTCAAGCTGGTTCTGGGCACCTGGGGCCAGACCATCGGCGACCTGCCGTGGATGCCGGTGGGCGCAAGCTACCTGCCGGTGCCGCTGGGCGGCCTGCTGACGCTGGTCTTCATTCTCGAACACATGTTCCTGGGCTACCAGGGGCAGCGCGATGTGGTCACGTTCGACCACGAAAAAGTTGAAGCAGGAGCCCTCTGATGGACGCGTTCGTACTCCTGGGCTCGTTCCTGGGCCTGATGATCATCGGCATGCCGGTGGCTTATGCGCTGGGGCTGGCCGCGCTGGTCGGCGCCTGGTGGATCGACCTGCCGCTGGACGCCATCATGATCTCCATTGCCAGCGGGGTGAACAAGTTCTCGCTGCTGGCCATTCCGTTCTTCGTGCTGGCCGGCGCCATCATGGCCGAGGGCGGCATGTCGCGCCGGCTGGTGGCCTTTGCCAGCGTGCTGGTGGGCTTCATCCGCGGCGGGCTGTCGCTGGTCAACATCCTGGCATCGACCTTCTTCGGCGCGATCTCCGGCTCCTCGATGGCCGACACCGCCTCGATCGGCTCGGTGCTGATCCCCGAGATGGAAAAGAAGGGCTATCCGCGTGACTTCGCCACGGCGGTCACGGTCAGCGGTTCGGTGCAGGCGATTTTGATTCCGCCCAGCCACAACGCCGTGATCTATTCGCTGGCAGCGGGCGGCGGCGTGTCGATCGCCGCGCTGTTTCTGGCCGGCATCCTGCCGGGGCTGCTGTTGGGCCTGACGCTGGCCATCATGTGCCTGGTGATTGCCAAGAAACGCGACTTTCCCAAGGGCGAGCGCATTCCGATGGCCCAGGCGATCAAGATCTGCGTCGATGCCCTGTGGGGCCTGATGACCATGGTCATCATCCTGGGCGGCATCCTGTCGGGCGTCTTCACCGCCACCGAGTCGGCCGCGATTGCCGTGATCTGGGCGTTTTTCGTCACCATGTGCATCTACCGCGACTACAAGTGGCGCGAGCTGCCCAAGCTGGTGCACCGCACCGTCAAGACGCTGGCCATCGTGATGATCCTGATCGGCTTTGCCGCCAGCTTCGGCTACATCATGACCATGATGCAGATCCCGCAGCAGATCACCGGCCTGTTCACCAGCATCTCGGACAACAAGTACGCCGTGCTGATGATGATCAACGTGCTGCTGCTGATCCTGGGCACGCTCATGGACATGGCGCCGCTGATCCTGATCATGACGCCCATCTTGCTGCCCATCGTCAAGTCGATCGGCGTCGATCCGGTGCACTTCGGCATGATCATGATGGTCAACCTGGGCATGGGCCTGATCACGCCGCCGGTCGGTGGGGTGCTGTTCGTCGGCGCCGCGGTTGCCAAGCTGCCGATTGAAAAGGTCGTCAAGGCGCTGTACCCCTTCTTCGGCGCGCTGATGCTGGTGCTGCTGGCCGTGACCTACATCCCCGGCCTGTCGCTGTGGCTGCCTAACCTGCTGCTGAAGTAAACGGCTTTTTCCCCTGATGCAACAGCCGGCCGGATGCGCCCGGCCAGGCTGGCCGCATCCCATTTTTCTGATTTAGACGCAAATTTCCCCAAGAAGACCCTTCATGAACCCGCAAGACCTCAAAACCATCGTCAGCTCCGGCCTCCTGTCCTTCCCCGTCACCGACTTTGACGCACAGGGCGACTTCAACCCCAAGACCTATGCCGAGCGCCTCGAATGGCTGGCCCCTTACGGCGCCACGGCGCTGTTCGCCGCCGGCGGCACGGGCGAGTTCTTCTCGCTGACGGGCGACGAGTACCCAACCATCATCAAGACGGCGGTCGACACCTGCGCCGGCAAGGTGCCCATCATCGCCGGCGTCGGCGGCTCGACGCGCTTTGCCATCGCCTGCGCGCAGGAGGCCGAGCGCCTGGGCGCCCATGGCATTTTGCTGCTGCCGCACTACCTGATGGAAACCTGCCAGGACGGGCTGATCGCCCATGTCGAGGCGGTCTGCAAGAGCGTGAAGTTCGGCGTCATCGTCTACAACCGCAACGTCTGCAAGCTCACCGCCGACTCGCTGGCCATCCTGGCCGAGCGCTGCCCGAACCTGGTCGGCTTCAAGGACGGCGTGGGCAACATCGAGACCATGGCGTCGATCTTTCTGAAACTGGGCGACCGCTTCTCCTACCTGGGCGGCCTGCCCACGGCCGAGGTCTATGCCGCCGCCTACAAGGCGCTGGGCACGCCGGTGTATTCGTCGGCGGTGTTCAACTTCATCCCCAAGACCGCCATGGATTTCTACCATGCCGTGGCCAACGACGACATGGCGACCCAGCACCGGCTGCTGAAGGATTTCTTCATGCCCTACCTGGCGATCCGCAACAAGAATCCTGGCTATGCCGTGAGCATCGTCAAGGCCGGCGCCAAAATTGTCGGCCACGACGCCGGCCCGGTCCGCGCGCCGCTGGTCGATCTGAAGCCGTCCGAGATGGAAGAGCTGGCCGCGCTCATCAAGACGCTCGGCCCGCAGTAAGCCGCATCAAGCCGCGTTAAGCCTTCTCCGGCAAGTCCTTTTTGATCTCCACGCGAGGAAAAATCCATGCTTAAAAAAATCGCCTTTGTGTTCGGCCTGCTGGCCGCTGGTGCGGCGCTGGCCCAGTCGCCGCAAGAAGCCGGTGTGGCAGGCGCCGCGGAAAAGCTTCGCGTGGCGATGATCGACCCGGATGCCCGGGGGCTGGACGCGCTGGTGGCGCCCGAACTGAGCTACGGCCACTCCAGCGGCCGGGTCGAGAACAAGGCCGAATTCATCGCCTCCCTGATGAACGGAAGCTCTGACTTCGTCACCCTCGACCTGACCGAGCAGAGCGTGCACGTGGTGAAGGACACGGCCGTTGTTCGCCACGTCCTCAATGCCACGACCAACGATTCGGGCAAGCCCGGCACGGTCAGCCTGAAGGTGCTCCAGGTCTGGCAGAACCAAGCGGGCCAGTGGAAGCTGCTGGCCCGCCAGGCCGTCCGGTGACTTCAGCACAACCCCCAAGTTCTGCATTGAATTGGTGAAAGCGAGAACTTCCATGAATCCTGTTTCAGTCACACAGCAGCAGCAGCAGCCTCTGTCCATCAAGATGCACGAGGCGGACAATGTGGCCATCGTCGTCAACGACGGCGGCCTGCCGGCCGGCACGGTGTTTCCCTCGGGCCTGGTGCTGCGCGACAAGGTGCCGCAGGGCCACAAGGTCGCGCTGAGCGATCTGCCCCAGGGCGGTGTCGTGCGCCGCTACAACGTGCCCATCGGCTATGCCCTCAAGGACATCCCGGCCGGCAGCTGGGTGCACGAGCGGCTGCTGGACATGCCCGACGCGCGCGGGCTGGACAACCTGCCGATCGCCACCGTCAAGCCCGAACCCCAGCCGCCGCTGGAGGGCTACACCTTCGAGGGCTACCGCAACGCCGACGGCTCGGTGGGCACGCGCAACATCCTGGCCATCACCACCACGGTGCAGTGCGTGGCCGGCGTGGTCGATTTCGCGGTCAAGCGCATCAAGGCCGAACTCCTGCCGCGCTTTCCGAACGTGGACGACGTGGTCGGGCTGGAGCACGGCTACGGCTGCGGCGTGGCGATCGACGCGCCCGACGCGATCATCCCGATCCGCACGCTGCGCAACATCAGCCTGAACCCCAATTTTGGCGGCGAGGTGATGGTGGTCAGCCTGGGCTGCGAAAAACTGCAGCCCGAGCGCCTGCTGCCGCCGGGCACCATCCCGATCATGGACGAGCGCAACGTGGCCGACATCGGCATGACCGCCGATGCCGGGCTGGACGTGGTCTGCCTGCAGGACGACGCGCATGTCGGCTTCATGTCGATGATTGACTCGATCATGGAGACGGCCGAGCTGCACCTGGAAAAGCTCGATGCGCGCCGGCGCGAAACCGTGCCGGCCAGCGAGCTGGTGGTCGGTGTGCAGTGCGGCGGCAGCGATGCGTTCTCGGGCGTCACCGCCAACCCGGCGGTGGGCTTTTGCACCGATTTGCTGGTGCGCGCCGGCGCGACCGTGATGTTTTCCGAGGTGACCGAGGTGCGCGACGGCATCGACCAGCTCACCTCGCGCGCCACGACGCCCGAGATCGCGCAGGCGATGATCCGCGAGATGGCCTGGTACGACGCCTACCTGGAAAAAGGCCGCGTGGACCGCAGCGCCAACACCACGCCGGGCAACAAGAAGGGCGGCCTCTCCAACATCGTCGAAAAGGCCATGGGCTCGATTGTCAAGTCGGGCAGCGCGCCCATCAGCGGCGTGCTCTCGCCGGGCGAGAAGGTGCAGCACAAGGGCTTGAAGGGCCTGGTGTATGCCGCCACGCCGGCGTCCGATTTCATCTGCGGCACGCTGCAGCTGGCCGCCGGCATCAACCTGCATGTGTTCACCACCGGACGCGGCACGCCCTACGGTCTGGCCGAGGTGCCGGTCATCAAGGTGGCCACGCGCAGCGACCTGGCCCGGCGCTGGCACGACCTGATGGACATCAACGCCGGCCGCATCGCCGACGGCGACGCGACGATCGAGGACGTGGGCCGCGAGATGTTCCAGTTCATGCTGGACGTGGCCAGCGGCCGCAAGAAGACCTGGGCCGAGCATTGGAAGCTGCACAACGCGCTGGTGCTGTTCAACCCGGCGCCGGTGACCTGAGCGTCTGATCGCGAGGTGCGTCAAGCATCTCTTTTCCTCAAAACACAGAATAACAACCCCTTCAAGGACTTAAGCATGACCCAGCAACACGACAACCTGATCGGCGGCCAATGGCTCGCCGGCGCCAGCTACTCGCCAAACCTCAACCCGTCCGACCTGTCCGACGTGATCGGCGAGTACACCCAGGCCAGCGCCGAGCAGCTCGACGCCGCCGTGCAGGCCGCCCGTGCCGCCTTTCCGGCCTGGTCGGTGTCCAACATCCAGGCGCGCGCCGATGCGCTGGACAAGATCGCCACTGAAATCCTGGCGCGCCGCGAGGAACTGGGCACGCTGCTGGCGCGCGAGGAAGGCAAGACCAAGGCCGAAGGCATCGGCGAGGCGACCCGCGCCGGCAACATCTTCAAGTTCTTCGCTGGCGAGTGCCTGCGCCTGACCGGCGAGGTCGTGCCCTCGGTGCGCCCGGGCATCGGCATCGAGATCACCCGCGAGCCGGTCGGCGTCGTCGGCATCATCACGCCGTGGAACTTCCCGATCGCCATTCCCGCCTGGAAGATCGCCCCGGCGCTGGCCTACGGCAACTGCGTGGTGATGAAGCCGGCCGACCTCGTGCCCGGCTGCGCCTGGGCGCTGGCCGAGATCATCAGCCGCAGCGGCATTCCGGCCGGCGTCTTCAACCTGGTCATGGGCCGGGGCAGCGTGATCGGCGACCCGCTGGTCAATCACCCCGGCGTGGATGCCATCAGCTTCACCGGCTCGCAGGGCGTGGGCGCGCGCATCGCCCAGCAGTGCGCGGTCAACCTGAAAAAAGTGCAGCTGGAGATGGGCGGCAAGAACCCGCAGATCATCCTGGACGACGCCGACCTGGCGCAAGCCGTCGAGCTGAGCGTGCAAAGCGCGTTCTTCTCCACCGGCCAGCGCTGCACCGCGTCCAGCCGCCTGATCGTCACCGACGGCATCTACGCCAAATTCGTCGAGGCGATGAAGGCCCGCATGGCGACGCTGAAAGTGGGCGACGCGCTGGCCGCCGGCATTGACATCGGCCCGGTGTCGTCGCTGTCGCAGCTGGAGCAGGACATGGACTATGTGGGCATCGGCCAGAAGGAGGGCGCGGTGCTCGTCGCCGGCGGCGAGCGCCTGAAGCTCGCCACCGACGGCTTTTTCATGGCGCCGGCGCTGCTGACCGACACCACCGCCGCCATGCGCATCAACCGCGAGGAAGTCTTCGGCCCGGTCGCCAGCATCATCCGCGTCAAGGGCTACGAGGAGGCGCTGTTTGAAGCCAACAACACGCCCTTCGGCCTGGCCGCCGGCATCGCCACGACCAGCCTGAAGCACGCAACGCACTTCAAGCGCCACAGCCAGGCCGGCATGGTGATGGTGAACCTGCCGACGGCCGGCGTGGACTACCACGTGCCGTTTGGCGGGCGCAAGGGGTCGAGCTTCGGCCCGCGCGAGCAGGGCCGCTACGCGCAGGAGTTCTACACCACCGTCAAGACCGCCTACACGCTGGCTTGAGGCCGCAGGCACGGCCGGGCCGCTCCAGGCCCGCGCGCCATTTCACCGCTGTTCGTCCGGCTGCTGCCGGCCGGCGGAATCACCACTCCCCGAAGGAAGATTTTCATGACCCCCACCGCACCCTACCAGCCCTTTCCCAACAGCCTCAAGCATGACCTGCTGGCCGGAAAGCGACTGATCGGCTGCTGGTCGTCGCTGTCCAGCGCGATCGCCACCGAGGCGCTGGGCGTGGCCGGCTTTGACTGGATCCTGCTGGACGGCGAGCATTCGCCCAACGACGTGACCACCTTCATTCCGCAGCTGATGGCGCTGAAAGACAGCCCGAGCGCGCCGGTGGTGCGGCCCAGCTGCAACGACGCGGTGGAGATCAAGCGCCTGCTGGACGCGGGTTTTTACAACTTCCTGATCCCGTTTGTCGAAAACGCCGACGAGGCGCGCCGCGCCGTGGCCGCCACGCGCTACCCGCCCGAGGGCATTCGCGGCGTCTCGGTGTCCCAGCGCGGCAACCGCTACGGCACGATTGCCGACTACTTCAGGACGGTCAACCAGCACATCTGCGTGATGGTGCAGATCGAAAGCCTGGCGGCCGTGGCCGCCGTGCCCGAGATTGCCGCCGTTGACGGGGTCGATTGCATCTTCGTCGGCCCGTCGGACCTGGCCGCCGGCATGGGCCACATCGGCAATGCCGGCCACCCGGAGGTGCAGGCGGCAATTGCCTCGGTGTTTGCCGATGCCAAGGCCGCCGGCAAGCGCACCGGCATCCTGGCGCCGCTGGAGGCGCATGCGCGCCATTACCTGGCGATGGGTGCGACCTTTGTGGGCGTGGGCAGTGATCTGGGCGCCTTCCGCTCGGCCACGCAGGCGCTGGCCGAGCGCTACCGCGACTGAGCGCCATTTCTTTTCATCAATTTCTTCACTGGAGTCCTTCAATGAGCAAACTCGGATTTATCGGCCTGGGCATCATGGGCGCGCCCATGGCCGGCCACCTGATCAATGCCGGCCATGAGGTGTTCCTCAACACCCGGGGCGATGTTCCCCCCGCGCTGCTGACCGGCCAGGCCAGCGCCTGCGCGTCGGCCCGCGAAGTGGCCGAAAAGGCCGACATCATTTTCCTGATGCTGCCCGACACGCCCGACGTGGCCGGCGTGCTGTTCGGCGAGAACGGCGTGTCCAGCGGTATTTCCGCCGGCAAGACGGTGGTGGACATGAGTTCCATCTCGCCGATGGATACCAAGGAATTCGCGAAAAAGATCAATGCGCTGGGCTGCGACTACCTCGACGCGCCGGTCTCGGGCGGCGAGGTCGGCGCCAAGGCCGGCAGCCTGACCATCATGGTCGGCGGGCCCGATGCGGCGTTTGAAAAAGCCAAGCCGCTCTTTGAGCTGATGGGCAAGAACATCACGCTGGTCGGCGGCAACGGCGACGGCCAGACCTGCAAGGTGGCCAACCAGATCATCGTGGCGCTGAACATCGCCGCCGTGGGCGAGGCGCTGCTGTTTGCCAGCAAGGCCGGCGCCGACCCGGCCAAGGTGCGCCAGGCGCTGATGGGCGGCTTTGCCGCCTCGCGCATCCTGGAAGTGCACGGCGAGCGCATGATCAAGCGCACCTTCAACCCGGGTTTCCGCATCGGGCTGCACCAGAAGGACCTGGGCCTGGCGCTGGCCGGCGCGCGCACGCTGGGTGTGGCGCTGCCGCAGACCGCCGGCGCGGCGCAGCTGATGCAGGTGTGCGCGGCCAACGGCCTGCAGGACCTGGACCACTCGGCGCTGGTGCGCGGCCTGGAGATCATGGCCAACCACGACGTGGCCTGAAGACTCGACCACGCGTTCCTGGCGCGCGGCCTGCATTGGCTGTGCGCCACCGGCCTGCCAGGCACCGGGCGGCCTTTGCTATCGAATCAATAGCTGCCCGCGCAGGCTGCGCCAGCGCAAAAGGCCTGTTTGATGCCTGATAAGCCATTGGCTGGCAGCAATGGATGCGCGCCGCGCACCGCCGGCAGTCCGCTCCGCAGCCCCAGGCTGCAGCAGTTATTTTGACCATCCGAAGGAAACCGGCATGACCCTCAATCGACGTGACCTGATCGGCGCCTCGCTGGCGCTGGGCATCGGCGCCGCCCGCGCGCAGTCGCCCGCCTGGCCCGCCAAACCCATCCGCATCGTGGTGCCGTACCCGCCGGGCGGCTCGTCCGACATCATTGCGCGGGCCATTTCCCAGCCGCTGGCCGAGGCGCTCGGCCAGTCCGTCATCGTGGAAAACAAGGCCGGCGCCAACGGCAACCTGGGCGCCGATTACGTCGCCAAGTCCGCGCCCGACGGCTACACGCTGCTGCTGTGCGACACCGGCGCGCTGGCCATCAGCCCATCGGTCTACACCAAGCTGCCGTTCAATCCGTCCCGGGATTTGCGCGGCGTGACCATGCTGGCCTATTCGCCGCACCTGCTGGTGGTGCATCCGTCGGTGCCGGCGAGCAACCTCAAGGAACTGGTGGCGCTGTCCAAACAGAAGGAAATGAACTTTGCCGTGACCGCCATGGGCAGCGCGCCGCACCTGGCCGGCGTGGCGGTCGAGCGTGCCAGCGGCGCCAAGTGGCAGTACATCCCGTACAAGGGCGGCTCGCAGGCGATTTCGGACACGATCGCCGGCCAGACGCAGATCCTGATGAACGGCATGCTGGCCACGCTGCCGTTCGTGCAGAGCGGCAAGCTGAAAATCCTGGCCGTCTCCAAGGGCACGCGCATGCCGCTGATCGGCAACGTGCCCACGCTGGCCGAGCAGGGCCTGGCCGGCTTCGAGTCCGGCACCTGGCAGGGCATGCTGGTGGCCAACGGCACGCCGGCGGCCATCGTCAGCCGGCTCAACACCGAGCTGATCAAGGTCATCCGCCATCCCGACATCCGCGCCAAGCTGGCCGGGCAGGGCGCCGAAGTCGTCACGATGACGCCGGCGCAGCAGGACGCGTTCTTCAACCAGGAAAAAGAGCGCTGGGCCAAGGTCGTGGCGCAGGCCGGCGTCAAGCTGGACTGAAAAACGATCCTTTTTTGATAGCATCCAGCGCAGGCGTAGCCTGCGCTGGATGCATATTTTCTGCATAAAACAAAGCCTGGCCCGGCCCGGAGCGCCGTCTGCGGGACATGGCCTTGCACGCGGCCAACCCACACGCCGGTTCCTGCTCCTGGCGAGGCAATCACCGGCCCCAAATGGACGGGCTTGCGCGCTGCTCAACCGCTGCAAGGACAGGCCTTCACACACCCGTGCTTCGCGCGGCCTGAAGCTTTCCCGCCGGGTTCAGGCCGCCTGCGGCGCGGCCAGCACCAGGGTGATGGTAAAAGTGCTGCCCTTGCCGAGGCCGTCGCTGAACGCCTGGATCTGTCCGCCATGCAGCGCCATGATGCTGCGCGCCAGCGCCAGCCCGAGCCCCAGCCCGCCCTGCGAGCGGTCGGGCGTTCGTTCGGCCTGGCTGAACAGGTCGAACACCCGCGGCAGCAGCGCAGGCTCGATGCCGATGCCGTTGTCGCGCACGCGCACGCTGGCCTGCGTGCCTGAGACCTGCACCGACAGCGCGATGCGCCCGCCCTCGGGCGTGTACTTGGCCGCGTTGTTGAGCAGGTTGACCAGCACCTGCACCAGCCGCACCGGGTCGCCGTGCACCCGGGCGGGCAGGGCGGCCAGGTCGGTCGTCAGCGTGTGCCGGCGCGCGTCGATCAGCGGGCGCGACTGCTCGATGGCGTTGCCGATGATCAGCCCCAGGTCGCTGTCCTGCAGGTCCAGCTCGACCAGGCCGCGCGTGACGCGCGAGACGTCCAGCAGGTCGTTGACCAGCTCGGTCATGTGCTGCACCTGGCGGTCGATGACCTCGCTGCACATGCGCACGCGTTTTTCATCCGTGCCGGAGGCCTTCAATATCTGCGCGGCCATGCTGATGGGCGC
>Ga0302347_1004947_pt1 | contig 10192 bp, 7 predicted proteins | sample PhyWR1_FD_202178 | JGI IMG/M metagenome (GOLD analysis project Ga0302347, IMG submission 202178) | Leaf surface microbial communities from wheat plants in UC Gill Tract Community Farm, Albany, California, United States - DLSL W.R1 (v2)... | ecosystem: Host-associated > Plants > Phyllosphere >...
AGCTCGGCAAAGGGATGGTTTTCAAGAAAATCGGCCGCTGGGGCGGCGGCGGGGCGGGGCATGTTCATGCGGGAATCCTTCAAAAAACGGTGGCAGGCGACGAGGCGCCGGTGGGCATGCCGGGGCTGCCGGGGCATGCCATCGGAAGGGGCAGGTCAGGGAGCCAGCACATAGCGCCCCGGTGCGTCTTCCAGCGCCCCCAGGCCGCTGACCACGGCGCCCAGGGGCGGCGGCTCGGTGCGTCCGCTGGCGTGGCGGCTCAGCCAGCTTTCCAGCACCACGAGCCCTCGTGCACCGGCTGCGTGTCCAGCCAGGTGTCCGGGTCGATGTAGTGCTCGCCCGCGCCGTGCGTGGCCAGCTGGTAGCTGCGCGGCGCGCCGGGGCCGGGCGGGTTGACGATGCCCACGTTGTGCCCGCCGCTGCTCAGGCAGAACGTCACCTCGGCGTCGGTGAGCAGGTGGATCTTGTACACCGAGCGCCAGGGCGAGACGGTGTCGCGCTGCGTGCCGACCGAAAAAATCGGCAGCCGGATGTCCGACAGCGCGATCGGCCGGCCATCGACCCGGTAGCGGCCTTCGGCCAGGTCGTTGCGCAGGTAGAGCTGGCGCAGGTACTCGCTGTGCTGGCGCCAGGGCATGCGGGTGGCGTCGGCGTTCCAGGCGGCCAGGTCGCCCACCGGCTGGTGGCGGCCCATCAGGTAGGCGTGCTCCATGCGCGACCAGATCAGGTCGCGCGTGTTGAGCAGGGCGAAGGCGCCGGCCATCTGCTTGCCGTCCAGGTAGCCCTTCTCGGCCATCATGTCGTCCAGAAAAGCCAGCTGGCTCTCGTCGATGAACAGGCCCAGCTCGCCCGGCTCGGTGAAATCCAGCTCGCTGGCCAAGAGCGTGAGCGAGCGCAGCCGCTCGTCCCGGGCGCGCGCCAGAAAGGCCGCCGCCATGGCCAGCAAGGTGCCGCCCAGGCAGTACCCGACCGCCTGCACCTGACGCCCGGGCACGATGGCCGAGACCGCATCGAGCGCGGCCAGCGCGCCGGACTTGAGGTAGTCGTCCATGCCCAGGTGGCGGTCGGCCGCGCCGGGGTTTTTCCAGGACACGATGAACACCGTGTGGCCGTTCTCGACCAGGTAGCGCACGAAGGAGTTGGCCGGCGAGAGGTCCAGGATGTAGTACTTCATGATCCAGGACGGCACGATGAGCACCGGCTCGGCCTGCACGGTCTCGGTCTGCGGGCGGTACTGGATCAGCTCGCTCAGGTGGTTGCGAAACACCACCTTGCCCGGCGTGAGGGCCACCTGCTGGCCGGGAACGAAGCGCTCGGTGCCCGGCGGCGGCTGGCCGCTGGCCAGGCGCAGCAGATCCTGCCACTGGTTGAGCGCGCCCTGCAGCAGGTTCATGCCGCCGGTCCTGAGCGTCTCGGCCTGCACCTGCGGATTGGTGGGCAGGAAGTTAGAGGGCGACAGCATGTCCAGCAGTTGCCGGGCGCCAAACGTGACGAGCTGCTCGTGGTGGCTGGAGACGCCATGCACGCCGGTCGTGGCGTTGTGCCACCACTGCTGCTGGAGCAGGAAGGCCTGGTAGATCAGGTCGAACGGCCACTGCTGCCACTCGGGCGCGGCAAAGCGCCGGTCCTGCGGCAGCGGCTCGATGCAGGGCTGCGCATGCGTATGCGGGCCGGGCCCTTTCAGGGCATGCAGGCCCAGGCGCAGCCACTTGCGCGCCGCCTTGTGCTGCAGCTCCTGCTGCTTGCCCGGCGCGATGGCCAGGTGCGCCAGCCAGTCCATGTAGGCGCTGATGAGCGAGGCCGGCGACAAGCCCTGCGTGAGGCGCGCCATCTGGGCATGCACCGCCTGGTCAAGGGGGTTGGTCGGGGCCGGTTCGGTGGGAGAGCAGTTTTCCATGGAGGGCTCGCAGGATGAATGCTGACAGGTCGCAATGGTCAGCCAGGCGCAAGGGGCATCGGCTGGTCGTTTCCCCTGGGGGTTTAGTCTTATTTTGTGACGGGTTGCCGACAAATCCCGGCACGCCCGAGCTGTTGCTGACTCGGTTGATTCAGGTCAAGGAAAATCGTTGCCCCGGCGCTGTCCGGCGCGACGCACCAGCTCCAGCCAAGCGGCGCACAGCGCCAGCAGCCCGGCGGCCGCCGCAAGGCCGGCCAGCCCAGGAAACTCCAGTCCCATCAGCCGGCGCAGCCAGGGCCAGCCCAGCACGGCCGCCAGCAGCGCGCCCATGGCCAGAACCATGCGCCCCAGCCAGGGATTGGCCCGTGTCATGCCCGCCAGCGCCGGGCGCCGCAGGTCGCGGTTGGCCAGGATCAGCAGCATCACGCTCAGCAGCAGGCTGCAAAGCACCACGCCGCGCGCCTGCGCCAGGCGCCAGCCCTGCGCGCCCAGCCACGCATGGCCGGCCAGCAGAAGGCCGGCGATGCCCGTGCCCTGCAGCAGCGCAAAGCCCAGCGGCCCCGCGCCAAAGGGCGAGTCCGACAGCGGGCGCGGCGGGCGCGCCATCAGGCCGCTGTCCGGCGGGTCGGCTTCGAACACGATGGAGCAGGCCGGGTCGATCAGCAGCTGCAGCAGCACGATGTGCACCGGCATCAAGAGGGGCGGCCACTGCAGCAGCGTGGGCGCCAGCGACAGCGCGATCACCGGCACATGCACGGCAAAGGTAAAGCGTGTGGCCTTGCGCAGGTTGCCGTCGATGCGCCGCCCCTGCGCGATGGCGGCGACGATGCTGGCAAAGCTGTCGTCGAGCAGCACCAGCGCAGCGGCCTCGCGCGCCACGTCGGTGCCGCGCTCGCCCATGGCGATGCCGATGTCGGCGGCCTTGAGCGCCGGCGCGTCGTTCACGCCGTCGCCGGTCATGGCGACCACCTCGCCGCCGGCTTGCAGCGCCCGCACCAGGCGCAGCTTGTGCGCCGGCTGCAATCGCGCGCACAGGTCGGCCTGGCCCAGCCGCCGGCGCAGCCCGCCGTCGTCCAGCGCGGCAATCTCCGCGCCGGTGATGACGCCGGGCCGCTCGGACAGGCCGACCTGCCGGGCAATGGCGCATGCCGTGGCCGGATGGTCGCCGGTCAGCATGATGACGCGCACGCCGGCGCGCCGGCATTCGGCCAGCGCCGCCGCCACCTCCGGGCGCGGCGGGTCGGCCAGCCCCAGCAGGCCAAGGAACTCAAAGTCGAAGTCGTGCTGGCTTTGGGGCCAGGGGGGCGCGGCGTCAGGCGCTGCCGGCGCGCCGCTCCAGCGCCCGCGCGCCACGCCCAGCACGCGCAGGCCGCGCCCTGCCATGGCCTCCACCTCCGCGCGGATGGCGTCGCGCCGGGCAGCCGGCAGGTGGCACAGGTCGGCCACGGCCTCGGGCGCGCCCTTGGTGGCCAGCAGGTGCTGCGCCGGGGCGCTGCTGGCGAACACCCGCGTCATCGCCAGGATCTCGCCCGACAGCGCGTATTCGAACTCCGGCTCGCGCCCGTCGTGCACATGCTCGGTGCCGGCCAGCCAGCCGTGGCCGAAGCGCTGGATGGCCTTTTCCATCGGGTCGAACGGGTCGGCCGGCGTGGCCAGCATGGCGAATTCGGCCAGCAGGTGAAAGTGCTCGGGTAGCTCGCTGGCACCGCCCGGCGTGAAGCGGGCGCTGCCAGCCTGCAGTTCGGCCACTTCCATGCGGTTCAGGGTCAGCGTGCCGGTCTTGTCCACCGCCAGCACGGTGATGGCGCCCAGCGCCTCGACCGCCGACATGCGCCGGGTCAGCACCTTCTGCCCTGACAGGCGCCAGGCGCCCAGCGCCAGGAACACCGTCAGGATGACCGGGATTTCTTCCGGCAATATGGCCATGGCCAGCGCGATGCCGGACAGAAGGCTTTGCAGCAGCGGCCGCCCGTTCCACCACCAGCCCAGCAGCACCTGCGCGCCGGCCAGCAGCAGCGCCGCCGCGCCCAGCCGGCGCACCAGCTGGCGCGAGGCGCGCTGCAGGGCCGACGGCGGCTCGGTGGCGCCGGACAAGTCGGCGCCGATGCGGCCGATGGCGGTGGCGCCGGCCGTGGCGCGCACCTCCGCCCATCCAACGCCCCAGGTGACGACCGTGCTGGCGAACAGGTCGGCGCCCGTTCCTTTGGCCACCGGCACCGACTCGCCGCTCAGCAGCGACTCGTCCACTTCCAGCTGGCCCTGCACCAGCCGCGCATCGGCGGCGATGCGGTCGCCCTCGTGCAGCACCAGCACATCGCCGCGCACCACGCTGGCGCCGGCGATGCGCTGCGCCTGCCCATCGCGCAGCACCAGCGCGCGCGGCGCCGACAGCTCGCGCAGCGACTCCAGCGCGCGCTGCGTCTTGCGCTCCTGCGCCAGCGTGATGCCGATGACGACGAACACGAAGCCCAGCAGGAAGAGCGCCTCGGCCGGATCGCCCAGCGCCAGGTAAATGCCGCCGGCGGCCAGCAGCATCAGGAACATGGGCTCCGTCAGCACCTTGAAAACGATGGCGGCGTTGGACCTGGGCGCGCTGCCGGGCAGCAGGTTGGGGCCGTCGGCCGCCAGCCGCCGGGCCGCTTCGGCGCCGCTCAGCCCGCATGCCCGGGAGGCGTCGGGCACCTCAGGCGTCCCGGGCAATTGCTGCGCCGGTTCGCTCAGGCCGGCGGCTTGGGCTGGAAGGCATGGACGGGCCATCGCTGTTGCGCCGGCATGAACGGGGCTGACGGGCTCTGCTGCGTACTGGCCGCTTCAGGCCGTGCGCAGGGCACAGTCCTGCGCATAGGCGGCCGACTCGGCCTGCAGCGTGATCTGCCGGATGTTGAATTGCTGGTGCAGCGCATGCTCTGCCGCGCGCAGCACGGCGTCGCTGCCGGCGCCCGCCTCGCGCAGCACCAGGTGCGCCGTCAGCGCCACCTGCGAGGTGCCCATGGCCCAGACATGCAGGTCGTGCACCTCGCTCACGCCCGGCAGGCCCAGCAGCAGCTGGCGCACCCTGGCCAGGTCCACGGTTTCGGGCACGCCGTCGAACAGCAGGTGCAGCGACTGGCTGAACAGGCTCCAGGTGCCCGCCACGATGATCGCCGCGATCGCCAGGCTCATCACCGGGTCGATCCAGGCCCAGCCGCGCCACAGGTAGAGCGCGCCGCCCAGTACCACGCCCAGCGAGACCAGCGCGTCGCCGGCCATGTGCAAAAAAGCGCCGCGGATGTTCAGGTCGCCCTCGCGCCCGCGCATGAACAGCAGCGCCGTGGCGGTGTTGACCACGATGCCCACGCTGGCCACGCCGATCAGCGTCCAGCCCTGCGTGGCCGGCGGCGCGCCGAGCCGGCCGATGGCCTCCCAGGCCAGCGAGCCCATGGCCACCAGCAGCAGCAATGCGTTGAAGAACGCCGCCAGGATGGAGGCGCGCTGCCAGCCGTAGGTGTGGCGCGCGTCGGGCCGGGCCTTGCCCGCCAGCGCGCCGCCCCAGGCCAGCACCAGCCCGGCCACGTCGCTCAGGTTGTGGCCGGCGTCGGCCAGCAGCGCCAGCGAATCGACGCGCCAGCCGTAAAAGCCCTCCACCGCCACGAAGGCCAGGTTCAGCGCGATGCCGATGGCGAAGGCGCGGTTGAACTCGGCCGGCGCGTGGCCGTGGCCGTGCGCGTGCATGTGGTCATGGCTGTGCTCATCGCCTTGGGCGTGTCGGTGTTCTGTGTGCATGGGACTGGTTGGAAAGGCGTGTTGTTTTTTTCGAGGCAGCGCGTGAGTGAACGGCTGCGGCGCGGACCGGACGGGCCCGCGCCCGCCCATGCCAGGGCCGGCTGGCTGCGCCGCCGCGCCGCGCTAGCCGCGCAGCGCCAGGTTCAGCTGGTCCACCTGCTCGGCCCAGTCGGCGTCTTCGAGCTTTTCCTCCCGCAGGAAAGCGGCCTGAGACGCGGTCCAGAACGGTGCGTCCGCCAGGTCGATGTCTGCCCTGAGCGGCGCGTGCAGGGCGATGAACTGCCGGATGGAGCGCTCATCGGCGGGCAGGCCCAGTTGCGCGAACAGTTCGCTGAAAGGATGAATTGGCGTGTCCATGAGAATTCCTGAAGGTGGTTTTGAAGGCCATGAACCCTGATTCAACACCGAATGCCGCGCAAAATCAAACCGCCCGTGTCCCTGCGACGGCCAGCCTGCCGCGTCGGCTCGGGTCGCCTTCAGCCGGGCGCTGGGCGGCTGTGGGGTGCCGCCAGGCAGGCCATGAAGTCGTGGCTGTCGATCAGGGGAAAGCGCTCCGCGCCCGGCAGCTGGTAGTGCCACCATTCATGCGGGTGGTGCACGAAGCCGGCTTCGAGCATGATCGTCAGCAGCCGCATGCGGTTGACCTGGATGGCCGCCGGATGCCCGGGGTGAAAGTGGTGCGAGGCCGGCGTCATCGTGTCCACCGGCGTGCCCATGTCCAGCGCCCGGCCGCTGGCATCGACCAGCGTCAGGTCCACGGCCACGCCGCGCGTGTGGTTCGAGCCGACGGCCGGGTCGGCGATGTAGTCCGGGTCGGGCGAAAACGCCCACAGCGCCTCCTGCGCCTCCTGCGGCCGAAAGGCGTCCAGGATCTTCAGCCGCAATCCCCAGGCCCGCGCCGCCGCGATCGCCCGGGCCAGCCCCGCCTCGGCCTGCGGATGCAAAAAGCACAGCGCATGCGCGTAGATCGCCTGGCCGGTGAAGTTGTCCGGCCCGGCATACATCAGCTCGACCAGCACGTCGTGGTTCTGCTCGGTGATCTGCAGCAGCGCGGGCTGGCGCTTCATGCGGTGAAGGGGCGCGGGCGGCGCTGTGGGCATTGGAGAAAAGGCGGCTCAGCCGGCCAGGCCGACATAGACGTTCTGCACATCGTCGTTCTCGTCGATCGCCGCCAGGAAGGCCTCGACCTCGTGCAGGTCGCCGCTGCTGAGCGAGGCCGGGTCGATCGGGTTTTTCGCCTTGTAGCCCAGCTTGGCCGACAGCACCGTGAAGCCCTGCGCCGGCAGCGCGCGGCTCACCAGGTCCAGGTCGGTCGGGTCGGTGAGGAACAGCGTCGTGCCTTCCTCGTCGCCCGGCTCGAAGTCCTGCGCGCCGGCCTCGATGGCGGCCAGCTCCGGGTCGGCACCAAGGGCCAGCGGCTCGGCCTCGATCATGCCCAGGTGGGCAAAATCCCAGGACACCGAGCCCGAGCTGCCCTGGTGCCCCTTGCGAAACAGCACGCGCATCTCGGAGGCGGTGCGGTTGAGGTTGTCGGTCAGGCATTCGACCATGACCGGCACCTGGTGCGGCGCGAAGCCTTCATAGATGACGTGCTCGAAATGCACCGCCTCGCCGGTCAGGCCCGCGCCCTTCTTGATGGCCCGCTCCAGCGTTTCCTTGGGCATCGAGACCTTGCGGGCCTGCTCGACGACCAGGCGCAGGCGCGCGTTGGAGGCCGGGTCGGCGCCGTTGCGCGCGGCGATCATGATGTCCTTGGCAAGCTTGCCAAACAGCCGCCCCCTGGCGTTGGCCGCCAGATCCTTGCCTTTTGCTTTCCATTGCGCGCCCATGATTTTTTTCCCTTTGCGGTTGCGGCGCCCGTGGGCGCATTGCGTGGTTCGAAGGCCCGGCGGCCTGGGCGGCGCTGAAAAAGGCCGGGCGTCCAGCCCACCGGGAAGCCAGGGTTATACACCCGCCGCGCCGGAAAATGGCGGTGCCTGCCGGGCAATGCGCGGCCCGTGCATGGCCGGCCTGCCGGGTGCGCCGCTGGCCGCGCGCCGCGCGCAGCCGGGCAGGGCGGGTTTCAGGCCGTGGTCATGGATCAAATCAGCCCTTTGCGCAGGCGCGCTATGCGCGGGCAGCTATGTTTTTGATAGCGAAATGGCGCCGGCGGTTGTTTTTCGGCGCCGCCGGGCGGGCGGTGCTGTCCGTGCGCGCAGCCTGTGTACGATGGCAGCGGGCGCCAGCAGCGCCACAGGCGCGAGCGGCCGGGCCGGCCGGCATGGGCGCGCCGCACACGCAATGCCGGCCCACTGATCCAGGAGAACACGCATGGCATCCGGAAAAATTCTTGTCGCCCAGGGCGGCGGGCCGACGGCGGTGATCAACCAGTCGCTGGTCGGCGTGGCGCTGGAGGCGCGGCGCTTTGCCGAGGTCCGGCACATCTACGGCGCGCGCCACGGCGTGCGCGGCATCGTGGACGAGGACTTCGTCGACTTGACGCAGGAGACCAGCCACAACCTTGAACTGGTGGCCGGCACGCCGTCCTCGGCGCTGGGCTCCACGCGCGACAAGCCCGATGCGCGCTACTGCCAGGAAATCTTCAAGGTCTTGCGGGCGCACCAGATCGAGCATTTTTTCTACATCGGCGGCAACGACTCGTCCGACACGGTGCGCATCGTCAGCCTGGAGGCGCAAAAGGCGGGCTACCCGCTGCGCTGCATCCACATCCCGAAAACCATCGACAACGACCTGGTGGGCAGCGACCACACGCCGGGCTTTCCGTCGGCCGCGCGCTTCGTGGCGCAGGCCTTTGCCGGCGCCAACCTGGACAACGCGGCGCTGCCCGGCGTCTATGTGGGCGTGGTGATGGGCCGCCACGCCGGGTTTTTGACGGCCGCCTCGGCGCTGGGCAAGAAGTTCCCAGACGACGGCCCGCACCTGATCTACCTGCCCGAGCGCACCTTTGTGCTGGAGCAATTTCTGGCCGATGTGAAGGACACCTACGCACGCTTCGGGCGCTGCGTGGTCGCCGTGTCCGAGGGCATCCACGACGCCTCGGGCGCGCCGATCGCCAGCCTGCTGGCCAAAGAGCTGGAGCATGATGCGCACGGCAACGTGCAGCTCTCGGGCAATGGCGCGCTGGCCGACCTGCTGTGCCAGGAGATCAAGGCCAAGCTGGGCATCAAGCGCGTGCGCGGCGACACCTTTGGCTATTTGCAGCGCTCGTTCATCGGCTGCGTGTCCGACGTGGACCAGCGCGAGGCGCGCGAGGTCGGCGAAAAGGCCGTACAGTTCGCCATGTGGGGCGCGCAGGACGGCTCGGTGGCGATCCAGCGCACCGGGTTTTATTCGGTCGATTACGAGCTGCTGCCCCTTGGCGCCGTGGCCGGCAAGACGCGGGTGATGGAGGACGAATTCATCGCCAGCAGCGGCACCGACGTGACCGACGCCTTCCGCATGTATCTGCGTCCGCTCTTGGGCTCTGGCATGCCCGACGCCTTCCGGCTGCGCCACCATCCGGTGGCCAAGGTGCTGAACCCCAGCGCCTGAGGCCGCGCCCGGTGTCCGCCGGCTACCTGCCCACGTCGGCCAGCAGCGCCAGCAGCTTGACCGGATCGAGCGGCTTGACAAAGTGGTGGTTGAAGCCCGAAGCCAGGGCCGCCTGGCGGTCGCTCTCCTGGCCGTAGCCGGTCACCGCGATGAGCACCGCGTCGGCGGTCTGAGGCTGCAGGCGAAGCTGCTGCGCCAGCTTGTTGCCGTTCATCTCGGGCAAGCCAATGTCCAGCAGGAACACGTCCGGCGGCGCGGCGTGCGCCTGCTCCAGCGCCTGGCGCGCGCCGTAGGCCACCTGCACCTCATGGCCCGATGTCTCCAGGTACATGGCCAGCATCTGCGCCGCATCCGCGTTGTCATCGACCACCATGACGCGCAGCGCCTTGCTGGGTTGCCCGCCAGCGTCTGCCTGCGGCGCTTCGGGCGGCCTGTCCTGCCTGGCCAGCAGCGGCAGCTCGATCGAGAATTCACTGCCTTTTCCTGCGCCGCCGCTGGCGCAGCGCACGCTGCCGCCATGCAGCTCGACCAGGCTTTTCACCAGGGCCAGCCCCAGCCCGAGCCCGCCCGAAGATCGGTCCGGCGTGCGTTCGGCCTGCGCGAACAGATCGAACGCGCGGCTGGTCAGCGCCGGCGCCATGCCGATGCCGTCGTCGATGACGCTGAGCCTCACCTTGGCATGGCCGACCTCGGTCTTGAGCAGGACATGGCCGCCTTCGGGCGTGTACTTGGCCGCATTGTTCAGCAGGTTGCCCACGACCTGCACCAGCCGCTTGTGGTCGCCCAGCACGCTGGCCGCTTCGGGCGCGAGCCGCAGGTCGAGCTGATGGCGCCGCATTTGCATCAGGGGGCTGACCTGTTCCACCGCGTCGTTGACGATGTGGCGCATGTCCAGCGGCTGCCTTTCCAGCGTGACCAGCCCCCGGGTGACGCGCGAGACATCGAGCAGGTCGTCCACCAGGCCGGTCATGTGGTCCACCTGCCGGGCAATGATTTCACTGG
>Ga0302347_1004948_pt1 | contig 10186 bp, 8 predicted proteins | sample PhyWR1_FD_202178 | JGI IMG/M metagenome (GOLD analysis project Ga0302347, IMG submission 202178) | Leaf surface microbial communities from wheat plants in UC Gill Tract Community Farm, Albany, California, United States - DLSL W.R1 (v2)... | ecosystem: Host-associated > Plants > Phyllosphere >...
TGACCATCCTCGCCGGTGGCGTGATGAACCTGACCCCGTGGGGCGGCCCGACCGCACGCGCGGCCACCGCACTGCACGTGGATCCGGCCGATGTGTTCGTGCCACTGATTCCCTCGATGGTGATCGCCTGCGCCGGCGTGCTGCTGCTGGCCTGGTACCTGGGCCTGAAGGAGCGTCGTCGCCTGGGCGTGGTGACCCTGCCCAAGGGCGGCAGCTGGATGGACAACAGCGTGTCCGATGACGGCAACACGCTGCCGACCGTGGAAGATGCCGAAGACACCAAGCGCCCCAAGCTGCTGTGGGTGAACCTGGTGCTGACCCTGGCGCTGATGAGCGCGCTCATCATCGGTGTGCTGCCGATGCCGGTGTTGTTCATGATCGGCTTCGCCATCGCGCTGGTGATCAACTACCCGAACCTGGCCGAACAGCGCCGCCGCGTGGTCAGCCATGCCGGCAGCGTGCTGTCGGTGGTGGCGCTGATCTTCGCCGCAGGCATCTTCACCGGCATCCTCAACAACACCGGCATGGTCGAGGCGATGTCGCACAGCTTCCTGGCGATCATCCCCGACAGCTGGGGCCCGTACCTGGCGGTGATCACCGCCGTGGCTTCGATGCCGTTCACCTTCTTCATGTCCAACGACGCGTTCTACTTCGGCGTGCTGCCGATCCTGTCCGAGGCGGCCGGCAACTACGGCATCACCCCGGTGGAAATGGCCCGCGCGTCGCTGGCCGGGCAGCCGGTGCACCTGCTCAGCCCGCTGGTGCCTTCCACCTATCTGCTGGTGGGGCTGGCCAAGGTTGAATTCGCCGACCACCAGAAATTCACCCTGAAGTGGGCGATCGCCATTTCGCTGCTGCTGATGATCGGCGGCCTGTTGTTCGGGCTCTATCCCTTCACGGCCTGATTTCCTTACCAAGGAGCGTTCTGCAATGACTCTTCGCATCGCCTACGTCACCAGCGGGATGGGCAGTGTCGGCACTGCCATCTGCCAGAGCCTGGCCCGTTCCGGCCATACCGTGGTCGCCGGCTGCGCGCCCAACTCGCCGCGCAAGGCCAACTGGCTGCGCGAGCAGCGCGAACAGGGCTTTGATTTCATCGCCTCCGAAGGCAACGCCACCGATTGGGCGTCGACCACAGCGGCCTTCGCCAAGGTGCGTGCCGAGGTCGGCGAGGTGGACGTGCTGGTCAACAACTCCGGCGGCAGCCGCGACCTGCTGTTCCGGCAGATGACGGTGGAGGACTGGAATGCAGTGATCGCCTCCAATCTCAATTCGCTGTTCAACCTGACCAAGCAGGTGGTCGATGGCATGGCCACGCGTGGCTGGGGCCGCATCATCAACATCGGTTCGGTCAGCGCGCACAAGGGCCAGATCGGCCAGGTGAACTACGCCACGGCAAAAGCCGCGATGCACGGTTTCAGCCGCGCGCTGGCCGCTGAAGTCGCCTCGCGCGGGGTCACCGTCAACACGCTGTCGCCGGGCTACATCGCCAGCCAGGCGATCAGCAGCTTCCCACCGGACGTGCTGGATCGACTGGCCGCGTCGGTACCGGTGCGTCGCCTGGGTCGCCCGGAAGAAGTGGCCGGCCTGTGTGCCTGGCTGGCTTCAGATGAAGCCTCCTACGTGACCGGTGCCGACTATCCGGTCAACGGTGGCCTGTACATGGGCTAGTCCTCTCCACGCAGGGCGTGGGTCTGCTTCCCTCCCCCGGCAGATTCACGCCCTGCGCGGCTTCCCCCACGACGCCGTTCGTTGGTTTTCCGTAAACAAGGTTTCATGTTCCGTTCGCATAGTGGCCGTGCACCACGCCCCCGGGCCGGTGACCATCCCCCATGCAACGGACCATCATGCAGACCCGATACCTGACGATCGCCGTGGCGATCGCGCTTTCCGCCGCCAGCGCCCATGCCGCTGAAGCCACCGACGCCACCGCCGATACCGCGCTGAGCGCGCAGACGCTGGATACCGTCTCGGTCATCGGCCAGGGCGAGACCCGCCAGGTGCAGCGCATCACCACCGTCGACAAGCAGGTGCTGCCGCCGGGTACCAGCGGCCAGAAGATCCTCGACCGCCTGCCCGGCGTGTCGGTGCAGTCCAACGATGCATTCGGTGCCAATGAGGAATCGCAGACCATCAGCCTGCGTGGCTTCGACAAGAGCCGCCTGGGTTACACGCTGGACGGCATCCCGCTGGGCGACAACAGCTACGGCAACTACAACGGCCTGAGCATCGCCCGTGCACTGATCGCCGAGAACCTGGCCGGCGCCGAGCTGTCGCAGGGCATCGGCTCGCTGGGCGTGGCCTCGACCAGCAACCTTGGCGGCACCATCCAGTACTTCTCGATGGACCCGTCCACCGAATTCGGCGGCCGCGCCAGCATCACCGTCGGCGATGACAACCAGCGCCGCGGCTACCTGCGGGTGGACACCGGCGACATCAACGGCTTCTCGGCCTACGTGTCCGGCGTGCACCAGGACCAGGACATGTGGGCCGCGCCGTACCAGAACCAGACCACCCGCCAGTTCAATGCCAAGGCGGTATGGAACGTGGGCGACAACCGCTTCGGTGCCTTTGTCGCCACCTCGCGCGCCAGCCAGGCCAACTATGCCTACCTGTCCAAGGACATGCTGGCGCGCGGCCTGGGTTATGACTGGAACATCTATGCACCGGACTGGGATCGCGCCGTCGCGGCTGCATACTGCGCACCGGGCACCTACAACAAGGCACGCTGTGCATTCAGCGGCGGCGTCAACAGCATCGACGATGCGTACTACCAGAGCCGTGCGCTGCGCGATGACAACCTGTACTCGATCGACGCCGACATCCGCCTGGGTGAACAGGGCCGCCTGAAACTGCTGGGCTACCACCACGAAAACCGTGGCCAGGGCCACTGGTGGGCACCGGGCCAGCCGTCCTACCCGGGCGCCGACAGAATGCTGCCCATCTCGATCCGCAGCACCAACTACACCATCAACCGCGATGGCGTGACCGCTGCGCTGTCGTGGACGCTGGGCATCCACGAACTGGAAGCCGGCGTGTGGTACGAGCAGAACGACCATAACGTCTCGCGCAACTTCTACTACATCAGCGGCCCGTTCCTGGACGACCTGTACCTGCAGAACCCGGACCGTCGCCTGTTCAACCAGGACTTCGACATCCGTACCCGCCAGTTCTATGTGCAGGACCGCATGCGCTTCCTCGACCAGCGCCTGACCGTGGACGTGGGCATCAAGAGCCCCAACACGCGCATGACTGCCAAGGCCCAGCCGGGCGTGGAAACCAGCATCGCCTCGGGTACGCTGACCGCCAAGGAATCGGTGTTGCCGCAGCTGGGCGTGGGCTTCAAGCTCAACGCCAACAATGAAGTGTTCGCCTCGTACGCCGAGAACATCGCCGCCTTCGTCGGCGGCGGCAGCGGTGGCCCGCTGCAGGTGTCACCGGAATCGTTCGCGGCCAGCGCCGGCCTGGAGCCGGAGAAGTCCAAGAGCCTGGAAGCTGGTTTCCGTACCTTCGGCGAGAAATACCAGGCGTCGATCGCGGCCTACAACGTGAAGTTCGACAACCGTCTGCTGTCGTTGAACCCGTGCTCGAGCATCGAGGTAGGCACGCGTCCGGAGTGCGTGACGCGCTTCATCAACGTCGGTTCGGTGAAGAGCCATGGCGCAGAGCTGACCTTCATCCTCAAGCCGGTCGATGGCCTGCAGTGGTACAACGCGCTGTCCTGGAACAAGACCACCTACGAGGATGACTACACCTCCGGCGGTGCGATCGTACCGGTGGCCGGCAAGATCACCGTGGATACGCCGCAGCGCATGGCGTCCAGCGAGATCAGCTGGAACCGCGATGGCTTCTTCGCCAGCCTGCGCGCCAAGTACACCGGCAAGCGGTACTACACCTACACCAACGACCAGTCGGTGCCGGGCGTGACCACCTTCGATGCCGGCGCCGGCTACGACTTCGGCCCGGGCATGGGCCTGCGCAACGTGCGGGTGTCGTTGAACGCGACCAACCTGACCAACAAGCGCTATGCGGGCCAGCTGAGTTCGTTCGCACCGACCGATCCGAAGGGCACGCGGTATGCAATCCATGCGAGTGCGCCGCGGCAGATCTTCATGACGGTGGCGGCGGAGTTCTAAGTCGAAAGCGGGCGCTGCGGCGCGTTGATTGTTCCTGCATGGCGTGGGTAGGCAGGCCCATGCAGGACACGCCGTAAACCCATCCATGGGGGCTCGATGGCGCCTTGCTCGCGTGCGCTGTCCTGCGCACACGGCAAGACCGGGGTTGGGCGTCCTGCCCAACCCGCCAGTCGCATGCGACTGGCCCATGGCGCCAACGGTCCTGCATGGCCTGCCCGCCCGCGCTGGACAGTTCCCCGCGCCTGCACGGAGGCAATGGAAAGCAAGAGCAAAAGCAAAAGCAAAGAGCCGGGCAGTGCCCAGCTCTTTGCTTTTCAAGCGCAATCCCTTCGGCGCGGTGATGTGCTGCCGCCCGCGCGGGAAACTATCTGGCGGCGGTGGGGCACCCTGGCCAGGACCGTGAGGCGCATGGATGCGCCGATCGAGCCCCCATGGATGGGTTTACGGTGTGTCCTGGCCAGGGTGCCCTACCGCCGCCAACCGATATCAATCGAGGCGCCAGCGCATCATCCCGCCAACGCATTTCATTCCGGCGCCAGCTGGTCCATCCGGATGCGGTTGGCGAACAACGAGAACGCCAGCATGCCAGCCAGGCCGTTGGCCCGGCTCATCCAGTGCGGCAGCCAGCGCGGTGGCTTCAGCACACCCGATTCGAACAGCGGGGCGAACGCGATCGCATCGGTCAGGCTCATCTTGCCGGCGAACAACCAGCGGCAGACCTGCAGGCGATCCTCGGCCAGCATGTGGCGGAAGAAGGTATGCACCGACACCAGCCCGCGCAGGTACACCGTGTCCTTGGTGAAGGCCAGGCCGCCACTCGGCGGCACACCGCGGAATACCCGCTGCGCCGAGGCGAAGCTCTCTTCCGGGTTCTGCCCGGCATCGCAGAAGTAGCGGAACACCTCGATGAAGTCCGCACCTTCGCGCGCCATCGCGATCGCCTCGGTTCGCAGGCTGATGCGCTTCAGGCGCTCGATGTCGATGCTGCCGGTGATCTGCTCGGCAAACGTCGCCAGTCCTTCCTGGGTGGCCGTCACCCGTGGCGAGGACAGCGCCAGGCTCGGCAGCACCGGCTGCGCGCGACCGTTCAACGCCGTCAACGAATGCACCAGCGCTTCGTGGTGGAACAGCTGCGCGCGGTCGTAAGCGCTGAAACGCGCGCTGGTGCGCAGGCGGATGCGGGTCGGTCCGGCAGCCGCCTTCGAGACCAGCTCCGGGTCCAACTGCACCTGGATGATGCGTGATTCAAAGAACGCATCGAGATCATTCTGCAGCTGCAGCTGCAGGGCGATGGCCGACACCGGCACCTGCTCTTCCGGTGCAAGCAGTTCGTGATCCAGTTCGGCAGCAATCTGGATGAAGTGGCGCGCCGCATCGCGCGTGCTCGGTCCGTTGCCCGGCAACGGCTGCTCGGGCGAACCGAACAACTGCATCGAACAGGCATCGACGGCCGCGGTGCCGAGGCCTTCCAGCAGTTGCGCTGCCAGATCCCAGCTCTGCGCGGACTGCCGCACGTAATGGCCCAGCGGATGGCTGTCGTCACACTCGGCAGCAAGTGCGGCCAGCGCGCGACGCTCGTCGCTGAAGTCCAGCTTCGGGTAGTCGACCACCGGCAGCGTCGGCTGGCCACGGGCCACGCTGTCCAGGAAGGGTGCCTGCAGTGTCGCCGGCCAGCTGGTCAGGCCCAGCAGGCGGATGCCTCCTACGGCCTCGACCAGGCGCGCATCGAGCGCTGCATGGTGGGCCACGTCACGGTCCAGCGTCGCGGTCGGTTCCATGGGCGGACTATAACGCCCTGCCCGCGCGTTGGTAGGTGCCAACCTTGGTTGGCACAGATATGCATGCGCGGGAAGCATCCACGCATGGCGTGGATCTACTGGGCTGCCCCTGCCGTGACAGTGCCAACCAAGGTTGGCAGCCACCATTCTCCAGCCTTAGCGCCGGCGCGGTTTGCCCGCCGGGCGGAACTGCTGGCTCTTGCCCTTCCTGCCACCGCGTTCCTGCGCGGTCTCGGCCTGGCGCACGGCCAGCTTGGCGGCGGCGGCGGCCACTTCTTCCTTCAATTTGAAGTAATTCAGCAGCCGGCTCTCTTCGATCTCGCCGGCATCGATCGCCGCACGCACGGCACAGCCGGGTTCCTGCTGGTGCATGCAGTCGCGGAAGCGGCACTGCGCGGCCAGCGCTTCGATGTCGGCGAAACCGCCTTCGGCCAGCGTTTCTTCGCCGGTCGGCTTCAGTTCGCGCATGCCCGGCGTATCGATCAGGCAGGCGCCCATCGGCAGTGGCATCAGTGCGCGGTGGGTGGTGGTATGGCGGCCGCGCGAATCGTTGGCGCGCACCGTATTGGTCTTCATCCGCTGTTCGCCCAGCAGCGTGTTGGTCAGCGTCGACTTGCCCGCACCGGAAGAACCCACCAGCACCACCGTGCGGCCGGGGCCCAGCCACGGCTCCAGCACTGCAACACTGTCGGCATCCAGGCCATTGATCGCATGCAGGGCGATGCCCTGCATCTCCAGTTCTTCCAGTACCGCCAGCGCATCTTCGCTGTACTCGGTCTGGTCGGCCTTGGTCAGCACCACCACCGGTTCGGCACCGCCACCGCCCACCAGCAGCAGATAGCGTTCAATACGGCGCGGATTGAAGTCCGCATCCAGGCCACAGACGATGAAGACGGTATCGATGTTGGCCGCGATCACCTGCTGGTGGTAATGCTCACCGGCAGCGCCACGCTTGATGGCGGTACGTCGCGGCAACAGGGCAACGATGCGGATGCCATCCAGCAGCACCCAGTCGCCCACCGCCGGCCGTTCGTGGCTGGGGAAGCGCGGGCGCTGCCACTCCGGCAGCGATTCGGCCTTGATCGATGCCTCCGGACCATCAGCCACCACATAGTGGGTGCGATGCTGCTCGATCACCCGCGCCGGGTGGGCCTGCGGGTGTGCGGCCATCACAGCCTGCCAGTCGGCCTGCTGCGGCGGGCCCGGCCAGGGCCAGCCAATGGTCTGCAGAGCGGTGAAATCGGGGGTATGGGTCATCGCCGCCATTCTACCTGTGTGGTGCCGCCCAGCCCAATGTTGGCGGGCCCTGCGGCCCTTGCCATGCGCTGCAGCAATTCCGCTACCATGGAACCCCCATGCCTTTTGCGGCCCACCGCCCATGTCCACTCCCTCGCCCAAACCCCTGGTCATCCGCGAGCGCCTTTCCGAAGTGCGCTACGAAATCCGCGGAGAACTGGCACGGCGAGCCCGGGAGCTGGAAGCGCAGGGCCACAAGCTGATCAAGCTCAACATCGGCAATCCCGGCGCTTTCGGCTTCCGTGCACCGGAACACCTGCAGCGCGCGATCGCCGATGACATGGGCCGCACCGATCCGTATACCCACCAGCAGGGCCTGCCGGTCGCCCGCGAGGCCATCGCCGCCGCGTACGCCCGCCGTGGCGCACCGGATGCCCATCCGGACCGCGTGTTCGTCGGCAACGGTGTCAGCGAGCTGATCGACCTGTCGCTGCGTGCGCTGCTCAACCCGGGCGACGAAGTGCTGGTGCCCTCGCCGGACTACCCGCTGTGGTCGGCCTCGACCATCCTCTCGCACCCGCGCCATCGTGCTGATCAACCCGAACAACCCCAGCGGTGCCAGCTACCCGCGCGAGCTGCTGGAGCAGGTGGTGGAGATCGCGCGCCGCCACAACCTGCTGCTGCTGGTCGATGAGATCTACGACCAGATCCTGTACGACGATGCGGTGTTCCAGCCGGTCGCACCGCTGGCCGGTGACCATCCCTGCCTGACCTTCGGCGGCCTGAGCAAGGTGCACCGCGCCTGCGGCTGGCGGGTGGGCTGGGCGCACCTCAGCGGCGACGACGCACGGCTGGGCGACTTCCGTGCCGCGCTGGACCTGCTGGGCGCACTGCGCCTGTGCGCCAACGTGCCGGGCCAGTACGCCATCGACGCCGCAGTGAACGGCCCGGACACCATTTCGGAGCTGTGCGCACCGGGTGGCCGCCTGTATGAAACCCGTCGTGCGGTGATCGAAGCCTGCGAGGCCAGCGAACACCTGTCGTTGGTTGCCCCCGCCGGCGCGCTGTACGCGTTCCCGGCCGTGGTCGGTGCCGCTGCAAAGGGCTTCGACGATCATAATTTCGCGCTGGACCTGATGAACAACGACGGCGTGCTGGTGGTGCCGGGCTCGAGCTTCAACGTGCCTTACCGCCATCACTTCCGCGTGACCCTGCTGCCGGAGGCGTCGGTGATGCGCGACGTGTTCGCCCGTATCGACCGCGCCCTCGCCCGCCGTGCCGAAGACGCCACCAAGGTGGTGCCGCTGAAGCCCCGCCGGTCGGTGGCTTGATCGATGGGCTTGTCGTATCTGGCCCTGGGCGATTCCTACACCATCGGTGAAGCGGTCGCGGTTGACGGCCGCTGGCCGCATCAGCTCGCCGCCGCCCTGCGCGCGCAGGGCGTCGCGCTGGGCGATCCGCAGACCATCGCCACCACCGGCTGGACCACCGACGAGCTCGACGCCGGCATCGACGAAGTTGCGCCGCAAGGGCCGTTCGACTTCGTCAGCCTGCTGATCGGCGTCAACAACCAGTATCGCGGGCGTCCGCTGGACGAGTACCAGGTGCAGTTCCAGGCCCTGCTGCAGCGCGCGATTGGTTTTGCCGGCGGCCGTGCGGACCGGGTCCTGGTGCTGTCCTTCCCGGACTGGGGCACCACGCCGTACGGTGCAGGCAGCGGTCGCGACCTGGGCCAGATCGAACTGGAAACCGACGAGTTCAACGCTGCCGCCGAGGTGATCAGCACCCAGCAGGGCGTGGCCTTCGTCGACATCACCGATATCAGCCGCGACACCGGCGCTGACCCGGCGATGATCGCCGAGGATGGCCTGCACCCGTCCGCACGGATGTACGCGCTGTGGAGCGCGCGTGCGCTGCCGGTGGCCGCACACCTGCTGGGCAGGACGGACTGAGACGATGGACGGCACGCCACGGAACGGCACGCCCCTGCCCTGTTCGCCGCTTGATGCCGGGCAGGCGCGCCTGATCGCCGAGTCCTTCCGGCCGATGCAGGCCTGGGGCAGCCGCCGCGATTACTACTACACACGCGGCAAGCTGGGCAGCGACCCGCTGTATGACGGCGTGCTGCAGCACCTTCCCGATGACGGCCAGCCGGTGCTCGACCTGGGCTGCGGGCTGGGCCTGTTCGCACATGTGCTGCGCCAGCGCGGTCGCCAGCAGGGGTACCTCGGGGTGGACGTGGACAGCGACAAGATCGCCCGTGCGCAGCGCGCCGGCAGCGGCCTGGCCGACGTACGGTTCGACTGTCTGGATGTGCAGGCGCCGTTGCCGGTGCATGGTGGGCATGTGCTGCTGCTGGATGTGCTGCAGTACCTAGACGAAGCGCCGCAACTAGAGCTGCTGCGCGCGGTGAGCGCGCGGGTCGCGCCCGGTGGCCGCCTGCTGCTGCGCACGCCGCTGGCGACCGGCGACCGCCGCGACCGCACCACGCGGGTGGCTGACCGACTGGCCTGGCTGGTCGGCTGGATGGGCACGCGACCTCGCCACTACCCGGATCCGCAGCGGCTGCAGGCCACGCTGGCGGCTGCCGGCATGCAGGTGGCTCCGTTGCGTCCGCTGCATGGGCGCACGCCGTTCAACAGCTGGTTGCTGGTGGCCGAGCGGCCGGGAACTGCGGCCAACGGCTGAGCCTCTCGTGGTGGGCGGCGGTCTACGCGGACGGTTTACGGGCGCGTCCGCCACGGAAGACAAGAGAAAAGTGAAGGGCAAACGCGGATCGCTTCGCTCTTGCCGCGCTGCGCGCTCGCCGGACGTGGCCCGGCGCTACCGGTCACCTGGCCGGCAGTTCGGCTTTCAGGCCGCGCTCGTCCAGCACCTGCAGCACCCGTTCGATGATGGCCAGGTTGTGGCCATGTGCGGCACCTTCATGCAGCAGCACGATCGCGCCCGGGCGCAGGTCCGGGAGCAGACGCGCCAGCACGCCATCCGGGGTGCAGCCGACGCCGTCATAACCGCGGGCGCTCCAGCCCACGCGCA
>Ga0302347_1004949_pt1 | contig 10186 bp, 6 predicted proteins | sample PhyWR1_FD_202178 | JGI IMG/M metagenome (GOLD analysis project Ga0302347, IMG submission 202178) | Leaf surface microbial communities from wheat plants in UC Gill Tract Community Farm, Albany, California, United States - DLSL W.R1 (v2)... | ecosystem: Host-associated > Plants > Phyllosphere >...
GTCGAACGAGGTGGCAAAGGCGAACAGCGCGCCCGAGATCACGCCCGGCGCAATCACCGGCAGCGTGATGCGAAAGAAGGTCTGCAGCGGCCCGGCGCCCAGGCTCAGGCTGGCCTTGACCAGGTTCTGGTTGAAGCCCTGCAGCGTGGCCATGACGGTGGTGACGACGAAGGGCGCGCCCAGCGCGGCATGCACCAGCACCAGCCCGGTGTAGGAGTCGGACAGGCCGACCTGCGCGAAGAACAAATAAGTGCTCACGCCCACGACCACGATCGGCACCACCATGGGCGAGATCAGCAGCGCGGTCAGCAGCCCCTTGCCGGCAAACTGCGCCCGCGCCAGGCCGACGGCGGCCAGCGTGCCCAGCGACGTGGCCAGCAGCGTGGCCAGCGGCGCGACGATGAAGCTGTTGCGCGTGGCCCGGGCCCAGTCGCCGGAGGCAAACAGCTCCTCGTACCAGCGCAGCGACCAGCCCGGGATCGGGTACGACAGGAAGGACGAGTTGCTGAAGGACAGCGGAATGATGACGATGATCGGCAGCAGCAAAAACAGCAGCACCGCGCCGCAGAAGACGCGCAGGCCGTACCAGCCGAGCTTGTCGAGCGGAGTGTAGTAGGCGGGAAGGTTGGAGGGTTTCATAGGTCGTCTTCAGCCCAGGCTCAGTTCGGCTTTGGCAAAGCGCCGGTACACCGCGTAGAGGATCAAGGTGGTCATCAGCAGCACCGAGCCCAGCGCGCAGGCCATGCCCCAGTTGACGTCCACGTTGGTGTACTGCGCCACGTAGTAGCTCAGCATCTGGTCGGCCGCGCCGCCCAGCAGGGCCGGCGTGACGTAGTAGCCGATCGAGGTGATGAACACCAAGAGGCCGCCGGCTGCCACGCCCGGATAGGTCTGCGGCACATAGACCCGGAAAAAGGCGGCCAGCGGCGTGCTGCCCAGCGACACGGCTGCGCGCACGTAGTTGGCCGGCACCGACTTCATCACGCTGTAGAGCGGCAAAATCATGAAGGGCAGCAGGATGTGCACCATGGCGATGATGACGCCCAGCCGGTTAAAGAGCAGCGGCACCGGCTCGGCGGTCAGGCCGGCGAACATCAGGAAGCGGTTGACCAGCCCATTGCTCTGCAGCAGCACGATCCAGGCGGCGATGCGCACCAGCACCGAGGTCCAGAAGGGCAGCAGCACCAGGATCATCATCAGGTTGGCGCGGCGCTCGCTGAGCGTGGCCAGCCAGAAGGCCAGCGGGTAGCCCAGCAGGATGGACACCAGCGTGACCACGGCGCTGATGGAAAAGGTGCGCAGCAAGATGTCGCTGAAGGCGGCTTCCTCGGCACCGACGCGAACGATGTGGCCCTGCGCATCGCGTTTCAGATCGACGGAGGTCAGCAGGTAGTCGGGCGTCCAGCGCGAGCTGTTCTTGGCAATGGCCCACCAGTAGGGCAGCTCGGCCCAGCGCGCGTCCTGCGCCAGGAGCTTTTCCCGGGCCTCGGCCGGGCTGAGGTTGGTGCCCAGCGGCAGGGCGCGGTAAGTGCCCATGATGAGCGAGCGGGCGCCGCTCACTTCGGTATTCAGGCGCCGGGCCAGCACGCCGGCCTGCGCGGTTTCGGGGATCGCCGACAGGTCGGCCAGCAGCGCGGCATAGGCGGCATCGGGCGGGGCGGCCTGGCGGTCCCAGCCGGCCAGCGCCTGGCCGGTGCGGCCCAGGGTGCCGGCCACCTCGGGGTTTTCGACCGCCCTGACCAGCAGCGCGCCCAGCGGCACCAGAAAGGTGACCGCCAGGAAGATCAGCAGTGGCAGGGTCAGTGCAATGGCGCGCAGCCGTTTTCGGCGCTCCACGCGTCGCAGTTGGTCGGCCAGGGCCGGTCCGGTGGTGCCATCGGCAGCCAATGGCATCAGGGGAAGGGAGGCCGAAGCCGTTGCGCTCATGGCATCTGTCCTTGTTGATCCGTTAACCCGTTAGCCGGCGCTTACTGCGCGGACCAGGCGGCAAAACGCTTCTCCAGGGCTTCGCCCTGGTCGGCCCAGAAGTGGATGTTGAACTGCAGCGCGTCCTTGCTGTTGGCCGGCGAGGTCGGCAGCAGCGCCAGCACCTTGGGGTCCAGCTTGGCCAGCGCCTTGTTGTTGGTCGGGCCGTAGGAGATGCTGCGCGCGTACTCGGCCTGCGCATCGGGGCTGGAGGCCATGCTGATGAACTTCATCGCCAGGTCTTTGTTGGCGCCGCCCTTGGGCATCACCCAGTAGTCCAGGTCGTAGATGCCGCCGGTCCAGGTGATGGCCAGGTTCTTGCCTTCGCGCTGCGCGGCATCGATGCGGCCGTTGTAGGCGGTGGTCATGACCACGTCGCCGGCAACCAGGAACTGCGGCGGCTGTGCGCCGGCTTCCCAGAACTGCACGTTGGACTTGAGCTCGGTCATCTTCTTGAAGGCGCGGTCGGCGCCTTCCTTGGTGGCCAGCACCTTGTAGACGTCGGCGGTCTTCACGCCGTCGGCCATCAGGGCGAATTCCAGGTTGTAGCGCGCGCCCTTGCGCATGCCGCGCTTGCCAGGGAATTTCTTGGTGTCCCAGAAGTCGGCCCAGGTGACGGGCGCGGTCTTGAGCTTGTCGGCGTTGTAGGCCATGACGGTGGACCAGATGAAGGTGCCCACGCCGCACTCGTGCACGGCCGCCGGCTGGAAGTCGGCCTTGTTGCCCACCTTGGACCAGTCGATCTTCTCGAACAGGCCCTCGTCGCAGCCGCGGTTGACGTCCGGGCTTTCGACCTCGACCACATCCCAGGTGACTTTCTTGGCCTCGACCATGGCCTTGATCTTGGCCTGCTCGCCGTTGTACTCGACGGGCAGGATCTTGCCGGCGCCTGATTTTTCAAAGGCTTCGAAATAGGCCTTTTTCTGGGCTGCGCCGTTGGCGCCGCCGAAATTGACCACGGTCAGCTGACTCTGGGCCAGTGCCGGCAGGCAGACGGCTGCGGCCAGGGCGATCATCAGGGGCTTGAGTTTCATGGAAGAGTCCTTTGGGGATGTTGGCGGTCGGGGAAACGAAAGAAAACGATAAAAAGCGAGCGGCGGGCGCCGGCTCAGCGGTACACGCGCAGGTGCTCGACCGGCGCATGCACATGAATCATCTGGCCGGCCTCGGGCAGCTGGTGGTGGCCCAGCGGCATCTTGACGGTGGCATCCGGCTGGCCGGGCAGCTCGCAGCGCAGGCGCAGGTGGTCGCCGAAATAGATCACGTCCAGCACCTTGCTCTGGAAGGTGTTGGCCCCGGGGGCCTCGGCAATCTTCAGCCGCTCCGGCCGGGTGCCGCACTGGACCTTGTCGCCGACAGCGGCCGCATTCACGTTGAAGCCGCGCAGCTGCACGCCGCTGGGCAGGCGCACGTCGCAATGCACGCCGTCCAGCCGCGTCACCTCGGCCTGCAGCACCGTGCTGTCGCCGACAAAGCCGGCGACGAAGCGGTTGGCCGGTGTTTCATACAGGTTGTCCACCACGTCGATCTGCTGGATGGCGCCGTCGCTGAACACGGCCACGCGGTCGGACATGGTCAGCGCCTCGGTCTGGTCGTGGGTGACATAGACGAAGGTCACGCCCAGGCGGCGGTGCAGGGCCTTGAGCTCGATCTGCATGTGCTCGCGCAGCTGCTTGTCCAGCGCCCCGAGCGGCTCGTCCATCAGCACCAGTTGCGGGTCGAACACCAGCGCCCGGGCCAGCGCCACGCGCTGCTGCTGCCCGCCCGAGAGCTGGGCCGGGTAGCGGCTGCCCATGCGCCCGAGCTGCACCATGTCCAGCGCCTTGAGTACCTTGGCTTCGCGCTCGGCCTTGGGCAGCTTGCGCACCGTCAGCGGATAGGCGATGTTCTCGGCCAGCGTCATGTGCGGAAACAGCGCGTAGTTCTGGAACACCATGCCGAAGTTGCGCTTGTGCGGCGGCGTGTTGGTGATCTGCCGGCCATCCAGCATGATGTCGCCCGCCGTGGGCGACTCGAAGCCGGCCAGCATCATCAGGGTGGTGGTCTTGCCCGAACCCGACGGGCCGAGCAGGGACAAAAATTCGCCCTGCCGGATGTCCAGGTTCAGGTCGCGCACCACGAGGTTGATGCCGTCATAGGTCTTCTGGACGCCGGTGAAGCTGACCAGGATGGGAGTGGTAGTCATTCGTGCGGAACCCGATCTCAGTGGCTGAAGCGAGAGGCTGTCATGAGGGCGTCAACGAGTGCAACTTGCATGCCAAAACGGCTGGCTGGCGCGCAAGGCAATGGCATGCTCATCATGGCCCAATCAGGCCGCAGCGTCAAAGCAGGCGGCCATGATCGCCAGGCCTTCGTCCAGCAGCGCGTCGCTGGCCGTCAGCGGCACCAGGATGCGGATGACGTTGCCGTAGGTGCCGCAGGTCAGCAGAATCAGGCCGCGCGCCGTGGCTTCGCTGGCGATGCGCCGGGCCAGCTCGGCATCGGGCTGCTGGGGGTCGTTGTTCTTGAACAGCTCGATGGCGACCATGGCGCCCAGGCCGCGCACGTCGCCGATGCAGGCGTGCTTTTCGGCCATGGCGTTCAATCCGGCCGTCAGGCGCTCGCCCACGTCGCGACTGCGCTGCAGCAGGTTTTCCTTGTCGAACACGTCGAGCACGGCCAGCGCGGCGGCGCAGGCCACGGGGCTGCCGGCATAGGTGCCGCCCAGGCCGCCGGGCGCGGGTGCGTCCATCACCTCGGCGCGGCCCACCACGGCCGAGATCGGAAAGCCGCCGGCCATCGACTTGGCCATGGTGATCATGTCCGGCGCGACGCCGCTTTGCTCGACGGCAAACCAGGTTCCGGTGCGGCCCGCGCCGGTCTGCACCTCGTCCACGATCATCAGGATGCCGTGCGCGTCGCACAGGGCGCGCAGGCGCTGCAGCAGCTCGGTGGGCGCGACCAGAAAGCCGCCTTCGCCCTGCACGGGTTCCACGATGATGGCGGCCACGCGGCTGGCCTCGATGTCGTTCTTGAAGATCGCCTCGACCGACGCCATGGCGTCATCCACCGTCACGCCGCGCACCTTGTTGGGGAATGCGGCATGGAACACTTCGGACGGGAAGGGGCCGAAGCCGCTCTTGTAAGGCACGACCTTGCCGGTCATGGCCAGCGTCAGCAGCGTGCGGCCATGGTAGCCGCCGCCAAAGCAGACCACGCCCGAGCGGCCGGTGGCCGAGCGGGCAATCTTGACGGCGTTTTCGACCGCTTCGGAGCCGGTGGTGAGAAACAGCGTCTTCTTCGCAAAGTTGCCCGGCGCCTTGGCGTTGATGCGCTCGGCCAGCTCGACATAGGGCTCGTAGGGCAGCACCTGAAAGCAGGTGTGGGTGTATTTGTCGAGCTGCGCCTTGACAGCTTCGATCACGGCTGGATGCCGGTGGCCGGTGTTGAGCACCGCGATGCCGCCGGCAAAGTCGATGAAGCGGCGGCCCTCGACGTCCCAGATCTCGGCGTTCTCGCCCCGGGCGATGAAAATCTGGTGGCTGTGGCCCACGCCGCGCGGAATGGCCGCCTCGCGGCGAGCGAACAAGGCGGCATTGGTCAGGTGGGGTTCACGGTGCATGGAAAGCGTCCTTTTCAGTGATTGAAATGCAGGCCCGGCATCGCGGCAGCCGGGCAGATGACGCTACTTTACGGATCAGTGCCCGGCGTTACCATATACAGCTTGGCGCTGCCGCGCGGTGTACTGTGCTGCCAGCACATCCTCTACATACAAACCCTTTGCCCCGTGTTGGGGCCCTTTTCTTCCATGTTCGTGCTCAACCCCCAGTCAGGCGTTGCCCTGGTCACCCAGATCGTCGGGGGATTTCGTCAGATGGTCGATGACGGTGCATTGCGCGCCGGCGCCAAGCTGCCCTCGATCCGCCAGTTTGCCCATGCGCACGGCGTGAGCATCTACACCGTGGTCGATGCCTACGACCGCCTCGTGGCGCTGGGCTATTTCCAGTCGCAGGCGCATTCAGGCTTCTTCGTGCGCGGCCGCACCAGCCCGGCCGCCTCGACCCTGGGGGCTGCGAGCCAGTACAGCTTTGACTCGATGTGGTACCTGCGCCGCATCTTTGAAAACCGCGCGCTGCGCAGCAAGCCCGGCTGCGGCTGGCTGCCGGGCGACTGGCTGTTTGCCGAAGGCATGCGCCGCAGCCTGCGCAACCTGGCCGCGGAAGACGTGGACCTGGGCGGCTACGGCGAGCCCAAGGGCTACCCGCCGCTGCGCCAGGTGGTGCGCGACCTGCTGGCCTCGCGCGAGGTGGTGGTCAGCACCGACCAGGTGCTGCTCACCCAGGGCTCCAGCCAGGCCCTGGACCTGGCCGCGCGCCAGCTGGTGCAGCCGGGCGATGCCGTGCTGGTCGATGCGCCGGGTTACGCCAATTTGCTGTTTTCGCTGCGCTTTCTCGGAGCGCGGCTGGTGGGCGCGCCGCGCACCCCGATGGGTTACGACCTTGACGTGCTGGAGGCGCGCATCGTCCAGCACCGTCCCAAGGTGTTTTTCACCCAGCCGCGCCTGCAAAGCCCGACCGGCTCGACGGCCGTGCTGTCGCACCTGCACCGGTTGCTGCAACTGGCCGAAAAATACGATTTCACCATCGTCGAAAACGACATCTACGCCGACCTGGACCCCGAGTCGCGCCCTTCGCTGGCCAGCCTGGACCAGCTCAAGCGGGTGGTCTACATCAGCAGCTTTTCCAAGACCATCTCGCCCAACATCCGCGTCGGCTACCTGGCGGCCAACCCGCAGCTGCTTGAAGACCTGGCGCGGCTGAAGATGATCTCGGGCCTGACCTCGTCGGAGTTCACCGAGCGCCTGGCCTATGGCGCCCTGATCGACGGCCGCTGGCGCAAGCACATCAAGACTCTGCGCGAGCGGCTCTCGCAGGGCCAGCAGTTGCTGGCCAGCCGCCTGCTGGCGCTGGACTTCGAGCTGTTTTGCGAGCCCAAGGCCGGCATGTTTCTCTGGGCGCGCCATCCGGCCATCCAGAACGCCGGCGAGTTGGCCTACAAGGCGGCCGAGCGCGACATCCTGCTCGGGCCGGGCCACCTGTTCTCGGTCGATCTGGAACCCAGCCCGTGGCTGCGTTTCAACGTCGCCTGGGCCGACGACGAGGCGGTCCTGTATTTCCTGGCCATGCTCAAAGCCGCCTAAAATCAAGGGCTTGCCTGCCACGCGCAGCTGTCCGCCCACCGTTTTTCTTCCGAGAGTTGACCCCATCCCATGAGCACACCCGCCTTCACCGTTGCGGACATCCGCAAGACGTTCCTCGATTTCTTTGCCGCCAAGGGCCACACCGTCGTGCCTTCGAGCTCCCTGGTGCCGGGCAACGATCCGACGCTGATGTTCACCAACTCGGGCATGGTCCAGTTCAAGGACGTGTTCCTGGGCGTGGACAAGCGCCCCTATGTGCGCGCCGCGTCGGTGCAGGCCTGCCTGCGCGCCGGCGGCAAGCACAACGACCTGGAAAACGTCGGCTACACCGCGCGCCACCACACATTTTTCGAGATGCTGGGCAACTGGAGCTTTGGCGACTACTTCAAGCGCGAGTCGCTCAAATGGGCGTGGGAGCTGCTGACCGAAGTCTATCAACTGCCCGCCGAGCGCCTGCTGGCCACCGTCTACGAAGAGGACGACGAGGCCTACGACATCTGGACGAAGGAAATCGGCTTGCCGCCCGAGCGCGTGATCCGCATTGGCGACAACAAGGGCGGGCGCTACAAATCCGACAACTTCTGGATGATGGCCGACACCGGCCCCTGCGGCCCGTGCTCCGAGATCTTCTACGACCACGGCGACCACATCCCCGGCGGCCCGCCGGGCAGCCCGGACGAGGACGGCGACCGCTTCATCGAGATCTGGAACAACGTGTTCATGCAGTTCGACATGGCCGCCGACGGCTCGGTCACGCCGCTGCCGGCGCCCTGCGTCGATACCGGCATGGGGCTGGAGCGGCTGGCCGCCATCCTGCAGCACGTGCACAGCAACTACGAGATCGACATCTTCGATGCGCTCATCAAGGCCGCCGCGCGCGAGACGGGTGAAAAAGACCTGAGCCACAAATCGCTGCGGGTGATTGCCGACCACATCCGCGCCACGTCTTTTTTGGTGAGCGACGGCGTGAACCCGTCCAACGAAGGGCGCGGCTACGTGCAGCGCCGCATCATCCGCCGCGCCATCCGCCACGGCTATTTGCTGGGCAAGAAAACGCCGTTTTTCCACAAGCTGGTGGCCGACCTGGCCGCGCTGATGGGCGATGCCTACCCCAAGCTCAGGGCCGATGCGCAGCGCATCACCGACGTGCTCAAGACGGAGGAAGAGCGCTTCTTCGAGACGCTGGAAACCGGCATGCAGATCCTGGACGCCGCACTGGCCAACGGCGTCAAGGTGCTGCCCGGCGACGTGGCCTTCAAGCTGCACGACACCTACGGCTTTCCGCTCGATTTGTCCGCTGACGTGTGCCGCGAGCGCGGCCTGAGCGTCGATGAAGCCGGCTTTGCCGTGGCGATGGACAAGCAGAAATCCCAGGCGCGCGCCGCCGGCAAGTTCAAGATGGACCGCGCACTGGACTACAGCGGCGCCGGCAACCTCTTCACCGGCTACGAGCAGCTGGAAGCCACTGCGAAAATCATAGCAATCTATGCAGACGGCGTAAGCGCTGCGGCCCTGAAAGCCGGTCAATCGGGCGTGGTGGTGCTGGATTCGACGCCGTTCTACGCCGAAAGTGGCGGCCAGGTCGGCGACCAGGGCCAGCTCGTCAGCGGCTCGGCCCTGTTCGACGTGGGCGACACGCTCAAGATCAAGGCCGACGTGTACGGCCACCACGGCACGCTGGCCCAGGGCACGCTCAACGTGGGCGACCATGTCAGCGCCCGCGTCAACGCCGCCGTGCGCGCCGCCACGGTGCGCAACCACAGCGCCACCCACCTGATGCACAAGGCGCTGCGCGAGGTGCTGGGCGGCCATGTCCAGCAAAAGGGCTCGCTGGTCAATGCCGAGCGCACCCGCTTTGACTTCGCGCACAACGCGCCCATGACCGATGCGCAGATCCGCGAGGTCGAAGCCCTGGTGAACGCCGAAATCCTGGCCAACATCGCCACCGACGCCAGCGAGATGGCGATGGAGGCGGCGCAGCAAAGCGGCGCCATGATGCTGTTCGGCGAGAAGTACGGCGACACCGTGCGCGTGCTGAGCATCGGTTCGAGCAAGGAGCTGTGCGGCGGCACGCACGTCGGCCGCACCGGCGACATCGGCCTGTTCAAGATCGTGGCCGAAAGCGGCGTGGCCTCGGGGGTGCGCCGCGTCGAGGCGGTGACGGGTGAAAACGCGCTGGCGTACCTGCAGTCTTTGGAGAGCACCGTGCAGGCCGCTGCCGGCACGCTCAAGGCCAGCCCGTCCGAGCTGCAGGGCCGCATCGGCCAGGTGCTGGACCAGGTGAAATCGCTGGAAAGGGAAGTCGCCGCGCTCAAGGGCAAGCTCGCTTCGTCGCAGGGTGACGAGCTGATGGGGCAGGCGGTTGATGTCAATGGCATCAAGGTGCTGGCCGCCCGGCTCGAAGGCGCGGACGCCAAGACGCTGCGCGAGACCATGGACAAGCTCAAGGACAAGCTGAAAACCGCCGTCATCGTGCTGGCGGCGGTGGACGGCGCCAAGGTGCAGATCGCCGCCGGCGTGACCAGCGACGCCACGGCCAGGGTCGAGGCCGGCGAGCTGGTCAATTTCGTGGCCCAGCAGGTGGGCGGCAAGGGTGGCGGCAAGGCCGACATGGCCATGGCCGGCGGCACCGATGCGTCCAACCTGGACGCCGCGCTGGGCAGCGTGAACGGCTGGGTCGCCGCCAGGCTTTGATGCGCCTGGCTTTGAAACTCAGGGCTGCGACGCGGCCGGCTCCGGGCCGCTGGCCTGCGCCAGCAGAAAGCGCTGCCCGCCCGCTGCCAGCCGCTCAGGCTGGCCGTCCGTTTCATCCTTGAGTTCCACGCCGCTGAGCTGCCTGGCGTGCGCCTGCGCCAGCAGGTGGTGCAGCTTGTGGGCGGCCTGCTCGTAGGACAGGCCGGCGGAGCGCACATTGGAGATGCAGTTGCGGCTGTCGTCGAGCAATCCGACGCGCGGCATCCAGCTCAGGTACAGGCCCATGCTGTCGGGTGAACTGAGCCCCGGCCGCTCGCCGATCAGCACCACCACCGCCTTGGCGCCCAG
>Ga0302347_1004951_pt1 | contig 10181 bp, 10 predicted proteins | sample PhyWR1_FD_202178 | JGI IMG/M metagenome (GOLD analysis project Ga0302347, IMG submission 202178) | Leaf surface microbial communities from wheat plants in UC Gill Tract Community Farm, Albany, California, United States - DLSL W.R1 (v2)... | ecosystem: Host-associated > Plants > Phyllosphere >...
CAGGCGATAGCGACAAGGTTCAGCCCGCTCAACAACGGTCGCTTGGCCGCCACTTGAGGTTCAATGCGCGCCACAATCGCTTGCCACACACGGTCGGGCACCGGGTCCTGGCCCACGGAGTCGGTCAGGCGGGCGAGGCTGGTTTGCCAGGCGGCGAGTTCTTCGCGCAACCCGGCGTCATCGACCAGCAGTTGTTCAAAGCGTTTGCTGGCGGCAGGCGGCATCAACCCGATGGCGTAATCGCCTGCCAGGGCACGGCGCAGGGTGGGGGTTTGATAATTCATGCTTCAAGGCCTCCACGCAGCCGTTCCATGCCCCGGCGCAGCCAGACTTTGACCGAACCCAGTGGCGCGGCCAATTGCTCGGCTAACTCTTTGGCGCTGCGGCCCTGAAAATAGGCAGTGGTAATGGTTTGACGCTGCATGCCATCCAGTTGCTCAAGGCAAGGCGGCTGTTGCAGGGCGCCCTCGGGCAGCTCACGGTGCATGCGCAATTGCTCGATGGCCTGGTCGTGGGTGATGGCGATCATCCAGGCCACAGGGGCTGATAAATGGGGGTCGTATTGCGCGGCGTTTTGCCAGATGCGCACGAAGCTTTCTTGCACCACTTCTTCGGCCAGATCACGCTGGCTGATGCACTGCAAAGCCACGTTTTGCAGACGCGGGGCGACGCTACGATACAACGTTTCAAAGGCTCGGCGGTTGCCCAATGCACATTGGGCCAACAGCTTTTTGAGGTACTCGGCGTCGGAGATTAAGATGACCGTTCTCCCATATATCAGGGGATGGCAATGTGCCATTCACGTGGAAAGATTAGTCCAAAATTCGTGGCTGTTCCATGCATTGGCCGATCATTTTTTTCTGATGTGCCGACTTGATTTTTGGCGGTTTTATCATCCTGTCTTGATAAGTGCCGGCCCGCTGTAGAGCGATGCCCGCGTCGTTCCTGTTTTCAATTAAGATTGCGCCCTGTTTGCTGAATGCTGGCTGTAGGGAACATCCGCAGCGGTGTTGAGTCTGAGTATTAGTTTTGCTGCTCCTTGGCGGGCAGCTTTTTGGTTGAAGAGGTCGATGCGATGAAAAAGTTGAGCGCAGTAGCACTGGTAACATTGATGAGCGTAGCGGTAACCCCGGTGTTTGCAGCAGGGTTTGACCTGGGCGCGGCAACCCAGCTCTTGGGCCAGGTACAAGGCGGCAACAGCGCCAGCTCTGACAAGTCGGTGCAGGCCTTGCAACTGCTGACCAAAGCCCAGCAGATGGGCGTCAAGCCAGAGCAAGCGGCGGGTGGCGTGGGGGCGATGTTGAGCCTGGCAAAAAACCAGCTGACAGCCAATGATTACGCAGCTCTGACCCAGCAAGTGCCGGGCATTAACAAGGTCACCGGCGCCGGTGCCCTAACTCAACTGAGCCAGTTCAGCGCGAAAAACCCGCAGCTTCAGGCCCTGGTGGGCCAGATCAACCCGGTGAGCAATGATGCCAAAGTGGCGGTCAGCAACGTGACCAACCAATCGCAATTGAACACCGCGTTCCAGGCGCTGGGCATGAAAAGCAGCATGGTCCAGGAATTCGCCCCTGTGATCACTCAGTACTTGGGCCAGCAAGGGGTTGCCAGCCCGCTGCTGACCACCCTGGGTACGCTGTGGGGCATCTAAGGATTAGCCGCGCTCAGCGCGCAATGTGCTGATGCGCTGGTCTTTCTTGATCCAGAGCTGGTTGACCCAGCTCTGGATCTGCTCGCGAAACACCGGATCGTTCTCGTAATCACCCTGGCACAGGGCTGGATCCAGTTCGCGGGTCTGGATATCAACAATCACTTTGGGCACTTGCCCACTGATCAACGCCCAAAAACCCGGAATCTTTGCCTGTGGATACACCACGGTGACGTCGAGCACGGCGTCCAGCTGTGGGCCCATTGCCGCCAGTACAAAGGCCACGCCACCCGCCTTGGGTTTGAGCAGGTAGGTGTAGGGCGATTGTTGCTGGGCGCGTTTGGCCGGGGTAAAGCGGGTGCCTTCCAGGTAGTTGACGACCGTTACCGGCTGGCGCTTGAACAGCTCGCAGGCGGCTTGGGTGATTTTGAGGTCCTGGCCCTTTAGCTCAGGGTGTTTGGCCAAAAAGGCCTTGGAATAGCGCTTCATGAAGGGGTAGTCGAGCGCCCACCAGGCCAGACCCAGAAACGGCACCCAGATCAGTTCTTTTTTAAGGAAGAACTTGAAGAACGGCGTGCGGCGGTTCAAGCCTTGCATCAACGCCGGGATATCGACCCACGATTGGTGGTTGCTGATCACCAGGTACGAGGTGGTGCGGCTGAGGTTGTCGGCGCCGCGAATGTCCCAGCGGGTGGGCAGGCACAGGGCGAAAATGCGTTTGTCGATCTCGGACCAGGTTTCGGCGATCCACATCACGGCCCACGAGTTGTAATCGCGCAGCCGACCCGGTGAAATCAGCTTGAGCAGCGCGAACAGCATGAGCGGGCCGAACAGAATGAGGGTGTTGCACAGCAACAGCAGTGTGACCAAACAGCCGGTGAGCAGGCGGCGCATAAGTAACTCTTGAACATTTAAGGACCCGCCATGATAAGCAGCGCGTTGCAGAACGCCAAATCAGAGTGCTAACAAATGTTTCGAGCGCTATAGGCTATTTTCCTCTGTGGGAGCGGGCTTGCTCGCGATAGCATCATCACGTTGCTTCAGGCGGACCGGGTTGCCTGAATCGCGAGCAAGCCCGCTCCCACATGAACCAATGGTAAATAAAGGGTCTAACCCGCACCCCTAAAAGGAAATGACCGCCATGAAGTCTGTTTTAGCCTTGCTGTCTGTATTGGCGTTGCCGGTGATGGCCGCCGAACCGACCCTGTACGGGCGTTATGAGTACATCAAGCTGCCGGAAATCGGTGAGACGCTGAAGGCCAAGATGGACACTGGCGCCTTGACGGCGTCGCTGTCGGCCAAAAACATTCAGACCTTCACCCGTGACGGTGAAGAGTGGGTGCGTTTCCAACTGGCCACCCCGGACGCGGGCAGCAAGGTGTATGAGCACAAAGTGTCACGCATCAGCAAAATCAAAAACCGCGCCGACGAAGACGAAGACAAAGATGAAGTCAACGTGGCCAAGCGCCCGGTGGTGGATCTGGAGATGTGCCTGGGCAATGTCAAACGCACCGTAGAGGTGAACCTCACCGACCGCAGCAACTTCAACTACCCGCTGTTGATCGGGGCCAAAGCGCTGCGTGAGTTCGGCGCGGCGGTGAACCCGGCGCGACGCTATACGGCGGATCAGCCTGGGTGTTAACGGGGTTGATACTCCCGCACGTGTGATGAGCGCGCGCGGGAGTACTGTGAGTGGTGGTATTAATAAAGGTTAGCGAGCGCTTCGAATATTTAAAATGGCATTTACGTAAGTCCTGATGTCGTAGGCCAATTCTAGGGCGTAATCATTGTCGCTAGGTGTGGGGATTTTCTGGTTGAAAGGTCTGTTGTAAGAGCTACCTGTCGCGTCAACGAATTTTTTGTATGCATCGTCCAGCGCTGTTGGGTCTATCGAGTTACCCGTTCTTAACACACTAAGGTCTGATCTGAGCTGACGGTCTGCTACTCGAACACGCTGCTGTTTAATAATTGATTCGTCGATTGTTGTTGCGATTTTTTTCATCGTTTTTGCATTGAGGTCCGGGTGCGTGATTTGAAGTTCCTTGATCACCTTGTTTATCCCGAAATCCCGTGTTTTTGAGCGTTCACCGAGAATTGTTTTCAGCTTAAGGGTTTCATTTTTTGAGGTAACTTTGACAAAAATGCCCTTATCAATTGTTGTTGAATAGTTGCGTCCAAATTGATTGCCTATGCCTTTAAACAACGACCGCCAAAAGTGCCCTGTGGGGTCGGTTCTATTCACCGGGTCGCCTGCGCAATACGCATACGCATTAATCCCCCCGTCACCAAACGGGCTCCAACTGTCCGGGCTATTGAAGCGCATCAAGACCGGATTGAATGCCCGATAACCATTACCCAATAAATAGTGTCCGGTTGTTTTGTCGTCGCGTTCACCATTAAACCCCAGTACCCGTTGTTCATCGGCGGGGCTATAACCGGCTGCGGTGTAGGCGACAGAGGTGTGTTGTTCGCCCGTGAGTGTGGCCAGGGTTGAGCGTTTGTCGTCATGGGCGATCAATGCGGTTTCAACACCGCGGGGGGTGGTGGTCAGTTGCGCTAACACCGCGTTGTCGGTTTCAAACACGCGATAGGCCGTATTGCCTTTAATCTCGGTAGCCACCCGGTCGTTGTTGTAAAACACCTGTGTTTCGTCACCCTGCGAACCACCACTTTTTACATGTCGGTCCAGCGGGTCATAAGCGTACTGGTGCAGCAGCACTTTCTTTTTTGCAGACATGGTATTAACCCTTTATCACTTCCTCTATGAAGCCATTAGAGATAGCGGGTTAATACCATGAGCGGTACTGACAGAACGGCTAGGTTTGTGCGCCGTTGGTCGCCAAGCCATTGGGGTAGCGCACCGGTCAGCGCTTGAGCAGCCCGCGCACGCTGATCCACACCGGGATGCCCAGACCTATCCAGCTCAGGGCGTCCCATGCGCCTTCGCCCAGCAGGGCCGCGAACAAGCCTGTGGCGCTGACCAGGCCAATTGCCAGTGGCACGCTAAAGACTTTCCAGAAGTTGGACTGGCGCGGTTTCATCGGGCGCTCTCCTTGCGGACCGTGCGCCGTACCCACCACAAGTACAGGCCGCTGCCGAGCACAATAATGGTCAGCAGATCGAGGGCCGCCCAGAGTATTTTCATTGGCATGCCGCCGTAGTCACCAAAGTGCAGGGGCTGGGACATGCCCATGGCGTTCATGTACCAGGGGCGGTCGCCGACGGCGGTGACGTCCAAGGTGCTGGCGTCGATCAGCACCGGTGTCAGCAGGTGCGAGGTGAGGTGGGTGCTGCCTTTCATAAAGACGGCGTAGTGGTGTTCGCTGGAGAAGCGCGTGCCGGGGAAGGCGATAAAGTCCGGTTGCATGCCGGGTGCGGCCTGGTGGGCGATCTCCAGCAGGTGAGTGGCCGGGGCGTGCCGGGTGAGGGGCGGGGCATTGCGGTAGGGTTCAACCATGGCGCTGAGGCTGTCGTTGCGCCAGGCGTCGATGATCAGGTCGGCGCACGCGCTGATCACCCCGGTCACGCCCACCACCAAGGCCCAGGTCAGAGTCACCACGCCGATCAGGTTGTGCAGGTCGAGCCAGCGCAGGCGGCGGGATTTGTCGGTGCGCACGCTGGCAAATTCATTGCGCCGCATAAACGGCAGGTACAGCACGGTGCCGGAGATGATCGCCAGTACAAACAGGGTGCCCATAAAGGCCAGCAGCAGCTTGCCGGGCAGGCCCGCGAACATGTCTACGTGCAGGCGCAGCATGACCATCATGAAGCCGCCATTGGCTGACGGCACTTCAATGGGCTGGCCGGTGCGGGTGTCGAGCATAAAGGTGTGGGACGAGTTGGGCTCGGTGCCAGCGGTGGCGGCCATGATGGCGTATACCGCGTTGGGCTCGTCTTCTTCCCAGCCGAAATACTGCATGACCTCGCCGGGCCGATGCGCCTCGGCGGCCTGCACCAGTTGCTGCAAATCGAGCTGTGGCGTGCCTTCGGGCAGTGCCTGGACTTGCGGCGCATTGCCCAGCAGGTGATCGATTTCATGGCTGAAAATCAACGGCAAACCGGTGAGTGCCAGCATCAGCAAAAAGGCGGTGCAGATCAGGCTGGTCCAGGTGTGGATAAAGGACCAGCGGCGAATGGTTTTGCTTTTCATGAAGGTCCCAAATGTAAAAACACCCTTGTCCCTGTAGGAGCGAGCTTGCCTCGCGATCTTTTAAAAGCTCGCGCCTACAGAAGCCGGTTCAGCGGGTTACCACTTGTAGTCAACACTGGCCATGATGTTGCGGCGGTCACCGTAGTAGCAGTAGAAACCGTCGCACGTTGACAGGTATTGCTTGTCGAAAACGTTATTGGCATTGACCGACACGGTGGCGCCTTTAAGGGCTTTGCTGACCTTGCCGAGGTCGTAATGCACGGCCGCGTCATACACGGTGTAGGCGTCTGTATGACCGTAAGCGGCGTCAGCCACGTAGCCTTTGCTGCCAATGGCGATATTGTCGGTTTCGCCGATGTAACGCGCCCCGAAACCAATGCCGAAGCCTTCCAGTGCGCCTTTGTGCCAGGTGTAGTCAGCCCAGATGGAGGCCTGATGCTCGGGTGTCAGCGGCAGCGGGCGGTTTTTGTCCAGCGGGTCTGAAACTTTGGTCATTTTGGTGTTGGCGTAGGTGTAGGCGGCGGTCAGTTTGAGGTTGTCGTTGACGTTGCCCACGGCCTCCAGTTCCAGGCCTCGCACGTTGGCCTCACCCAAGGGGCGGCTCACGCCAAGGGTGTCGCTGAGCACGATGTTTTTGCGGGTCAGGTCATACACGGCGGCAGTGAAGAGCATCTCGCTGCCCGGTGGCTGGTATTTAAGGCCCAATTCGTATTGCTTGCCTGTACCGGGCTTGAACGCTTTGCCGCCAAAGCCCCCCGGTTCGGCCTGGAACGACTCGGCATAGGACACGTAAGGGGTGAACCCGGAGTCGAACACGTAGCTCAGCGCCGCATTGCCGGTAAAGGCGCTGTCGTCGCGTTTGTCGCGGGCATCGTTCTGGTTGTAGAAGGTGGTGTCGGTGTGCAGCCAGTCTTGACGCCCGCCCAGGGTCAGACGCCAGTTATCCAGCGCCATCTGGTCTTGCAGGTACAGGCCGGTGTCGCGGGTTTTCTGGTTGTAATCGTTGTAGGCGGTGTAGTTGACGTGGCTGAAGTCTTGCCCGTAGATCGGGTTGTTGATGTTACTGACCGGGGCAACGCCGTATTGCCATTTGTAGCTGGTATCGACGCGCTGATGATCAAGGCCGATCAGCAGCGTGTGCTTGAGCGCGCCGGTGGTGAAGTCGGCTTGCAGGTTGTTGTCCACGGCAAACTGGCTGATGTCTTCGTCCACGATGTTGGCCCCGCGCTGGACGGTGCCGTCATCGGTCACCGAACCAAAGTAACCGCCGGCGGTGATGCTCTGAAAGGACAAGTCACTTTTGGTGTAACGCAGGTTTTGACGGAACTGCCACACATCGTTCAGGCGATGTTCAAAGGCGTAGCCGAGTGCGTAGTAAGTTTTGTCGTAGAACTCCCAGTCCGGATCACCCAGGTTCTTGTGGGGCTTGACCTTGCCCGCCGGGGTCGACACCAGCGTGCCCTGAATCGGCAAGAACTGGCTGGTGGTGCCGGTGTCATCGCGGTTGAACTGGCTGAGGAAGGTCAGCGTGGTGTCCGGGTCGATGTTCCACGTCAGGCTGGGGGCGATGTTGTAGCGCTTGTCATCGGTGTGCTCGATGGTGGTGTTGCTGTCACGCACCACGCCGCTCACGCGATACAGAAAACGCCCTTCGTCATCTATAGGCCCTGTGCTGTCAAAGCTGATTTGCTTGCGCTGATAGCTGCCGATTTGCAGCTGTACCTCGTGGCTGGCGGTGTCTTCGGGGCGACGGCTGACCATGTCCAGCAAGCCGCCTGCGGGGGTTTGCCCGTACACCGATGAAGCCGGACCGCGCAGCAAGGCGACGCGCTCCAGGTCCCAGGTTTCCAGCTTGGGCATGGTGTAGGAGCCTTTGGGCAGCGGCAGGCCATCGAGGAATTGAGTGGGTTCAAAGCCGCGCACTTTCAGCCATTCCGAGCGGCTGTCGCTGCCATAGCTGCTGGCGGTGACGCCGGGCATGTAACGCACGGCATCGTCGAGGTTTTGCGCCGCGCGATCTTGCATCTGGCTGCGCGTGGCGACCGAGATTGAGCGTGGGGCTTCTGCCAGCGCGGTATCGGTTTTAGTGCCCGCCGCTGAGCGCTGCGCCAGGTAGCCGGTAACTGGCCCCCAAGCACTTTCGTACCCGCCCTGAGCGGAAATCGTGGTGGCTTCCAGGGCTACGGCGCCCTGCGTGATTGCGATCAGGGTGTAGCTGCCTGCGCTGCCCGGCACCAACTGCAACCCCGTGCCGCGCAACGCTTCACGCAGCGCCGTGGTGGGTTCGAACGTGCCCTGCACGGGCGCCGAGGTTTTGCCGGCCAGCAATGCCGGGTCCATGGCCAGGGTCAGGCTGGCCTGGCTGGCGATCTGGTTAAGCGTGGCGGCCAACGGCCCGGCGGGCAGGTTGTAGCTGCGCGAGGTGGTGTTTTGTTCGGCGGCTATTAACGCGGTGCTGGCCAGCGGTGCGCCGAGGGCAATGGCCAGGGTCAACAGGCTGGGGCGCAAAAACGTATCGAAGGTGCGGGACATTCGGCGGATTCCTGAATGGAAATTGTTCTCAATGACTAGGAGCCGAACGAGCAGCGAAAAGTGATAGGGCTAATTGAAAATAATCTGCATTTATTTTTCTGGCGCCGGGGCGACGGTGATCCACCACGGGGTGAGCTGTTTGACCTTGACCGGCAGGATCGGCGGCAGGGCATTGAGCGCCAGCTCGAGGTTGTCCAGCGGGAAGCTGCCGGTGATGCGCAGGTCGGCCACGCGCGGATCAACGCCCAGATGCCCGCGGTGGTAGCGATTGAGTTCGCCGACCATGTCGGCCAGGCGCACGTTGTCGAGCACCAGCATGCCGCGTGTCCAGGCGTCGGCCCCGGCGGTGACGGTGAGCATTTGGCCGAGGTGGTCGCGGTGCATGAGCACTTGCTGGCCTGCGCTGAAGATGACGTCCTCAACGCTGTTTTCGGGGTGCGCCGCCACGCGTGATTGCAGCACGCTCAGGCGTGTGCCGTCGTCTTCGCGCTTGACCATAAACCGCGTGCCCAAGGCCCGCAGGGTGCCGTCGCGGGTTTGCACGACAAAGGGTCGCGGGTCGCCGTGGCCGGTCTGCACCATGATCTCGCCGGCTTGCAGGATGATGCGCCGGGTGTCGCCATCAAACTGAACATCTACCGCGCTGTGAGTGTTGAGGTTGATCACGGTGCCATCGGCCAGTTGCAACTGGCGTTGCTCGCCGGTGGCGGTGCGTTGGTCGGCCATCCAGTAATCCAACGGCAGGTAGTTTTTGCCCGCGAACAGGGCCAGCCCGCACACCAGCGCAATGCTCGCCAGGCCGCTGCCGAGTTTGCGCACCCGCTGATGCACCCCGCTGCGGGCGTTACGCAAGGCATTGCGTGCGGCCAGGCTGGTGCTGCTGAAGCGGTGGTCGAGCATGCCCAGTTGTTGCCAGGCGCGGGCGTGCTCTTCGCTGGCGGCGTACCACTTGTCGAATTCGGCCTGTTGCACCGGGCTGCCATTGCCGCAGTCCAGGCACAGTTGCCAGGCAATGGCCGCGTCGAGCACGCGGGCTGACACCGGTTTGGAACTGATCGCGCTCACGTCGGCTCGCCATACAGCGCGATGTAGCACTGGCGCATGCCTTGGGCCAGGTACTGACGCACACGCGGCACCGACACGCCCAAACGCTGTGCGATGTCGGCATGGGGCAGGCCATCGAGGCGGCTGTACAGGAACGCCGCCCGGGCCTTGCTCGACAGCTTGCCGAGCAGGCGGTCGATGGCTTTGAGGTCTTCGAGGATCAGGTGTTGTTCTTCGGGCGAGGGCTGCTCGGCCTCGGGCAGTAGCGTCAATTCGTTGAGGTACGCCTGCTCCAGGGCGGCGCGGCGAAAGTAGTCAAACAGCAGGCCCTTGGCGATGGCCGCGAGAAACGCCCGGGGCTCACGCGGGGCGCTGAGTTCGCTGCGACCCAGAAGGCGCACGAAGGTGTCCTGGCTCAAGTCCTCGGCGCGTTGCGGGCACGCCACATTGCGCCGTAACCACGCCAGCAGCCAAACGCGATGGTCGCGGTAAAGCGAGCCAACCAGTTCGTGCTGAGGGTTTTGGAGTGAGGACAACGGCTGCACCGAGGGCAAGTTTTAACTAACGATAATTATTCGCGATTGTGTCAGAGGGGAACGGGCGGCGCAATTGACGCTCATCGGCTAACCGTAGGAGCGAGCTTGCCTCGCGATCTTTTAAATGTTCAAAAGATCGCGAGACAAGCTGTAGGGGTCCAGTTTTTTTGGACCACTCTGTAGGAGTTTTAGGCCGCCTGTTGCTCAAACAGAGCAGGCGGCAGATTGTTCGATGCGGTGTGACAGCGGCGATGGTTGTAGTGCGATACAA
>Ga0302347_1004964_pt1 | contig 10154 bp, 11 predicted proteins | sample PhyWR1_FD_202178 | JGI IMG/M metagenome (GOLD analysis project Ga0302347, IMG submission 202178) | Leaf surface microbial communities from wheat plants in UC Gill Tract Community Farm, Albany, California, United States - DLSL W.R1 (v2)... | ecosystem: Host-associated > Plants > Phyllosphere >...
ATTCTAGTAAGGAATCATTTCAGTACAAGAGTTGATTTTGACGTTAATTTCAGGTTGCTAAAGCGTAATAAACCCTAAGTCCTCGTATCGTAAGGCCTGGACGTCATGTCAATAATTTAGAAAAATAATCTAAAGTTTGATCGAGTGCTGATTTCTTCAACGGGCGGTTAGAATTGCGCAACATGATGCTGCGTAATCTTTATAAGAATAATGAATAGCGTTAGTCGTTTTAGGCGGTTGCGTGAAACATATAGTTAACATCTATGTGTGCGTGAAGGTAGGAAGGATCATTGTTACCGGCATAGGCTACCAATGCCAGTTCGAAAAGGTACTAATTATCCCGTATTTAATCTCATAAACATTTTCACAAGAGCGAAGATTTTCAACGCTAAATTGTGAAACGGATGATTTCATTCTCTTCAATCTTTGGACAATAAAAAAGGCCAACCCGTTAAGGTCAGCCTCTCTAAAATTCAGTTATTTAGCGAAATTTACGCTTTTTCCCTAGTAGCAGACTTAAAGCATATTCAAATCCGTGTTGCGCCTCTAGGCGGCATAGGGTGATATTACAGATCCCCAACTCCTTACACAGCGCCTTTCGGTTAATTACTGCCGCCGCGCCTGATACATAGACTTGACCAGCTCCGGGAATATTGATTGAAACTTTCATGTGTTACCTCAGTGTAAAAGTAAAAATGAATATAACCGGAAGAGATAACCCCCAGCCGATACCCAAAGGGCGCGACCGGGGGCATTCTCTATTACTTCATCTTGACGTTCAGCGTGTAGTTCGGGCGCAGGTTCAGCGGAATGAAGCTCGCCTCCTGGTGAACGGTCACCATGCCGTAACGGTCAGTCATTACTTTCTGGTAGTAAGGGGCTGATCACACCTTTAACGGCAATATCCTGATTACGGGATGCTGGGCCATGTACCAGTTTGAACGGGTTACGATCTGCCGTATTGAACTTAGGAACGAACAGGCCGGAACCTTCTTCGATTTCGTAGCGGTCATCGTCCGCCAGAACGAAAGTAATGTTGCCAATGCTAAAGGAGTCATAACCCGCAGTGTTAACCGGGATCAGAGCGCCTTTAGCGGCCTCCGCCACTTTGTTGGTAATCAGGCTAGTTACTTCCGGGTGGCTCGCCAGTATGTCATACAGGTCCGGGGAGCAGAAGCAATAGAAGCGATCCAGATAGGAGCGGCTCGCGCCGTACTCTTTAACCAACATGCGGCGAATCTTCGCAAGCTGTGCATAGACGTTAGCGCCTGCTGATCCGTCTAGGTCGAAACTCAGCGGAGCAGTACCAAACACAGCGTTAAAATCTACGTCGCCGTCATCCGTTTTAGCCGCTTTCGCGTCCTGCTTGAACAGGGCGCGGGCCAGTGTGCTTTCAACTGTTTCCAGATGATAGTTACGCATACGGATAGCTTTATCGGCGATCACTTCAGAGATAGCCGCAACCTGATCCGGGTTAGCCGGGCTTACCAGGCCTTGCCAGTCAGCGGTTTTTACGTCCGCCTCGGTGGCATAGTGTGGGATCTCCTGGTTACGCAGAATGGTTTTATCCATCTTGATCGCGTTTACTTCGGTGCCATAGCGGGCAACCTGTTCCAGTTCACTAACCTGAGTTTCCACAATATCTACAATCTGGGCATTTGGAGTGGTTGAGTTAACATCGGAGAAGATACCCAGATCAGAGATTAGGTAATTACCTGCTGCCACATCTTTAATCGCCGCTACAGTGTCCAGTTTTTCAAACTGTTTAAAATCAATAGCCATTGTGTGATTTCCTTATACTTTGAAGTAATCGGCGTTAACTGCCAGGCGAATATCACCGGAGGCTGTCAGCGCTTCCAGTGCGGCTTTTTTGCTCGCGGCATCTTTAGCACGTAGGGCAAAATCGGTAATCACAACATGGCGATCCACGATAACCAGCGTTTTGGGCACGCCGGAGGCGGACATATTGGAAAGGTTAATGATCGGCTTGCCAGCGTCAGCGTCAGCGGAGTCGAACAGGGCAAAAGTTTTGCTGTCCAGAATATCACCACAATAGACGTCAGCCGTGAGGATTGGGGCGGTGATCTCCGTTCTATCAAACAGAGTAGATGCCGCATTCACGATTACGTCACCTTGCGTTACTGGATAGCGCTCGGAAGTTTTCATAAAGCTTTTCCTTATGGAGGGTTTTAGACGTGGGAGAGACCACAAGTGATCCGGCGTTGCACCGGATAATCAGGACAGCCAGAGAGGCGGGCCGGAATGGGTTGGAGGTTGGGAGGCCGTGGAACATGCCGTGGGCACGTTGGATAAAAGAAAAGGCCAGCGATCCGGCTGGCCTTTCTTGTATCTGGCTCTCTCTCACCCTCGCAGGGTGGGGAAGGGGTAAACCCTTTTGTGTGGTCACTCATCGCCCCCGGCTAACGTCGCGCCAACAGCGCCAGCCTTTTGACAAATGACCACAAAAAAGACCCGGCGAAGGTTTCCGGGTGGACTTAATAGAGGAGATTTATTGTTTTGGTTTTCCTGTGGTGACTCATCGGCTTACATGATTTGCTTTCATGGTTCACCAGACAAGCCAACAGAGGAAAACGGCGTGAACTGAAACACGCCGGAAACCGTAAACGGTTTATCACCGCTACAGGGAACCACCCCCGGAACGGTTAAGGCTTTCGAGATAAGGAGAATCTCACGTGACAATCTGGAGAAGACCGCACACTGTGTGTCCTGCAATCGGCTTAACAAGGCGCACAGGGTGAGGGCCGGGGAACCGCTGAAAGTCCCCGGCGTCTCTGTCAGGTCCTGATTAGCTGGCTAAAGCATACGTTGCGACTCTGACAGGTGCGGGCGTTAGGCTGATCAACGGCGAATTGGAGACCTAACGCATAATCCACACCATATAGATTATTTTAACACGAATGATTATTATTTGCAATAATTATTGCATTTATCTGTTGACTCCCACGGTGTGATGTGTATTGGTCGGGTTTGTGTGGAGTCATTAAGCGGGGTATGGGAATTATTACGGCGGGGTTATGGGGGGTCTGACTCAGGGGCGGGGTGTGATTATGTTATGTAAATTGATAACAAAGTATGTAGCCCTACAGGACACACGAAGTAATAATACAAGACCTTCCCCTGTTGTTCCCGAAAAGGCACACAATACTATATTAGATCTAAGACCTCGCTACGCTCGCCCTCCGGGCTACGGTCTTACTGATCTTATATAACAACTTATTTCAATAACTAATTGTTTACACAATTAATTATTTCATTCGTTATTATATGATCTTAAAACCTTTCGCTACGCCGACCCAGACAGGTCCAGGTTTTAGGCCGTTGACCTGTTTCCCACAATGTGGAGTCTCGCCTGTGAGGCTCATCTCCCAGGCGGAAATATTTTCCGGGGTATGTCAGATTGTCATAGGGTAGTCAGAATCCGACTAGGGGTAGGTTAAATCCGACCACAATAAGATAAGTAATTAGATAACACTAAAACACAAACACCCAAGGCCAGGTCAAGACCTTAAAGAGAATGTGAGTATTAATTGTTAATCGAATGATTAAGAGATCAGACTCTTTAGACAGGGAACCCCGATCCCGTATCTTGGGAGAGAACCTCCACAGGTTCGACTCTTTGGGAATAAGCAGAACCAGAACCGCAACGCGGTTTCTGTTTCTGCCTTTGGGAAACCGTGACATCTGGCGGCGGGGTAGGTGCCCGGCGCGGGTCCGTCTGGAGTCCACGCCACAGGACGCCACAGAGTAACACCGAACGCGCTACACGGCGTTTAAACGTGTTGGGTAACCCTACCACACATGGTAATACCTACGGCACCTTATACGCATGATTCACGATGCGGCTTTAAATCCACTGTGGTATCGCCAGCTTAGCCCCCGCCCGACTCGATACACAAATCCAGACAGAAATCAATAAATTTCATCGTGTCTATTGCAATTTCCTGCAATCCGGGATAAAATAGATAGCGTGATGCGGGTGTTATGTATTAAGTTGCAAATCCCCATCATAGTATAGCCAACCAAAAAGGAGAGTGCAAGTGTCAGTTTATCTAAATGTTGATCGGATGGTTCGAAACGTTGATCACGGCGACGTGACCCGCGAAACGTTATTCCAGCAACGCAGCCGCTACAAGAAAGCGGGCAAGATGGCAGAAGTGGAAGCCATCACTGAAGCCCTTGAATTAACCAAGTGTGCCGCCTCTGGCGTCTTACGACAGGCCCAACGTTTAGCAGCCAACTTTGACGGCATGGACGCAGAGAAGGCTTTAGAGCTTAAAGCGACCGTAGCGGCGTATGCGTCAAAGTCTACTGACCTGCAAGCCTCTGTGGTGCTGGCGTTCCAATCGTTATTTGAGGCAAAAGGTGTGCCGATGGATTATGACGAGGTGAGCGCTTATCTCATGCTTTACGCGATGGACCACTTTGATCGCATTACCGGAGAATTGCCTGTAATAGTCCATTAATCGTTCACTAATTAACCAGTGGTTGGAGGGGATCAGCATGTTGCATCAGTACACAGATCTTTCAAAGAGTCGCCTTTTGAATGGATACGCCTCACAGATCATTAACGCGATCCGTGATGACGCCAGCGCCCCGGGCCTGTATGACGACATCCACACGATGTTACAGCAGGTTGAGCCTTCCAGGATGGTGACATTGGGCAAGCCAGCGATCACGGCCCCGGCGAAATGGTGGGGTGAGTTTATGGGCCTGAGCCTGTCTACAAATGACATTAATGAACTTAAGGAGATTAACCTTTGAAAATTGAATTTCCGCAGGATGTAGCGGATCGCCTGTTTGAACTTGCCCGTACCCGTGAGCATGGATCAGCCCATGCAATTATCCGTAAAGCACTCGTTAATTTTTTAGACACAGTTGAATGTGAATCCGTTAAGGGAGATTTTGAAGATGACCGCAGCAACCGCAACAAATAACCCGTTTACCGCCATCCATCACGAGGTGGCACGTATCAAGAAGGTGAACGGGAAGCCGTTCACTATGGATAAAGTTTTTACGTACAGCCTGATCAAATCCTTCCAGGATAATGGGCAAGTAGCTTACTTCTCTCACGCCTATCTAGAAGATTACCTCTCATGCTCCCGCACCAAGGTTAAGACGCTTCTTAATGAGATGGTAGCGATGGGCCTGATTAATAAAACCGAGCAGGTGAACGGCGGGACGCTGAATTACACTGTAAACCCGATCACCCCTGAGATGTTGGGCACAGTGGAAAAGGAACAGCCTACAGACGCGCCACAGCGGGCCGCCACAGTCCCGGAAGAGGTGCAGGAACTCAACCACACAGCGGAAGCTGTAGAAGCGCCGGAGATTAAGCCTATGACGGCGGCGGCAGCGCCAAGATCTACAGCGCCGATCACATTGGTAGATGTTTACAGTAAGAAGGTGCAAACGGTGGACCAAACAGATCCCCAAGCCGGGGTGGCGGTTCCTGTGGTGACGCTATACCCAAGGGAAAAGATCGAAGGGCCATCAAGCTATGATTTTGGTGAACCCTTTTGATTCTATAAAAAATTCATATAAAGACCCTATTATCCTTACTTTGTCAAATACCCCGTGTGAAGTCAATCCCTGACCGGAGATTATCTTGAGCATTATCACAACTGAAGTGAAGCCCCTGACCCCGTAAGAGGAAGCAGTGATCGCCGCTCTCTCTGACAAGCTGGCAACCAACAAGCCGCGCCCACTGATGGATGAAAAGAAGCTGACAACGGATCAGATCGTCCAAATCAAGCGGGCCTGTGTGATGGGTCACAGCGCCAAATCCATTTGTGCAGCTTTCAACTTGTCCCTTGCGTATGCCCTGAAGATGAAACGGGAATACAACCCGATGAAATACCAAAAGGTCGCGCTGACCCTTCCAGAGAAAGCCGTATTAATCCAACAGATGAAAGTGGATGGCCTCCCGGTGGAGGTAATGGGGGAGATGCTGGGGATCAACATTAAGACGGTGGAAACGCTCTCCGTAACAACCACGGCCCGTTACCTTGTGGATCAAATGCTTCCATATGATCAGGTTTTGGCTAATTTACGCGCTCCTCGTTATGTAGCCAACCCGGTTTACAAGTTGGGAACCAGCATGACCAGAGTACGCAAGATTATCAGTGCAGCCCGAAAGGAACTCCGCACTGTGATCATCACATCCAAACGCGCCGCATAACCTCCCGCCCGGCAGGGCCTAAAACATGAAATATTTACTTTTCCCCTTCGGGCGTTGGTCCCTATGGACTCTCTACGCCCTCATAACCATCTATTTGCACTTTTGCCCTCTCGCTAAGTAAGGATCACCTCATGAAAGCATATAAAACACTTTTGGCCCAACTGGCACAGGCCAAAGCGCTGGAACGTCAGAAGGCCACACAGGCCAACGTGACTAAATCAGCCGCCGCCCTGTCAGAACTGGAAGCACTGATCGACCAGTACAAAGAAACCCTCGCAGAGGCTCCAGAATCAAGCCCGGGCCGGAATGTAAAAAGCCGGGGCATTGCATTGTGTCACAAGGATCAGGGGTTCAGCGCCAACGGTCGCCCGGTCTCTCTCCTCACCAAATCCGCAGACCTTCCAGCAGGTAAATGCCGGGTAATCATTAACAAGGCAGCAGGGCGCACCCTGAAGGCTATCAATCTGGAAGGGGCTGAATAATGGCAAGTGGAAACGTGATCGTGACCAAAACAGTGAACAGGACTTTGTTCACGACCGATGCAAACAGCTTCAAGAAGACGGTAGACAAGATCCGCAGTGTGGGGAAAGAGTGGGGGAAAGTCACCTCTAAAATGAAGCCCCTACGCCTCAAGTTTGAGGAAAACGGCTACATCAAAGCACGCCGCAAACAGCAGGATGACGCCGCAAAAGCAGCAATGGCAGAAGCCAAAGCTAAAGCCGCAGCGGAAGCCAAAGCGGCAAAAGCCCAACTGGCAGCGGAGCGTAAACTCCAGACAATCCGCGCTAAAGCTATTCGCTTTAATACCGCAGCGGCTAACGCCAACGTTACCCCGGCCCAACGTGCTGGACACCTCCAGGAGTTTGGACAGGTTACCCGCCAGTATCACGTCGGGTCTATGGCATTGCAGGAATATAACGCCCGTGTGTCACGCCTTCAGCAAACCATGCGCCAGCAAGGCCGGGTAGGCATGAGGGGAGCCACAATCCCGGTAACGGCGAAAGTCAGCAAGCTTGATACCAGTATGATTGAGGGAGCAGGCGGGGCGATCACCATTGCCGCAACTGTGGCTTTGAGTGGCAAGATCATGAATACCGGGCAGGATTTTGAATCCGCGCTTTCTGGTCTGACAGCGATCACCGGTTCCACAGATGCAGCCGCAAAAGAGTTTGATTATCTTCGTGATCAGTCCAACCGTCTGGGGCTGGACCTTCTGAAAACTTCAAAAGACTATACGCAGTTTGCCGCCGCTGTTGGGGACAAACTCCCTAAAGACCAGATGCGATCCATCTTTGAGGGTGCCAGTGAATGGGGCCTTGTTACTGGTGCTTCAGCCGATGAGCAATCACGCGCTTTGCGTAGCTTGAACCAGATGATGAGTAAGGGAACGGTGATGAGTGAAGAACTCAAAGGCCAGCTTTCCGAAGCTCTCCCCGGTTCTGTGGGTCTGTTCGTTAAGGCTCTTAACGACATGAAAGGCGTTACCAACCTGACAGAGAAAAATCTGTTTAAGTTGATGGAAGACGGGAAGCTGTTCTCTAAGGACATCCTCCCCCATGTGGCTAAACAGATGAAGGAAGCGGCCCGGAACGGCGGCGCACTTGACAAGGCTATGAAGTCCAACCGGGCAAGCTGGCAGCGCCTACAAACCAGTATGCAGAACGCTATGAATGTTTTCTTTACTTCTGGCTTCGGCAACGAATTAACCAACGCTTTCGACTCAATCAGCGCCGCTATTGACGGGTCTGGTGGAGCCTTTGAAATGTTCGGGCATATCGCCGGGAAAATCGTTGAAGGTGCTACAGATGCGTTTACAGAATTGCATGACACTGTGATCTTTACCTTCCGTGTAATTGAGTATTACGCCGCCAAAATGGGGATCACTGGTGAGCAGCTCAAAGCCTGGGGAGAAATGGCAGCATACGCCGCCGGGGTGGCTCTGTTCGCTGGCTCTGTTTACAAGTTGGGCGGGGCTTTCAAGTGGGTCCTCACCATGCTGAACCCTCTTACCAAACTATTGGGAGTCATGAAGGGGATCGCCGCTATTGGTGGCATTGAAGCCGCTTCTGAAGCTCTGGGTGATGGTAAGCCAGGTAAAGAAGGCAAGCCGGGGAAACCGGGAACCCCATCAAAGAACACCAAGCCGATCGGCGCGGGCCGTGGCGTTAACTTTGGCCTCCCGGCTATTATCGCCGCTGTATCTCTGAATGACCGCCTTGATCAGATTCAGGCAGACCCGGAAGCGTTTAAGCGCAAGGTACAGGAGAACAATGATCGGCCTACACTGTGGACTGACATTAAGGAAGCATTCTCCGGCAGTTGGTACGAAAAGCAGCAGAACGCAAGCCAGCAGGCAGCACAGACCGCAGCGCTAGATCAAACTGTTCGCGTTGCTGTTCCAACCTTCACCCCTCCAACCACAGCGACGGTTACAGGTGGCTACGGTAACGCACTGATGGCCCCGCCAGCATGGCTAAATGAGCCGCTTTACGTGAACGTCAATGTGAAAGTGCAGGATGGGCAAGTTAAGGATCTGGTACGCTCTGAATTGGAAGCGAACGACAGCCGGAACTTTAACATGTTGATGCAGGGCGGGCCGAACTAACCACGTTTGCCACCCCCAACAATACAAGGCCCTTCGGGGCTTTTTTGTTGTCTGTAACCATGAAACCAACCTTTACTAACCCTATAAATAAATGGCTTTAAATGCGTTTAAATATGTGGCAAAGGGCGATCAAATACTAATCATCTCCGATAAAAGAATCTGTTTTAGCTCGCAAAGCAATCAGTTGTGTGACTGGTGGGACTCCCCCTGCGTCTATAATCCATTGATTTTGTAGTAATTAATTATCATTACAGAGTGAGCGTGTGTAGCATTTTACATGCTTAACCCCAGAAAATTATTTTACTGGGAAAAACCCGAAGTTAAATGAGACAGAACCTCACTTGATAATTATTCTCAATCCATCATGCGAATGTGATTTATTCACATCAATGCCGGGAGGTAGCCACCGCCCTAAACACTTTTTGTGTTTTCGCCACAACTAAGAGCCTGAAGAGGCGGACGCCTCGAAAGGGAAAGTTATGGGGTTAGGGCGTGGAAGTTATCCACAGGAAAAGGGCGTTACTCACAGGCGGATCAGTTTTACAGTTTATTCTGTGGAATGGCTCCCGGATGGGCAGGGAAGAGCCACAGTTATAGGACGTACATAGCGCCGGGGAGGCGGACACACTAGAAAGGCACTGGTCTAATCTGTTGCGTGTATGTTAAAAAGATGCATGTAACGGTCATTATGTTAAATGGTTGTCTAAAAGTTGACCAAGCTGGACCTTTCACCACTTCCATTTATGCAATATTCACACAGGCGCTCTGTAACGCTCTGTAAGCCTCGCAATGGGTTAGCTATGGGATTGTATAGAAAGAGGAGAGAATACGCCACAGCGGCGCGTAAAGAGAGCCACACCAGCCCCCCTATCCTGGATATTTGGGAATAATAAACATTCTCACCTAAGGGTCTGGTTACCCTGCCTGGCTACTGTATCCAAACTCCCAGATATTTTCCCACCCAACTGGAAGGAATCCGCCCCTATTTTATGGTCGTGTATAGGTTAGGCTGAGGGAGGCTCCCCAGTGTACACCCCCTGGATTTGGTGATCCGTTAAGTTATTGATTTTGATCGATTTTAGATCAATCATCCGTTGGCGGGAATACCCCCACCCAGACGGATGGCACACAATGAATAACGATAAGTCAAACCACCCTAAACACTTCCAATACTTGGGCCGCATGGTCACTGTTTACCCTACATACATCATTATTGATGGTATAAAGTGAATCGCCACGGATAATCTAGACACTTCCGAGCCGTTGATAATACTGGTTTTCATATTCTGTCGGTGACATCTGATCGCTAGAACCATGCCGACGCTTACTGTTATAAAACATTTCGATGTA
>Ga0302347_1004965_pt1 | contig 10152 bp, 6 predicted proteins | sample PhyWR1_FD_202178 | JGI IMG/M metagenome (GOLD analysis project Ga0302347, IMG submission 202178) | Leaf surface microbial communities from wheat plants in UC Gill Tract Community Farm, Albany, California, United States - DLSL W.R1 (v2)... | ecosystem: Host-associated > Plants > Phyllosphere >...
CCAACTAATGGCACGCATCTCCCGTGCTGGCCAGCCGACAGCAGGCGAGTGGGTAGGACGCAGCCAGCCGCTGTCCAGCAGCACCCAAGAGCTGCAACAGCTGACCATCGACAGCCCGGATAAATAATTGCCCTGAATGTGCGAGCGGGCTTGCTCGCGATACAGGCCACGCGGTCTTGCAGAGGGGCCGCGTTGATTGAGTCGCGAGCAAGCCCGCTCCCACAGGGGTCTTAGCTGATTCACAAGAGAAGCCGCCATGGCCGTATTTGCCCGTATCACCTTGCTTGCATTGGCGTTGGGCCTGAGTGCCTGCGCAGTTCAGCAGCCTTACGAACCGCCTGCGCCCTCCACGCCGATGCCGCAGCCGACGCCTCAGCCGTCAGGCAAACCCCTGCCGGACATGCCGATACCCAAGGCGCCAAAACCGCTGCCGCGCACCTCGGCCACCTTCGCGCCGCCACCAGGCGGGCCGAGCCACTGGGATGCACGCATGGGCGTGTATGTGCTGGATAGCCAGACCAATATCTTCTACCGCCAGCGCACCTACTACCGTTGGGACAACGGCTGGAGCCGGGCGGTGAGCCCCAACGGGCCGTGGGAAGAAACGGACATCAGCGGCGTACCGCCAGGGTTGAGCCGGCAGTTCAAGTAAAGCCAAACGGCGACCTTCGGGTCGCCGTTTTTGTTTGGCGCGTCAGGCATGGCGAGCAGGGTTTTGCTGCAAGCCAAGTGTCGAAATACAAGCCGGCCACGGGATTGCTTTTGGCTCGAGTAAGAGATGAATGACCGAATTTTATACTCCGGTATGTCTGTCGGAAATTAATTGGCTTGTTTAAGAAGTTTCGCACCTTAATCAGGAGTGGTACTTCTCTATTTGTAGGTGGCGTCTGAAATTACGGTGTTTTGTTTGAGTGGCTAAGTGATTTGTACTAAGTTTGGTTTTTAGGTCGGTGGCGAGTGTGTCTTGGTTAAGTGGCTGTTGGGCTGAATGGAATAGTATCGATTGCAGTCTGTATTATTTATATTGCCTTGCTAGAGAAGGTGAAATGTTATGTTGCTGGTTAAATATTTTTTTGGTCTTTGTCTGGTCATCATGATGGTCGCTGGCACTGTCAGTGCTGAGCAAAATAATATGCGCGCAGACTTAATGACGGTTTACCAACAAGCAATTGTTAATGATGCGAAGCTTTCAGCCGCGCGCCATGAGTATATGGCTCTTCGCGAAACCGTACCGCAGGCCAAGGCAGGGTTGCTGCCGAAACTCAGTGCCGGTGGGGCACTGGAGTCTGTCCGTTTGGCGATGGATGAACCTGACTTCTCTCGAACGCGAAGCCAATCGGTATTTCAAGCTGATATTAATCAACCCCTGTTTCGTCTTGAGCGCTGGTATCAACTCGACGCCGCACAGGCCAGCACAGCACGGGCCGAACTGGAACTGCGTGCAAAAGAGCAAGGGATGATTCTTGGAGCGGCACAGGCCTATTTAGATACATTGCGTGCACTGGACTCATTGGCAGCCTCGAGGGCTGAGGAGGCGGCACTAAAGCGTCAGCAAGAGCAGGCACAGGGGCGGCTTGCCCATGGTGCTTCTGGTATTACCGATGTTTTGGATGCGCGGGCCGCTTACGACACTGCCAATGCAAATCGAAAGCTGGCAGAGCGTAAGGTTGACGATGCATTTGAAGCCTTGGTGCGACTCACTAACCACGAATATTCCTCAATCGAAGGTATTGATCACCACTTGCCGGTACAGGCGCCAATACCCAATAACGCAAAGTTTTGGGTGGGGAAGGCGCTGCAGCAAAACCTTTCACTACAGGCCAGTAATTTTGCGGTAGTTGCTGCCGAATATACCAATCAGCAGCACAAAGCTGGCTTCGCACCCACCCTGGATATGGTGGCCTCTTATCGCAAGGGAGATAACGACAGTTTTGGCTATAGCAACCCTGCTGGGGTTGGTGCTCCTGAATATCGAGATAAAGTTTCGCGAAATAGCATTGGGCTGCAACTAAGTATTCCTCTGTATTCAGGAGGGATGACGCGTTCGCACGTTCGCGAATCGACTGAACGTTTGGCACAAAGTGAGGATCAGCGAGATGATCGACGGCGTGAGGTGGTGCAAAATACCCGACACTTTCACCGTGCCATTAATTCTGATGTCGAACAGGTTGCTGCAAGACGGCAAAGTATCCTGTCCAGCCAGTCATCGCTCATGGCAACTGTGCGGGGGCGGGAGTTGGGGGCACGCAGTCTCATGGACGTGCTTAATGCTGAACGTAAGCTTTATGGTGCTGTTAGAGAATACAATAATGCGCGATACGACTATGTATTTAATACGCTAAGTTTAAAACAGGTTGCAGGTGTGTTGAGTACTGCGGATTTGACTTCGCTCACACTGTTTATGAACAAGAGTTATGATCCGGATCGTGATTTTCTTCCCCCCAGCTAGCGGTGTTGAGTGTTGAGTTTTTTGTGGTTGTTTTAGATGTTCTAAATATTAATGCAATGTATTCTCTCTGCAAGAGAGGACGGGCGGCTCTATGGACGGAAGTGGACAATCTGGAAGTGCAACTGTTTCTCCTCGGCTGGATACCGGTCTAGTTTGTTTGGTCATGTTGGCCCGCTTTCATAATGTGGCTGTGTCTGCAGAACAGATAGCCTATGAATTTGAAAGAAAGTTATTCACGCCTGATGAGTTGCTGCTGGCCGCGAGAAAGCTTGGTTTGAAATCTAGGTTGGTCACGACGACGCTTGTCCGACTCGCTAATGCCCCGTTGCCTGCTATAGCCATTGATGGCAATGGGTGCTTCTTTATTATTGCCAGGGTTGATCAGGATCAAGGTAAAGTTCTTATTCATGATCCCTGTGATGAGCAGGCAGGTATCATTAGTGTCGAAATGTTACGCAGCCGATGGAGCGGTCAATTAATATTGCTCAGGTCTGAAGTAGGTAGCTCAGGAGGAACTTCCCGATTCGACTTTACCTGGTTTATCCCTGCAATCGTCAAGTACAGGAAGTTATTGGGCGAAGTGCTACTGGTCTCTTTTGTGCTACAAATCTTTGCACTACTGACACCGCTTTTTTTTCAGGTGGTGATGGACAAGGTACTTGTGCACCATGGTCTGACCACATTGGATGTGGTTGCCATTGGTCTTTTAGTCATCATGTTATTCGAATCAGTATTGAGTGGTTTGCGTACCTATGTATTTGCCCATACGGCGAGCCGTCTTGATGTGGAATTGGGCTCTAGGCTTTTTAAGCATCTGGTTAATTTGCCACTGGCCTACTTTCAAGCTCGTCGAGTAGGGGATTCTGTCGCACGTGTGCGTGAACTGGAAAATATTCGTAGTTTTCTGACGGGGAACTCGATAACGTTGGTACTGGATGTGATGTTCTCGGTCGTATTTATCGCCGTCATGTTCTATTACAGTGTCTGGTTAACACTGATAGTATTGCTCTCACTGCCACTGTATGTGCTGATTTCGGCGCTTATTACGCCTGTTCTGCGGGCACGGCTACAGGACAGTTTTAGCCGCGGGGCCGAAAATCAGGCTTTTTTGGTTGAAGCCGTAAACGGTATTGATACGGTTAAATCCATGGCAGTTGAGCCACAGGTTATTCGTACCTGGAACGACCAATTGGCAGCTTATGTTGCTGCAGGCTTTAAAACGCAAAACCTCTCAATGCTGGCCAATGAATCAGTCAGTTTGATTGGTAAGTTAGTTACAGTGGCGACGCTCTGGATGGGTGCCAGGTTGGTCATTGACGGTAGTCTTACGGTCGGTCAATTGATTGCTTTTAATATGCTCGCAGGCAGAGTCGCACAACCCATCATGCGGATGGCTCAATTGTGGACCAGCTTTCAACAAACAGGTGTTTCAGTTCAACGCCTGGGCGACATTCTAAATACGCCAACTGAATTGTCTCAAGGTAATCGCAGTGCCTTGCCTGCCCTTGAAGGGCATATTGAATTTGATCAAGTGTGTTTTCGCTATCGCACGGACGGTTCTGAAGTACTTCGCGGTATTAGTGTGTATATCACCGCGGGTGAAGTTGTTGGTGTGGTGGGGCGCTCGGGTTCTGGAAAAAGCACGATTGCACGTTTGCTCCAACGCTTGTACGTGCCTGAACGTGGCCGGGTGTTAGTGGATGGCACGGACTTGGCCTTGGCTGATGCATCTTCTTTACGTCGTCAGATCGGTGTAGTGCTTCAGGATAATATGCTGTTTAACCGCACTATTCGCGAAAACATTGCATTGACTGATCCTGGTGCTCCATTTGAAGTTGTTATGCAGGCGGCACAAATGGCCGGCGCACACGAATTTATTTTGGAGTTGCCTGAGGGTTACGACACCATGGTCGGGGAGCATGGAGCTTCTTTATCGGGTGGTCAGCGGCAACGTGTGGCGATCGCTCGAGCATTAATCGGGAATCCACGGGTTCTTATTTTTGATGAAGCGACCAGTGCACTGGACTATGAATCCGAGAGGCTTATTCAGCAAAACATGCAGCTTATCTGCAAGGGTCGCACGGTCATTATTATTGCTCACCGCTTATCAGCTGTAAGGGATGCGAATCGAATTCTTGTGATCGATCGAGGGCAAATTGTTGAGCAGGGCACCCATACAGAATTACTGACTCTTGATACGGGGCATTACGCGCGTTTGCATCGAATGCAACAGGGGTAAGTCTCTGAGCCACGCACCCTGAATGTGTATGTCCTCAAAGGATGGTCTGTATGAGTGCTCGATTTGATTTGTTGCAACGCTACCGTTGTGCCTGGCGCGAGTCATGGCGTAGCCGGAAAACCATGGATGCCCCAAAACGCCTGGCTCATGAAATTCAATTTTTACCTGCTGCATTAGAGTTACAAGACAAGCCCGTACACCCTGCACCGCGTGTGTTTATGTGGAGCATTATTTCTTTCGCCACATTGGCGTTGCTTTGGGCCTGCCTTGGAAAAATCGAAGTGGTTGCCGTCGCTCCGGGGAAAGTTGTGCCCAGCGGCAAGACCAAAGTGATACAACCCAGTGAAACCGCTGTGGTCACAGCGATTCATGTCAGCGATGGACAGCAGGTTAAAGCAGGCGAGGTGCTGGTCGAACTGGATTCCACTTCAGCAGATGCACAAGTCAAGCGAGTGAAGGGGGATCTATTAGCGGCACGCATAGACAGTGCGCGTGGTGGAGCAATGCTGGAGGCGATCAATCATCAAAAAGCCCCTGAGTCGTTGATCGGTTCGATTCAAGGTGCCACTCCCGAGCAAGTGCTGAGTGCCCAGCGCTGGCTACAAGGGCAATATCAGGAGTACCGAAGCAAGCTTGATCTGGTTGATACCGAAATCGTTCAGCGAAACGCCGATATACAAGCGTCCAGGATCCAAGTCTCCAGTTTGCTGAAAACCTTACCCATAGCGACTCAGTTGGCTGAAGATTACAAGCAGCTATTGGCGCAGCAATATGTTGCACGGCACGAGTATCTGGAAAAGGAACACGCTCGTCTGGACCTTGAGCGTCAACTCAGTGTTCAGCGCGCGAGCGTTGTGCAATCGACTGCCGCGCACAGTGAAGCCATGCGACGACGAGAGGGGGTAGTGGCTCAAACGCGGCGCACCATGCTCGATTTACAACAAGAAGCCAATCAGAAAGAAGCAAGCCTGGTTCAGCAATTGACCCAGGCCACGTATCAAGAGCACCTGACCTTACTCAGGGCATCCGTAGATGGCACAGTCCAGCAACTTGCCATCCATACCGTCGGCGGGGTCGTTACGCCAGCGCAACAACTGATGGTGATTGTTCCGACTGGCCAGCCAGTTGAAGTTGAGGCAATGCTGGAGAATAAGGACATAGGGTTCGTCCGACCCGGCCAGGCAGTCACGCTCAAAGTAGAGACCTTTACCTTTACCAAATACGGCACTGTTGATGGGGAGGTAGTCAGTATCTCAAATGATGCGATTGAAGATGAAAAGCGTGGTCGGGTTTACAGCAGTCGCATTCGACTTAATTCCGATAGCCTTTTAGTCAAGGGGCAACGTGCTGCGTTAACCCCGGGTATGTCCGTTACGGCGGAAGTAAAAACGAATTATCGACGAGTGATTGATTTTTTTCTCAGTCCTTTGCAGCAGCATATAAATGAAAGCCTGAGAGAACGCTGAGTTCTGATTTGTCTGGCAATGTTGACTAAAGGTTATTGTGTTATATGGAAATAAAAATATTGTGCGTGTTGATCGGTTTGTGTTGTGTTGGTTATTGTTCGGTAATGATTCAGGAAATGATTGCTGCTCCTTATTAGCTGGAACTAAAAAACTATCCAGGTGGTTGAGTCATGCGGGTTCTATAGTTTCGAGTGATCGAAGTTTTGCTCGTGACAGGTTCAGAGGGTCAATCCAGTTTGCGGTTGCAACGACCGGTAGAGCATTAACTGATGAGCAGTTTCAAGCTGTTTTGAAAGATCTGGCGCAAAGCACAGCTGTTAATATATTGGATAGCTGGTGCTATTCCTGATCTGGATGAGTTTGTTGAGGCGGAAATTGATGCAGTGGTTCAGGGGTTTGGTCTGAAAAGATGGAATTGGCCCGGCGCACTCTATGATCAACTGCCATATCCGCTTGGGTGGGGGCATGATTATGTTCAAATACCTGGTGATGCACTTATGGAGTATCTTGGAAATATGAGTGTCGCACTTATGCAAAATGTAATAGGTTTTAACAGATATCTGAATAGAGACACGCCGCTTGATGCAGTGCCTAGCTGGAAAATGTCCCGTGATGTAAATGGCTGGATTAACGATAATCTATACAGGTTGTTTTCTGTGTCTCCCGATGAAGTTGTCGATGTGGTTCCGTAGTGGGTATTGGTTTTTAACATACAGCCCTGGGCCCTGGGCTAGAGATGGCGTCAACGGTGTGGCTAGGTTTTAATTGGTTTTTTCCAGTGTCTATTGTTGCGCTGAATTTGTGCAGGAGCAGTCTCGGAGGTCGATGTGGAAAAACAGCGCAGGGGGGCGAAGTTCTATTTTAAGGTCCTATATATTGTGGTCTGGTCTTTTTTAAGAATAGGAGCTGCAGGACTTTTGTTGATTTTCTATGTGCCAGCATTGTTTTTTCTTATGAGCGGTTACTACAGTTCTAAAGAAGATGCCGAGCGATACAAACATTACCAGCCACAAAATCCTGATGTTGTGTGCGGGATGATCTCGGGCACGGTCTTGGAGGTCCCAAGGAAATATATAATGCTCTGGCCTGAGTACGAAGGAAAAAGCTCGTGGGATAAAGATTCTGTTTCTAATAAAAAAGGGTGTGATGCAAATTTGGTTTCGTTGGGCTTAACAGTTTCTCTGCCAGGCTTTAATGTTGTTAGTGCAAGTGATTATTTTATGGGTCAATCCTCAAGCCCGGTTTTAGATATAGCAATAACTCCTTTGATTAGGCAAGAGGGATTTATGAGGTCCCGCCTTGATGCTCTTACTGGGGTTCTCAAGGGAGAGATATTGGAGCAGGAAGGTGGTGGCTATGATGAAGTTCTTGAGCTTTTTTTTGTTGAACGTAGAGATTCTGTTTTTAAAGACCTGATGAATCGTTACTACTGGTTGAAAAAAAACGATGAGATATTAATCGTTTTTGAGTGTTATCGAACACGGGTTAGCACTGATTTTTATAGCTGTGATGGATCTTTCTTGCTCGGTGAGATAGGTGCTTTTGTAAAAATAAAGTTCCCTTTTGGTGAGCTTGAGCGATGGCAGGAGCTTGTGTGGGGAGCGAAAAAATTTATTTTATCTAAAGTAATAGATAAGGAGTAAGTCATGTCTAAAACACTAACTTTGGCTGAAATTGAATCTGCTAGGCGAATTTTAGAGTCTTCAGGCCCAAAAGCCATGTACGATTTTTTTTCAGCAAAAGACTATAAGTATGCAAATCTTGCGAATGGCGTTGCTAAAGGCGACTCTCTGTCCGGTGCAGCAGCTCTAAATTTTATGCAGGTCACAGCCTCAGCTTCGGGTAGTCCACTTTCTGAAGTACAAGTTGGTAATATAAAAAGGGAGATGGCCAGTGAGTACATAAATGCTCTAAGCAACAAGCTGTCTAGTCCTGCTGGTATGGCTTCTGATGTGACCCATCAAGAGGCTTGGGACTTTCATCGAAAAGTTTTCGAACGTAATGGTCTTACTGTAGATGCTTGGACCTTGAACTCAGTTCTTTTGGTGATTTCTGAAAGCACCAGGGAATCCTATTGGCTAACTGTTTTGGATTCGGCTGGTGATAATGCAAAAGAATTATTGCTGGCCTATAATACAGATAAGATGATGTCGCTTGCCTCTGCGATAAGTCCTGAAAATGAAAGGCGGCTGGCTAAAAGTTGGATTGCTCGGGTGGACTCACCATCGGGTGTTTTTGCTTTTACGAAAAGTGCACTTGATCAAGTTTATAACATGATTGCGGGAAGTTTCTCTAGGGATAAAAATATTCCCTCAGCTAATCCGGCTTCCACTCTTATAGACATCAATATCACTCCGTCCCCACAACCTCAAAAAACCATCCAGGACGAAAACCAAACCCGTCAAGATGTAAACAATGGCTTTGCCGTCAACTCGCCGACGCACAGCATTTCATTTAAAGATGGCCTGTTAAATAAAACGGACTTTACCTCAACGCAAATGGGCAGTCTGGCAACGGGTGGGATACGTCCAGGGGAAATACAACGCGACCCCAATGCACGGCCCAATAGCTATCTCTCCCAGTTCTATCTTGACCGCCCCACCAGCAGCAAGCCGGATTATGGTTTGTTGAATGCCGTTACGCTCAATGGTCTTGCGGCGATGACTACGGTCAATACTTACGTCGATCCATTGCTGCTGGATTTGACCGGTAATGGCGTGCGGATGACCGATATTGGCGACGGCGTACTGTTTGATACCGATCACAGCGGTACGCTCAAGCGCACCGGTTGGGCTGATCGCAGTACCGGCATGCTGGTGGTTGACGATGGTACTGGGCAGATTAAAAACGTCAGCCAGATGTTCTCTGAATATTACGCGGGCAAGCTCGGCGTAGGCGGTGCTGCGGGTGAGGCTCGGTTCAAGGATGGCTTTGCCGCGTTAGCCAGCGAAGACAGTAATGCCGATGGCGTGATTGATCGCAATGATCCGATCTGGAGCAGGCTACGGGTGTGGGTGGATGCCTCCCACAATGCTAAAACCGATGCAGGTGAACTCAAAACCCTGGCCGAGTTGGGCATTACGCAAGTCAATGTGCGGGCCACGACCGTCAGCAATGAGATCCGTGATGGGAACCGAGTGCTTGCCCAAGGGAGTTTTACGATTAACGGCAAAACCCGGGAAGCGCTCGCCGTTGACTTTTTAGGGGACCCGGTCAGCAGTACGTTGCTGGCTCAGGGCTCCGGCACACGGGTGACATCGACATCTGAAGGGGTGACCACAACGGCATACTCGAGTCATGGTATTGCCGGTGAAACCTTGAATGCTGCTCGTTTGGGGGTTAACAATCTGTATGGCGGTGAGGGTGATGACACCTTGATTGCAGCTCCAACAGGCAGCTGGCTGGTGGGTGGAGGCGGCAGCAATGTCTATAACGGCTCTGCGGGTGATGACGTATTTGTGATAAGCGCCTCTGACACCATGGCGAATATCCACGGCAACGGTGGGCGTGACACGGCGATTATCGTAGGTGATAAAGGTGTTGCCTTGAATATGGCCCACACCGGATTGACTATCGCTCAGGGTGGGCGTGGCAACGATGTCATCGTCAGCGGCGCAGCTTCCAGCGTATTTATCAAAGGCGGCTCGGGTCACTCAACCCTTATAGGTGGTGCTGGCAACGATGTGCTGGTCGGAGGCACTGGGCACAACACTATTTACGGCGGCAGTGGTAAGGCTGTGATCTATGCAGGCCCCAATGGCGACACTATCTATGCCTCTGATGGCGGCAGTATTATTTATGCAGGCGGTGGGGCAGACATCATTTACGGTAGTACAGGTAATGATGTCATTGAAGTGGGGCGTGGCAATGCCGTTATTGACGGCGACGGCGGCATTAATCTCGTCACCCTGCATGGCAACCACGGCGATTATAAAATTACCCGCACTGCTACTGGCTATGAGATTGCAGATACAGTTGCCGGGCGTGACGGCACCGTT
>Ga0302347_1004966_pt1 | contig 10149 bp, 7 predicted proteins | sample PhyWR1_FD_202178 | JGI IMG/M metagenome (GOLD analysis project Ga0302347, IMG submission 202178) | Leaf surface microbial communities from wheat plants in UC Gill Tract Community Farm, Albany, California, United States - DLSL W.R1 (v2)... | ecosystem: Host-associated > Plants > Phyllosphere >...
GACCTTGCTCGAAGAGGTGTAAATTATTTTATCTGCTGTGTGATTGAGTTACGCGGGGTCATGGGCGGGTATCGCATGGGAAATCTGGGGCGGTCAGTGAGCGAGAAAACTGCGGCTGCAGGCGGGAATACCTGCCTGATGATCATCGGATAAGAGAAAAAACCAGGTATTGCATACTTGATACCTGGTCTTTTACCTCTGCTACAAACCTTCTTGTGTCAGTGCCTCTTTTTTGCGCTTTCTTTTCAGCTTGAGCTCGCTGACCAAAACACCGAGAACGATTAGCGCGGCACCGACTAATGCCAGCATCGGTAATCGCTCACCGGCAATCCGGCCGAAAACACCCGCCCAGACAGGCTCACCCGTATAAATCAGCGTGGCTCGCGTCGGGGAAACACTTCGCTGGGCCCAGTTCATCGTCACCTGAATAATGGCACTAAAAATACCCAGCCCTAATGCCACAATCATCAGTTGATTACTGAATGGCGGGATACTTTCACCGGCGGGTACCATAGTGGCAAAAGCAACGATTGAGGCGGTAGCAAGTTGCACAACGGTGACTCGTTTAATATCAACTCGGCTGGCAAAAGCACTGATCAGAATGATTTCCGCAGCAATAGCGACCGCGCCTATCAGCGTAATGATTTCGCCGGTGCCCAGTGTCAGGGAAGAGCCTTCCGGCCCGGCCAGTAAAATAAGCCCCATAAATGCCAGCCCGACGCCAATCCACGACATCAACCCCGGCATCCGCCCAAGGCAGATCCATTGCAGTAGTGGCACGACTGGCACATACATCGCCGTAATAAAGGCTGACTTACTGCTGGAGATAGTCTGCAGACCCCAGGTTTGTAAACTGTAACCAATAGCGATTGAGATACCAATCAGCACTCCGGCTTTAAACTCCAGAAGCGTTAATCCCGAAAGAGATTTGAGTGAAAATAATCCCACTACAAGTGCAGCCGTTGCAAACCGCAGCCCGACAAAGAAAAAGGGATCACTGAGCGTCATTGCGTACTGTACGGCAAGAAAGGTTCCCCCCCAGAACATAGTAATCAGGATCAGCAGGGCTTCTTGAGGTTTCAGTGAAAAGTAACGTGATAATGACGCAGGCATGAGTGAACCGTAAAAAAGTAACAATGGATGAATAGAAGCCTATAGTGCGATGTGATGCATTCAGGCGCAATGACCTGTTGTAAATAAACTTTATCGATACGCGAAAATGGCTCTTTTCATCACTTTCGGTTTTGTTAAAGTGAGGAATACGCTCTATATTTAAACCACAATAACGGAGGATGCCATGTCTACAGATCAAGAAAAACAACATCACATCGGGGAATGGGCAGATTTACGTAATACCTCACCTGAAATTGCCCAGGCTATCTTTGAGTTAGCTAATTATGACGAAATTCTGGCAGAAAAAATTTGGAAAGAAGGTAGCGACGAAGTTCTTCCTCTTGCCTTTGCTAAAACGGATAAAGAGCAATTATTCTGGGGTGAGCAGACTATCGAAAGAAAAAATGTCTAAGCTGTGCTAATCATTTTCCCTTTCACATGAAAGGGAAAATGTCTGCATTATTTGGGGTATATATCGCCATTCATCAGAATAAAATTCAGCTTTCCGCCCCAGAACTCAGCAATAAAAACATCTTCCGGTTTAATCTTCAATTCTGTTAACTGCTCGTCAAGCCATGCCTGATCTTTTTCGACAGAGTCCAGTTCATAGGGCCTCGATTTACCATTCTGCATGACAATCACTGCTGGCATCCTGGTACCCTCACAAACCACTGACAGCTGCCCGCTGGGTTCTATTTGTGCATAACGGACTTGCTGAAATGAATGAATGCCCTGGGTATGTAGCTGAGAGGATACACTCATAATATCTATTTTATTTTGCTTACTGAGAATATTGTCCATCAGGAAGCGGCCATTTTTTATGATAGGAATAGGCTCACCTATCGTCACCGAACGAAAAACGCTCACGTGTCTGCTGACCCAGTTAAGAGCCGATATCAGCGAAACACCGATTAAAAGTACCAGAATATACTGATACATTGGGATCACATCATTATATATCACTCCACCGATGATGCCTCCTAAAACAAAGTTCCCGATAAAATCGACAGGCGTCATTTGTGATAACTGTGTTTTCCCCGAAAAGTTAAGATGCGCAATAACAATAATAAAACCAACTATAAATTTTAATAAGACATAGCCGTAATATCCCATTGAGTCAAACATTGTATATTTTCTCTATAATCAGTATCAGCCTGTCTTATAGGATAGACCATAATATTATATGTGATATTACACTTAAGAAATTATTTATCTGACATTGCTCTCTGACATGAATATTACTGGTATTCAAACCGTCGAATCACAGCGCTGTCTCTGTTCATCAACGGTCTAAACCTGACATCTACAAACACTTAGAGTTAATCACACCGATAATAGTGATAACCGCTATTCGTTATCATCCCCGATTTCAAGAAAACCGAGTTTGAATTCTTTTTTATCTGCCAGAGAAACCATTTCAGGTCTTTCCGGATAAGTGGCAAGTAACGGAAAAAAGACCGACGAACCGATGATACTACGACTCTCAACATTGTTCGGGCGTAGTGCCCACAAATTCTGATAGGTCATCGGCACCGATTTACCGTTAATCTGACTATTTCCGATATACAGCATAATATGTCCGGGAAGATAGACCAGGGTAGTAAAGGCTCTGCCATGCTTTTCAAGATATGCAATTCTGTCCTGAAGATTTTTGTTACTCAAATCAACCACACGAGCAGTCGATTTTATTTGCGCGGCTGAATTTCTCGGCAACAGGATACCAAATGGCATCATCAGATTTCGTAGTTCTGATGAACAGTCATTATAAAACAGCGTATTCCCCCAGCCATACGGCCGACCGCTCATCGTCTTCATCAGCGTGGCTATATTGGTTCGCGTCATCGGCCAGGGCATCGCAGTGAACACATTCTCAGACAGGTAAAGGGTTTTAATCAGCGCACGACCATCCGCTTTTCGCACTGGAATTAAAGCAGAAAAATACCCTGACCGATGACGTTCAAAGGGCAGAATCGTCCCCATACGGGCCAGGAAATAAAATTGCTTACCCTGATGAACAGAAACGGATTGCTGAATAAATGTTCCCGCGTTTTTCATCGCCAGCGTCGTCCAGCGCTTAATAAAAGCAGGACTCACCGTTGCGATATCTTCACTTTTCACCCAACCGGTGACTGCGGGTGAAATAACATATCGCCAGGCTTTATCCTGACTTTCCGTCAGGATATACACGGGAGTCGCTGGTTGAATGGCTGACATTTGCAGGTAGTCAAAGGGATAGCCCTCACCTGCACGCCGATGATCTTTATAGGCTGGCTGTTCAGTAGGCAGCGCTCTGACCCGCGTTTCCCGAACGGTAATCGCCCGGGATGATGGCAGATAGATAGTGCTGATGACTCCCATACTGTTATTTTTGATTTCATACTTCCAGCGCGCAGGGTTTCGTCTAAAATTCGCGCCCCAGGTGATACTTTCAGGAGAAAGTAACAGTCTTATACTGGCATCACGATTTTTTTCTGGTTCATTTTTCAAAATATGAGCAATATAGCGGGCATTCCAGGGGGACTTATCTCGTTCGCCCATACCATAGTATTTTGATAATAAGCGAGAGAAATATTTCTTCTGCTTAGCCTGACTAATAACTGAGATATCATTATTCTTTGCGGTGGCAGGGAGCCAGTATTCTATTTTTTGTGGGTAATTTTCCAACGGAAAGTATGTCTTATTAGAATCAATGCTGTTTAATCCACCCCCTACCGGATGTGGTACTAAGCTTTGTTGATATTCCATTGACGAGCAAGCAGCCAGAAAAAACATTCCCGTGAGAAATAGAGGTTTTAATAGTTTGAGCAATAGATAATCCTTCATCTAGTATCCTTTTATTATGATAATAATAAAACATTTAACAGCACTGATGCCAGACTATAGGTTTCTTTATCATTACTCGTCTTATAAAAAACAATTATACCACCAAAGTTCTGATATTATTATTTAATAATATCGTGTATAAAATAACTCATAGCGGGAGGAAATAATATTTTATTTTTTACAGACAGGGAGAGGATATATTCCCTCTCCCTCATGTTGTTTGCTTTAATAATCTATTTTAACTAACTGTATGACTAATCTGTAATTCCCAGTCTTTCTCTTCCCAGCCATGAGCATCGAAACGACGGGTAAACTGTAACGTCTTTCCGGTTAACTGTTCAGGTTTCAGTCGGACACCGTAAATTCCGAGTCCCAGTGGAATGCTGTTTTTCTCTTGCAGAGATTGCCAGCCATCAAAACCATAGTGCAGCACAAAGGGTTCACTGGCTTCAATCAGTAACTCAACACCTGAAGGCAAGACGTCGCAGGATAAATAGTCACGCCAGTGCCGTGCCTCAGGCTGAGTGGGCCGTTCAACATAGCGCTGATACACGACATCCAGCCGTTCTATTGGTTTGCCTTTTTCCTGTGCATAGCAAAGTTTCACTAGTTCAGCATGTGCCCAGTTCAGCGGCATTGCACTGCCACTCGGGCGTCCCTTTATCAGACCGCGCTCTGGAATATCATCCTGATCCCAGATTTGTTCGGGTAACATCCCTCCCATACTCGCTGACGCCAACATGGCATCAATATAGGGTTGAACATCTTCCCCAGAAGAGACGGCATAATGCCCGCGTTCACCACTGAGCAGTGGCCATAATCGTCCGATGCCACTGCCATCAAAGGCCCGACCATCATGATGCTCGCCGTAACCGTCCTCGTTATAGCGGTAATAATAGGGGCCAGCAGGCAAGTCAACACGTAACAGTTTATCGACTAACAGAGTGGTGTCACAAATGCGACTGTCCAGCGCATCGCGCAGTCCAAATCTCACCATGCAAAGGTATTCCATTCCCAGCAGACTACGGGTTTTAATGGTTTCCTCATGACGGTTACGCAGGATGACATGCCCATATCGAGCTGAATGCCAGGCCGGATTCAGGCGGATATAGTGACCGGAAATGTGATGTTCCCGATCAAGTTCACTATCATGGACATAGACCCAGGATTCCAGACGTTCATTCCAGTCATCTGCCAGGGAAAGCGCATAATTGCGCTCCCCTTCTTCTACAAATCCAGACTCCGCACCTGCGACCAGAGCGGCAATACAAACTGATAGCGTAAAGGGGTTAATACCGGCATTTTCTTCCCAGCGGTCTTGCGGACTGGAGGGACCATGAAGCGCAATATAAGTTAACGCTTTTTGCACCATCTTCACGACGGCGCTATGCATATCTCCCAGCAGGCCCTCTTCATGGAGCTTGGCCGCAAATAAAACCGGCAAAGCCACCTCATCAAGCTGGATCCCCTGCCAGTATGGACGCCCGTCAGTGTAATTATTCTGCAGCCAGTGGCCATCAGGCTGCTGAATAGCAATTAAATAAGCCAGTAAAGCGCGAACTTCTTCAATCAACCCATAGGCGAGTAAAGCAAACCCTACTTCAACCGAATCTCGCGGCCACACCAGGTGATAGCCACCGGGATCTTTATGCGCATCTCCCCAGGGAGTGCTAAGGCTTGCGACCATGGCACCCGGAAAGGTACGTCCTTCATGGGTTTTTAATACTGAAATAGAGGTCTTGATCGCATCCGCTAAGGGTTTTGGCAGCGGCTTTTTCTGCGGGAAATGCACATTTTTATGCCATTCCGCCCAGTGATGAAGATACTGGCTTTTTGCCTGCGCAAAACCGGCCACTAATGCACTTTTTGCCAGAGTCATTGCGCCTTCAGCGTTACTGGCAAAGGCTAACGCCAGGGTCCCCCGGTCACTGGTTAACTCACCCAGCATCGCGATATTACCCGGCCCAGCCTCGTCGTACTCCCAGGTCATACGCTGATGCTGGCTAAAATCCTGCCAGCCATCAGAGGTTCCGACATAGCCGACACTGCTACGAGAGAATCCCTGGTCTGCCGCCAAAAATAAACATTGGTTGTTCTTTTCTGCCAGCAATCCCTGCTCAGTCACATAGCCGGTATTATTATCGCCATCGCCATCCAGATGCGGGGCTAATAATGGATACAGTTTTAATCCTTCACCCTCAAGCTGATAACGAATCAATAAGGCATCGCGCACCGGGTCAGCGACAATTTCCAGTTCCAGACGATAGCGTTCATGTTCATGAACAATCGTTGGCAGCAGCATGTCAGCTGCCGGGGTACTCAGGCTGTAATTATGTACCCGTTTAATTTCTGACCAGAAGTCATCCCCGGCAATAATAAAGCCTAAATCTCTTATCTGTGGGGTGCTGTTAGAAGGCCAGTAGACCTCATTGAGGATACCGTAGCCAACACTGAACCAGACTCGGCCATTACCGAGTCCCGTTCCTACAATATCTTTCGCGCTACTGGTCCAGGTTGCCGCTCCCCCGGGAGCACCTGGGGCGATGTTTTCACTCATGGTTTCTCCTGATGCACCAGTGAACGCCATTTATGACCCGGGCGCATAATACGGTGCTGAGTGTCAGGGCCTTCAGTGCCGGCTTTATACAGATCGGGCATCCCGGTTTTCCAGGCTTCCAGAGCAGGTTCAATCGCACGCCAGGCCCACTCGACTTCATCAAAGCGTAAGAAATGCGCCCGCTCACCGTTAAGCGCATCAATCAGTAACTGCTCATAGGCAGAGACTTCATGCTGGCCTGGCTGGGCATAAGGTGCGCTAAGCGCGATATTATGCGTTTTGACATGCATACCCGGTAACTTGGCGGTCATATGCATTTCCATACCCATATCGGCACCCATACGGAAGATCAGCCAGTTATTTTCCACCGTCAAATCACCCGGTAATGCACCAGCGGGGGCTTTAAACTCAACCGCAATTTCCGCATAGTTATTGGTAAGACGTTTACCACTGCGCAGATAGAAAGGTACCCCTTTCCAGCGCCAGTTATCGATTTCCAGTCTCAGCGCAGCAAAGGTTTCAGTATTGGTCTCTACCGGTATGCCAGGTTCATTACAGTAATCTGCTACCGATTTCCCCTCAACAACCCCGGCGCAGTACTGACCCCGCACTGCCCAGTCAGCAGGATCCATATCATCGGTAGGACGAATCGACTTCAGGACTTCTACTTTATGGTCACGCAGAATTTCGCCGTCCCAGCGTCCTAACGGTTCTATTGCGGTCAGTGTCAACAACTGCATCAGATGGTTTTGCAGCATATCGCGCATCGCGCCGGATTTATCGTAATACACCGCACGATTTTCGACGCCCAAGGTTTCAGCGTAAGTTATCTGAACCTGTTCGATATGTGTTGCTTCCCAGACAGGTGCCAGCACCCGGTTAGCAAAGCGGAAAATCATCAGGTTCTGGGTCGCTTCTTTCCCTAAGAAGTGGTCGATACGGTAGACCTGAGTCTCGTCCCAGTGTTTATGTACCTGGTTACGTAATTCTTCAGCCGTCGCCAGGTTAGTACCGAAAGGTTTTTCAATCAGGATCCGACGCCAGTTATCCGCCTCTTCTTTCGCCAGCCCCGCCTCGCCAATCGCCAGCGCAGCCTGACCAAATAAGGTTGGCGGTAACGCCAGATAGAACAACGCCGCTCCGGTCACCTTGTCGTCTAGCTGCTTTAACTCGCTGGCTTCTAATGAACCACTGACAAAATCAAGGTGCTGGCTAAATTTCTGCCATTCAGCTTCATCAAAGTCTTTATCTGATTCAGCTAAAAAATCGTGAAGATGCTTTACAAAGTCATCCCGGTTCCATTTATCGATGGAATAACCAATGATATTTAAAGAAGGAATTAAGCCCAGTTTATGGAGCTCAAACAGGGAAGGCATTAATAGTCTTTTCGTTAAATCACCGCTGGCACCCAGAATGACTAATGACGTATTGCTCATGTTGTTATGCTCCTTTATTTCCATCTGAGTCTGCTGCTTTTTCCTGATGTCCACCGAACGCATGGCGCATTGCAGACTGAATACGATCGGCGAATAGATCATTACCCCGTGAGGCAAAACGTGAATAAAGGGCGCTTGTCAGTACCGGGGCAGGAACACCTAAATCAATGGCGGCAGCTGAAGTCCAGCGCCCTTCTCCCGAGTCTGATACGCGTCCTTCGTAGCTTTCAAGATCTGGGGAGTGGTGCATTTCCTGGGCGATTAAGTCCAGTAACCAGGATCCAACCACACTTCCCCGTCGCCATACTTCACTCACATCAGCAACCGGTAAGTTGTATTTATAATATTCAGGATGTTCAAGTGGGCTGGTTTCGGCGTCTGCTTCAACGGTCTGGTGGCCCAGGTTAGCATGCTTGAGAATACTCAAACCTTCCGCATAGGCCGCCATCATGCCGTATTCGATTCCATTGTGAACCATTTTAACGAAGTGACCGGCACCGGTTTCACCGCAATAGAGATAACCTTGTTCTGCCGGAGAAGGCTCTCCGTTTTTACCTGCTGTTCGTGGGGCGCTGTCGACGCCCGGTGCCAGGGCACGGAATACCGGTTCGAGGAAATCATAGCGGTCTTTCGGGCCACCAATCATATGGCAATAACCACGCTCCTCGCCCCAGACACCGCCGCTGACGCCGACATCCATATAATGAATCCCTTTATCGGCCAGACTTTTCGCACGACGGATATCTTCGGTGAAGTGCGAATTTCCTCCGTCAATTAAGGTATCTCCTTTTTCCAGCAAAGGGAGCAAGGTTTCAATTACCGAATCGACCACTGCTGCAGGTAACATCAGCCAGATGTGGCGAGGGGCTGGCAGGTTGGCGATCATTTCTTCAATCGAGGTGTTAAAGACTGTCGTAGCTGGCACTAACTGTTTGCTATCAGGATTTTTGTCAAAGACCACGCATTGTATTCCCGCCTGAGTAATACGGCGTACCATTGCCGCGCCCATACGACCAAGACCAATAAAACCGAGTTGCTGACAAGTTGAAGCTGAAAGAGCCATAGATGATTTCCCCACCGTCGAATAGCGTCAAGAAAGATTGATTCATTGTTACCCGGCTAATTAAGCCAGGTATTCAGATAATGTATGTAATCTGGTGCCGCCACACGTCATATTCGCTGAACGGGCATGCACTCCTGCTCTAAGGTTAGCAACCTTTTCCCTGATTGCCTCTCAGAGATACCAGACTACAACTAAAACTGGCGAATGGCACTGCATCGCTACTCTATTGAATATATTGTGAGTTTGATGCAAAAACGTTGATAGAGATTATAGAATCTGTCGGCTTCAGGAACGGGCAGTAAACAAATAATCAACAATAATGAAATAACTGCGATAGAAGGAATACGGGGGAGGAAGAACAGATGAACGAGGATGGGATAACTGACACCTCCATTATTCTGGAGGTGTCAGCCTGTTAACAGCATTTTCGGGTGGTTTGAGACCACCTTGGTTCACTGTAAACGACTAACCGTCAATACCTTTACTACGCAGGTAATCTTCATACCCACCCGTAAAGTCAATCACACGCTCAGGGGTCATTTCCAGCACGCGGGTAGCCAGTGAACTCACAAATTCGCGGTCGTGAGAAACAAAGATGAGCGTGCCTTCATACATTTCCAGAGCCATATTGAGTGACTCAATAGATTCCATGTCGAGGTGGTTAGTAGGTTCATCCATAATCAGGATGTTGGTACGTTCCATCATCAGCTTACCAAACAGCATGCGCCCTTTCTCACCACCAGAAAGCACCTTAGCCGGTTTTTTAATATCATCCTGGCTAAATAACAGGCGTCCGAGAATGCCGCGTACCGCTTGTTCGTCATCGCCTTCTTGCTTCCACTGGCTCATCCAGTCAAATACGCTGAGATCGTTTTCAAACTCGTATTCGTGATCCTGAGCGTAGTAACCAATTTTGGCATTTTCAGACCATTTAACGGTTCCACTGTCTGGGGTCAGTTCACCCATCAGAGTTTTCAGGAAGGTTGATTTACCGATGCCGTTAGTCCCTAACACGGCCAGTTTTTCACCCACTTCCAGCAGCAGTTTGACATTTTTAAACAGCGGGCCGTTATCAAAACCTTTGGTCAGAGAATCAATTTCCAGCGCGTTACGGAACAGTTTTTTGTCCTGTTCGAAACGAATAAATGGATTCTGAC
>Ga0302347_1004968_pt1 | contig 10148 bp, 8 predicted proteins | sample PhyWR1_FD_202178 | JGI IMG/M metagenome (GOLD analysis project Ga0302347, IMG submission 202178) | Leaf surface microbial communities from wheat plants in UC Gill Tract Community Farm, Albany, California, United States - DLSL W.R1 (v2)... | ecosystem: Host-associated > Plants > Phyllosphere >...
GGCGAACAGCGGGCTGGCTTTCAGCGCTTCGTAGCGTTTTTTCAGGAACTTGATGTTGTCATCGCCCCACACGAAGCTCATGTGCGGAGTGGTGTTGATGAACGAACGTGGGTTCTTCAGCACGCCCTGCTGGACTTGCCAGGACCAGAACTGACGGGAGATCTGGAACGCTTCGTTGATTTCGACCGCTTTCGGGATCTCAACGGTACCGTCCTTGTTTTCCGGGGTGTAGTTCAGCTCAGCCAGGGCCGAGTGACCGGTACCGGCGTTGTTCCAGCCGTTGGAGCTTTCTTCGGCCACGCCATCAAGGCGCTCGACCATTTCCATGGACCAGTCCGGCTGCAGCTCGTTAAGCCATACACCCAGGGTTGCACTCATGATGCCGCCGCCGATCAGCAGCACATCGACTTTCTTTGCCTCTTCCGCGTGAACGGACGTAATCCCCAGCGACAAAGCCAGCCCCAGCAGGGCAGTGTTTACTTTTTTAAACATCAGTAGCACCTATGATAAAACGCCATCCGCCCTACCGCCCCTGATCATGGGCAACCGTCAATCACGCTGCGCCAGGCAACGCATCGCGGGGTTTGCACATTCACGTGAGAGCCGCAGGGTGGGCACACAAGGTCGATGTATCGACCTCACTTTTATGTCCCTTCTGCGCTGACTTCTTATCATTATTGGCTTCAGCTACCTGGGCGACAGCCAATCGCCGGGACGTATACGGGTGTACGTACCAGAGAAAGACTAGACCAAGACGGCGCGCAGAATATCACGCCAAACGGCTGATATGCGCTGTTTGGCCAATTGACAGCTCTAAAACGCGGGTTTTAACGCGGCTGCCAGGGCTAAGTGTCAAGCCTGGCAGGCGCGACGTGAGGTCACAGGCCTGCGACGCTCGCGTAAAGGGCTGTCCTAGACACCTTCGCCGCTGCTTGCGTAGGATCGGCGACTCTTGTTCGTACGATCCATCCCAACAGAGCGACACATGACTATCCAGCAAACAACCGGGCATGTGCTGCCCGCGCGCAGTGCCGCCAAAATGGAAGCGGCCATGGCCGTGGGCGCCTTCGCGATCGGCACCGGCGAATTCGCCATCATGGGCCTGATGCCCGATATCGCCCACAACCTGAACCTCAGCGAGCCCCAGGTGGGCCACGCCATCAGCGCCTATGCACTGGGCGTAATGGTCGGTGCGCCACTGTTGGCAATCCTCGGCGCCAAGCTGCTGCGCAAGCACATGCTGCTGCTCTTGATGGGCCTGTATGCCTTGGGCAACCTGGCCACGGCGTTCACGCCGACCTTCGGCTCGCTGGTGGCCTTCCGCTTTATCAGCGGCCTGCCCCATGGCGCCTACTTCGGCATCGCCGCCGTGGTGGCCTCGAGCATGGTGCCCACCGACAAACGCGCCGGGGCCGTCGCGCGGGTGATGATGGGGCTGACCCTGGCCATGTTGCTGGGCAACCCGATTGCCACCTTCCTCGGGCAATACCTGGGCTGGCGCTCGGCGTTCGCGCTGGTCAGCGTGATCGCGCTGTGCACCATCGCGCTGGTTTGGCAATTCGTGCCGGATCGCCGCGACGAACCGCGCAGCGACCCACGCAAGGAACTGCGCGCGTTCACCAAGCCCCAGGTGTGGATGGCCCTGGCCATTGGCGCCATCGGCTTTGCCGGGATGTTTTGCGTATTCAGCTACCTGGCTCCAACCATGCTGGAAGTCACCAAGGTGTCGCCCCAGTGGATTCCGTTTGGGCTGGCCGCGTTTGGCGTGGGCGGGATTATCGGCAACATCGCCGGCGGCAAACTGTTCGATCGCCTGCAGTTTCGTGCGGTGGGCTTGATACTGGTGTGGTCGATGGCTGTGCTGGTGTTCTTCCCGTTTGCTGCGGGTTCACTGTGGGGCGTGCTGCTGGGCATCGGCCTGGTCGGCACCATGGTGTCGCTGGCCGCACCGCTGCAGATCCGCCTGATGGACATCGCCCACGAGGCGCCGAGCCTGGCGGCAGCCTCCAACCATGCAGCGTTCAACCTGGCTAACGCGTTGGGCCCCTGGTTTGGCGGGATGGCGATTACGGCGGGGCTGGGCTGGACGAGCACGGGATACATTGGAGCGGTTACGGCACTGGTTGGGCTCGGGGTTTACTTGATAGCGCGTCGGATGCAGGGCGGGCATTAAATGATGGGGGCAAACACACTTGCCCCTGTGTTATAGAGTTCCATGAACGATTGTCGCCTTAGAGTGCTCAAACACCTGCGGTTGGATAAGTCCAGCCTCGACCAACAGGAACCATTCTCATCTAAGGCGCTTAGGAATAACAACTGCTGTATTGCGGCTTTTTCTCTACAATCCGGGAACGCAAAGAAAGGAATTTTTCGTGAGCACTACAACCAAGCCAACACCCCGCCCCATTGATGACGAAATAGATTTGGTTCCGCTACTGCAAGCCTTGTGGTCAAGCAAGATCACCGTAGTAGCCACAACCTTGGCCGGCGCTGCTATTTCTTTCGTGCTCGGTATTACGTCGGCGGAACAGTGGAACGCCAGCACTTACATTACCAAGTCTTCGCTTTACAGCTTATATGGCGGCGTGAAAGAACAATACGCGAGCACCTCGGCAAACCCGCCACCGCTGGATACCAAACTCTATAGTTCGATACAGAACGACATGTTTTACACCGCTATGGGTGTGATGACGGCGAACGCCGTTACCTTGAAAGAGACTACGCCCAAGTCCGGCAAAAACGAACCTGTCATCTATATCGCATCGACGACGGCAACGACTGAGGAACAGGCGAGAACCCTGCTGAAATCAGCCTTGGCCAGCGCCAACACTGACGCTATCGAACTTAACTTACCCGCGTTGGCTGCAGGAAATAGCGTCCGAGCGTTTAATACCCTGGACGAGGTTAAAGTCATTAATGGCAAAAGCCCGAAAAAGTATTTATTACTGGGTGCTTTCCTGGGACTTGTTTTAGGCAGTTTATTCGTGATCGGTAGATTCTTGACACAGCAATACAAAAAAAATAACCACGCCTTATAGAAGCGCATCCGCCAACAGATAAATAATACAGACCAATGATGCAGCAATAAAAACGATAAACAATTTCGCAAAAAATGTTGTTTTCATTAATAGCACTTAAAATTGAAATAATGGCCTAGAGCCATTATTGCACCGCGCACGTCTTTTTCCACAACATTTTTTTGCTGCCAACTGCGCAGAAATGGGTTGCCCGCGCAAAAAAATACGCTCACTGAAAACATGACTTGTCAATACAGGAAACCCCTTAGCTCGAGCGAGATGACAATAATTTCATTTTCGTTCAGGAAAGGTTCAGGTTGGATCCAATAGCTCGAGCATGTAACATGCCTGTAATATTTTTCCGACATGACAAGGACGTGTTTTGAGCTTTCCTGACAGCAGCGTGCTCCAAAGCTTTCCTTCTACACTGAGCCATCGCAACGCTACGGTTTTCATCACGCGCAGCGCGAGCGACAGGGCTCAGCAGGCGATTCAGGATCTGATCGACACGCGTCATCAGATAAAAGACCGTATCAGCGCCCCGCTGAAAGGGATGGAGAACAACCTGTTCGCCAAATCCCAACCGCTTGACAGCCTCCGGCCAAAATTGAGAGTCACCTTCGGGCGCGCAAAACGCGATGGCACATTCGATTGGCCGGTCGAAGAAGTCATCAACACCCTCGGCGCCCAGAAACGCGGCGCCCCGGTCGCCGGCCTGTACGGCTTCGGCTACAGAAAGTCGGCAATTGGCCTGATCCAGGAGTTCTTCATCTTTACCGAGATGCTCGACGGCTACGTCAGTGGCCTGGATTGGCTCGAGCAGGCGCGCGACGTACAAAGCCTGATCAACGTTTCGTTCAGGCTGCTGCGCTCCCTGCACAGCAAGGGCGTCGTCCACATGGACTTCTGGGCCAACAATGTGATGATCGACCCGCGCCGGCCCAACACCGCCAAGGCCATCGACCTGGAAAACTGCTTCCTCACCGAATCGGACTACCTGACTGAAGTGCTGGCATTTCAGTTCGGGTTCTACTATCGGCGCGAGATCTTCCGGTTCGTCATCGAAAAAGAATACGACCAGATGGTGCTCGAAGAGCTGGCCAAATATGAAGGCATTGATCGCGAGCGTTTCGACGCGATGTACGCAGCCAGCAAGCATGAAAACATCAGCCGCCGCGCACGGCGTGAGATTTTCCACAAAGGCACCGTGGTTACGGGATAACTCCCCCCGTGGCGAGGGAGCTTGCTCCCGCTGAGCTGCGCAGCGACCCCATTGCTAAATCAATCGTCGTGCAACAACCCCGAACTGTACTGACTAAAGCTGCTACCCAGCGCACTGCCACCAAAATTCACCTTAGTGGCGTTGTTGTTGGCGCCATGGCCATCAAACGCCTGGCACCCCTCAGAGAAACACGTGCTGCTGCTTATGCCGGAGCAGGCGCTCAGTAGTAACGTGCCGGTGATCATCACGACTTTGATGAGATTCGAGATCATGTTTTCAGTCCCGTTAGGCAGGAGGCGCGCTGATACGCTCTTGACAGTGATCGTATGCCTGCGCAATGCAGGGAATTATGAAATCTTGCGGCGCGACAGGTTTGGTTCAGGTTAGCGCCTTGCGACAAGGCAGCGGAACACCTCCCCGACACCCTGGATACATCCCTGATAAACTACGCCACTCGCCTCGCCGACTCAGATTTCCAATGCCCCTACAAACCGCTCCCCTCTCCCGCCGCTTCTCCGTCGCACCGATGATGGATTGGAACTACTAAATCTACGGCCCGCATAATACGAGCTTTCGGGCAGTTCCTGAAAAACTCAGTACCACTTTCGTACCAACACCACCCCTAGCCACTGAAGCCTTGCACCTTTCTCACTGGCTTTAGCAGGCCCAAGCATTGTCACTGCTATGCTTGTTTTTTTAAAACGGGTCGGAAACCATGGCAAGCGAGTACTCACACGCGGACGTGCTGGTATGGGCTTATCAAAATCAACTCCCCTAGAAACAAGAACGATGGAACTGGCTGCCTAAGCTGAGCGGCAAAACGCTTTTTAGAGCAGAGTGAGAATGTTCGGCGTTGCTTCACACGATTGAGGAAAGCGCGAGTCATCTCAAACGAAGCCGACCCGGCTATTGGGACGGATCTCACCCAAATAGCAGCTAGTGGGATGAGTCAACCATTCAGCGCCAACCTATATGCGAACGAAATTAAAGTGCAGCGAAAGGGTTGCCACTGTACGATATCCACCGTACAGTGTACGTAATTCACCGTACACCATACCGACAGCCTTTCTGGCGAGCACTGGAGCCCCCATGGACATTAAAGATCAAAGGCTTGAAATTCGTATCCCGCAGCAACAGCTTGACGACCTGGATGAAATTCGAAACTCAGTTGACACTTCCTACGTTCCGAGCCGCTCCGATGTTGCTCGCATGTACATCTCGCAAGGCATTGCACGACACCAGCGTGGAGGACAAGAGTCGCCGGATGAGCTGCCACTAGGTCAGCGACTGAGCTTGTATTTTCAACTGGAACAGCTTGAGTTGATGGCCCACGGCCCATCTTTGCCTCACAGCAAGCCGTATCATGACGGCAGAATTACAGAGATTACTCAGATTGACGTGGTGAAAAGTATCTATCTTAAGCGGCTTTTCTGGTTCTTTGAGCTCGATGCCGAGAGCCTCAAGACTCTGAGCAATAGCTTTCAAAATTATATGATTCTTTCACTGCTCAATAAGGAGTCGAATGCTGAGACTGTTCGAAATTTGAAATACGCAAGTGAGTTGGTTCGGATGTTTAATCGCATCAAAAACTGCTTGGATCATACACATGATCGTGATGAAGCTATTGACATTATCAACAAATTCAGCCAGCGAAATAGTGTACCGCTGCGTTTTTCAGGGTTTGCCAAACAATCTTTACAGCTCAATGAAATGGCAGCACTGGTTGACTGGCTTGACTCGCGCACGGGGAAATATGGACCCCATATTATATCGAGTGAAAATGATTACTCTGCGGCCTATAATAAACTCCTTAGCGTTTATAATGACCACATCAAACATCACTCCGAGCTTAACATCGACTCTCTTCAGGAAATAATTTTAGATCGCCGACTAGGCTAACTAGGCTTTCAAAAAAGTTGATTTTCAGCAACCATTTAACCTGTGTTCTGCGCGATCGCAAGATAGGACTATGCTATTCAGCTCACTCTGAACAGCATTAATACATGGGCCAATAGCATTGCCCTAGCTGTCTTTTCCCTCACGAAGACAGCGGCGAAAAATGGTGAAATCAGAACATGGGCAGGCTCCGTATGAATCATTAATGTGCGCGTGCGAGATCACTTTTTGGTCAAGCCTGCTGTCTAGACTCTGGGTAAATGTGCATGACTTACAAAAGTTTACGCTTGAGCAAAGAGTATCGCGCGAAAAAAGCTATTGACTTAATGTGCCTTTTTCATTAAAGAATTATATTTTTCTCCAGCGAAAACATATGCGAATAATTATTGAAGATAGGGTAGAACAAGCGTTCCGGCACCTCCAGCCATCTGAGGCTGATAAAGTTGCAAAAATATTGTCGCTGCTTGAGCACGAGAGCATTGAGAACCTCAGATCACGCTTCAAAATCCATAAGCTTTCAACACCGGACGAAAATGTTTTTGTTATACGAGCCACGCCAAAACTCCGCATACTTTTCAAGTATGAAAAAGACCAAACACTATTGATTGAGGACATTGTTTCTCATGATGTGCTAGAAAAATTCTTTGGCGGGAGACATGGATGAAAGACTTCATTCATCACTCGTTGTCAATTCAAAAGTGTGTCCAAGAGCTCAAAGAGCTAGAGGACCTTCTCGCGTCAAAATCTGAGCTCAAGGAGCGAGAAGAGATACTTCCATTATTCAAAAAAAACCGTAACTTGTCGGCGTTTCTTGGAACCTACATCCCAGATATTGCCAATCCAGATAGGGTTGCAAACGAATATGACATATTTGGCGATTTTGCATGCGACCTTGCTGTTGGCGATTCAAACTCAAAGACCTTCCTATTAGTGGAGTTTGAGGAAGCGAAACCAAATAGCCTATTTGTAAAAAACGGCACTAAGGCGACACCTGAATGGGCACCGAGGCTTGAACATGGATTCTCCCAAGTTCTAGACTGGTTCTGGAAGCTGAGCGACATGGAAAAATCTGATGATTACGAAAATAGATTTGGAGTAAGGCACGCTGCCATTCACGGACTCTTGGTTGTTGGTAGAGACCAGCACCTTCAGCCACGAGAAAAAGCGCGTCTAAAGTGGCGCCAAGATCACACTATTGTTCATTCAAAGAAGGTGTCGGTTATTACTTTCGATCAACTTGCTCGGGACCTAAGGTATCGTTTGTCAAGATATCCGGAGGCAGCAAAGGTCGACAAAAGCTAACCCATCCCCCCACGACCTTGCGCAAAATCTGCGCAGGTCGTGCGTGAATTGCCTTTGATCCCGAATACGATTAGAAGGGCTGATTTTACAATGTGGTTGCCAAACTTGATCGAGAACATTCAGTTATATGATTATGGATTGGACCTTCTAATTCTACAGGCCACGTAATACGAGCTCTTCAGCGCATACCCAAAGCCTACGTACCACTTCTGTACCACCCACCGCCCCAAATTTCTCCCACCTAGTGCCAACCGCACGTGGCCTATCGCGCTGCAATGCTGATCGCTAGTGCCTATCGCTCCAATCCCAGCAACCTCGACAACTCGCTGCATCTAACGCTGTGCGGGAGAGAGGGAGCGCGCGCGAATGTGAGACGGATGAGCAGTGCGCAATCATGCATACGGCGTCAGTGGATCCCCCGGCCTAGGCACATTCAGGATTTTCATGTTGACTCATGGGAAACAGGTTAGGAGGGTTAGTTTTTTGCTGGATGCTATGAAAGCCCTGTCTGGTGCGGGTTTGCGAGGGTTTGGCAAAGTTAGCTTCTGGTTAGCAGTGGTAATTACCTAACCTTTATTGATGTTAAATATTCAATATATTAATTCCTTTAAAAACAGATAGTTATAGACTCCTAACTTCTAACCTAACCCAACCTAACCCATCGAAGTTAGGTCTCTAGCCCAGCAAATACGGGGCCTCCAGGCGAACGCACCCCACTCAAAAAAAACCTAACCCTTTTCCCGAGGCACCAACTAGATCCGGCTGCTCATGCGCGCTTGTGAGCTTTGCGAAAACTACCCACCCTCGCAGGGTTCCGCAGGCTTTTAACCTCCCCACAACGCCGAGCAGAGCCCCAGCCTGGGCCGCTGTGAATGGTCCGCAGGCGCGCAGAAAAAACGACCCATTTAGCCCGCAGGCGTGGCGGGGGGACGAGCGCGCGCGCCGGGTGTAGAATCAGCGCCTACTGAAACGGGAGGGCAATGGAGTGACCGAGACCGTCTATGTCGCGTTCGGAGACGCTAGTACTGGGGAAGGCGCAACCGTATATGGCTTGCTGCTTCTGCCTGAAGCAGAGTTAGAGCCAGTGGAACGCGCGGTAAATGAGATCAAGGTTAGGTATGGGGCAAGTGCCTCTACTCCTCTCCATTGCAGAGAGTTAATGAGCGGTCACGCTCGCCAAGAGTCGGCCTGGGCCCACCTAAACGTCACCCAGGTAAACCAGCTGCTGGGCGAAGTATTGAGCTGTTTGCAATTCCATCACCCGGTGTTGTTAGCCGGCATCATGCCGGTAGACAACTACCCGACAAATTTTCGGCTACTTGGTAGAGCTGGCTACGATGACCTTACACATCCTATCAACGACAAATGGCGAGAGCTTTGGACGTTCAAACACGTTGCGCTGCTAATGCAGCCTCAAACGGTTATTCCGGTCAAAGAATCCAAAGCGAGACCAGCCAGCCCGAACAAACCATGGTGGAGATTCAGCGGAAATGTCGTCGCCCCCGGCTATACCGTCAGCCGCGTGTACATCGACCGCGAAAGAACGAGGGTCAAATGGTTTTCGAAGCAGTTCCAATGGGGTGAAATAGCAAAGGATATGACGGTGAAGGGTGACTTCGGTGAGTCGCACCTTCCAATACACTTGGCCGAAGCCGATGAGAAACATGCTCTTCTGGACATCGCAGATATCGTTGCCTGGTACACCTGCCGACTCTTCTCATCCAGGCCTGTTGAATTCCAAACGCCACCCTATGACGTTCAAACCTTCCTTGTGACTGGCTACCAAGGCGAAATTGTCTTGGGGGGTGTCGATGTCGTAGCAGCTCCAGGAGCCGACGAGTAAAAAAGCCGCCAGTTGGGCGGCTCCAGCATTAGGTGATTTACCAATTGAAGTAAATCCACTCATTGGCCTGCTTTCCTGCCCCACCACCTACCTTGTGCCGGACCGGTGCCTCTTTCAGCCTGAGTGCACTGAACACCTCGCGAATCTGCGGGGGGATCACTCGGCGTGTTCGAGTGTTTCAGCGTCGAACCGGTGTTGACGCACCGGTTCGTCGCCTCGTTTACTGCGCGGGGTACTACTTCCCCCCGGTTGGAAGCTCAAATTCCTTGAAGCTGACGACCTCTTCACCCAGCCACTCGTTTACCTGGGCCAGCCTCGCCTGTAGCGGCTCCAGTTCGTTGACCGCCCAAACCTCAGCAGCCTCCCGGAGCGATCCAAAACCGCCGGCGTTCTGCGGCACGATGCCCATCAACTGCGGCGGAATGCGTAATGCCGCGAGCAAATCGTCACGGCTGATGTTCTTGATCGAGCTGAATTCATCCTTGGCCGCCACTTCGCTGACCGGGATGAGCTGAATGCCGTCCTTCTTCCCGGCCGGCGCATACACGAACAGGTTGCGAAAGTTGCCAGGCCCTTTGGAGTTCTTCAGGGCGGTGCGCAGCGAGTCGATGTCCTCTTCCTTCTGCGCCGCGTCGGTCATGTAAAGGATGAAACCGGCGTGGCTGCCGTTGTTGTAGTACTTGCGCCGGAACAGTGTGGCGCTCTCGTTGAGGAGCGCACTTTGCAGCGCCGCCAGCCACTCGGGCAGACCGTAGATCTCCTGATTGATATCGGCCTCACGCAAGTGACAGATCGATCCAGGGGCGAATTCGTGCTCATCCTTCCAGCCTCGCACCTGGTAGTAGGTCTCCATGTCCACACCCCGGCG
>Ga0302347_1004969_pt1 | contig 10147 bp, 5 predicted proteins | sample PhyWR1_FD_202178 | JGI IMG/M metagenome (GOLD analysis project Ga0302347, IMG submission 202178) | Leaf surface microbial communities from wheat plants in UC Gill Tract Community Farm, Albany, California, United States - DLSL W.R1 (v2)... | ecosystem: Host-associated > Plants > Phyllosphere >...
CACCGACGATGGCAGCGGTCTGCACCACATGGTGTTCGAAGTAGTCGACAACTCCATCGACGAAGCGCTGGCTGGCCATTGCGACGACATCACCATCACTATCCACCCGGATGAATCGATCACCGTGCGCGACAACGGCCGCGGCATTCCGGTGGACGTGCATAAAGAAGAAGGCGTTTCCGCAGCAGAGGTCATCATGACCGTGCTGCACGCTGGTGGTAAGTTCGATGACAACTCCTACAAAGTATCCGGCGGACTGCACGGTGTAGGTGTTTCTGTTGTGAACGCCCTTTCCGAGTTGCTGGTGCTGACCGTGCGTCGCAGCGGCAAGATCTGGGAACAGACCTACGTTCACGGCGTTCCTCAAGCTCCGATGGCTATCGTCGGCGAGAGCGAAACCACCGGTACCCAGATCCATTTCAAACCGTCTGATCAAACCTTCAAGAATATCCACTTCAGCTGGGACATCCTGGCCAAGCGGATTCGTGAGCTGTCCTTCCTGAACTCCGGTGTCGGCATCGTCCTCAAAGATGAGCGCAGCGGTAAAGAAGAGCTATTCAAATATGAAGGCGGTCTGCGTGCATTCGTTGACTACCTGAACACCAACAAGACTCCGGTCAACCAGGTGTTCCACTTCAATGTTCAACGTGAAGACGGCATCGGCGTAGAAATTGCCCTGCAGTGGAACGACAGCTTCAACGAGAACCTGTTGTGCTTCACCAACAACATTCCGCAGCGTGATGGCGGTACGCACCTGGTGGGCTTCCGCTCTGCCCTGACGCGTAACCTCAACACCTACATCGAAGCTGAAGGCCTGGCCAAAAAGCACAAAGTCGCCACCACCGGTGATGACGCACGTGAAGGCCTGACCGCGATCATCTCGGTGAAGGTGCCGGATCCGAAGTTCAGCTCCCAGACCAAAGACAAGCTGGTTTCTTCCGAAGTGAAGACCGCTGTTGAACAGGAAATGGGCCGCTTCTTCTCTGACTTCCTGCTGGAAAACCCGAACGAAGCCAAGTTGATTGTCGGCAAGATGATCGACGCGGCACGTGCTCGTGAAGCGGCGCGTAAAGCCCGTGAAATGACCCGCCGTAAAGGCGCGCTGGATATCGCAGGCTTGCCGGGCAAACTGGCCGACTGCCAGGAAAAAGACCCGGCGCTGTCCGAACTGTACCTCGTGGAAGGTGACTCTGCTGGCGGCTCCGCCAAGCAGGGACGTAACCGCCGTACCCAAGCGATCCTGCCGTTGAAGGGCAAGATCCTTAACGTTGAGAAAGCGCGCTTCGACAAGATGATCTCTTCGCAAGAAGTGGGCACCTTGATCACTGCTCTGGGTTGCGGCATTGGTCGCGACGAGTACAACATCGAAAAGCTGCGTTATCACAACATCATCATCATGACCGATGCTGACGTCGACGGTTCTCACATCCGCACCCTGCTGCTGACCTTCTTCTTCCGTCAGCTGCCTGAACTGATCGAACGTGGCTATATCTACATCGCTCAGCCGCCTTTGTACAAAGTGAAAAAGGGCAAGCAAGAGCAATACATCAAAGACGACGATGCCATGGAAGAGTACATGACACAGTCGGCCCTTGAAGACGCAAGCCTGCACCTGAACGAAGAGGCTCCGGGGATCTCCGGTGAGGCCCTGGAGCGTCTGGTACACGACTTCCGTATGGTAATGAAGACGCTCAAGCGTTTGTCGCGCCTGTACCCACAGGAGCTGACCGAGCACTTCATCTACCTGCCGGCCGTTACCCTTGAGCAGTTGGGCGACCACGCTGCCATGCAAGAGTGGATGGCCAAATACGAAGCCCGCCTGCGTCTGGTAGAGAAGTCGGGTCTGGTCTACAAGGCCAGCCTGCGCGAAGACCGTGAACGTAATGTCTGGTTGCCGGAGATCGAACTGATCTCCCACGGCCACTCGACCTTCATCACCTTCAACCGTGACTTCTTCGGCAGCAACGATTACAAAACCGTTGTGACCCTGGGCGCTCAATTGAGCACCTTGCTGGACGAAGGTGCGTACATCCAGCGTGGCGAGCGCAAAAAAGCCGTGACCGAGTTCAAGGAAGCACTGGACTGGTTGATGGCTGAAAGCACCAAGCGTCACACCATCCAGCGCTACAAAGGTCTGGGTGAAATGAACCCGGATCAGCTCTGGGAAACCACGATGGACCCAAGCGTGCGCCGCATGCTGAAAGTCACCATCGAAGACGCGGTCGGCGCCGACCAGATCTTCAATACCTTGATGGGCGACGCCGTTGAACCGCGCCGTGAATTCATCGAGAGCAACGCACTGGCAGTGTCCAACCTGGACTTCTGATGGTGTAGCGAGCAGCACAAAAAAAGCCAACGCTTAGCGTTGGCTTTTTTTATGGGCAAAACATCCTGTGGCGCCAATAACAGTCCATGCTCAGTTACACAGAATTCCAGCAAACATCCCCATTACCCGCTTCCTTACAGAGTTGTGCACCGTGTACCGGGTGCTGATCCAGTAGCTGCGTTGCACCGACTTTTACAGGTCATGCAGTTGGGGGAGCGCAATACCCGCCACGGCACTTTTGAGGGGACTGTGCAAAAACGCATAAGCCATGGGCGAAATCACGCGTTTCAAACTCGGAATTAATCAATACGATGGGGCAGGACAAGAACAATAAAAAGGTGATGCATGACATCAGCCAGCAAGGTGTACGACTTTATCGTTGTGGGCGCCGGACCTGCGGGTTCAGTGCTGGCGAATAGGCTGTCTGCCGACCCCCGTCACAGCGTGCTCCTGCTCGAAGCGGGTGGGCAGGATAACTATCCATGGATCCACATCCCCGTGGGCTACCTCTATTGCATTGGTAACCCGCGTACCGACTGGTGCTTCAAAACCGAGGCTCAGGCCGGTTTGCAAGGCCGCAGCCTGAGTTATCCCCGGGGCAAGGTGCTGGGGGGCAGTTCGTCGATCAACGGCATGATCTATATGCGTGGCCAGGCCGGTGATTACGACAGTTGGGCCGAGCTGGGTAATCCTGGCTGGGCCTGGAAAGACGTATTGCCTCTGTTCAAACGCAGTGAAAAACACTTTGCCGGCAACTCGGATTTGCATGGTGCTGACGGAGAGTGGCGGGTCGAACAACAGCGTTATTCATGGCCGATTCTGGATGCGTTCCGTGAAGCGGCAGCCCAAAGCGGTATTGCCACGGTTGGCGATTTCAACAGCGGCGATAATCAGGGCTGTGGATACTTTCAGGTCAACCAGCGGGCCGGTGTGCGCTGGAATGCTTCCAAGGCTTTTTTACGTCCAGTGCTCAAACGCCCTAATTTGACCGTATTGACCGATGTTCAGGTCGACAAGGTACTGCTCGATAATGGCCGCGCCACTCAGGTCATCGCCCGCAGGCAAGGAATCGAACAGGCCTTTGCCGCGCGCCGCGAGATTATCCTGTGTGCGGGCTCCATTGGCTCTCCAGGCATCTTGCAGCGCTCGGGCATCGGCCCTCGCCCGCTGCTGGAAAGCCTGGGGATAACTGTGCAGCACGAGCTGCCCGGGGTGGGCGGTAACCTGCAAGATCACCTGCAACTGCGCCTGATCTTCAAACTGACCAAGGCACGCACCCTAAACCAGGTGGCCAATAGCCTCTGGGGCAAGCTCGGCATGGGCCTGCGATACGCTTACGACCGCAGTGGTCCATTGGCCATGGCGCCGAGCCAGTTGGGGGCTTTCGTCAAATCCGATCCGGCTCAACCTTCGGCCAACTTGCAATACCACGTGCAGCCGCTCTCCTTGGAACGCTTTGGCGAGCCATTGCACACCTTCCCTGCTTTCACCGCCTCGGTCTGCAATCTGCGCCCCAAAAGCCGTGGCCGGGTCGATATTCGCTCGGCTAACCCGGACGACGCGCCGCTGATCGACCCCAACTATCTGAGCCACCCCGATGATTTAAAAGTCGCGGCAGATGCCATTCGCATGACCCGCAGCATCGTGGCCAGCCCTGCCCTGCAGGCTTTTTCACCAGAGGAATACCTCCCGGGCAAGGCGTTGCAAACTGAGCAAGAGCTTTATGAGGCTGCTGCGCGCATCGGTACCACGATCTTTCACCCGGTCGGCACCTGCCGTATGGGGCAGGACTCAGACGCTGTGGTCGATGCCCAATTGCGAGTACATGGGGTGTCTGGATTAAGGGTGGCAGATGCGTCGATCATGCCTCGTATCGTTTCAGGTAATACCTGCTCGCCAACCTTGATGATTGGTGAAAAGGCCGCGCAGTTGATTCTTGCAGGGCCTGTTCACACACGAGAAACAGAAAACAACCGCACACAAGCAGCACCGGTCGCCTGAATGCGATCGTGGTTTCGGACGCAGTCATCCGTAACCGACAGTGGACAACAACAATAATCACTGTGGCCCGCCCATAGGGCCGAGGACATTGCACATGTCAGACTCAATTGCACAACAGGCTGTTTCTGCCAAGGGAACAACCGGCCGTGAAGAACGAAAGATCATTTTTGCGTCATCCCTCGGGACGGTTTTCGAGTGGTATGACTTTTTCTTGTATGGCGCTTTGGCGACCGTTCTCAGCAAGCAGTTCTTTGCCGGAGTCAACGACACCACCGCGTTCATCTTTGCCTTGATGGCCTTCGCCGCCGGTTTTTTGGTGAGACCATTCGGAGCACTGGTATTTGGCCGATTGGGCGACATGATCGGGCGTAAATACACCTTCCTCATGACCATCATTCTGATGGGTTTATCAACCTTTGCCGTGGGGCTGCTACCCACTTACACCAGCATCGGGATTGCCGCGCCGATCATGCTCGTGCTGTTACGCATGCTCCAGGGGCTGGCGCTGGGCGGTGAATACGGTGGCGCGGCGACCTATGTGGCGGAGCACGCCGCGCCCGGTAAGCGCGGTTTCAACACCAGCTGGATTCAATCCACGGCCACGTTGGGGTTGTTGCTGTCGTTGGTGGTGGTACTGAGCTGCCGCTATCTGACCGGTGACCAGTTTGAAGTCTGGGGCTGGCGCCTGCCGTTCCTGCTGTCCATCGTGCTGCTGGGCATCTCGACCTGGATTCGCATGAGCATGCATGAGTCGCCGGCGTTCGTGAAAATGAAGGCCGAAGGCAAAACCAGTAAATCGCCGATCCGTGAGTCGTTCGGTAAGTGGGAAAACCTCAAGATCGTGCTGATTGCGCTGTTCGGTATCAACGCCGGCCAGGCCGTGACCTTCTATACAGCGCAGTTCTATGTCCTGTTCTTCCTGACCCAGATGCTCAAGATGGACCCGGCCCAGGCCAACATGTTGCTCATCATCAGTGTGGTGATTGGGGCTCCGTTCTTTATCTTCTTCGGCTGGCTCTCGGACCGTGTAGGCCGCAAGCCGATCCTGATGCTCGGGTTGTTGCTGGCTACGGTGCTGTACTTCCCGCTGTTCAAGGGCCTGAGCCACTATGCCAACCCGCAAATTGATGCCGCCAGCCGTCAGTCGCCAATAGTGGTAATGGCTGACCCTGCGACCTGTACCTTCCAGTTCGACCCTGTGGGCAAAGCGCGGTTTGACAGCCCGTGTGACAAGGTCAAGACCTTCCTGGTCAAGCAAGGCTTGCCTTACAGCTCGCAGGCCGCTGCGCCCGGCACTGATGTGCAGGTGTCGGTAGGTGACAAACAGATCAAAGGCTTTGATGAAGCGGCCATGCGCGGCGCTATCAGCGAAGCGGGTTACCCCGCCAAGGCTGACCCGAGTGCGGTCAACCAGCCGATGGTGGTGCTGATGATGGTCCTGCTGACACTCATCGCGACCATGACCTACGGCCCACTGGCTGCGGTGATGGTTGAACTGTTCCCGACCCGGATCCGCTACACCTCCATGTCCCTGCCGTATCACATTGGCAATGGCTGGTTCGGCGGGTTTTTGCCCACCGTATCCTTTGCGCTGGTGGTCTACACCGGGGATATCTTCTATGGGCTGTGGTACCCGGTCGTGATCACCGGGGTCAGCCTGGTGGTAGGCATGCTCTGCCTGAAGGAAACCCGAAACGTGGATATCGACAAGATATAAACGGCGATTACCCTGTAGGAGCAGCCGGTCGACGCCCGATTGCTCCTACACAGGACAGGTATTTTTCAGGCACAAAAAAACCGGCTAATCAGCCGGTTTTTTTAGTGCCTTGAAAAACTTATGCACGTTTTTCATCAAAAAGTCATACCTTGAAATAAGCATATAAATCATCAAGTTACGGCTGTTTTATGAAAGAAATACAAAACTTGTGCACAAGTTATCCACAATTTGACTGGTCTGCTGCGGCTTCAATCGGCGCTGCCACAGGTGGCAGTGAACCCATTTCACGCTGAGTCGTCTCGTTCCAGGCCTGTACCCGGTCATTGAGCTCTGCAATCGCCCGTGGACCCGTGCCATTGGCGTACATCGGTTCGCCAATCACCAGCTCAATGGTGCCGGCTTTTTTCGCCCAGCCCGTCTTGGGCCAGTATTTGCCGGCATTGTGGGCAATCGGTAATACCGGCAAATCGGCGTTTACGGCCAGCGCGGTACCGCCTCGGGAAAACTTGCCCACCTGGCCGAATGGCACGCGGGTGCCTTCCGGAAAGATCAGCACCCAAATGTTGTCCTTGAGCAGCTCATCACCCTTCTTGGCGATGTGCTTGAGCGCAGCCTTGGGGTTGTCGCGGTCAATGGCGATCGGGCGCAGCATGGCCATGGCCCAGCCAAAGAACGGTACATACAGCAGCTCGCGCTTGAGTACCTGACTCAACGGCTGAAAGTAGGCCGAGAGGAAAAACGTTTCCCAGGTACTTTGATGGTTGGCCAGTATCACACAAGGTCGTTGCGGGATGTTTTCAGCACCCTTCACGTCCACGTGGATGTTAAGAAACACCCGGGTCAGCCACAGGGCACAGCGGCACCAGTACACGTTAATGAACCGGTAGCGCGCGCGGAACGGCAGGAACGGGGCGACAAAAAAGCTCAGTGAGCACCACAGCAGAGCGCTGGTGCCCAGCAGCAGGTAAAAGAAGAAGGTTCTGATGGCCTGCAGTATCGACATAGCGACTTTTACCATTGCGGATAAAGCACCGCTTAACCGGCCTGCACGCAAGTGCAGACGAATGTTTGAGGGGGCTTTATTTGTGGATAAGTTCTGCGGCAACTGCCGCCAGATCGTCAAATATTAGGGTATTGACCGGTAACTGTTTGGCCAAAGTAAGCAGGCCTTTTCCGGTCTTTACCAAAACTGGCTGAGAATCGACGGCTTGCGCGGCCTGCAAGTCACCCAAACTGTCGCCGACAAACCAACATTCGGCCAAATCAGCACCGTAATGCCCGGCAATGGTGTGCAACATGCCCGGTTTTGGCTTGCGGCAAGCGCAACCTTCGTCGGGGCCGTGGGGGCAATAAACAATGATGCCGACCTCACCACCCTGCTCGGCCACAAGCGCCCGTAAACGCTCATGCATGGCCTCCAGAGTAGCCACATCGTAGTAGCCGCGGGCAATGCCGGACTGGTTGGTCGCGACTGCGACGGTCCAGCCGGCCTTGCTCAACTGCGCAATGGCCTCGATCGCGCCAGGGAGCGGGATCCACTCCTCGACAGACTTGATGTAAGCGTCGGAGTCATAATTGATCACTCCGTCCCGATCGAGAATCAGCAGTTTCAACAGCAAACCCCTTAGCCCAGCAGCGAAATATCGGCAACGCCGAGGAACAGACCGCGCAAGCGCGCCAGCAGTGCATAGCGGTTAGCCCGCACGCTAGGGTCTTCAGCGTTGACCATGACCGCTTCAAAGAACGCATCCACAGGCTCACGCAACGATGCCAGACGTGTCAGCGCTTCGTTGTACTGGCGAGCAGCAGCCATTGGCTGAACGGCTTCGTCTGCCTTCTGGATGGCCGAGAACAGCGAGAACTCATTGGCATTATCGAAATAACGGGCTTCGACATGGGTCGACACCGTGCCTTCGATTTTGCTCAGCAGGTTGGATACGCGCTTGTTCACTGCGGCGAGGGCGGCGGCTTCCGGCAATTGACGGAAGGCCTGAACGGCTTGCACACGCTGGTCGAAATCCAGCGCCGAGGTCGGGTTTAGCGCACGCACCGACAGGTACGTGGCTACATCCACGCCTTCGTCTTCATAACGCGCACGCAGGCGGTCGAAGATGAATTCCAGCACTTGATCTGCCAGACCGGCCGGCTTGATCTTGGCGCCGAAGGCGCTGACAGCGAAGCTCACGGCTTCTGTCAGGTCGAGGTCGAGTTTCTTGTCGATCAGGATCCGCAAGATACCCAGCGCTGCGCGACGCAGTGCATACGGGTCTTTGCTGCCGGTAGGGAGCATGCCGATGCCGAAAATACCCACCAGGGTGTCGAGCTTGTCAGCGATGGCCACTGCAGCGCCGGTCAGGGTACCCGGCAACTCTGCGCCAGCACCGCGTGGCATGTACTGTTCGTTCAATGCCAGGGCGACATCTTGCGGCTCGCCATCGTTGAGGGCGTAGTAGTAACCGGCAATGCCTTGCATCTCCGGGAACTCGCCGACCATTTCAGTGGCCAGGTCGCACTTGGACAGCAGACCGGCACGGGCGGCACGCTGGGCATCGCCACCAATGCGTGGAGCAATGAACGCTGCCAGCTTGGAAACCCGCACAGCTTTGTCGTAAACGCTGCCCAGTTGCGCCTGGAACACCACGTTTTGCAGACGCAGGTTGAAGCTTTCCAGGGTCTGCTTCTTGTCTTGCTTGAAGAAAAACTCAGCGTCGGTCAGGCGTGGGCGAACCACTTTCTCGTTACCCGAGACGATCTGCTGTGGGTCTTTGCTCTCGATGTTGGCCACAGTAATGAAACGCGGCAGCAACTTGCCATCAACGTCCAGCAGGCAGAAATACTTCTGGTTGTCCTGCATGGTGGTGATCAGGGCTTCTTGCGGCACATCCAGGAAGCGCTCTTCGAAGGAGCACACCAGCGGCACCGGCCATTCAACCAGCGCGGTCACTTCGTCGAGCAGGGCTGGCGGCACGATTGCAGTGCCTTCCTGCATGGTTGCCAGCTCGGCCACACGCTTGTAAATCAGCTCGCGACGCTCGTTGAAGTCTGCCAGCACGTAGGCTTTGCGCAAGTCTTCGAGGTAGTTGGCCGGAGCGCTGATGCGCACATTTTCCGGGTGGTGGAAGCGGTGACCACGGGAGTCGCGACCGGATTTCTGAGCCAGGATGGTGCAGTCGATGACTTCATCGCCCAGCAACATCACCAGCCATTGGGTCGGACGCACGAACTCGACCTTGCGGGCACCCCAACGCATGCGCTTGGGGATTGGCAGGTCGTTCAGCGAGTCTTCAACGATGGTCGGCAGCAGGCTGGCTGTCGGTTTGCCGACGATCACCTGGCTGAAACGCAGTTTTGGACCGCTCTGATCGATTTCGCTCAGCTCAACGCCACATTTCTTGGCAAAACCAAGGGCTGCCTGAGTCGGGTTGCCTTCAGCATCGAAGGCGGCCTGGCGCGGCGGGCCATCGATGTTGATGCTGCGATCCGGTTGCTGGGTTTCGAGCTGGGTCAGCAGGACGGCCAGACGACGCGGCGCGGCGTAAACTTTTTTCGCGCTGAATTTCAAACCTGCGGTTTGCAGGCCTTTTTCAATCCCGGCCAGAAATGCTTCGGCCAGGGTATTCAGGGCTTTTGGCGGCAGTTCTTCAGTGCCCAGTTCAACCAGAAAATCTTGAGCACTCATTGTGCAGCCTCCAACTTAGCCAACACTTCATCACGCAAATCAGGGGGTGCCATCGGGAAGCCCAGCTTGGCGCGAGCTTCGAGATACGCCTGAGCCACCGAGCGGGCCAGGGTCCGCACACGCAAGATGTACTGCTGACGTGCAGTCACCGAAATGGCCCGGCGCGCATCCAGCAGGTTGAACGTGTGGGATGCCTTGAGCACCATCTCGTAGCTTGGCAGCGGCAGCGGTTGATCGAGTTCGATCAGGCGCTTGGCTTCGCTTTCATAGAAATCGAACAGCTCGAACAGTTTGTCGACGTTGGCGTGTTCGAAGTTGTAAGTCGATTGCTCGACTTCGTTCTGGTGGAACACGTCGCCGTAGGTCACCTTGCCGAACGGACCGTCAGTCCATACCAGGTCGTAGACCGAATCCACGCCCTGCA
>Ga0302347_1004973_pt1 | contig 10141 bp, 10 predicted proteins | sample PhyWR1_FD_202178 | JGI IMG/M metagenome (GOLD analysis project Ga0302347, IMG submission 202178) | Leaf surface microbial communities from wheat plants in UC Gill Tract Community Farm, Albany, California, United States - DLSL W.R1 (v2)... | ecosystem: Host-associated > Plants > Phyllosphere >...
TGCAGATCGCCGAACCCGGCCAAAGTCCTCAACCGCACCAGCGTCGTCTGGCTGTGGGTATCGACTTGGGTACTACCAATTCGCTGGTCGCTGCATTGCGCAGTGGTCTTTCCGAGCCGCTGGCTGATGCCGAAGGTCGAATCATCCTGCCTTCTGCGGTGCGTTATCACGCAGACCGCGTCGAGGTAGGTGAATCCGCACGCCTGGCGGCCTCCAGTGACCCTTACAACACCGTGTTGTCAGTCAAGCGTTTGATGGGTCGTGGTCTGTCCGACGTCAAACAATTGGGTGAGCAGTTGCCTTACCGCTTTGTCGGCGGTGAGTCGCACATGCCGTTCATTGACACCGTGCAAGGCCCGAAAAGCCCGGTAGAGGTGTCTGCGGACATCTTGAAAGTGCTGCGCGAGCGTGCCGAAAAGACTCTGGGCGGTGAATTGGTCGGGGCGGTGATTACCGTTCCCGCCTACTTTGACGATGCTCAACGGCAGGCCACCAAAGATGCTGCGCGTCTGGCCGGGCTGAACGTGTTGCGCCTGCTCAACGAGCCGACGGCTGCGGCAGTGGCTTACGGTCTGGACCAGCAGGCAGAGGGCGTTGTTGCGATCTATGACCTGGGTGGCGGTACGTTCGATATCTCGATCCTGCGTTTGACCGGCGGTGTTTTTGAAGTCTTGGCCACGGGGGGCGACAGCGCCCTGGGCGGCGACGACTTTGACCACGCCATTGCAAGCTGGATCGTCGAGCAGGCCGGTTTGTCGGCGGACCTTGATCCGGGGGCTCAGCGCCAGTTGTTGCAAATGGCCTGTGCGGCCAAAGAGGCGCTGACCGATGCGTCCTCGGTGCCTGTCAGCTATGGCGATTGGCAGGCAGTGCTGACCCGTGATGCCTTCAATGCGCTGATCGAGCCGATGGTTGCGCGCAGCCTCAAAGCCTGCCGCCGTGCCGTGCGTGACGCCAATATTGAGCTTGAAGATGTTCAGGCGGTGGTGATGGTCGGTGGTTCGACCCGCGTGCCGCGTGTTCGCGAGGCTGTGGCTGACATGTTTGGCCGTGAGCCGCTGACGGACATCGATCCGGACCAAGTGGTTGCCATCGGTGCTGCGATTCAGGCAGATACCCTGGCGGGTAACAAACGCGATGGTGGCGAGTTGCTGCTGCTTGACGTGATTCCCTTGTCGCTGGGTCTGGAGACCATGGGCGGCCTGATGGAAAAAGTCATTCCGCGTAACACCACGATCCCGGTGGCCCGTGCGCAAGACTTCACCACCTACAAAGATGGCCAGACGGCCATGATGGTGCATGTGCTGCAAGGCGAGCGCGAGCTGATCAGCGATTGTCGCTCACTGGCGCGCTTTGAACTGCGCGGTATTCCGCCGATGGTGGCGGGTGCTGCGAAAATCCGCGTGACCTTCCAAGTCGACGCTGATGGCTTGCTCAGCGTCTCGGCCCGTGAATTGGGCTCGGGTGTTGAGGCCAGCATTCAGGTCAAGCCGTCGTACGGGCTGACCGATGGCGAAATCGCCAAAATGCTCAAAGATTCGTTCCAATACGCCGGTGACGACAAGGTTGCCCGTGTCCTGCGCGAGCAGCAAGTCGATGCCCGGCGCCTGATCGAGGCCGTGCAAGCTGCCCTTGAGGTCGATGGCGAGCGTTTGCTGGATGCCGAAGAGCGCATGGTCATCGAGCTGCAAATGCAGGAATTATCCGAATTATTAGAAGGCACCGATGGCTATGCTATCGAGCAACAGACCAAGCGTCTGTCGCAAGTGACCGATGCTTTTGCTGCCCGCCGTATGGATTTGACCGTCAAAGCCGCTCTGGCGGGGCGCAACCTGAATGAGATTGAGGAATAACAATGCCGCAGGTCATTTTTTTGCCACACGCCGAGCATTGCCCGGACGGTATGGTTGTCGAGGCTGAGACTGGAAAATCGATTCTCGAAGTGGCGCACGACAATCACATCGAAATCGAAAGTGCCTGTGGTGGTGTCTGCGCCTGCACAACCTGCCACTGCATCATTCGTGAAGGTTTTGACACGCTGGAAGAGGCTGATGAGCTGGAAGAAGACTACCTGGATCGTGCTTGGGGTCTTGAAGCTCACTCGCGCTTGAGCTGTCAGGCCAAGGTCGGGACTGAAGACATTACCGTCGAAATCCCGAAATACTCACTCAACCATGCTGCCGAAGCGCCGCACTGATTCAAGGAATTGTCATGAGTCTGAAATGGGTTGATGTACAAGAAATTGCTATACAGCTGGCTGAAGCTCACCCGGATGTTAATCCGCTGACGGTGAACTTCGTCAAGCTGCGTAACCTGGTTATGGCGTTGCCTGACTTTGACGACATCCCGGATCGCGGCGGGGAGAAAGTCCTCGAAGCCATTCAGGGTTTGTGGATCGAAGAGGCTGACTAAGCCCGCAACGTTCGTAATTATGCAATACCCAAGAACCCGCGTATAATTCGCGGGTTTAATTTTTCGCTTAAATCACTGTTTCTGGAGTTACACCATGGCTGTTCAACGTACTTTCTCCATCATCAAGCCTGACGCCGTTGCTAAAAACGTTATCGGCAAGATCGTTACCCGTTTCGAAGACGCTGGCCTGAAGGTTGTAGCTTCCAAACTGAAGCAACTGTCCAAAGCAGAAGCTGAAGGCTTCTACGCTGAGCACAGCGAGCGCGGCTTCTTCGCCGACCTGGTTGCTTTCATGATCTCCGGTCCAGTTGTTGTTCAGGTTCTGGAAGGCGAAAACGCTATCGCTCTGAACCGTGAGCTGATGGGCGCTACCAACCCTAAAGAAGCCGCTGCTGGCACCATCCGTGCTGACTTCGCTGAATCCATCGACGCTAACGCTGTTCACGGTTCCGACTCGGAAGCAGCCGCTGCACGCGAAATCGCTTACTTTTTCGCAGCTACTGAAGTAACCACTCGCTAAGCATTGGCTTGTGAGTGAGGGTGAAGACATGATTGCAACGACTGGCAAAACTAACCTGTTGGGTCTGACTCAGCCGGAAATGGAGAAATTCTTCGACTCAATCGGGGAGAAGCGTTTCCGTGCCGGTCAGGTCATGAAGTGGATTCACCACTTTGGCGTCGATGATTTCGACGCCATGACTAACGTCAGCAAAGCCTTGCGCGACAAGCTCAAGGCTATTGCTGAGGTTCGTGGACCTGAAGTCGTCAGCGAGGACATCTCCAGCGATGGCACCCGTAAGTGGGTGGTGCGCGTTGAGTCCGGCAGCTGCGTCGAGACCGTTTATATTCCCCAGGGCAAACGCGGCACGTTGTGCGTTTCGTCCCAGGCAGGCTGTGCCCTGGATTGCAGTTTCTGCTCCACCGGCAAGCAAGGCTTCAATAGCAACCTCACCGTAGCCGAAGTGATTGGCCAGGTGTGGATTGCCAACAAATCTTTTGGCAGCGTCCCGGCAACCATCGACCGTGCCATCACCAACGTGGTGATGATGGGCATGGGTGAGCCGCTGCTGAACTTCGACAACGTGATCGCCGCCATGCATCTGATGATGGATGACCTGGGCTATGGCATCTCCAAGCGCCGGGTGACCCTGTCCACCTCGGGCGTGGTGCCCATGATCGATGAGCTGTCCAAGCACATCGACGTGTCCCTGGCGTTGTCGCTGCACGCACCAAACGACGAACTGCGCAGTCAGTTGGTGCCGATCAACAAGAAATACCCGCTCAAAATGCTGCTTGAGTCCTGCCGCAACTACATGTCGAGCCTGGGCGAAAAGCGTGTTCTGACCGTTGAATACACCCTGCTCAAAGGCGTCAATGACCACGTCGATCACGCGGTACAAATGATCGAACTGCTCAAAGACACGCCGTGCAAGATCAACCTGATCCCGTTTAACCCGTTCCCGCATTCGGGCTATGAGCGTCCAAGCAACAACGCCATTCGCCGTTTCCAGGAACTGCTCCAGCAAGCGGGTTACAACGTGACCGTGCGCACCACCCGTGGTGAAGACATCGACGCGGCTTGCGGGCAGTTGGTGGGTCAGGTCAATGACCGCACCCGCCGTAGCTCGCGCCTGATCGCCGCACGCGAACTCAATGCTGAGACTGATCTGGCGCAAAACGCTGCGGCTCAGCCCTGAGAGAGGAAACCTATGATCTTGCGCGCTGCGCTCCCTGTCCTCATGGCCGGCCTCTTGGCTGGCTGTGTCTCATCGGGTGATTCAAACCCGTTGAGTAGCGACAAGGGGCGTGAAGAAGCGCGTCAGGCCTATGTTCAGCTAGGGCTTGGTTATCTCCAGCAGGGGATGGCTGAACAAGCCAAAGTCCCCCTCAGCAAAGCCCTCGAACTCAACAAAACGGACCCGGACACTAACGCCGCACTGGCCTTGGTGTTTCAGTACGAAATGGAATCTGCGCTTGCAGAGCGGGCTTTCCAGACAGCGTTAAGCGGACGGCCGAATGACACGCGGATCGTCAACAACTACGGCAGCTTCCTGTTTGAGCAACAGCGCTATCAGGACGCTTACAGCCAGTTTCTAAAAGCCTCGGCAGACAGCCTGTACCCTGAGCGTTCGCGTGTTTACGAGAACCTTGGGGTGACTTCGCTCATGCTGGGGCAGCGTGAGGTGGGGCGCCAGCAGCTTGAAAAAGCCTTGCGCCTGAACCGTCAGCAACCCCGTGCACTGCTCGAAATGGCTGAGATGTCTTACGAAGACAGGCATTATGTGCCAGCACGTGACTATTACGATCGTTTTAGCCTGCTTAGCGGGCAAAATGCACGTAGTCTATTGCTCGGTGCGCGACTGGCGAGTGTTTTCGATGAGCGCACCTCCACAGCCAACTATGGCCAGCAACTACAACGACTCTATCCCGGCACGCCGGAATATCAGCAATACCTGTCGGAGCAATGATGAAAGCGGCGCAACCCGAAGTTCTAGCAGCGACTCGTGTCAATCCCGGTGAGACCTTGCGTCTGGCCCGTGAAAACAATGGATGGACCCTGGCTGAAGTCGCCCTGAAACTCAATCTCACGGCCAGTTCCTTGAGCAACCTTGAGACGGGAGCGTTCGACAAACTGCCGGGCCATACCTTTGCCCGTGGTTACATCCGCGCCTATGCCAAATTGCTTGGCATGGACCAGGCCAGCCTGGTGCATGAGTTCGACGTGTACACCGGCACCGATGCCAATGGCAGCAATGTGCACAGCCTGGGGCGTATTGAAGAGCCCGTGCGCGTGTCACATACCATTTTGCGCATCATTAGTTTGTTACTGCTCATTGCCGTCCTGGGCGGTGGTTTTTTCTGGTGGCAGGACCAAACGTCCATGCGCGCCAAGGACCTGATTGGTCTGGCCCCCGAGCACGTAGAAGTTGAAGGCGCCGATGGCACCACCCAGATCCACCCGCTCGATGAGCCGGAAGACCAAGCGGTGGCCCAGGCCAATGTAGAAGGCGAAGCCGCGCCGCAACCGTCGACAGAGCAAGCTGCCAGCACTGACCTGCCATTGCCTGCTACCGGGGCTGCTTCAACGCCAGCAGCGCCAGCCACTTCAGTGGCCCCTGTGCAGCCAGCGGCTCCAGCCGCTGCCACGCCCGTTGCTCCGGCTGCCGTACCCGCTACCCCACAAGCCGCCAGCACCGCGCCCGTTGCGGGTGCCGGCAAGGTCAATATCAACTATGTCGCTGATTGCTGGTCTCAAGTAACTGATGGCAACGGCAAAGTGCTGTTCAGTGGTCTTAAACGCAAGGGCGACACGCTTGATGTGACCGGCAAGCCGCCTTTCAGCGTGCGCCTGGGCTATGCCCGCGGCGCGCAGGTGACCTACAACGGTCAGGTTGTGGATGTGGCTCCTTTCACCAGTGGCGAGACCGCTCGCCTGAAGTTAGGTCAATAAGTCATGCACGGCGAATCACCAATTAAACGTCGCGAATCGCGCAAAATCTGGGTTGGCTCGGTACCGGTAGGCGGCGATGCCCCTATTGCCGTACAGAGCATGACCAACAGCGACACCAATGATGTGGCTGCAACGGTGGCGCAAATTAACCGCCTGGAAGCTGCGGGCGTCGATATCGTCCGGGTTTCTGTGCCGGACATGGACGCCGCTGAAGCCTTTGGCCGTATCAAGCAACTGGTCAAAGTACCGTTGGTCGCCGACATCCACTTCGACTACCGTATCGCGCTGCGCGTGGCGGAGCTGGGCGTGGATTGCCTGCGGATCAACCCGGGCAATATCGGTCGTGAAGACCGCGTGCGTGCGGTGGTTGATGCTGCGCGCGATCGTGGTATTCCGATCCGTATTGGTGTTAACGCCGGTTCGCTCGAAAAAGACCTGCAAAAAAAATATGGCGAGCCGACACCGGCCGCATTGGTTGAGTCGGCCCTGCGTCACGTCGAGCATCTGGAACGCCTGAATTTCAAGGACTTCAAAGTCAGCGTAAAGGCCTCCGACGTGTTCATGGCCGTTGAAGCCTACCGCCTGCTGGCCAAAGAAATCGTCCAGCCACTGCACTTGGGCATTACCGAAGCCGGTGGTTTACGCTCGGGCACAGTGAAATCTGCCGTGGGCCTAGGTATGCTGCTCGCCGAGGGGATTGGCGATACTATTCGCATCTCGTTGGCAGCAGACCCGGTCGAGGAAGTAAAAGTCGGCTACGACATCCTCAAGTCCCTGCATTTACGTTCACGTGGCATAAATTTCATCGCGTGCCCAAGCTGTTCCCGGCAGAATTTCGACGTGGTGAAAACCATGAACGAACTGGAAGTACGGCTTGAAGACTTGCTGGTGCCGCTGGATGTGGCGGTGATCGGTTGTGTGGTCAACGGTCCCGGCGAAGCCAAAGAGGCTCACGTAGGGTTGACCGGCGGTACGCCCAACCTGATTTACATCGACGGCAAGCCGTCGCAAAAATTGACGAATGAAAACCTGGTGGACCAGCTTGAAAAGCTGATCCGGCAGAAGGCGGCCGACAAGGTCGAAGCTGACGCAGCCGTTATCGCGCGCGGCTAACCAAACGAATTAAGGATTTTTTGTGAGCAAGTCTCTGCAAGCCATTCGTGGCATGAATGACATCCTGCCCGAGCAGACGCCCCTGTGGCGCTACTTCGAAGGCACGGTTGCGCGTTTGCTGGATAACTACGGTTACAAGCAAATTCGTATGCCGATCGTCGAGTTCACCGAGCTGTTCAAGCGCTCGATTGGTGAAGTCACCGACATCGTCGAAAAAGAGATGTACACCTTCGAAGACCGCAACGGCGATTCGCTGACTTTGCGCCCCGAAGGGACGGCTGCCTGCGTACGTGCTGTGCTTGAGCACGGCATCACTGGCGGCGGTCAAGTGCAAAAGCTCTGGTATATCGGCCCGATGTTCCGCCACGAGCGTCCTCAAAAAGGCCGTTATCGCCAGTTCCATCAGATTGGGGTTGAAGTGTTCAACCTGGATGGTCCGGACATCGACGCCGAGCTGATCGTGCTGACCTGGCGCCTGTGGGGCGAGCTGGGGATCCGTGATGCGGTCAAGCTTGAGCTCAACAGCCTGGGCACCAGCGAAGCCCGTGGGCGCTACCGTGCCGCTCTGGTTGATTACCTGTCCTCGCGCCTGAGCGAGCTTGACGAAGACAGCCAGCGCCGTTTGAAAACCAACCCGCTGCGGGTGCTCGACACCAAAAACGCCGACACCCAAGCGGTGCTGGTTGACGCGCCGAAACTGGTCGATTACCTCGACGAAGAATCCCGTGTGCACTTCGAGGGCCTGAAGGCTCGCCTGGATGCTGCCGGTATTCCGTACGTGATCAATCCCAAGCTGGTGCGTGGCCTCGATTACTACAGCAAAACCGTGTTTGAGTGGGTCACCGACAAGCTCGGCGCTCAAGGCACGGTGTGTGCCGGCGGTCGCTATGACGGTCTGGTTGAACAAATGGGTGGCAAGCCAACACCGGGTGTTGGCTTCGCCATGGGTATCGAGCGTCTGATTCTACTGCTCGAAACCCTGGAACAAATCCCTGAAGAAATTGCGCGGCAGGTGGATGTTTACCTGTGCGCTTTCGGTGAGGCCGCTGAACTGGCTGCCTTGGCCTTGAGCGAACGCGTTCGTGACCAGTTGCCAAACCTGCGCCTGCAAATCAATGCCGGTGCTGGCAGCTTCAAGAGCCAGTTCAAAAAGGCTGACAAGAGCGGTGCGCTGTTTGCACTGATTCTGGGTGAAGACGAATTGGCCCATCAGGTGGTAGGTGTCAAACCCCTGCGTGGCCAGGGCGAACAACAAACTATTGCCTGGGATGCTCTTTCCGAGCACTTGGCCACCTGCATCGTGCAGGGTTGAAGCGGGTTAACAGCCGATTTATCGAATAAGGAGTGTTGGGGTGTCGAGTAACGATGATGATCAGCTGGGCGAGTTGAAAGACTGGTGGCAGCGCAACGGCAAACCCCTGGTCACTGGCGGCTTGCTGGCGCTGGTGGTGGTGTTCGGCTGGCAGGCTTGGCACAAATATCAGACGAACCAGTCGCAGGGTGCGTCGATTCTCTACCAACAATTGCTTGAAACCGCACTGACGCCTACCGGGCAGCCAGATGCGGGCCGTGTGGCCGAGTTGGCCAACAAGTTGAACAGTGAGTACGGCGGTTCTGCCTACGCGCAGTTTGGCGGTCTGTTTGTGGCCAAAGTGGCCGTAGACACCGGCAAGCTGGATGACGCGGCCACCGAGCTCAAGGCCATTGTCGACAAACCGGCAAACCCGACCCTGGCTGAAGTGGCGCGTCAGCGTCTGGCTCAGGTGTTGGCAGCACAAGGCAAGGCAGACGAGGCCTTGAAATTGCTGGACGGTGACTCGGACAAAGCATTCCTGGCCAGCCGTGAAGAACTCAAAGGCGACCTGCTGGTACAGCAAGGCCGTACCGATGACGCACGCGCTGCCTACGAAAAAGCCAAGGCTGCACTGTCTGATGAGGCAGCGGTAGGTGGCTTACAAATCAAGCTCGATGACCTGGCCAAAGGGGATGCGTGAAGTGATGCGTTGGAAACATGCGGCATTGCTGGCTCTGGTCGTTTTGGCCGCGGGTTGCAGCAGCAACAGCAAAAAAGAACTTCCGCCAGCTGAGCTGACGGACTTCAAAGAAGAAGTCGTTCTGCAAAAGCAGTGGGACCGTTCGATCGGTGACGGCCAGGGTAAAACCTACAACATGCTGACGCCAGCGGTTGAAGGGAATACCATCTACGCCGCTGACGTGAACGGTATTGTGATGTCGCTCGACCGCATGAACGGCGACGTTCAGTGGAAGAAAGACCTCGAGCTGCCTGTTTCCGGTGCAGTGGGTGTTGGCTATGGCCTGCTCATGCTCGGCACCCTGCAGGGTGATGTGATTGCCCTCGACGCCAGCACCGGCGAAGAAAAGTGGCGCGCTCGCGTTAACAGCGAAGTGCTTGCACCACCTGCCAACAACGGTGACGTTGTGGTGGTTCAGACCCAGGACGACCACCTGATTGGCCTGGATGCGTCCACCGGCAATCAGCGCTGGATCTACGACAGCACGCCGGGTGTTCTGACCCTGCGTGGTACGGGCGCACCACTGGTGACCAATCATCTGGCAATTGCAGGTCTTTCGACCGGTAAAGTCGTTGCCCTGGATACCCAAAACGGCGTGCCGGTATGGGAAAGCCGTGTGGCTGTGCCACAAGGCCGTTCGGAACTGGAGCGCATCGTCGATATTGACGGTGGTCTGCTGTTGTCCGGTGGCACCTTGTACGTCGCCAGCTATCAGGGCCGCATGGCGGCACTGGAACTGGAAAGCGGCCGTGTGCTGTGGCAGCGTGATGCTTCCAGCTACGCGGGTGTCGCCCAAGGTTTTGGCAACGTCTACATCAGCATGGCTTCCGGCACCGTAGAAGGCGTTGACGAACGTTCGACCACCGTCCTGTGGAGCAACGATGCACTGGCCCGCCGTCAATTGTCGGCACCAGAAGTCTTCTCCAGCTATGTTGCCGTCGGTGACTTCGAAGGCTATCTGCACCTGTTGAGCCAGGTTGATGGTCGCTTTGTTGGCCGTACCCGCATTGACAGCGACGGTCTTCGGGCGCGTCCGCTGGTGGTCGGTGACATGATTTACGTGTTTGGTAACAGCGGCAAACTGGAAGCCCTGACCATTCGCTAAGGCGTCTATGCTTGAGACTCTAGAGTC
>Ga0302347_1004974_pt1 | contig 10139 bp, 4 predicted proteins | sample PhyWR1_FD_202178 | JGI IMG/M metagenome (GOLD analysis project Ga0302347, IMG submission 202178) | Leaf surface microbial communities from wheat plants in UC Gill Tract Community Farm, Albany, California, United States - DLSL W.R1 (v2)... | ecosystem: Host-associated > Plants > Phyllosphere >...
GGCGGCAGCCTGCACCTGGCCGCGCACGGCGGCTTCCAGCGCCTTGGCGGCGGCGTGGATTTTTTGCGCGTCGCCGCTGGCGGTGGCGGCCTCGACGGCCTTGGCGGCTTCGAGCACGTAGCGGTCGTGCTCGCCCAGGGCGGCGGCTGCTTTCTCGCGCTCGACGGTCTTGCGCTGGAAGGCGTCGTCAATCGGCTTGCGGAAAGCGTCCCAGAGCTTTTGCTCCTGCTTGCGCTCGATCGGCACGCTTTGCGCCTCATGCTGCCAGCGCTGCTGCAGCGACTTGACGGCGTCGATGCGCAGCTGCGGCTCGGCGCCCAGCACCGAGGCTTCTTCGATCATGGCGCGGCGGCGGGCCAGGCTGGCTTGGCGCGCGGCGGTCAGGGCGGCGTCGGCCTTGTCCATCGCGGCCTTCCAGACCGGCTGGATTTCGGCAAAGGCCTTTTCGCCCAGGTGGCCGGCTTCGCGCCACTTCTCGACAAAGCCGTTGAGGCTGCGGATGTGGTGCTTCCAGTCGGTGTTGCCCTGGTGGGCGTCGGCCCAGGCCAGCACCTCGTCGATCAGCGCCTGGCGCTGGGCCTTGTTGGCCTCGGCCTGCTCCTTGACCTTTTCCAGCCAGGCCTCGACGACCTTGTGCGCCTCGTTGCAGGCGTCGTCAAAGCGCTTCCACAAGGCGTGGTTGGGCGTGCCGCCCTGGTCGCTGGTCTTCCACTGCTCGCGCATGTGGCGCAGCGCGTCCTGCTGCTTGCGCCCGCCCAGCGGCTTGGCCACCAGCGCCTCGGCCTTGGCGACCAGCTCCTCGCGGATCTGGTCGGCGCGCCAGCGCTGCCAGCCTTCGAGCTCGCCGGCGGCGGTCAGCGCGGCGTGCGCGGCGGCTTCGAGCTTGCTGTCGATGTTGCGGATGTTGTCTTTCAGCGCCTGGCGCAGGTCGGCGGCGACCTTGGGCGTCGATTTGCCGTGGCCCTGGGCCACTTCGGCCTCCAGCCGGGCCAGCGCTTCCTGCACGGCGGCGGCGGACTTGGCGCGCAGCTCGTGCAGGGCGCCGGGCTCCATCTTGGGCTTGGGCGCGCGGGCGCCCTGGCCGGCTTCGGCGGGCGCGCCCTCGGCCTTGGCGGCGGGCAGGCCGCGCCCGGCGCGCAGCTCGTCGGCCCACACGGGCACGGCCGGCAGCGGCGCAGTCGCATCTTCAGCAGCCTTGACGGCCAGCGCCAGCGCGCCCTGAAAGGCCTCCCAGACGGCCAGCAGCTGACCGCGCGAGGCGTCCAGCAGCGGCGGGAACTTGCCATCGACGCTGGCCCAGTTGGCGTCCTGCGTGAGCTCGTCGGCCTGCGCCTGCCAGTGCGCCACGTCGGCGCTGAGCGTCTCGAGCACAGCCTGGGCGTCGCGCCAGGGCTTGATCGACAGCACCTCGATGCGCTGGGCGATCAGCACCGCCGCCTCGCGCTGCACCTGGGTGCGGTGCTGCAGGTCTTCAATCGTCTTGACGCGCTCGGCCAGCTGCGTTTTCATGCCGGCCAGCGGCTCCTTGGACAGCGGCGCGCCGGCCTTGGCCGCGTCGCGCTGCCAGGCCAGGGCGTCGGCCAGGTTCAGCTTGGGCAGCGCCAGCAGCGCGCGGGCTTTTTCGGCCCATTCGGCGGCGACGATTTCCTGGCCCTTGCTGCGCTTGACTTCGTCGAGCTTTTCCTTGAGCGGCTTGGCCGCGCCCTTGTCGCGGTTGGCCAGATCCTTGTAGACATCGGCCATCTGCTCGGGCGTGGGGTTGGTGGCCAGCCACTGGCGGATGCGCGAAGCCCGCTCGCCCGAGGTGGAGGCGGAAAAGGCGCCGCCCGTCAGGCTGTCCAGCGGATGGGCTTCAGCGCTTTTGGCCGGGCTGGATTTTGCGGCAGGGGTGCTGCCGGAAGTGGTTTCGGCTTTGGAGGATTTGGACAAGAAAGAGCGCAACATATGAACAATCGTTTTGAAAAAAAGCAGCCTGAGACAGTTTCCGCACGAGGCCGGGTTGAATGCCCGGCCGGCGTGCCTGCCGGCACTTGCAAGGCAGCCAGGGCGCGCGAGGCGCGGGAAAATCTGTCAGCGAAGAAATTCGGGTCATGGCTCGCAAGGCCTGAGTCCCAGAGCTTTATCAATTAAAGCAATCCGTTTATTTTCGCTGTTTTTAGGGCATTGCCAAATTAAGTTCCGCATGCGGCGTCCATTTGGCCTCGGGCGGCACGGCTTTGGCCGCGCCCAGGAACAACCGGGCGGGTGGCAAATCGCGGGAAAGCAGGTACTGCCTGACGACCGAGGCGCGCTTGAGCGCCAGATCATGCAGCTCCTGGCCGCCGGCCGGAATGCCGGCCAGCAGCAGCTTTTCCATCTCGGGCACCGGCTGGTCCTTGACCAGGCCGACCAGGTTGCGCGGCTTGGGCAGCTCGCTTTTGCGGTACACCGCCTTGAGCAGCGCCGGGTATTCGTCGGGGCTGACGCGCGTCTCCGAGGCGGCAGGCACTGGCGGCGCGCCGTCCCTGGCCAGCTGGCGGCGCTTTTCAGCGCGCACCTGCTCGGCCAGTTGCTCGCGCTGGAACGCATCGCGCTCGGCCTCTGGGCTGCTGGCGCCGGTCACGGTGAGCTGCAGCGCCGGGCGCTCGGCCAGCGCCTTGGCGACCTTGTCCAGGCCGGCCCGCGCCTCGGGCGAGAGCTGCGCGCTGCCCGGCGCGAAGGCCACCTGCGCCAGCTCGTCGCCGCCGCCCAGCGCATGGGCCAGCAGGCTGAACGGCGCGGTGATGGCCTTGACGATCACGTTCAGGATCACCTTGACGATCACCGGCCCGAGGCTGAACTGCGGGTCGTTGAGCGAGCCGCTGATGGGCAGGTTCAAATCGATCACGCCGTTGCGGTCGGCCAGCAGCGCCACGGCCAGCTTGACCGGCAGGCTGGCCGTGGCGCCGGGCACCTTGTCGCCAAAGCTGAGCTGGTTGAGCACCAGCTTGTTGCTGGCCGTGAGCCGCCCGTCGGGCAGCACGACGTAGTTCACATCGACGCTCATCTTGCCGCGTTCGATGCCGTAGCCCGCGTACTTGATGGCGTAGGGCGAGAGCGGCGGCAGCTCCAGGTCGCGCACCCGGCCGGTGATGTCCAGCGCCAGCGGCTTGGCCAGCGGGTTGAGCTTGCCCAGGATTTCAAGCGACGCCGTGCCCTCGGCCTTGCCGCGCAATTCCAGATCGGCCATGGCAGTCGCGGCGGGCGCACCGTCGGGCGCGCTGGCGGCAACGGATGAAAACGCGCTGAGCCGGCCGGTCAGTTCGCTCAGGTCGGCCGAATAGTTGGGCTTGACGAAGCGGTCGGAAAACCGCACCTGGCCGTTGACCAGGCTGATCGGGCCAACGTTGACGATGGGCGCCGGGCCGGCGGGCGCGGCCGCGCTCGTCACGGGCGCGGCCGAGGTGGTGACGCTGGCGCCCCGGCTGGCCGGCCGCGCCCCAGTTTTGGCCTCGTTTTCGGCGTTTGTGCTGGCTGAGCCTGCGCGGGCTGCTATCTTTTCAAGAGCATTGTCGGTCGAAGTTGTCGGCGTCGCGGAAGCTGGGGCGGCCGGCTTCACCAGATCCTGCAGGTTGATGCGGCCGTCGGGCATGACGATGACGCGGGCAAAGAAGTCGCTGAGCACGGTTTCGCGCACGTCCACGCGCGTGGCCCTGCCCGGCTCCAGCGCCACGCGCAGGCCGCGCACGTTCAGCGATTTCCAGGCCAGCAGGTCTTCGGCGGGCGCCCGCGTGTTGGCCCGGAAGTCGTCGAGCGCGGCGTCGCCGCTGACCTCGGCCTGCGGGCCGGCGGGCCGCTGCCGGTAGGCGACGCGGCCCTTGAAGCTGGCGTCGGCGCGCAGCAGATCGATGTTGAGCGCGCCGCCAAAGTAAGGCTCGAAGGCCTGCACCGGCAGCCGCTCGACGGCCAGCTGGCCGCTCGCCTGCAGCGGCGCCAGCGCCAGGCTGCCCTTGAAATCGAGCTTGCCCGGCGGTTTGCCGCCCGCGCCCAGCCGCAGCGAGGCCGACAGCGGCATCGGCGCGGCCGCCTGCGCCTTGCCCGCCGCACCGCCCAGCGCCAGGCCGCCCAGCCGGGCCGTGGCCGCCGTGACCTCGAAAGCCACGGGGCTGGCGCCGGCCTTGTCGGAAAACGACAGCGCCCCGCCGTCGAGCAGCACCTCGCCAACCGCCACGGCCCACGGCGGGGCGCTGGCGTTGGCACCGGAACCGGCGTTGGGCTTGGCACTGGCGCTAGTGCTGGAACCAGAACCAGAACCCGCGTTGTTGGCGCTGGCACCGGCTTTGGACTTGGCCTGGCCGGCGGCGCGCGCGGGCGCATCGCCGCGCGCCAGCCAGTCCTCGTACATCCAGCGCTGGCTGGCGTCGCGCTCCAGCCGCGTTCTGGGCTGGCTGAGCTGCAGGCTGGCGGCCTTGAACGACTGGCCGGCCACGTCGATGTCCACATCGGCCAGCGCGGCCCGGGCGATGGACGCCAGCGACGCGCCGCCCTGCGCCAGCTGCATGTCGCTGACGGACACGGTGGGCGCGGCGATGCGCAGCACCTGGGGCTTGCCAGCCGTGGCGGCCTGCCAGTGAATGTCCAGCTGGGCATCGAGCTGGCCGCTGAGCGCCGGCCGCAGGAACTGGCCGGCATAGCCGTGCGCCATGCCCAGCGGCCAGTCGGCCATGCGGGCCGTCACGTCGGCTGTCTGGTCGGTGGCCGTGCCCTTGAAGCTCAGGCGCGCCGCGCTGACTGCGGCGGCCGGCATGGCACGTGCGACGGCGGCGGGCTTTTTCGGCTTGGCCTGGCGCGGCGTTGGCTTTGGCGTTGATGCTGAAGCATCGGACGCCATCGCGCCCAGCCCCAGCGCGCCGCTGAAGCGCAGGGGCGCGTCGGCGGCAAATGGATAGCTGATCGCCTCGGCGTTGAACGCCAGACCCGTCAGCCGCACCTGGGCGGGCGACGGCAGGGTTTCATCGCGCCAGTTCAGCGCGCCGTCCTGCACGTCCAGGCGGGCCACTTGCACTTTCCAGGGATTGGCGGGTGCCGTGGCCTGGGTTTTTAGATCATTTCGGCCTTCCGCGCTGGCGACGCCTGCGCTAGCAGCTATTGTTTTTGTAGCGCCTTGCGCTTCGTCGGGCAGCAGGTTCAGGCGCCCTGCCCGGTCGCGCGTCACCGACAGCACGGGCGCGCGCAGTTCGACGGCGGACAGCCGCACGGTCTGCTCCAGCGGGCGCACATCGTCCAGCGCGACATGCAGGCGCTCGAACGCCAGCAATTGCGGGCCGGACTGCGGCGCGGCGCCAGATTGCAGCGCGACGCCGGATTGCAAAAAGCGCACCTTGTCGGCGGTGATGCTGCCCGACAGCCTGACGGCCGGCGCCGGCGTCTGCTCGAAGGCCAGCTTCAGATCGGCCTGCAGCACCGCGCTTTGCAGCCGCAGCGGCAGGCCGGCGGGCCAGTACGCCAGGTAGGGCTGCAGGTCGAAGTCACGCAGCGTGAAGGCCGCATCGGTCTTGCGGTCCGGGGCAAACGGCGTGGCGACGGCAGCGCTGTCAAAGCGGCTGCCGTTGAGCGTGAAGGCCAGGTGCGGCGCGGTCTTGATCGCCTGCTGCGACGGCAGGTTGCTCAGGAACGGAACGGCCAGATGCAGCTCGCGCAGGGCATGGCTGGCATGCGCCGCCCGGTCCTCGACATCGAGCCGGCCGCCGCTGAGCACCAGGTTGTAGAGCGAAAAACGCGCGGGCTTGCCGGGCGGCGCATCGGCCGGCTTGTTCAGCCGCGCCAGGACGTCGTCAATGTCGTAGCGGCCGTGGCCCAGGTGGATGATCGACACGGCCGGCTCGTCGATCTCCAGCGCATCGGCCACCGGCGCCAGCCGCAGCAACGAGGCCAGTTCGGCATCTATATAGATGCGTTTGATGCGCAGCTGGGGCGATGTCGCTGTTGGCGCTGTTGGCGCTGTTGGCGATGGAGATGGCGGGCTGGCGGCCGAAGCGGCCCGGGCGATGGCCAGGTCGTGGATCGTCAGCTCCAGCGTCCACGGCTTGAACTCGACCGCGCCCACGCTCACCTTCCGCCCGAGCTGCTCCGAGCCCAGCCTTTGCAGCTGCGACCTGAGGACGATGGGAACGAGCGCATACGCCAGCAGCCACAGCGCCAGCCACGCACCAAGTGCCCAGGCTGCGCGCCGATGCCAGCGGGGCGAGCGGAGCACGGCGCTGGTGCCGGCCAGAAAGGCTTTTGCGCGTACGGGCCAGGGATTGTTCATTCGATGGATGGGCATGGAGGGGGAGTTTTTAACACCCGGCCGGCCAAGTCAATGCGTCGATTGCCGTGCAGGTACGCCAGGAAAGCATGGAACATGAAAAACCCCGGCCAGTTGGACTGGCCGGGGTTGATGGCGAGCATGAGGCCCATGCCATCGGGTTTCGCAAAAGGAGAGATGAATCGTCTCGCAGTGCGTTGGAAGTAAGTGATTGCTTCCAGTTTTTACCAGGATTGGTTACCTGGCGAGTGTCCAAATCAATCGGACAACTGCAGGTTATTCCCAACGCAACGCACGCACAAGCGCAATTTTTCAATTGAAAAACAGACGGTGATTGATGTTTTCTTGAGGGTCTTTTGCGCCACCGCGCATGAAACGTTACCTAACGCAAGCCTTGAAAAGAAAATCCGTCGAATCGTGACATTCCTCCTTTATTGGGGAAAATTTGACTGTTTAATGAAATTTTTGATATATAGATCAAGTTCTTTATTATTGACAGGTTATTTAGCTCGCCAATAGAATGCGCCAAGTTTCCTCAAGTCCAGGGGTTAGCTGAAGCCGTTGCCCGCTTGGGCAACTTCAACAGGTCCGCAATCTGCAGTCTTCTGCACGGTTTGATGGCCACCCAATCAAAGCCTGCGCAGCCTTCACCAAGGTTTGCATGCAAAGAAAGGAGTGCTATGACAGCGCTGGTAAATAAGCGTCTTGAGTTCAACACCAAGGCTTCGTTAAAAAACGTAAAAAGCGGTTTGCGCACGGTCGCAGACGACATTGCAAAGGGATTTTTCGAGATCACCCACAACAGCTTTGCGCTGGTCGGTCTTGCGGTGGTGTTTGCAGTCGTCACCCTGATGGCGCGGCCCGACCTGCGCGATGCCGGCGAAATCAGGCTCATGGCCTGGCTGCAGGAGCGCCGGGCCGTCGTGCCGGCACCGCAGCCGGTGGCCTTGGCGGCGGCTGTTCAGCAAGCAGCTCCGGCCGAGCCGGTGGTCGTTGCGCAAGCCGAAAAACCCAAGGCGCTTTCCTCCCAGCAGGCCGCGGTGGCTTCCTGGCTGAGCAAGAAGTATTCGGTGGCGCAGGAACCCGTCGGCACGCTGGTGGCCGAAGCCTTTGAAATCGGCCACAAGGTCAAGCTCGACCCGACGCTGATCCTGGCCATCATGGCCATCGAATCGGGTTTCAACCCGTTTGCCCAGAGCCCGGTAGGCGCGCAAGGGCTGATGCAGGTCATGACGCAGGTGCACCACGACAAGTACGCCCGCATCGGTGGCCGTCTGGCCGCGTTCGATCCGGTCAGCAACCTGCGCGTGGGCGTGAAGGTACTGCAGGAATGCATCAGCCGCGCCGGCTCCATCGAAGGCGGCCTCAAGTACTACGTGGGCGCGGCCAATCTTGAGGACGATGGCGGCTACGCGAGCAAGGTCATGGCAGAGCATGCCCGGCTGCTGGCCGTGGTAGGTGGCAAGCGCCCGTCCACATCGCGCTCCGTGGCCTTGCCGGCGCCTGCGCGCCCGATACCGGTGTCGCTGCCGGCCGAGGCCTCTTCGCAGGAGACGAACAAAAAATCGACGGAAGACGTGGCGCTGCTGGACCGGTCCTGATCCTGCGAAATCGTCAGGATGGCACCCTAAGCTACACTAGCGCGGTGCGCGACTGGCGATAGGCTTTGTGGTTTTACCAATGAGGCGGACGTGGGACACCACGGGGAAGCGCACCGTTTGCGGCCACCTGGGCCTGCAAGCGTTCAGCCGTTCGCCTGGGCAGCCCTTGTTTCCTTTGTTTTCCCGCCACCGGGCCAAAGGACAAGGAACCAAAAGTCTTGAAGGACTGCCATGTACCACCGCAACATTCTGATCGAACAGACCGACCCCGAAATCTTCGCCGCCATCCAGGCTGAAAACGCCCGGCAAGAGCATCATATCGAGCTGATCGCCAGCGAAAACTACGCCTCGCCTGCCGTCATGGCCGCGCAAGGCTCGCAACTCACCAACAAATACGCCGAAGGCTATCCCGGCCGCCGCTACTATGGCGGCTGCGAGCATGTCGATGTGGCCGAGCAGCTGGCCCTTGACCGCATCAAGCAGATTTTTGGCGCCGAAGCGGCCAACGTGCAGCCACATTGCGGCGCCTCAGCCAATGAAGCCGTTTTCCTCGCCTTCTTGAAGCCCGGCGACACCATCATGGGCATGAGCCTGGCCGAAGGCGGCCACCTGACGCACGGCATGGCCCTGAACATGAGCGGCAAATGGTTCAACGTCGTTTCCTACGGCCTGAACGACAAGGAAGAAATCGACTACGACGCCATGGAGCGCAAGGCGCATGAAAGCAAACCCAAGCTGATCATCGCCGGCGCCTCGGCCTACAGCCTGCGCATCGACTTCGAGCGCTTCGCCAAGGTGGCTAAGGATGTCGGCGCGATCTTTATGGTGGACATGGCCCACTACGCCGGCCTGATCGCCGCCGGCATTTATCCTAACCCCGTGCCCCATGCCGACGTCGTCACCTCGACCACCCACAAGAGCCTGCGCGGCCCGCGCGGCGGCATCATCCTGATGAAGGCCGCCCACGAAAAGGCCATCAACAGCGCGATTTTCCCCGGCCTGCAAGGCGGCCCGTTGATGCATGTGATCGCGGCCAAGGCCGTGGCCTTCAAGGAAGCGCTCTCCCCGGAGTTCAAGGCCTACCAGCAGCAAGTGCTGAAAAATGCCCAGATCGTCGCCGAGACCCTGACCGAGCGCGGCCTGCGCATCGTCAGCGGCGGCACCGAAAGCCACGTCATGCTGGTCGATCTGCGCGCCAAGGGTATCACCGGCAAGGAAGCCGAGGCCGTGCTGGGCAGCGCCCACATGACCATCAACAAGAACGCCATCCCCAACGACCCAGAAAAGCCGATGGTCACCAGCGGCGTGCGCATCGGCACCCCGGCCATGACCACGCGCGGCTTCAAGGACGAGGAAGCGCGCATAACGGCCAACCTGATCGCCGACGTGCTGGACAACCCGCGCGACGCGGCCAACATCGAGGCGGTCCGCGCCAAGGTGCACGCCCTGACCAGCCGCTTCCCGGTTTACGGCTGAACGTTATGAACAGCGCAGCAGCTATCAATTCAATAGCTGACTGCGCTTGTCCTGCTTGCGCCAGTGGCCTGAAACGCTTTAAAACCCGTTGGGGACACGCATGAGATGTCCTTTTTGCGGCCACCTGGAAACCCAAGTGGTCGAAACACGGATTTCCGAAGACGCCGAATCCATTCGCCGACGCCGCCAGTGCGCCGCGTGCGAAAAGCGCTTCACGACCTACGAGCGGGCCGACGTCAGCTTTCCGTCCATCGTCAAGAAGGACGGCCACCGCACCGATTACCAGCGCGCCAAGATCCTCGCCTCGATGACCCTGGCGCTTCGCAAGCGCCCGGTCGGCACCGCGCAGATCGACGCAGCCGTCGAGCAGATCGAGGAAAAGCTGCTGAGCCTGGGCCTGCGCGAGGTCGCCTCCAGCCGCCTAGGCGAGCTCGTCATGCTGGAGCTGAAAAAGCTCGACAAGATCGCCTACATCCGCTTTGCCAGCGTGTACCGCAGCTTCGAGGACATTGACGAGTTCAAGACGCTGGTCGATGAGGTGGGGCGGTAGCGCCCGAAACAAACTCATTATTTAACAGCCTGCATGGACGCCGTTATTTCCGCTTGGCCGGATTGACGGCGCTTTTTTTATGTGCTTCCTGCCGTTCATCCAAGCATTTGAGCCATTTATCTAAACATGATGGCACAGTAGTCGCAATTTGTTTACATTTTTATCATGCAATCACCGCTGCACCAATCCTTTCCGGCTGGGTTAGTCACATATACAGGCATACCACAAGCACTTCGCGGCTTTACAT
>Ga0302347_1004975_pt1 | contig 10135 bp, 8 predicted proteins | sample PhyWR1_FD_202178 | JGI IMG/M metagenome (GOLD analysis project Ga0302347, IMG submission 202178) | Leaf surface microbial communities from wheat plants in UC Gill Tract Community Farm, Albany, California, United States - DLSL W.R1 (v2)... | ecosystem: Host-associated > Plants > Phyllosphere >...
ATAGCCTTTTTCAGCGTTGATGATGACGCCCGACCCAAGAGCCCGGAATTTTTCCTGCTGGGTATCAGGGCCTGGCGCGCCACCGTTACCGCCCGCGCCGTCACCGCTCTGACACATGGGTGATCCCTGGAACGGAGAACCGTCCTGGCAGAAGGGCGAGTTGTCGCCAAAGAATTGCTGAAACTGCTGCGGCATGCGCGGGGTTTTCACGGTGGTGGTACCCTCAACGCTGATACTGACCACAGACGGCATTACCTTTTCCAGCATAGGCGCCAGGCTAGGGAGTTGCTGGCTATCGGAAGAGGCCGTTTGCGCAGCAAAAACAGTAACTGGGGCGAGCGCCATGCTCAGGCTCAACGCCAGCGCACTTAACACTAAAGTCTTTTTTTTCATTTTCATTTCTCGATAAGATTACTGTTCAGACCATTGCTGTGGTCGAAAGGTGAGATAAATGTTTTAGCGCGAAATTCCTTTAAAAGTTTAAGTCAAAGGTAAAAATTTATTCGCGGCCTTTACAAACGCCGGCTTATTCTACAGCCATCAGTCGGCGATACTCATCCCAGGCATAGAGATCGGTCATTCCACTGATATAATCCTGAATAAGCCGGAAGCGATAATAACGTTCCCACAGCAGCCGCTGATATTTATGCTCTACCACAAGGGTACGCATCTTTTGCAAATAGGCTTTACGGTGTTTACCAGAAAGCTTATGAAAAAGCCGGGTTTCAATCGGATGCTGACGCAGGAAGTCTTCATTTATCAGCGTGGTGAAAGCCTCATAGTTCAGGCGCATCAGCGGCTGATAGATCTCCAGCAGCCCTTTGATTACGCGGTATCCCTGCAACTCCAGCTGCTCGACTTCAGAGTGATTAAAGACCTGCTGGCGCGCAACAGTTTTAAACAGTTGCAGTAACCGGCCCTCTTCACCCTCATCTTCCAGCAGCGCGTGATTGAAACTGCCATCGAATATAGCAGGCAGATTATCAACGAAACGTTTCACGGCATAACTTACCAGCACGCTCTGAACATTTACGCGTAATGACATAAAAAATTGATCGCTGCGGCTTCGCCGTTTTTTACTGCAGGCTTCGCGCCAGGCTTCACCAATAGTCCGGCTGAAGGCGTCATTATTTTTAACCGGCCCCCAGGCTTTATTGAGAAACTCAAACAAACTCTCAACATTAAAGATATCTTTTTCTACAGCGTCGTCCAAATCGGCAATACAATAGGAGATATCATCCGCCGCTTCCATTATATAGGTAAGCGGAAAGCGATGGTGTTCTTCCATATTGGTGGCAGCACGTAAATCCGCAATATACTCCTGCTCAGAGAGATAAAAGCCGGGTTTCTTCATTAAGACGCTAAATTCGGCAGGTTTTTCACCCTGCCACCAGGCGGGTGCGGTATATTTCAGGATGCAGGCGACCTGAGAATAACTGAGATTGAGTTGCAGCAGCGTATGCACCATACGAATGGCCTGCGCATTGCCCTCAAAATGGCAGAGGTCCTGGCGGATCATGGCATTCAGCTGATCAAAAGCCTTCCGCTGTTCTTCTCCTTCAACGCCCGCTACCAGCGGATCCACCAGTTCGGCAGAGAGGTTCTCTTCAAACCAGTCGTTAATGGCGGCCTCGCCAAAATGGCCAAACGGCGGATTACCGACGTCATGCAGCAGACACGCCATCTCGATCAGACTTTCAAACGCGCCTTCCATCTCATCCAGTCCATACTGCGCCAGCCCGCCCTGCATCTTCAGGGTTTGCAGAATCTCTTTGGTGATGTAGCGCCCGGTTTGCTGCACCTCCAGCGAGTGCGTCAGGCGGGAGCGAACGGCGGCGTTGCGCTCCAGTGGAAAGACCTGCGTTTTCTGCTGCAGACGCCGGATAGCGGCCGAGTTGATAATTCGTCCACGGTCGCTCTCAAAATGGCGGGTAATGTAATATTCACCTTCCGGATCTTTTCGGCTGTTATAAGGGCGTGAGAAGCTGATCTTCTTCCTGAAATTGATCGCCGACATGAATTACCCCTGACTTTTTCGTGAATTAATCCCCTGAATGCCATGGTAGACTATGCCCTAAATTTTGATTCTTTACATTAGCGGAACTCACTATGAAAGCAGGCATTATTGGCGCGATGGAGCAGGAAGTCACACTGCTGCGTGACAAAATTGAAAACCGTCAAACGCTGACACTGGCGGGTTGTGAAATCTATACCGGCACCCTGCAGGGCGTTGAAGTGGCACTGCTGAAATCGGGCATTGGTAAAACCTCTGCCGCGCTGGGTACCACGCTGCTGCTGCAGCTCTGCAAGCCGGATGTGGTGATCAACACCGGGTCGGCAGGCGGTTTAGCACCGTCACTGAGCGTCGGCGATATCGTGGTATCAGATGAAGTGCGTTATCACGATGCTGACGTCACCGCTTTTGGTTATGAGCCAGGTCAGATGGCGGGTTGCCCGGCTGCGTTTGTGGCAGACAGCAAGCTTATCGCGGCTGCCGAAGCCTGCATTAAGCAGCTGGACCTGAATGCTGTACGCGGTCTGGTGGTGAGCGGTGATGCCTTTATCAATGGCGCTGAGCCGCTGGCGCGCATTCGTAGTCTGTTCCCGCAGGCGATTGCGGTTGAGATGGAAGCGACCGCTATCGGTCACGTCTGTCATCAGTTCCAGGTGCCGTTTGTGGTGGTCCGTGCGATTTCTGACGTGGCCGATAAAGAATCGCACCTGAGCTTTGATGAATTCCTGAACGTTGCAGCGAAGCAATCGTCGCTGATGGTGGAGAACCTGCTGGCGCATCTGGCGCGTGGCTAAAACGCTGCTGTTCTGCTGGCTGCTGCTGTTGAGCGGCAGCCTGCTCGCTTCCCCACCGCGTGTTATCACCCTCGCTCCACACCTTACCGAACTCGCCTTTGCTGCCGGGATTACGCCGATTGCAGTCAGCGCCTGGTCCGACTATCCGCCGCAGGCGAAACAGATTGAACAGGTCGCCAACTGGCAGGGCATCAAAGCCGAGCGTATTCTGCAGCTCAAGCCGGATCTGGTCCTGGCCTGGCGCGGCGGTAATCCGCAGCGGCAGATTGAGCAGTTGCAGCAGCTCGGCGTACCCATTAAATGGATTGATCCACTGACACTGGATGAGATGTTCACGGCACTGGCCGATCTGGGCCGCTGGAGTTCCAGGCCAGAGCAGGCCGCCAGCGCGGCCAGAGCGCTACGACAGCAGGCAGCGGCGCTGCGACAGCGCTATACTCATCTGACTGCGGTTCCGCTTTTTTTGCAGTTTGGTCAGCAGCCGCTTTTTACCGCCGCCAGAGCCACGCTGCAAAATGAAGTTATTACGTTATGTGGTGGCAGGAATATTTTTGCTGACAGCCGCGTCAGCTGGCCGCAGGTCAGCCGTGAGCAGGTGCTGATGCGCCATCCTCAGGCCGTGGTTATAGCCGGAGGTGCACAGCAGGCGGAGAACATTCGTACTTTCTGGCGGCCACAGCTCACGGTGCCAGTGATCGCCATTAACGAGGACTGGTTAAGCCGGCCGGGTCCGCGGCTGCTGCTGGCGGCGCAGCAACTCTGTTCCGCGTTGCATCCCGCACAATAAGTCCACGCATCGATTAAAGAAACAGCCTTTTTTGCCGTTAATCAATACCAGAGACGAGCGGGCCACGTATGCTCACCGTCCTTTTAGCGCCGCGGCGCTTTTTAAAACACCAGGAACCTTATATGACCAGAGCACTGCTGCTGGCCATAGGGCTTTTGATCACCGGATCTGCTTTTGCGGGATCGATAAATGGCTCTATAGGCGCCAGGCTTGTCATCTATTCACGCTGTGAAATCAACACGGCTAACGGTCCGCTTTTGCCGCAAATCAACTGTGACAGACAGGCGAGTGCGCAGCCACGCGTAACCCAAAGTCAGATTCAATCGCAGGGAAGCCTGAAGCAGAGTAACCGGCTGGTCACAATAGAGTGGTAAATGAGGCCGTCGGAATGACGGCCTGCGCGATCAGATACTGAAGGATGAGCCACAGCCACAGGTGGTTTTGGCATTCGGGTTAGTCACGATAAAGCGCGATCCCTCCAGGCCTTCCGTATAATCAACCGAACCGCCCACCAGATATTGCAGGCTCATTGGGTCAACGACCAGTGAAACGCCCTGCTTTTCAATTGTCATATCGCCATCGTTCAGCTGGTCGTCAAACGTAAAGCCATACTGGAAACCACTGCAACCGCCACCGGTGATATAGACGCGAAGTTTCAGCGCCGGGTTCTCTTCATCGGCAATCAGGTTTTTCACCTTGGTGGCTGCGGCGTCGGTAAACTGCAACGGCAGTGCTACTACTTCATCACTCATGTTTTACTCCGGTAAACGCCCAGGTCAGAAAACGACCTTAATAACGCTATTATCAGTCAGCACCTCAGCGCAATCAAGCTCTGCCCTTCGCACTCTGTGCCGCTTTCCCCTCCGTTCAGGACTCTGCGGGTGAATCCACCTTTCGTCTGCTGCTGCTCTTCCGTAGAATGGCGCAATATTTTTCTGAAACGCTGGAGCCGAAAATGAGTAAGTCCGAACAACTGTTTGCCGAGGCACAACGCCTGATTCCGGGTGGGGTAAACTCGCCAGTACGCGCATTTACCGGTGTGGGCGGCGTTCCACTGTTTATTGAACATGCTGATGGTGCGTATCTTTATGACGCTGATGGCAAAGCCTATATCGACTATGTCGGCTCATGGGGACCGATGGTGCTGGGCCATAACAACGCGGCGATCCGTAATGCGGTGATCGAAGCAGCCCAGCGCGGCCTGAGCTTTGGCGCACCGACCGAAATGGAAGTGACCATGGCGCAGCTGGTGTGTGAGCTGGTGCCGAGCATGGAGATGGTACGGATGGTTAACTCCGGTACCGAAGCGACCATGAGCGCAATCCGTCTGGCTCGAGGCTTTACCGGCCGCGATAAAATTATTAAGTTTGAAGGCTGCTATCACGGCCATGCCGATCATTTGCTGGTGAAAGCCGGTTCTGGTGCCTTAACGCTGGGTCAGCCAAACTCGCCGGGCGTACCGGCAGACTTCGCAAAACATACCCTGACCTGCACTTTCAACGATCTCGACTCAGTGCGCAGCGCCTTCGGGCAATATCCTGATGCCATCGCTGCCATCATCGTTGAGCCGGTTGCCGGCAATATGAACTGCATTCCGCCGCAGCCAGAATTCCTGCCGGGTCTGCGCGCGCTCTGTGATGAGTTCGGCGCACTGCTGATTATCGATGAAGTGATGACCGGCTTCCGTGTGGCGCTGGGTGGCGCGCAGGCTCACTACAATGTGCGTCCTGATCTGACCTGCCTCGGAAAAATTATCGGTGGCGGCATGCCAGTCGGTGCATTCGGTGGCCGTCGCGACGTGATGGCTGCACTGGCGCCGACCGGCCCGGTTTATCAGGCAGGAACGCTCTCCGGTAACCCGATCGCGATGGCTGCCGGTTTTGCCTGCCTGACGCAGATCGCGCAGCCGGGCACGCACGAGAAGCTCGATACCCTGACCCGCAAGCTGGCAGAGGGTCTGCGCGAAGCCGCACAACAGCAAAATATTCCGCTGGTGATTAACCATGTTGGCGGGATGTTTGGCCTGTTCTTCACCGATGCTGACAGCGTGACCTGTTACGCCGATGTGACCCGCTGCGATGTGGAACGCTTTAAAACCTTCTTCCATCTGATGCTGGAGGAAGGCGTTTACTTTGCGCCATCAGCTTATGAAGCGGGCTTCATGTCACTGGCGCACAGCGAAGAGGATATTCAGCGCACGGTTGATGCCGCGCGTCGTTGTTTCGCGAAGCTGTAATTTCGGTAACGTTAAAGATGAAGACCGGCTTGCGCCGGTCTTTTTTTTAACCTGAACGACGCAGCAGCCAGATAAAGTAAGGTGCACCTAAAAACGTCGCCATCAGCCCGGCAGGAATTTGATCCGGGAATGCCAGCATTCGCCCGCACCAGTCAGCCAGCACCATCAGTCCCGCCCCCAGTAATCCCGACAGCAGCAGTTGCGGCAAGGCACGCCGGAACCCCAGCATGCGCGCCATGTGCGGCGCCATTAATCCAACAAAACTCAGCGGACCAATAGTCAGCGTTGCGCTGGCGGTCAGCGCGGCTGCCAGCAGCAGCAGACTCAGCCGCGCGGGCGTTAATGCCATGCCGGCCGAGCGTGCGGTAGCACTTCCCAGCGGCAGCAGCGTCAGCCAGCGGCTCGCCATTGGTGCCAGCGAGACCAGCAGCAGCGCACAGATTGCGCTCTGTATCGCCTGACTGCCGCTGATGTTATAGGTCGAGCCAGAAATCCAGCTCAGCAGCCCGCCCATGCGGGGATCGCCGCTCGCCAGCAGCAGCATCAGCAGGGTGACAAAGGCGCTGTTAAGCGCCATACCCGCCAGCAGCATTCTCTCAGGTGAGAAGCCGCCACGACTGGCTACCGCCATGATCACCAGCAGCGTCAGCGCGGCACCCATCGCACCGGCGGGCAGCAGCCATGCCATCGCATCGCCCGGCACAAAGAACATCATGACGACGACGCCACAGGCGGCACCTGAACTGATGCCCAGCACTTCCGGGCTGGCCATAGGATTACCGGTCAGCCGCTGAATCAGGCTCCCCGCCACGCCAAGCATCAGGCCGGTCACCAGCGCAGCCAGCACGCGCGGTGCACGCCACGGAAGCAAAGAGTGCAGCATCTCACCCGATGACCCGACCCAGCCCAGCGCATCACGCCCAAACGCCAGCGCACCCCACACCAGCAGGGCAAGCACCGCGAGCCCCGTCAGCGTCCAGCGCAGCAGGTTTTGTCTCTCTGCGGGCACGTTGTCGCCCTGATTCAGGGCGGGCGGCACTGAACCCGTTCGCAGTCGCGGCAGCAGCCACAGCAAAATGGGTACACCGAGCAGTGCCGTGGCCGTTCCGGTCGGGATATCGCGCCAGTGTGCGCTAAGCCATAACACGCAACTGTCGGCCAGCCACAGCAGCAGCGCGCCGGTAAGCGGTGCCAGCAGCATCCGGCTGAGGAGCCGTCGACCACCCAGCAGCTTCGCCAGCAGCGGCGCAAACAGCCCGATAAAACCGATGATACCGGCGGCATTCACCAGCTGTGCGCTGAGCAGGATTGCCAGCCCGAGGCCACCGACACGCGCCATCGAGAGCGCCAGCCCCAGATTTTTTGCTACACCATCATCCAGCCCCATCAGTGTCAGCGGACGCAGCAGCGCCAGCGCCAGCAGAAACGCCAGCAGCAGGCGCGGCCAGAGCTGCTGCACATTTTCCCAGCTCATCTGATTCAGCGCGCCGGTGCTCCACAGAAACATGTTCTGCAGCTGATCGTGATTGAAGATAGCGAAGATTTGATTTACCGCGCCGCTGTAGAAGCTCAGCACCAGCCCGGCCAGAATCAGCGTCACCGGCGACAGACGTTTGCCCCATGCCACACCAAACACCAGCGCGGCCACCAGCAACGCTCCGCCAAGCGCGGCAAACTGCTGTGTCAGCGCGCCGCCCGGCAGATGCCACAGCGTCGCCACGGTAATACCCAGCTGCGCGCCGGAAGAGACACCCAGTGTGGTGGGTTCGGCCAGCGGGTTCCGCAATATCTGCTGAAACAACAGGCCGGCAAGCCCCAGCCCGGCGCCCACCAGCAGCGCCAGCGCCGTGCGCGGCAGCAGGCTGTAGTGAAACACCATCTGCGGCAGGCTATCGACCGTTGGTGACCAGAATGCCTGCCACCACTCCTGCTGCGGCAGCGCATGGTGCAGATTAACCAGCGTCAGGCTGAGTGAGAGCATAAACAGCAGGCTGAGAAGACCTGCGGGAAACAGAGCATGGCGCATCAGTGCGTCTCCAGCGCGCGTTCCAGCACGCGAACAAAGTGCAGCGCCGAGAGCGTTGCACCGTAATACCAGACTGCAGGGACGCGCTGAAAGCGTCCGGTGCGAACAAACGGCATGGCCTGCCACAGCGGGCTGCGCATCAACTGCTGCATCTCTGCGTCGTTGTCATGATCAAAACAGATGACATCCACATTTCCAGCCTGAGCCAGCTGCTCAATGCCGATTACCGCGCTGCCCCAGAAATTTGTTTCGCCCTGCCAGCCATTTTTCAGGCCCAGCAGCGTCATTACTTCCAGGAACAGACTGTTTTTACCAAAGGTGATGGCGTGACGGCTGTCGAGCAGCGACATCAGCAGAATCGTGCGTCCGGCATAGGGCGCCAGCCGCTGACGCGCCTGTGCCAGTTGCGCATCGACCTCGCGCAGATGCTGCTCCGCCCGATCGCGTAATCCAAGTCTCGCCGCCAGCTTACGCAGCGATGCCCGCGCGGCAGTGAAGGGTTTCCCGTCGCCGCTGTGAAGGTCAAAGCCCATGATCGGTGCGATGCGTGTAAGTTTCTCTTCAGGCGGGCCATAGCCATTTGAACAGAGGATCAGCGACGGCTGCATTTGTGCCATCAGCTCAAGATTAGGTTCGGTGCGCAGACCCACATCGATCACATCCGCAGGCAGCGGCGGCTCCCCGACCCAGATATTGTAGTTGTGCAAATCAGCCACGCCCCAGGGCATAACGCCCAGAGCGATCAACAGTTCGGTGGGAAGCCACTCCAGTGCAATAATCCGGCCCGGATTGGGCGTGGCAGCACGCAGGGGAAGTGCACAAAACAGTGGCGAGGCCGCGAGTGCCAGCAACAGTCGGCGGCGATAAAGATCGGGCATCATCCTTTCCTTAACAAACAAAACTGACCGGCGCGCCGCCCTGCGGATGCGGTAAAATGCCCATCGGGATGCCATAGATCGCGCCGAGCACCTCAGGCTGCATAATCGTCTGCGCGTTACCTTCGGCAATCATCGCGCCCTGACGCAGCGCCACCAGATGATCGCAGTAGCGGGCTGCCATATTGATATCGTGCAGCACCGCAATCACGGTTAAGCCGCGCTGCTGGCTCAGATCTTTTATCAGCGCCAGCACCTCAACCTGATGAGCGATATCCAGCGCCGACGTCGGTTCATCCAGCAGCAGACAGCGACTGTTCTGCGCCACCATCATCGCCAGCCAGGCGCGCTGACGCTCACCGCCCGACAGACTGTCCACCAGCCGCCCGGCAAAGGGCTTTAGCCCGACCTGGGCAATCGCATCTTCTACCCTGTCCCGATCGTCCTGACCGAAACGGCCCAGCGCGCCGTGCCAGGGATAGCGACCAATCGCCACCAGTTCACGCACCGTCATCCCTTCGGCTGCCGGTAACTGCTGCGGCAGATAGGCCACCTCGCGGGCAAACGCTTTGCTGTTCCAGCGCCCTACCGGCTGTTGATTAAGCAGCACCTCTCCGCCGCTGGCCACGTGATGACGGCCCAGCATTTTCAACAGCGTCGACTTACCGGAACCGTTGTGACCAATCAGCGCGGTCATTTTGCCCGGTGGAAAGGTCAGCGAGAGGGGCTGAAGGAGAGTTCGGCCGGGCACTTCAAAACTGGCGTTTGCCAGCGTAAAAGTCGCCTCTTCTGCGTGCGGATGCGGCATGGTTATCCCTGTGAACGAACGGGCGCCGAAGCGCCCGGTTAAATCAGAATCTGAAGGTTGCGGTGCCGACAATCTTACGCTCCGCGCCCCAGTAGCAGGCGTATTCCCGGTAGCAGCTGGCGACATACTCGCGGTTGAACAGATTGTTGACGTTAACGCCCACCGTTGAGCCCGGTAGACCGAAACGACCGAGGTCATATTTAAGCGCCGCATCTACCGTGGTGTAACCGGCAACCTTAAAGTTCTGGTTCGAGAGTCCGGCAGCACTATTATCTGTGGTAACAGAATAGAGTCCCTGGCTTTCACCCACGTAGCGAACCCCAGCGCCGATCGTCACACCTGAAAGCGCGGTCTCGTGGAAGGTGTAGTCGCCCCACAGTGAGGCCATATTTTTAGGGACGCTCACCGGCGTTTTGCCTTTCAGCAACGTGTCTTCGGTATACTCCGCATCGGTATAGGTGTAAGACGCCGTCAGGTTAACGTTGGCGTTCAGCGCCGCTTTCGCTTCAAGCTCTACGCCGCGCGACCGGATTTCACCGCTTTGAACGCTGAAAAGAACATTCCCAGGTTCGGCGGTCAGGTTTTTGGTTTTGGT
>Ga0302347_1004977_pt1 | contig 10127 bp, 8 predicted proteins | sample PhyWR1_FD_202178 | JGI IMG/M metagenome (GOLD analysis project Ga0302347, IMG submission 202178) | Leaf surface microbial communities from wheat plants in UC Gill Tract Community Farm, Albany, California, United States - DLSL W.R1 (v2)... | ecosystem: Host-associated > Plants > Phyllosphere >...
ATCGCGGGGGCTCCCGAGCGGGAAAATGGAAGCGCGCCATTATATACATGCACCCTGCCTGGCTCAATGTAAAACTCTGACAAACTTGGTAATACTGATAGATGGATTAAAGTTCGACCTTAACCCAACTGATCTTCTGGTCCAGCCAATCGGCAAATTCGTCGATAAAGCTCTGCTTGAAGCCCGCTTCAGCCCAGTTGTTGAAGATAAATCCCAGGTTGGAAAACCCGCACTCCTGCAAGAACAGAAAGCCGTTGATGTCATCTTCATGCCCGCACAGTGGGCAGGTGAAGTTGTCGGTGTGGCCGGGCATCCAGTCTTCCAGGCTTTCGAACAACGCCTCCCCCACTTCCCGCCGACACTCCGGGCAGCCGGCCTCCCCAAGAAAGCCTTTGGCGGGCGTGTAGATACAGCGTTTATAGATAATTTCCAGCCCATTGACCGGCTCGTTGAACGGTAGCGCTTCGGGATACAAAACCACGGCGCGGGCGCCGTCGGCCAGGGCATAGCCCATGCGGTTGCCGGTGCGGCCGCAGGTGGTCAGTTCTTCCTTGACGATATTCTTGCGCACCAGCCAGCGCACGATTGCCCGAGCGCGGGGTTCGTGCACGGGCAAAGTGGAGATTTTCGGAACAAGGATGCTTTGGGAGTTCATGGGAGTCCTGCGGTGTGGCTTCTGACGCCTGGGAGGACGGCAGCTTAATCCCTGAAGAAATCAGGTCAAGTACTCAAATACCGTCCAATCAACGCAATGCCGCTGGCCAGCACCAGCCAAGTCACCAAGCGCACGAATGCCTCCCGCGACAGGCGCATCGTCAACCTGCGCCCTGCCCACAACCCCACGGCCATCGCCGGCAACAAGCACACGGCAAGCAGCAACAGCGGTAAGTCCGCATACACGCCGGCGATCAGGAACAGACTCAAGCGCACCACAGTGCTGCAACTGATCAACGCACTTTGGGTGGCGCGCGCCGCGTCCTTGGGCAGACGACTGTTCAGGTAGATCGCATATAAAAAACCGCCGCTGCCGAACAGCGCACCAAACAGCCCGCCGATCGTCCCCATCGGGATCGACCAACCCGCAGCCAACTGCGTCGGGCGGGCCTTTATCGCCAGGCTATAAAGGGCGTAGGCACTGATAAACAACCCCATCAACAGCAGCAGCAGGTCGGAATGCAGATTGAGCAAAAACACCACGCCCAAGGTGCAACCGACGGCCATGCACGGCAGCAGGCGCAATAACTCGGGCTTGCTCACGTCTCGTCGGGTTTGCAGCAAACCGCCAAACGCCGCGACAAAATCCAACAGCACCAGCAGTGGGATGATCTTCGACAGCGGCATAAACACAATCAACACCGGCCCGGCCACCAGCGCCGTGCCAAAGCCGGCGATGCCGAACACGATATAGGCAACGGCCACGCCCAGGCCGATCACGAGCCACTCCAAACCGCTAAACGACCACTGACTCATCAGCTCAACCGGGCCCATGGGTGATTCCTTGCAAGAGATAGCGTTCACTTTAGCCATCGACGAGCGTTGCGACTAATATCTTCAAATCCCTCAAGTCATCTTAAAAAGGCATAACGCGTGATCTCCACCCGTCAATTGCGCTACTTCGTTGAAATCGCCGACAGCGGCAGTTTCAGTGCCGCGGCCGAGCGCCTGTTCGTCGCGCAATCGGCCTTGAGCCGGCAAATCAAGGCGCTTGAGCACCAACTGCAAACGCCGCTGTTCGAACGCACGGCGCGCCAACCGAAGCTGACCGCGGCGGGCGAAGCCTTTTACCCTCGGGCGCACAACCTACTGAGCGAACTGCATAAGGCCAGTGAAGTGGCGACCCAGATCGGCAGCGGCCAGGTCGGCACCCTGCGTCTGAGCCATTCGAGCACCGTGCCGATGAGCGGCGTGCTGCTGCGCGGCATCAGTGCCTGGCTGGAGCGCTGCTCTGGGGTGTCGGTGGATATCGCCAAGATGTCCTCCGAAGCGCAGCTGGAAGAGATCGCCGACGGCCGCCTGGACATCGGCCTGCTGCGCTTGCCGGTGTTGCGCCAGCGCGAAGGCGTGCGCGTACAGCCTTTATACAGCGAACCCTTGATGCTGGCGGTGCCGCCGAACCATGCGCTGGCTGGCCGTGATGCGCCCATAGAGCTGGCGCAGTTGCGGGATGAGGCGTTTATTTCAATCCCCCATCCTCAGCGCGGCGGTTTGAGTTATCTGTCCGCCGAGCTGTGCATGCGCGCCGGTTTTTTCCCCAAGGCGGCTCGGGTGATGTCGCGCAAGACCACGCAGTTGCAGTTGATCCAGGCCGGTTTCGGTATTGCCTTGTTACCAAAATCCATGCAGGACATTGCACCTGCCAACCTGCGTTTTTTACCTCTGGCCGAGCCGGACAGCCTCAGCACCGTGGCCCTTGCCTGCGCGCAAGGGCCGAGCGCGCTGGTCGAGCAATTCTGCCAAACCCTGCGCGAATGCCTATAAACTGCCGCCCATGATTAAAGACCTGTTGCCATGATTAAAGACCCGTTTGCCCGTCTGGGCCTGGACCGCGAAGTTCTGACTGTCAGCCAGCTCAACGGCCGTGCGCGGGTGTTGCTGGAAGACGTGTTCGCCAATATCTGGGTCGAAGGCGAAATCTCCAACCTCGCCCGCCCGGCGTCCGGCCACGTGTATTTCACCCTCAAGGACAGTGGCGCCCAGGTGCGCTGCGCATTGTTTCGCAGTAACGCCGCACGGGTTCGGCAGGCCTTGAAGGATGGCCTGGCGGTGAAGGTGCGCGGCAAGGTCTCGTTGTTTGAGGGCCGTGGTGATTACCAGTTGATTCTCGACACCGTGGAGCCCGCAGGCGACGGTGCGCTGCGCCTGGCCTTCGATGCGCTGAAAGAAAAACTCAGCGCCGAAGGTCTGTTCAGCGCCGAGCGCAAAGTGCCGCTGCCGGCCCACCCGCAGCGCATCGGCATCATCAGCTCGCCCACCGGCGCGGTGATCCGCGACATCATCAGTGTATTCCGTCGCCGTGCGCCGCAGGTGCAACTGACGTTGATCCCCACCGCCGTGCAAGGCCGCGAAGCCATCCCGCAAATTGTACGGGCGCTGAAACTGGCGGATGCGCGCGGCTTCGACGCACTGATCCTGGCCCGTGGCGGCGGTTCGCTGGAGGACCTCTGGTGCTTCAACGAAGAAGCCGTGGCCCGTGCGGTGGATGCCTGCGTAACCCCTATTGTCAGCGCCGTCGGCCACGAAACCGATGTGTCGATCAGCGACTTCGTGGCTGACGTACGTGCGCCTACACCGTCCGCTGCCGCCGAGCTGCTGGCGCCGGATTCAAGCCATCTGGTGCGCCAGGTGGAGAACCTGCATCGGCGCCTGGTGATGCTGATGCGCAACCGCCTGCGGCACGACCGCTTGCGACTTGAGGGCATGGCTCGCCGCCTGCGTCATCCGGGCGAACGTCTGCGCCAACAGGCCCAACGCCTGGACGACCTGGACATGCGCCTGCGCCGTGCCTTCGAGCGTAGCCTCAACACCCGTCGCGAGCGCTTGATCCGCCTGGAAACCCGCCTCGCCGGCCAGCATCCGGGACGCCAACTGGCCCTATTGCGCCAGCGCTTGGACAGCCTCGCCGAACGCCTGCCGCGCGCCATGCGCGAAGGCCTCAAGGCGCGTCGGCTGCAATTGCAAAGCCAGGTGCAGACGCTGCAGGTGGTCAGCCCGCTGGCCACCCTGGGCCGTGGCTACAGCATCCTGCTGGACGAGCGCGGCCAAGCCATTCGCAGTGCCGCGCAGACCCACACCGGCCAGCGTCTGACCGCGCGACTCGGTGAAGGCCAATTGCAAGTGCGGGTGGAAGACAACCACCTGACACCCGTTACCCTTTCGTTACTGGATTGATCGATGCCACGTCTTTTTAGCCTGTTGATGCTGCTATGCCTCACCTTTAACGCCCACGCCGACAGTTACATCAGCCGCACCCTGAACAAACCGGTGCCGGGCGGCGTGGCAGTGGTCGAGCTGGGCCCTTCGGCAACGGCGCCCAAGGCCACGTATCAAGGCAAGCCGGTGCTGGTGGTCAAGGAACAGGACAATTGGCTGGCGATCGTCGGCATTCCGCTGACGGTCAACCCCGGCAACGAGCGCATCAGCAGCGGCGGCCGCAGCCTGCCCTTTATCGTCGGCTATAAAAAGTACCCGGAACAGCGCATCACCTTGAAGAACAAAAGCCAGGTCAACCCTGCCCCGGCGCAGCTCAAGCGCATCGAGGCCGAGCTGGCGGTACAGATCAAGGCTTACCGCAGTTTCAGCCCGAACCTGCCGAGCAATCTGGTGTTGGACAAGCCAGTTAACGGTCCGCTGTCGAGCAAGTTCGGCGTGCGCCGCTTTTTCAACGGCGAAGAGCGCAACCCGCATTCGGGCCTGGACTTCGCGGTGCCCGCCGGCACGCCGATCAAAACGCCTGCAAACGGCAAAGTGATTCTGGTGGGCAATTACTTTTTCAACGGCAATACCGTGTTCGTTGATCACGGCCAAGGCTTTATCAGCATGTTCTGCCACATGTCCACGATCGACGTGAAGGTCGGCCAGCAACTGGTGCGAGGCGCGGTGGTGGGCAAGGTCGGCTCGACCGGCCGCGCGACGGGGCCGCACATGCACTGGAACGTCAGCCTTAACGATGCGCGGGTGGACCCAGCGATCTTTATTGGCGCTTTCCAACCTTGATATCCGCGATTGCGCGCCTAAGAATTGGCGCGCAATAAAACCCATATCACACCCGAATAATTGGCAGAAAATCTCAATCAGACTGCACAACAAAGAACTTCTATCAATTTTTTTCGACTGCTTGCCATCATTCACCTCGGCGGTTAGGGTTGGACCTATGAAAACCTCTCATACCCTCATTCAGCTCCGCCAGCACCGCAGCCTGTGCCTTGTCAGCGCACGACTGCCAGGCTGAATCGATCTGCCTCGTCTTGTGCTTTATCCCCAATAACAGTTCCACGGCAGGCCGCCTCTTCTCGGCCCCTACATAAAGGATTTCCCGATGAGCATGCTCAAAGACCCGTCTTCGAAGTACCGCGCGTTCCCGACCATCGATATCCCGGACCGCACCTGGCCATCGAAAACCATCACCGCCGCGCCGATCTGGTGCAGTTCCGACTTGCGTGATGGCAACCAATCGCTGATCGAACCGATGGATGCGGTAAAAAAACTGCGCTTCTGGAAAACCCTGGTCGCGGTGGGCGTGAAGGAAATCGAGGCCTCCTTCCCGGCGGCCTCGCAGACCGACTTCGACTTTGTGCGCACCCTGATCGAAGACAACCACATCCCCGAGGACACCACCATCCAGGTGCTGACCCAGGGCCGTGAAGACTTGATCGCACGTACCTTCGAATCCCTGCGCGGAGCCAAGAAGGCCATCGTGCACTTGTACAACGCCACCTCGCCGTCGTTTCGCCGCATCGTGTTCAACCAGGACAAGGACGGGATCAAGGCGATTGCGGTCAACGCCGCCAAGCTGTTCGTCAAATACGCCGCCCAGCAACCGGAAACCCAGTGGACCTTCGAGTACTCGCCTGAGACCTTCAGTGCCACCGAACTGGAGTTCGCCAAGGAAGTCTGCGACGCCGTAATCGAGGTGTGGAACCCAACACCGGAGCACAAGGTCATCCTCAACCTGCCGGCCACCGTGGAATGCGCCACGCCAAATATCTATGCCGACCAGATCGAGTGGTTCGGTCGCCATATCAACCGCCGTGACAGCGTGATCATCAGCCTGCACACCCACAACGACCGTGGTACCGGCGTGGCCGCCACCGAGTTGGGCCTGATGGCCGGTGCCGACCGTGTCGAAGGCTGCCTGTTCGGCAACGGCGAGCGCACCGGTAACGTCGATCTGGTCACCGTGGCCCTGAACCTCTATACCCAGGGCGTGGACCCTGAGCTGGATTTCTCCGATATCGACGGCGTGCGTAAAGTCGTTGAAGAGTGCAACCAGATCCAGGTCCACCCACGTCACCCGTACGTCGGCGACCTGGTTCACACCGCGTTCTCCGGCTCCCACCAGGATGCGATCCGCAAGGGCTTCGCCCAGCAGAAATCCGACGCGCTGTGGGAAGTCCCGTACTTGCCGATCGACCCAGCCGATATCGGCCGCAGCTACGAGGCCGTGATCCGCGTCAACAGCCAGTCGGGCAAGGGTGGCATCGCCTACCTGCTGGAACAGGAATACGACATCAGCTTGCCGCGTCGCATGCAGATCGAGTTCAGCCAAGTGGTGCAGGCCGAAACCGACCGCGTGGGCCTGGAGATGACCGCACCGCAAATCTATGCGTTGCTGCAACGTGAATACCTGCAAGCCAACACACCGTATGCGTTGGTCAGCCATCGTTTGCAGGAAGAGAACGGCAACAGCTTCGTCGAGGTGGAAGTCTCCGGCAAAGGCCAGGGCGAGACCAACCTGCACTGGAAAGGCAAAGGCAACGGCGCGCTGGAAGCCTTGGTGGCCGGCCTGCCGGTGGCGGTCGAGATCATGGACTACAACGAACACGCCATCGGCGCGGGCACCAACGCCAAGGCGGCGGCCTACATCGAACTGCGTGTGAACGGCGAACGCCCGGTGCATGGCGTGGGCATCGATGAAAACATCACCACGGCCAGCTTCAAGGCATTGTTCAGTGCACTGAACCGCTCGTTGAGCCAGTTGGAAGCGAAGGCGGCGTAAACGCCGGCCGCTGAGTGCCAAAGGCCCCTGGGTGTGAATCCAGGGGCCTTTTTATTGAGCGTTTGGGTTGACTGTCAGGGACTCATCGGGGGCAAGCCCCCTCCCACATTTGAATGTTTTCACAAATCAACCTGTGGGAGGGGGCTTGCCCCCGATAGCGGTCAGTCAGACGAACTGAAAACGATCGGCATCCAGATGCGCCGGAAACCGGGCGCGATACGCCGCCAACTCCGCCGCTTCCAGCTTCACCTGAAACACCCCGTCAGCCTCCCCCGCACTGAGCAACGTCTCTCCCTGGAAGTCCAGCACCTGACTGTCGCCGGTGTAGGCAAAGCCTTTGCCGTCGGTGCCGACCCGATTCACCGCGGCTACATAACACAGGTTTTCGATGGCCCGCGCCGGTAGCAAGCGGTTCCAGTGCTGGCGCCGGGCGCCGGGCCAGTTGGCCGTGTACAACAGCAGGTCAGTGTCTTGAGCGTCGCGGCTCCAAACCGGGAAGCGCAGGTCGTAGCAAATCAACGGGCGTATACGCCAGCCCTTCAATTCGAACTGCACTTGGCGCTCGCCGGGGGTGTAGTGATTGTGCTCACCGGCCATGCGGAATAGATGGCGCTTGTCGTAATGCAACACCTCACCATCGGGCCGTGCCCATAGCAGGCGATTGCGGTGGCTGCCATCGGCGGCCTGGATGATCACACTGCCGGTGATCACTGCGTCGTATTTGACCGCTTGGGATTGCAACCACTGCTGGGTGGGACCGTGTTCCGGCTCGGCGAGGGCCTGGGACTCCATGGAGAAACCCGTGGTAAACATCTCGGGCAGTACGATCAGATCGGCTCCCCTGGCCTGCTCCAGCAGCGGTTCAAAATGCTCAAGGTTGGCCTGGCGGTCGTGCCAGGCCAGAGTGGTCTGTATCAGGGCAATCGTCAGATCGGGCAGTGCAGTCAGATCACGCATAGTTTTTCGGCTGCCTGGCGCAGCGTGTCCTCACGTTTGGCAAAGCACAAGCGCACCAGACGCTGGCCTTGGGGTGGGTGCTGGTAGAACACCGAGATCGGAATGCTCGCCACCCCATGTTCACGGGTCATCCACAGCGACATGGCGACGTCATCCAGATCCGGGCGTATCTGTGAGTAGTCCACCAATTGGAAGTAAGTACCGGTCACCCGGGTAAAACTCAAACGCGACGGCGCCAGCAAGTCGCAGAACAGGTCGCGCTTGGCCTGATAGAACGCCGGCAGTTCGTCGACATGCTCCGGGTGTTCGGCCATGAAGTCAGCCAATGCGCACTGCAACGGCGTCACACCACAGAAATTGACGTATTGGTGCACCTTGCGCAGTTCGGCCATCAGCGCCGGTGGGGCGACGACATAGCCGGTTTTCCAGCCGGTGACGTGATAGGTCTTGCCAAAGGAGCTGACCACGAACGCACGTTGGTACAGCTCCTCATGGGCCAACACGCTGACGTGAGAAACTCCGTCGAATACTAAGTGCTCGTAAACCTCATCGCTGACCAGGTAAATATCGCGGTCGCGGATCAGTTCAGCCAATTGGTCCAGCTCAGCACGGCTGATCAGCGCGCCGGTCGGGTTGTGGGGGGTGTTGAGGATGATCATGCGCGTGCGCGGCGACAGCGCGGCCTTGATTCGTTCAAAATCCAGCGCGAAGCCTTGCAGGCTCAGTTGCACATGCACGCAACGGCCGCCGGCCAGCTCCACCGAGGGTTCATAGCTGTCGTAACACGGGTCGAACACGATGACTTCGTCGCCGCTGCGAATTACTGCCTGGATGGCGCAAAAGATCGCGGCAGTCGCGCCAGGCGTGATGGTCACTTCGGTGTCGGGATTGACCGTAACCCCATAACAGCGGGCGATCTTGGCCGCCACTTGCTGACGCAGAGCCGGCAAACCCGTCATAGGCGAATATTGGTTATGGCCGGCGGCAACATGCTTGCCCACCGCATCGAGCAAACCTTGAGGCCCGTTGAAATCGGGGAAACCCTGGGACAGGTTGAGGGCGCCGGTTTCAGCGGCGAGTTGCGACATGGTGGTAAAAATGGTCGTGCCGACCGTTGGCAGCTTGCTGTTGATCATCGAAGGCCCCTGCGGATGAGCCCCAAGTTTTAAGCTGCCAACCCGGTTGGGTCAAGGCACAAACCGGCGCGCACAAAAAAGGGCTCATCAAGAGCCCTTTCTGCGAAGTCGATATCAGCGCTTGTCGCGGCGCTTTTTGTCGGCTTTCTTGTGGTGAGTCATCAAACGACGCTTCTTGTTCACCTGACGGTCAGTCAGTGTGTTCTTGTTGCCTTCGTATGGGTTCTCGCCACCTTTGAACTCGATACGAATCGGCGTACCGACCAGTTTCAAGACACGACGGTAGGTGTTTTCCAGGTAACGCACGTAGGACTTGGGCACCTTCTCGATCTGGTTACCGTGAATTACGATAATCGGCGGGTTGGCACCACCCAAGTGGGCGTAACGCAGCTTGATCCGGCGGTTATTGACCATCGGCGGCGCGTGCTCGCCCACTGCGTCTTCCAGAATCTGGGTCAGACGGTTGGTCGGCCAGCGGGTGACCGCGGACTTGAACGAGTTCTGTACGGAGGCATACAGGTTACCCACGCCAGTGCCGTGCAACGCCGAGATGAAGTGGATATCTGCAAACTCGACGAAGAACAGTCGACGCTGCAGCTCGACCTTGACGAAGTCGCGCTCGCTCGGCGTCATGCCGTCCCACTTGTTGATCGCGATCACCAGTGCCCGACCGGCCTCCAGGGCGAAGCCCAGCAGGTTGAGGTCGTGGTCCACCACGCCTTCACGGGCGTCCATCACAAAGATCACCACGTTGGCGTCCTTGATGGCTTGCAGGGTCTTCACCACGGAGAATTTTTCAACTTCCTCATGGATCTTGCCGCGCTTGCGCACACCGGCGGTGTCGATCAGCGTGTACTTCTCGTCGTTGCGTTCGAACGGGATGTAGATGCTGTCGCGGGTGGTGCCTGGCTGGTCATAGACGATGACGCGGTCTTCACCGAGCATGCGGTTGACCAGGGTCGACTTGCCCACGTTGGGGCGGCCGATAATGGCGATCTTGATACCGTCTTTTTCGCTCGGGCCAGGAATGCGCTTGGCTTCCTCGCCTTCGGCGACGATCTCTTCTTCGCCCTCTTCTTCCTCGACATCATCTTTCGGGAAGTCGCGCAGAGCGACCTCCAACATCTGAGTGATGCCGCGACCGTGGGCACCGGCAATCGGGATCGCGTCACCCAGGCCCATCGGGCTGAATTCGGCACGGGCCTGCTCAGGATCGATGTTGTCGATCTTGTTGGCGACCAGGTAGGAGCGTTTGTTGCGCTTGCGCAGGTGCTCGCCGATCATCTGGTCGGCAGCGGTGTAGCCAGCGCGGGCGTCCA
>Ga0302347_1004980_pt1 | contig 10123 bp, 10 predicted proteins | sample PhyWR1_FD_202178 | JGI IMG/M metagenome (GOLD analysis project Ga0302347, IMG submission 202178) | Leaf surface microbial communities from wheat plants in UC Gill Tract Community Farm, Albany, California, United States - DLSL W.R1 (v2)... | ecosystem: Host-associated > Plants > Phyllosphere >...
TATAGACATGCGCATTCGTCGTCGTTAGCAGGAGGAGTGTGTTATGCTACCACTTGGACCCCTGTAGATACCAGAAAAGGGCTTGTATCTTAATATCAGGGTAGCTATAGTGGCGCGCCTTAGGTTATTGAAACCCCATAACGCTAAGGCAGGCGAGTTAACAGCAGGAAGGTCGCATGTCTGCACAACCAGTCGATATTCAAATTTTCGGTCGCTCATTACGCGTTAATTGTCCACCGGAACAGCAGGATGCGCTGAATCAGGCTGCAGAAGAACTGAGCCAGCGTTTACAAGATTTAAAAGTTCGAACCCGAGTCACAAATACTGAGCAGTTAGTCTTTATTGCTGCGCTGAATATTTGTTATGAACTGGCGCAGGAAAAAGCCAAGACTCGTGATTATGCCGCGAATATGGAAGAACGTATTCGTATGCTGCAACAGACGATTGAGCGAGCATTGCTTGAGCAGGGCCGCCCATCAGATAGGCCTAATCCGCCATTTGAATAACGCGTAAAAGTCGATTATACTGTTCAGCAACAGATAGAATTTCTCTGAGATGTTTGCAAGCGGGCCCGTCCCCTGAGCCGATATTTAATACCAACAGAATGTGTCATCCATGGTCGGTGTGCATGCTCGGTTCGTCCGAGAAGCCTGAAGACTATGACGATATGTTCACCTTGAACCATGGGTTCAAGGGTTACAGCCTGCAGCGGCATCTCGGAGAATCCCCCTTTAACAGGCTTTCGCCTATGACTTCCTCTTCTTCACGCTCTGAACTTCGTCAAACCATTCGCCAAACTGTACGACAGCATCGACGCGCTCTTTCTGCCGATGAACAAAGCCATTTTGCCCTGAAAGCCGCGCAACGAATGCTTAGCTTGCCACACGTTATCCAGGCTAAGAACATCGCTCTCTTTCTCTCTTTTGATGGAGAACTGGATACGACGCCTTTAATTCACGCGCTCTGGCAGGCGAATAAAGCCGTCTATCTACCTGTATTACATCCCTTCAGTAGCGGAAATTTATTATTTCTGCGCTACAGCGAAACAACGCCATTAATCAGAAACCGACTGAAAATTCTGGAACCCAGGCTTGATGTCAGACAAGTTCTGTCCGTTGCTCAACTGGATGTCTTAGTGACGCCACTGGTTGCTTTTGATTCCGAAGGACAAAGGCTAGGCATGGGGGGAGGGTTCTACGATCGTACGCTTCAGCACTGGCAACAACATCATTTTTATCCCGTTGGCCTGGCGCATGATTGCCAGTGGGTGCCAAAGCTACCGACCGAAGTCTGGGATATACCTCTACCGGCTGTCGTGACGCCATCGCGTCTTTGGCAGTGGTAAATAGCGCCTCTGGTTCACACCAAAGGCGCAGGGATAATAGCTAAAATTAGTAGAGTAGACGCGCGCGAATGGTTCCTGGGATAGCTTTCATCAGTTTCAATGCACTTTCAGCACGTTCCTCTGAAGCATCAACATCGATAACCACGTAACCCATTTGAGGGGTCGTTTGCAGGTACTGAGCCGCAATATTGATCCCTTGATCGGTAAAGATTTGGTTCAACGCGGTCATTACTCCTGGGCGATTCTCATGGATATGCAGCAGACGACTTGAGGTTCCACCGTGTAGCGGTAAAGAAACTTCCGGGAAGTTAACTGCCGATAGCGTAGAACCATTGTCAGAGTATTTAGCCAGTTTACCAGCGACTTCCAGACCGATATTTTCTTGTGCTTCCTGGGTCGAACCACCGATATGCGGAGTCAGGATCACGTTATCAAATTCACACAGTGGAGAGGTGAATGGATCGCTGTTGGTTGCTGGTTCAGTTGGGAAGACATCGATCGCTGCACCCGCAAGATGTTTGCGAGACAAAGCATCACACAAGGCAGGAATATCAACCACCGTACCGCGAGATGCGTTGATCAGTAGTGCGCCCGGCTTCATCACTGCGATTTCCGCAGCACCCATCATATTTTTGGTAGAAGCATTTTCAGGCACGTGCAAGCTGACAACATCGCTCATATTCAGCAAGTCAGAAAGATGCTGCACTTGGGTCGCATTACCCAACGGCAATTTGCTTTCAATATCGTAGAAGAAAACATGCATGCCCAAGGATTCTGCCAGAATACCCAGCTGCGTACCAATATGGCCATAACCAATGATACCCAGTTTTTTACCGCGCGCTTCATAAGAACCAACTGCCAGTTTATTCCAGAGACCACGGTGTGCTTTAGCATTCGCTTCAGGAACGCCGCGCAGCAGCAGTAATAATTCACCAATCACCAACTCCGCTACAGAGCGGGTATTAGAGAATGGCGCATTAAATACCGGAACGCCGCGCTTGGATGCAGCAACTAAGTCAACCTGGTTAGTACCGATGCAGAAGCATCCGACAGCAACCAGTCGCTCAGCGGCAGCAAAGATATCTGCCGTTAAATTGGTACGGGAACGCAAGCCAATAAAATGAGCATCACGAATCGCAACTTTCAACTCTTCGCTATCCAAAGCTCCTTTGTGGTACTCAATATTGGTATAACCTGCTGCACGAAGATTATCGACGGCCTTCTGATGCACGCCTTCCACCAGCAGAAATTTAATTTTATCTTTTTCTAGTGATACTTTTGCCATTTCCCGACCCTATCATTCTCAGATTTGTTGTGTACTACCAGATATTTTCCTCCTGTCAAAATATCAAAATCTACGCGTGGGGCAATATAAACGATTGCGCTCCCCCTCGGACAAATGACCAGAAAAACGAGCAGTCAGCACAATATACTGAGTAACTGAAAGAAGCAGAGATGAATAACAGAACTGCAATACAAATGTGATACATGTCACCAAAATATCCCTAAAAAAAATTTTTCTTTTTTTTAAGGATGTACTAAAGACATAAAAAATTCTTAAAACCGCGAATTTAAAATAAAAAAACATTAAAATCAAAATGTTATATTTATTGATAACATTTAATGACATGTAAATACGAAAAGTGATGGGATATTATCGCAGGATATTAATCGATAAAAGGAGCGCAAGGCGCTCCCTGGCAGCACTATATTTTTAGAACTTTGACGCCACCCTCACTCCCAATCAGGGCAATATCGGCCCCACGGCGAGCAAACAGACCCACAGTCACCACTCCGGGTATAGCATTGATCTCATCTTCCAGTTTAATCGGCTCCATGATGCTCAAACCGTAAACATCCAGGATCACATTCCCATTATCGGTCACAACACCTTGGCGATATTCAGGGCGTCCACCCAATTTCACCAGTTTGCGCGCAACAGCACTGCGAGCCATAGGAATCACTTCAACTGGCAGTGGAAACTCACCGAGGACACCAACCAGTTTTGAGGCATCAGCAATACACACAAATTTATCAGCCACAGACGCAATGATTTTTTCACGTGTTAATGCCGCACCACCGCCTTTGATCATCTGTAACTGCTCATTGATCTCATCGGCACCATCGACATAAACTCCCAAAGAATCAACCTGATTAAGGTCAAAAACAGGGATACCTAAACTAATTAATTTGGCAGTAGAAGCTTCTGAGCTAGACACAGCCCCTTCAATTTTGTCCTTAATCGTGCCGAGTGCATCAATAAAGTGTGCTGCTGTACTCCCGGTACCTACGCCAACGATGGTTCCAGGTTGCACATATTGCAACGCTGCCCAGCCAACTGCTTTTTTCAGTTCATCCTGCGTCATAATGTTATGCCTGTGCTATGAAGACTGCTGCGTATTATAAAGCATGAGGATAAAAAATGTGTTTGGGTTTACTGCAATAAGGTGAGGTAGCACGAGTATTATTCGAGTTGCTTGTAGGCGCGAAGTTCTGAGGGCCGATGAGCATAGATAAACTATGTGATTCGGCAATCGGAACGCACGCAACACCCAAGCAACTTGAAGTATGACGTGTATATGTCATAGTGCACTCATAGAGCAGATAAGAGTGAAAGAACCATGAAACGCCCTGATTATAGAACACTGCAGGCACTGGATGCCGTTATTCGTGAACGCGGATTTGAACGCGCAGCCCAAAAACTGTGTATTACTCAATCTGCGGTGTCACAACGAATTAAACAACTGGAAAATATGTTCGGTCAGCCGCTTTTGGTCCGTACCGTTCCACCGCGTCCAACTGAACAAGGTCAGAAACTTCTCGCTCTACTACGTCAGGTAGAGCTGCTGGAAGAAGAGTGGTTAGGTGATGAGCAAACGGGCTCTACTCCACTTCTACTGTCACTTGCGGTCAACGCCGACAGCCTGGCAACCTGGCTATTACCTGCGCTGGCGCCGGTGCTGGTTGACTCCCCTATCCGCCTTAATCTTCAAGTAGAAGACGAAACCCGAACCCAGGAACGTTTACGTCGTGGTGAAGTCGTCGGTGCTGTTTCCATTCAACCCCAACCGCTGCCAAGCTGCCTGGTAGACAGACTGGGAGCCCTGGATTATCTCTTTGTCGGCTCAAAAGCCTTCGCCGAACGCTACTTTCCGAATGGCGTCACTCGCCAGGCACTGTTGAAAGCGCCTGCCGTGGCATTTGATCATCTCGATGATATGCACCAGGCATTTTTACAGCAGAACTTTGATTTATCGCCAGGCAGTGTGCCTTGCCATATTGTGAATTCGTCGGAAGCCTTTGTGCAACTGGCTCGTCAGGGAACCACCTGCTGTATGATCCCGCATCTGCAAATTGAGCGGGAATTAAAGAACGGAGAGTTAATTGACTTAACGCCAGGGCTGCTGCAGCGCCGCATGCTTTACTGGCATCGCTTCGCACCCGAAAGCCGTATGATGCGCAATGTTACCGATGCAATACTGGACTATGCACACAAAGTGCTAAGACAGGATACTGAGTAAAAATATCCCCTTTTAAAAAGGGGATATTTTCGAGAGAGACTTACTGAGCAGCTGGAGCCTGTGGACGCTCAAGTTCAAACACCACATCAACCTGATCGTTAAACTGAATGGCTTGTCTGTCATAGGTATCTTCGATTGAAACCGAAGCAGCTTCATCGGCAGCTTTCATCATGCGCATCACTGGGGCTGGCTGATAGTTAGCGACATGATAGCGTACGCTATATACCGGACCCAGTTTGCTCTGAAAACCTTCCGCGAGCTGTTGAGCCTGGTTGATAGCATCATTAATTGCGGCCGTGCGGGCTTGATTTTTAAACTCTTCTGGCTCGGCAACACCTAAAGATACAGAGCGAATTTCATTCAAGCCAGCTTTCAGTGCACCATCAAGTAATGGACTCATTTTATCAAGCTGACGCAGGGTAACTTCAACCTGACGGACGGCACGATAGCCTTTCAGCTGCGTCTTACCGTCTTTAAGATACTCATATTCAGGTTGAGTGCTCAGATTGGCGGCATTGATATCTTTCTTCTCTACCCCACTCTTCTGCAAGAATGTCATATATTCTGCCACACGCTCATCAACCTGTTTCTTAGCTGCTGCCGCATCCTTCGCAGAGACACTGACTTCAATGGCCAGTGTTGCCATATCCGGTACCGCACTCACACTGGCGGTTCCAGAGGTGACAATATGCGGGCCATCAGGTAATTCGCTGGCCTGAACCGAAACGGTTGCTAATCCGATCAACGCAGATAATGCTAACATTTTAAACGTCACTGTATATCCTCCGCTCGCTGTGTCAAAAGTGTCACTCTTTAATTCATACTCTGGTTATCATCTTTCAGCATAAACCGTTGGGCCAGCTTGTCTATCAGACAAAGGCTAATTATGCGATTAACTGCTTGAAAAGCTTGATACCATCCCATGCTAATTGTAGTGCAATAAACCACATGACAACCCCGACAACACCATTGATAGTTCGTTGTGCGGTTACGGTACGCAGACGGGGAGCTAACCAAGCCGCCATCAGCGCCAGACCATAAAACCAAATAATCGATGCACTTGCAGTCCCGAGAGCAAACCAACGCTTAGGCTCATCTGCCATCTGCCCCCCCAGGCTCCCTAATACCACCACAGTATCGATATAAACATGCGGGTTAAGCCAGGTGACAGCCAGTACCATCGCCAGAACCTTCCAGCGGCCTCGTTTCAAAGCTTCAACAGCCATCAGTTCAATATTACGGCTAAAAGCAGTACGCAGTGCACCCAGACCATACCAGAGTAAAAATAATACTCCACCCCAGGTGACCAGGGCTAATAACCAGGGCGATTGCATCAGTAAAGCACTACCGCCAAAAATACCGCCCCAGATCAGAACCAAATCACTGATAGCACACAGCGAGGCAATCATGATGTGATACTGCCGACGAATTCCCTGATTCAGCACCAGCGCATTTTGTGGACCTAAAGGCAGAATCAATGCAGCACCTAACGCAACACCTTGAAAATAATAAAATAACACGACACACCTCTTGAATACGACTTTATTGAAGTGGAGTGTAATGGCTTATTGTTATTAGATGAAATTGATAATTTTAATCTGTCATTAACAGAACTGATATCAGGGGGAGGGATTCAGTGAGAGATATAGCAGAAATAGTGATAATCAGGAAAGCGGCTGAATTCTGCCCCTTTCCTGACCGATCTTAATTAAATGATATCCGCTTCTTTTGCCGGATTAACATGGATATCCATCTGTGGATACGGCAGACCGATACCATTTGCATCGAACTCCTTTCTAACGCGTTCCAGTACGTCCCAGTACACCATTTGCAGATCACCGCTGTTACTCCAGGCACGCATGATAAAGTTGACTGAAGAGGCTCCCAGCTCATTAACACGGACCAGAATTTCACGGTCTTGAAGAATACGTGTTTCAGACTTAAGGATATCGGTGAGGATCTGCTTCACTTTATCAATATCTGCATCATAAGAGACGCTAATGATAAATTCATTGCGTCGTGCCGGTTCGCGGGAAAAGTTGATAATGTTACCGCTAATAATTTTTCCGTTCGGGACAACAACGATTTTGCCATCTGAAGTACGCAGAGTCGTGGAGAAAATTTGTACGCTGAGCACAGTACCAGCAACACCACCCAAGTCGACATATTCGCCAGAACGGAATGGACGGAAAGTAACTAATAGCACGCCTGCGGCAAGGTTAGAGAGAGATCCCTGCAATGCCAGACCGACAGCAAGACCGGCGGCACCCAACACGGCGATAACAGAGGCAGTCTGAACACCAATGCGACCTAAAGTAGCAATCAAGGTAAAGGCTATAATACCGTAGCGGACCAACGCCGAAAGAAAATCAGCGACTGTGGCATCAATATGTCTGGCCTGCATCACACGGTTAAGTGCCCCGGAAACTATACGGGAAACCACCACACCGATGATTAAAATAGCTATCGCCGCCACGATATTGACAGCATAACTGAGCAGCAGCTCTTGGTTGTTAACTAACCAACCGCTAGCACTATCAATCTGATCGGCTACATTAAGTTGTTCCATTAAAAATCCCTTATCTGATCGATTATCGATAAATATTTACGCGCAGGTTAGCGATGAAATACCACCTGTATCTAAGAGCATAGCGCCTATCCCTTAAAAACATGAAGCCCGCATAAGCGGGCTTCATGGCAATACACAAGCGTAAATTACAGAACGTTGACTGCGTTCAGTTCGGTAAAGGCTTGCTCAAGACGCGTGATCATGGAAGTCTGCGAAGCACGCAGCCAGACACGTGGGTCATAGTATTTTTTGTTCGGCTGGTCAGCGCCTTTCGGGTTACCCAACTGGCCCTGCAGATAGCCTTCATTCGCTTTGTAGTACTGCAGGATGCCATCCCAGGTCGCCCATTGGGTGTCGGTATCAATGTTCATTTTGATAACACCATAGCTTACTGAGTCTTTGATTTCCTGAGCAGAAGAACCAGAACCACCGTGGAATACGAAGTTCAGGCTGTTGTGCGGCAGGTTATGTTTCTTAGACACATAATCCTGGGAATCGCGCAGGATGGTTGGAGTTAGTACCACGTTACCTGGCTTATAAACACCGTGTACGTTACCGAAAGAAGCAGCGATAGTGAAACGCGGGCTGATTTTAATCAGTTCAGAGTACGCGTAATCAACGTCTTCTGGCTGGGTGTAGAGAGCAGATGCGTCCATATGGCTGTTATCAACGCCATCTTCTTCGCCGCCGGTGCAACCCAGTTCGATTTCCAGAGTCATACCCATTTTAGCCATACGGGCCAGGTATTTAGAGCTGATTTCGATGTTTTCTTCCAGTGACTCTTCAGACAAGTCAATCATATGGGAAGAGAACAGTGGTTTACCGGTAGCTGCAAAGTGTTTTTCGCCAGCATCCAGCAGGCCGTCGATCCATGGCAGTAATTTCTTAGCACAGTGGTCAGTATGCAGAATAACTGGAACACCGTAATGCTCAGCCATCTGATGCACATGATGCGCGCCAGAGATAGCACCCAGGATTGCAGCACCCTGAGGAATATCAGTTTTGATACCTTTACCTGCGATAAAAGCGGCACCGCCGTTAGAGAACTGAATAATCACTGGCGCTTTAACTTTAGCAGCAGTTTCTAATACAGCATTGATGGAGTCCGTTCCTACGCAGTTTACGGCAGGCAGTGCAAAGTTATTCTCTTTTGCAATCTGGAAAACTTTCTGTACGTCATCACCTGTCAGTACACCTGGTTTTACGAAATCAAAAATCTTAGACATATCGATGCATCCTGTAAGTCTGTGAAAAATTTAACTTATCCCTCGAACTATTCCGAGGAAAATAAAACCAACGGGCAGAAATCTCTGCCCGTTACTATTACTGCTTAGCGCGCTCTTCAAGCATCGCAACGGCTGGCAATACTTTGCCTTCCACGAATTCGAGGAATGCGCCACCACCGGTAGAAATATAGGAAATTTTGTCAGTAATACCAAACAGGTCAATTGCTGCCAGGGTATCACCGCCGCCAGCGATAGAGAAAGCTTCGCTATCTGCGATAGCGTTGGCTACGATTTCAGTGCCTTTACGGAAGTTAGGGAACTCAAATACGCCAACCGGGCCATTCCACAGAATGGTCTTGGCATTTTTCAGGATTTCAGCCAGTTTTTGCGCCGAAACATCACCCATATCCAGAATCTGCTCTTCATCTTTAATGTCACTGGTTGATTTTAGAGTAGCAGTCGCAGTTTCAGAGAATTCGGTAGCAACACGGACATCTGTAGGAACTGGGATATCACAGAGAGTCAGCAGGCGCTTAGCTTCATCAACCAGGTCTGCTTCGTACAGTGATTTACCCACATTGTGGCCTTGGGCTGCAACGAAGGTGTTCGCGATACCACCACCGACAATCAGCTGATCAGCAATTTTGGACAGAGAGTCCAGTACAGTCAGTTTAGTGGAAACTTTAGAACCGCCAACAATAGCAACCATCGGACGAGCAGGCTCTTTCAGCGCTTTACCCAGAGCTTCGAGTTCACCAGCCAGTAATGGGCCAGCACAAGCGACAGGGGCAAATTTACCTACACCATGGGTAGAAGCCTGCGCACGGTGAGCAGTACCGAAAGCATCCATAACAAATACGTCGCACAGTGCCGCGTATTTTTTAGACAGTGTTTCGTCGTCTTTTTTCTCGCCTTTGTTAAAGCGAACGTTTTCCAGAACAACCAACTCGCCTTCTGCAATATCAACACCATCAAGATAATCTTTTACCAGGCGTACCGGGGAAGAGAGTTTTTCTTTCAGGTAATTTACCACTGGCAGCAGAGAGAACTCTTCGTTGTACTCACCTTCAGTTGGGCGTCCCAAATGAGAGGTGACCATGACTTTAGCACCTTGCTTAAGGGCTTGTTCAATCGTCGGAAGAGAAGCACGAATACGTGCATCGCTAGTTACTTTTCCGTCTTTAACAGGCACGTTCAGATCTGCACGAATAAAAACGCGTTTTCCTGCAAGATCCAGATCGGACATCTTAATTACAGACATGGTGAATCCTCTCATTGATTCTTAAAATTTTATAGACGCCATTTGCGTCTTACCTGAAATCCATTGAGCCATGACCAACGTCGTATCCAGCATTCGGTTGGCAAAGCCCCATTCATTATCACACCAGACAAGCGTTTTGATCAGATGCTGACCACTGACCCGAGTTTGAGTGCCATCGACGATTGCGCTATGCGGATCGTG
>Ga0302347_1004982_pt1 | contig 10120 bp, 7 predicted proteins | sample PhyWR1_FD_202178 | JGI IMG/M metagenome (GOLD analysis project Ga0302347, IMG submission 202178) | Leaf surface microbial communities from wheat plants in UC Gill Tract Community Farm, Albany, California, United States - DLSL W.R1 (v2)... | ecosystem: Host-associated > Plants > Phyllosphere >...
GATCGTGGGTCACGATAATCACCGTGTGCCCCTGCTGGCACAGCTGTTTCAGCGTCGCCATCACCTCTTCACCGGAATGGCTGTCCAGCGCCCCCGTCGGCTCATCCGCCAGAATCACCTGCCCGCCGTTCATCAGAGCGCGTGCAATACTGACCCGCTGCTGCTGCCCCCCGGATAGCTGTGAAGGCCGATAGCCGACTCGATCACCCAACCCCAGACGGGTGAGCAGTTCGGTAGCACGTTGCTTACGCTGGCTACGCGTGGTTCCGGCATAGACCGCAGGAACCTCAACATTTTGTGACGCATTCAGATGTGAGAGCAAATGATAGCGCTGAAAGATAAAACCGAAATGCTCACGACGTAAGGTCGCCAGTTGGTCTTCATCAAGCGTAGCGGTATCCACACCGGCAACCTTATAACTACCGCTACTCGGTTTATCCAGACAACCCAGAATATTCATCAAGGTGGATTTACCCGAGCCTGAAGCACCGACAATCGCCACCATCTCTCCGGCCTCGATATTCAGCGTGATACCTTTTAGTACCTCCACCTGTTCTTCACCGGAAGGATAACTACGACGAATATCTTTTAGCTCGAGCAGTATACTCATGATGCGCCTCCGTCACCGAGCTTACCCGTGACCACTTCTTCTCCTTCCTCGAGTCCCTTGAGTACCTGAACTTGCGTATCGTTACGGGTTCCAATCGTCACTTCCCGCACTTTCGTTTCGCCATTGCGCAGGATTGTCACGTTATAACGATTTTCCCCTACCGGCTCACCCAGCGCTGCCAGAGGAATAGTGATAATGTCTTTAATTTCTGCTAGTTGAATATGAACTTGTGCCGTCATATCCAGGCGCAGTAGCCCATTTAAATTCGGCACTTCAAAGCGAGCATTATAAAAAATGGCCTCATTCACTTTATCCGGAGTCGGTAAAATATCTTTGATAACCCCTTCATAGCGTTCAGTGGGCGATCCCAGCACGGTAAACCAAACTTTTAGCCCCGGCTTAATGTGTATGACATCGGCCTCAGACACCTGCGCCTTTACCAGCATGGTGCTTAAATCCGCCAGCGTCAGGATATTCGGTGCCTGCTGGGCGGCAATAACCGTTTGTCCTTGCAGAGTGGTGATTTGCGTCACTTCCCCCGCCATAGGAGCAATAATTCGGGTGAATTCGAGGTTAGTTTGCGCACTACTCAGGCTCGCCTGATTGCGTTTAATTTGTGCATCAATAGTGGCAATTTGCGCTTTTTTGACGGCTAAGTCTGTTCTCGCAATATCCAGATCCTGCTGTGAAATGAGCTGTGTTTTCGCCAGCGCCTGCTGCCGGGAAAGCGTCTGACTGGCAAGCTGACTCTGCGCGACAGCCTGCTGGCGCTGAGCGCGTAGCTCCATCAGTGTGGCGTCAACTTCTTTAATTTGGTTTTCAGCCTGTTCAGGATCGATGACACCTAACAGCTGATCTTTTTTGACTTTATCTCCGATGCTCACTGACAGAGTCTGAAGTTGCCCGCTAACCTGAGCACCTACATCAACTTTGCGCAGAGCATCCAGTTTTCCTGTCGCCAGCACACTTTGCTGTAATGTGCTCTTACGTACAATCAATGTCTGGTATTGCACAACAGGCGTATTCAGCACTGACCACAGCCAAAAAGCACCGATGACCACCAGCAGGAATAGCAACCAATACAGTTTCTTGATATGTCTCTTATTTTTCATAAGCGTCCTAATGACATCTTTAACCATCAAATCAATTGACCAAAAAAACAAACAAATCGTAGTTTTCTGTGAAGAAAGTAGCGTTTATTGAACGTCAGTATATAAACGCTGTGCTGTAATTCTGGCATTCATTGTCCTTTGAGCCCGTATTATGTCACACATTAATGTCCATTCAGTCCCTGGCAGTTTACCGAAAAATGGCTGGCAGCTTTTTATGTCGCTGGCTCAGGGAAAATGGCAGCCAGGACACTCATGGAATAATCCCACTTATCGGCGAAAATTTATCTTACGTTCATTAGCAATGCCATTCAGAACGATAAAGCTAATGAAAAACCTCGTTAGTCAGCCTTTTCTGGCATCGATGCTGACAGCTCAGCCTGGCTTACCTTGCCGACTGCATCGCCCTTACCTTGCCGTCAATATTCCCCGCGCAGAAACCTTTAAAGCGATAGCCTGCCACTACAGGGATATTTCAGACATTTTTTCTGAGCAAATGCTCAAAGAATGTTTTACTGAGCGGGGCTATTGCCTGGCAGAGCTTCAGGGGAAAAATAATGAATCCTATTTCGTTAATCTTTCATCCTTTGATATGCAAGGAAAAGAAGGCGAGGTAACGTTAAATCTCTGCGATCGCGAACGCGTTATGCTGGCAAAATTAACCTTTACCCTTTGCCAGCACGATGGCAAAAAAACCTTATTTATTGGTGGGCTGCAGGGTGCAAAATCTTCTACTCCTCATGAATCTATTCAGGTAGCGACCAAAGCCTGCTACGGTCTATTTCCCAAACGTTTGTTGTTAGAAACCATCTGTATCCTTGCCAGATATTGTCATGCTGAGCAGATTCTGGCGGTCAGTAATAGCACGCACATCTATCGCTCCTGGCGTTATGAGAAAAAGAAAAAACAGCTGATGCATGCGGATTACAACAGTTTCTGGTTATCCATGAACGGCACCTTACGCAAAGACGGCCTGTTTCTGTTACCTGCTGCAATTGAACGTAAATCGCTGGAAGATATTGCCAGTAAAAAACGCGCCGAATATCGCCGTCGCTATGAGCTACTGGATAACCTGACTCATAGCATTGACGGCCATTTTTAACTTAAAGCCTCATGCATTTATTCCGCCCGGCCTCTGGCCAGCCATAGCACCCGTGAAAACATATTTTTTAGCAAGGACGGAATGGCATCTTCTCCACGCCGTCCTGCTTCCATGGCGATTTCAATCGCCAGGTCTGGTTTAGAAGAACGGCTAATGGCTTTAGTGATGATACGGCGTGTATTCATAGGCACGCCTTGCGGTAGCTGTGCAATCCGGTGAAAGACATCAGAAAATCCCTGACGATACATAAAATGTTCCATATCCAGGGCCGGTAACGCGGTCAAGCGATCGCGTAAACTTTGGGGATTATCATCCACAATACTGCGTACCGTAGCGGCATATTTCTTTCCAGCCTCATCGCCATCGACCAGAACATGCCATTCAATCCCCATGCGTCGGGCGAATTTAAGCAACGGCTTCAAACCTGACTGCGCAAATTCAATCACTCTGACGCCTTCGGTATCAAAACGATGCCCGCACTGTCGTGCCAGCTCATTCATCATCCAAATTTCAGTTTCACCTTCAACCAGCAGCCAGCAACGGGCAAACAGCGACGAGGCGCGATTAAAACGAATATGAAAAGCAATTCGCCGACTGTCTTCGGCACTCATTCCGCCAGGCCCCAGACGCCAGGCCGCGACTTTTGATGACTCACGAACCAGACGACAAACCTGCTCTACCGGCGTGAGCGACAGCAGCTCTCCCGAGTTAGTGGTGGTGATTTTTTGTAGCGGCAGCACATTCAGCAAATTCCAGGCCACCGACAGCATAATTGGATGCAGCCGTGTTTCTGGATCTTCCACCAGCAACAAGGGATGGGCATCACGGCTCAATAACACATTCCCTTTAGCCTGCAACAAAGTGGCGAACATCCCCAGTAAAATCATGCGATACGCCCGGGTATTCGGTTTATCAATCATGCGGTTAATCGCATCAAGATAACGCCAGCCTTTCTTCTCATCATGCGTTTGTCGGCGCAGTAAGCGCTGATGAGACTCCGCCCCCTGCTCAGAGAAATAGTGCTCCAGCAACTGCACCATGGCAGAAAGTCCTTTACGCACCTGAAGATCGCTGAGATTTTGCGGATTAGCAACGAGTTCACGAGTAAGAAAATCAAGCTGACGCGCAGTAATTTCGGTATCAGGCATTTTCGGTACCGTGCTGCTTTTCAGACGTCGCATAAAACGCGCATCTCTCAGGCGCAAGACTGGAATCAGGCTAATTAACTTCGTGGCTAAAGAGTCAATGTCACCCAGCGCTAACGGCTCCCCCTGAACATCAAGGAATGACCGCAATGTCAGTACCGAACCATCGTCACCCAGCTCTCCTTCTAAGCGATAGAAGATACGCTGAACATTATCAGTGTCAGTAATCCAGACCGGAGCCAGCCCCCGGCAACGTCGACTTTGACTGCTCCCTTCAGCCCATTCTCTGAAGGTTAAAATAATATGTAAATGATGTTCCCGGCCCTGCTGCTCACCTGGCGGAAAATAGAAGTCGTTCTGAGTAAATTCATACAAACGATTATCAGCAGCAAGAAGTAGCGTTAGCGCATCCAGCAAACTCGACTTTCCCCAGGCATTTTCACCGATCAGCACGTTATTTTGCTCAAGCATTAACGACAGTCGGTTAATACCACGAAAACCCACAATTTCTATCCGTTCAAGAAACATAGCTTCTCCTGCTGTGAAAACTTCTTCCAGTATACCTGCCATAATCCAGGATACTTGGATATTGCCATCATGACGAGAGTCGAATCACAGAGTCTGCTGGCACTTTCTTCTTGCTTGTTTGTCCTAGTCTATGGCTTCCTGTCATACCTGCTCTCGTCAATCTGACGCCTTCCTTTACCTCCAGACTGAGGTAGGGCCTGTTAACTATTTCGATAGATAAGGAACACGATGAAACAGAACGTAGCAACCTACCTGACAAAAATGCTCGAAAGTGCGGGCGTTAAACGCATTTGGGGTGTCACCGGTGACTCGCTTAATGGCATCAGTGACAGCCTTAATCGTATGGGAACCATAAAATGGATGGCGACCCGCCACGAAGAGGTTGCGGCGTTTGCTGCTGGCGCTGAAGCGGCATTAACGGGAGAACTCGCGGTCTGTGCGGGTTCATGCGGCCCTGGTAACCTGCATCTCATCAATGGATTATATGACTGCCACCGTAATCGCGTTCCGGTGCTGGCAATTGCCGCTCATATCCCTTCCAGTGAAATAGGAACCGGATATTTTCAGGAAACTCATCCACAAGAGTTATTCCGTGAATGCAGCCATTACTGCGAATTAGTGTCTAATCCTGAGCAAATCCCGCAAATTTTAGCCATCGCGATGCGCAAAGCCGTGCTGAATCGCGGCGTCTCTGTCGTTGTCTTACCCGGTGATATTGCCCTTAAACTGGCTCCTGAATCAGCCAGCACTGACTGGTATCCTGCGCCACAACCGATTGTTACCCCACAGTTAGAAGAGCTTGAAAAACTCGCAGAGCTGTTAAGTTCAGATGCGGATATCGCCCTGATGTGTGGGAGCGGTTGTGCCGGTGCACACCAGGAACTGATCCAACTGGCGGAAAAATTGAAAGCCCCTATCATCCATGCTCTGCGAGGTAAAGAGCATGTGGAGTATGACAACCCATACGATGTCGGTATGACCGGACTAATAGGTTTTAGCTCGGGTTATCATACGATGCTGAACGCCGATATTCTGGTGCTCATCGGGACTCAATTCCCTTACCGGGCGTTCTATCCGACCAACGCCAATATTGTCCAGATTGACATTAATCCAGGTAGTATCGGTGCACACAGTAAAATTGACATGGCTATCATCGGTGATACCAAAGCCACCCTGAGCGCATTACTGCCACTGCTGGAAGAGAAAACCGATCGGCACTTTTTGGATAAAGCCATAAAGCATTACCAAAAAACACGTGAAGAGCTCGACGCCCTTGCACAACCGATACCGGATAAACCTATTCATCCGCAATATCTGGCGCAGCAAATCAGTCATTATGCCCAGGAAGATGCCATCTTCACTTGTGATGTGGGCACTCCGACCGTGTGGGCTGCCCGTTATCTGAAAATGAATGGCAAACGCCGACTGCTCGGTTCGTTCAACCACGGTTCAATGGCGAATGCCATGCCACAGGCCTTAGGCGCTAAAGCCACCGCGCCAAACCGCCAAGTGGTCGCGATGTGCGGTGACGGCGGCTTTAGTATGCTGATGGGCGATTTTCTCTCGGTAGTACAGCTCAATCTGCCGATAAAAATCGTCATTTTTAACAATAGCGTACTCGGCTTTGTCGCCATGGAAATGAAAGCCGGTGGCTATATGACTGATGGCACTGAATTACATGCCACCAACTTTGCAGCTATTGCCAGTGCCTGTGGGATCAAAAGCTTCCGGGTAGAGCAATCAGAGCACCTGAACGATGCCCTTGAGCAAGCTTTTGCTTTTGATGGCCCGGCTCTGATAGATGTGGTAGTAGCAAAAGATGAACTGGCTATGCCACCAGAAATTAAACTTGAACAGGCAAAAGGCTTCAGTTTGTATATGCTGCGGGCCATCATCAATGGACGGGGTGACGAGGTTATCGATTTAGCGAAAACAAATTGGTTCCGATAACACAACCCGCTACTCTGAACACCTGAATGTATTTCAGGTGTTCATTCTCAGAAAAAGGACTCTCCATGATAGATTTACGCAGTGATACCGTAACCCGCCCAAGCCAAGCCATGCTGGAACGAATGATGGCCGCACCCACCGGGGATGATGTTTATGGTGATGACCCTACCGTTAATAAGCTACAGAAACTCGTCGCTCAACTCAGCGGTAAAGAAGCCGCGCTGTTTTTACCGACCGGTACTCAGGCTAACTTGGTTGCGTTACTGAGTCACTGTGAACGCGGGGAAGAGTATATTGTCGGCCAGGTAGCGCATAACTACCTTTATGAAGCCGGCGGTGCCGCAGTATTAGGCAGTATCCAGCCACAACCGATTGACGCTAACCCGGACGGTTCACTTCCGCTGGACAAAGTGGCTGCAAAAATCAAACCGGATGATATCCATTTTGCACGCACCAAACTGCTGAGCCTGGAAAATACCCATAACGGCAAAGTGCTGCCACGCGAATATTTTAAGCAAGCCTGGGAATTCACCCGTGAGCATAACCTGGCACTGCATATTGACGGTGCCCGATTGTTTAACGCCACGGTTGCCTACGGCTGTACGCTGGAAGAAATTACCCGCTACTGTGACACCTTTACCCTTTGCCTCTCGAAAGGTCTCGGAACCCCGGTCGGCTCACTGTTAGTCGGCAGCCATGAGTATATTCAGAAGGCAAACCGCTGGCGTAAAATGACCGGCGGCGGTATGCGTCAGTCGGGAATTTTAGCGGCAGCCGGGCTGTTTGCCCTGGAAAATAATATCTCGCGTTTGCAAGAAGACCATGACAACGCCCACTGGCTTGCCGGGCAGCTGAAAGAGATTGGCGTCGATGTTATCCGCCAGGACACCAATATGGTCTTTGTGCGTATGCCTGCTGAGCAGACCAGCGCCTTTGGTCAGTTTATGCGCGAAAGAAATATCATCATCAGCGCGGGCGCGAATATGCGTCTGGTCACGCATCTTGATGTCAGCCGTGAACAGCTGGCAGAGGTGGTCGCTCACTGGCGCACCTTCATCCAGCGCTAGACAGGAACTCACCATGACACAATCGAAAAGGATTTTGGTTCTGGGTGCCAGCGGCTATATTGGCCGGCACCTGATTGTGCAACTGAGTGAGGCCGGGCATCAGGTTATCGCCGCAGCCCGGCACATCGATGCGCTGAAAAAACAAGCCAGAGCAGGAGTGGAATATCATGCGGTCGACTTGCATGACCCGCAATTCCCACTCGCACTGCTGGAAAACGTCGATACGCTCTACTATCTCATTCACAGTATGGGGGATGGCGCTAATTTCGTTGCCCTGGAGCAGCAGGCTGCCACGCAGCTTCGTGATGCCCTGAGACAGCAGCCCGTTAAGCAAATAATTTTTCTCAGCTCGCTGCAAGTCGCCGAGCATCAGCACTCCCCGCATTTACAGGCTCGCCAGTTAACCGCTGAAATATTACGTGATGCGGGCATCCCGGTGACGGAATTACGTGCGGGTATCGTGATTGGTTCAGGTTCCGCCGCCTTTGAAGTGATGCGGGATATGGTCTATAACTTGCCGGTATTAACGCCTCCACGCTGGGTCCGCTCGCGCACCACGCCCATTGCGCTGGATAATCTGCTCTACTACCTGGTGCATCTGCTAGATGTTCCCGCCTCGCATCATCGGATACTTGAAGCCGCAGGACCCGAAGTCCTCAGCTATCAGCAACAATTTAAACGTTTTATGGCCATCAGTGGTAAACATCGCCCGTTGATCCCGATCCCGTTTCCGGTGAGTTGGATTTCGGTCTGGTTTCTTAACCTGATAACCTCGGTACCTCCCACGCTCGCCAGCGCGCTGATTCAAGGGTTAAAACATGATTTACTGGCGGATGATCGTGAGTTGCGTGAACTCATCCCCCAGCCACTGATCCCGTTTGATGACGCGGTACGCTCGGCCCTCAATCATCAGCATAAACTTTCTGATGCCCTGAACTGGGGGAATGATCCTCAGGCCCTGAATCGCTGGCAGCCAGACTACGGTTTTTTTGCCAGACAGGCGGGTTGTACCGTCACGACGCAAGCCAGTCTTGAAGATCTCTGGCAAGTGGTCAATCAGCTGGGAGGGGAACAAGGTTATTTCTTTGGTAATGCGTTGTGGAAGACCCGTGCATTGATGGACCGGATTATCGGTCATAAACTGGCAACAGGTCGCCCGGAAAGCGCTATGCTTGAAATCGGTGATTATGTCGATAGCTGGAAAGTGATTGTGGTTGAACCGCAGCAAGAGCTCACGTTGCTATTTGGCATGAAAGCTCCCGGACTCGGGCGTCTGACCTTTCGCCTTTCTGACCATGGGCATCAACGTCAGTTGGATGTGCGGGCATGGTGGCATCCGGCGGGTATGCCAGGATTACTCTACTGGTTAGTGATGAGCCCGGCCCATCTGTTTATCTTCAGAGGAATGGCGCATAAAATTGTTCATTTGGCGGAAAATAATTCTACTGAAAATAATAAATAGCAGTCAATCATTCAGGATTTTCATTGCGTATCGCGTTATTTCACGGAAAAATACCCAACGTTAACTTCACCTATCTGAGTTGAGCAAAATGAAGGTACTGGTCACCGGCGCTACCAGCGGTTTAGGTCGAAATGCGGTAGATTATTTGTGTGCAAAAGGCATTAGCGTGCGGGCAACCGGCCCCAATGCTGCTATGGGACCCTTGCTGGAGAAAATGGGGGCTGAATTTATTCATGCCGACCTTGCAACGCTGGTTTCTGCACAAGCGAAAGCGTTGCTTGCCGGGGTTGATACACTCTGGCACTGCTCAAGCTTCACCTCCCCCTGGGGAACACAGGAAGCCTTCGATTTAGCGAATGTCCGCGCAACCCGACGTCTGGGAGAGTGGTCCGTGGCCTCAGGGGTACGAAATTTTATCCATATATCATCGCCTTCACTCTATTTTGATTATCACCATCGTCGTGATATCGAAGAGGATTTCCGGCCATTTCGTTTTGCCAACGCCTTTGCCCGCAGTAAAGCCAATAGCGAAGCGGTGATCCAGACTTTGGCGCAGTCGAATCCCGGCACGCACTTCACTATTCTGCGTCCACAGAGTTTATTCGGCGCACATGATAATGTGTTTTTCCCTCGACTGGTCAATATGATGCGTCACTATGGGAGCGTTCTGTTACCGCGAGGTGGCGAAGCCGTTGTCGATATGACGTATGTCGAGAATGCCGTGCATGCCATGTGGCTGGCGACACAAACCACCCACTATCCTTCAGGCCGAACCTATAACATCACCAATAATGAGCCGCGGACGCTGCGCAGTATTGTACAGAAGCTGATTGATGAACTCGGTATTCACTGTCGTATTCGTTCCGTGCCTTACCCCATGCTGGATATTGTTGCCCGCAGTATGGAGCACTTCAGCAATAAGTCGGCCAAAGAACCGGTCCTGACCCATTACGGCGTATCAAAGTTACATTTTGACTTTACGCTCGATATCAGCCGGGCAGAAAAAGAACTGAACTATCAGCCGATTGTCTCTCTGGATGAAGGCATTCGGCGGACGGCATTCTGGCTGAAAGATCACGGTACCCTGCATCGCCGTTAACCCTGCCCATACTTTTCCAGCAGCGCTTCAACAATAGCTTGCGTCTCG
>Ga0302347_1004985_pt1 | contig 10116 bp, 1 predicted proteins | sample PhyWR1_FD_202178 | JGI IMG/M metagenome (GOLD analysis project Ga0302347, IMG submission 202178) | Leaf surface microbial communities from wheat plants in UC Gill Tract Community Farm, Albany, California, United States - DLSL W.R1 (v2)... | ecosystem: Host-associated > Plants > Phyllosphere >...
GCTCGACCGCAAGGCCTTGCCGGCGCCGGACATGGCCGCCGTATTCAGCCGCGAGTACGCCGCGCCCGAGGGTGAGATCGAAACGGTATTGGCACAAATCTGGGCCGACGTGCTGCAAGTGGAGCGGGTCGGGCGACGCGATCACTTTTTTGAACTGGGCGGGCATTCGCTGCTGGCGATGCGCATGGTCTCGCAGGTGCGCCAGCGCCTCGGTGTGGAGTTGTTGCTCGGCGACCTGTTCGCCAACGCCGAACTGGCCGCCGTCGCCGAGGTGCTGGCCAGCGCCGGGCGCAGCACCTTGCCGGACATCCTCCCGGCCAATCGCGACGACGCCGTGCCGCTGTCGTTCGCCCAGCAGCGCCTGTGGTTCCTCGCGCTGCTGGAAGGCGCCAACACTGCCTACAACATTCCCATCGGCCTGCGTTTGCGTGGGCAGTTGCATGTGGAGGCGCTGCAACGGGCGCTGGCGCGGATTGTCGCGCGACATGAAACCCTGCGCAGCCGCTTCGCCCAGCACGGCGACGAGGCGCGGGTGCTGATCCTGCCGCCAGAAGACGTGCTGCCCCTGCAAGTGCAGGACCTGCGCCAGCACGCGCAACCGCAGCAGGCGCTGGAGGCGTTGATCCACGGCGAGGCGTCGGCGCCATTCGACCTGGAGCGCGGCCCGCTGCTGCGCGGGCGCTTGATCGTGATGGCCGACGATCACCATGTGCTGTTGCTGACCCTGCACCATATCGTCTCCGATGGCGGCTCCATGGGCGTGCTCACCCGTGAGCTGATGGCGCTGTACAAGGCCTTCAGCCTGGGCCAGGCCGACCCGTTGCCGCCGCTGGCGATCCAGTACGGCGACTTCGCGGTGTGGCAACGCCTGTGGCTCAGCGGCGAAGTGCTGCATCGTCAAAGCACCTACTGGCAGCAAGCGCTGGCCGGTGCGCCGGTGTTGCTCACGCTGCCCACTGACCGCCCGCGCCCGGCGCGGCAGGACTACGCCGGCAGCAGCGTCGAGGTGCGTTTGGATGAGCGCCTCACCGCTGGGCTCAAGGCCCTCGGCCAACGCCATGGCACCACGCTCTACATGATCATGATGACCGCCTGGGCGTCGCTGCTGACGCGGCTGTCCGGGCAGCCGGAGCTGGTGATCGGCTCCCCCGTGGCCAATCGCAACCGGGTCGAGGTGGAAGGGCTGATCGGCCTGTTCGTCAACACCCTGGCGGTGCGCATCGACACCTCGGGCGACGTGAGCACTGAAGCGCTGTTGGCACGGGTCAAGGCCCAGGCGCTGGCCGCCCAGGCCCATCAGGACCTGCCGTTTGAACAAGTGGTGGAAATCACCCGGCCCACCCGCAGCCTGGCCCACAGCCCGCTGTTCCAGACCCTGCTGACCTGGCAGGACAGCAGCGCGCCGGCCCTGGCCTTGGGCGAGTTGGGGCTGGAAGGTATCGTCGAACACAGCCACTTCGCCAAGTTCGATTTGTCCCTGGACCTGGGCGAAGTGCAGGGCGCCATTATCGGCGCGCTGGAATATGCGCAGGCCTTGTTCGATGAAGCGACCGTGCGCCGTTATGCCGGCTACCTCACCCGCGTGTTGCAGGCCATGGTCGATAACGATCAGGCGGTGCTGGCAAATGCAGCGTTGGTGGATGAGCGTGAGCGTCAGCAGCTGTTGGGTGAGTTCAACGCGACTGAAGTGGATTACAACCTCGACCAGACCTTGCACGGGATGTTTGAAGCGCAAGTGGCGCGCACGCCGCAGGCCATTGCGCTGAAGGCCGGCGACCTTGTGTTGACCTATGCCGAGCTGAACGCACGGGCCAACCAGTTGGCGCATCACCTGCTGGCGCAGGGCGTGCAGGTGGATTCGCGGGTGGCGATCTGCGTTGAGCGCGGCCTGGACATGGTCGTTGGCCTGTACGCGATCCTCAAGGCCGGCGCCGCCTATGTACCGCTGGATCCGGCGTATCCGCCTGAACGCCTGGCCTACATGCTGGAAGACAGCGCGCCAGTCGTGGTGCTGGCCCAGGCATCAACGCGCGCGCTGTTGGGCGCGGTGCCGGTGATCGACCTGGAACAGCCGACCTGGTTGCAGCAACCCCTCGACAACCCGCAGGTAGACGCCGTGGGCGCCTATGTGATCTACACCTCCGGCTCCACCGGCCAGCCCAAAGGCGTGATCAACGACCACGCCGGGGTGGTCAATCGCTTGCTGTGGATGCAGGACGCCTACGGCCTGACTGCCGACGACACGGTGTTGCAGAAAACCCCGTTCAGTTTCGATGTGTCGGTATGGGAGTTCTTCTGGCCGCTGTGCACCGGCGCGCGGCTGGTGATGGCGCGCCCGGGTGGGCACAAAGACCCGCTGTACCTGTGTGAAGTGATCGCGGCCGAGCAGATCACCACGCTGCACTTCGTGCCGTCGATGCTCGACGTGTTTCTTGCCCACGGCGACATGACCCAGGCCGCTGGCCTGGTGCGTGTGATGTGCAGCGGCGAAGCCTTGCCCGGCAGCCTGGTGCGCCGCTTCAAGCAGCAGTTGCCGGGCAGCGAGCTGCACAACCTGTACGGCCCGACCGAAGCAGCGGTGGATGTGACCGCCTGGAATTGTGCGGGCGCTGTCACGCCGGACAACACGCCCATCGGCAAACCCATCGCCAATACGCGCATGTATGTGCTCGATGAGCAATTGCAACCGGTGCCGCTAGGGGTGGTCGGCGAGCTGTTCATCGGCGGTGTGCAAGTGGCGCGGGGGTATCTGAACCGGCCTGAGCTGACGGCCGAACGTTTCCTCAAGGACCCATTCACCGGCGCGCGCATGTACCGCACGGGTGACATCGGCCGCTATTTACCCGATGGCAATATTGAATATCTGGGGCGCAACGACGATCAGGTAAAAATCCGTGGCCTGCGCATCGAGCTGGGGGAAATCCACGCGCGTCTCATCGACTATCTGGGCGTCGATGAAGCCGCGGTGATCGCCCGCGACGAGCGATTGGTGGCGTATTACACCGGCGTGCGCAGCGAGATCGACGCCCTGCGCGCCCATCTGTTGCAGTACCTGCCGGAGTTCATGGTGCCTGCGCTGTTCGTGCACCTCGACGCGCTGCCCCTGAGCCCCAACGGCAAGCTCGACCGCAAGGCCTTGCCTGCACCGGGCGCGGATTCAGTGATCACACGCGACTACGAGGCACCCCAGGGCGATACGGAAATCGCCCTGGCCAGCCTGTGGGCCGAGCTGCTCAATGTGGAGCGCGTAGGGCGTCACGATGACTTCTTCGAACTGGGCGGGCATTCGCTGCTGGCGGTGAGCCTGGTGGGGCGCATGCGCCGCCTCGGGCTGTCGGCGGATGTGAAAGTGTTGTTCGGCCAGCCGACACTGGCGGCGTTGGCCGCCGCGCTGGGCGGCGGGCGCGAAGTGGCGGTGCCGGCCAATCGCATTGCGCCCGATTGCACGCGGATCACCCCGGACATGCTGGCGCTGATCACCCTGGAGCAAGCGGCCATCGACCGTGTGGTCGCGTGCATCCCCGGTGGTGCGGCGAATGTGCAGGACATCTACCCGCTGGCGCCGTTGCAGGCCGGCATGCTCTACCACCATCGCGCGGCGCAGGGCAGCGACGACTATGTGTTGCGCGCGCAGTTCGCTTTCGACAGCCGCGCGCGTCTGGACGCGTTTGCCCAGGCCTTGCAGGCGGTGATCCAACGGCATGACGCGTTGCGTTCGTCGTTCCATTGGGACGGCCTGGAAGAACCGCTGCAAGTGGTGTGGCGTGAGGCCGCGCTGCGCGTCGAAACCGGGCCGTTGCCGCAACGCCTGGATTTGGCCCAGGCGCCGTTGATGCGCCTGGTGTACGCCGAGGAACCGCAGCGTGTGGTTGCCACCTTGCTGTTCCACCACCTGGTGATGGACCACATCGCTCTGGAGATTCTGCAACACGAAATGCAGGCGTTCCTGCTGGGCACCGCGCACACCCTCGGCGCGGCCGTACCGTACCGCAACTATGTGGCCCAGACCCGCCTGGGTGTGGATGATCACGCGGCGTTCTTCAGCGAGATGCTCGGCGCTATCGATGAGCCGACCGCCGTCGAATCGCTGGGCGCCGATGAGCACGTCCAGCGGCAGATTGATTCTGCATTGAGCCAGCGCCTGCGGGTGCAGGCGCGCCAAGCGGGCGTCAGCGCTGCGAGCCTGATGCACCTGGCCTGGGCCCATGTGCTGGGCAAGGTCGCGGGCCGCGAGCAGGTGGTGTTCGGCACGGTGATGCTCGGTCGTTTGCACGGTGGTGACGGCGCCGAGCGCGCCATCGGGGTGTTTATCAATACCTTGCCGCTGCGGGTCGATCTGGGTGAGCACAGCGTACTGGACGCGTTGCGCGCGACCCACGGGCGCCTGACCCAGTTGCTCAGCCATGAACATGCGCCGCTGGCGCTGGCCCAGCGTTGCAGTGGCGTGCCGGTGGGCACGCCGTTGTTCGGCACGCTGTTCAACTATCGCCACAGCGCCGCGCCGGTGGGTGCTGAGGGCTGGCAGGGCATTCAACTGCTCAAGGCCGAGGAGCACAGCAACTACGGCTTGTCCCTGAGTGTCGATGACCTGGCCGATGGCTTCACCTTGACGGCCGTGGGGCAGGGCGCGCGGCGTATTTGCGACTACCTGCACACCGCCGTGGAGCAACTGGTGCAGGCGTTGGAGCACGACAGCGAGGTTGCCATCGGGCACTTGCCGATCCTGTCGATTGCCGAGCGCCGCCAGTTGGCCGGATTCAATGCCACCACGCGCCTGTTTCCACGGGAACACACGGTGCAGCGCCTGTTCGAGGCCCAGGCCCAGGCGCGGCCCGACGCGCTGGCGGTGGTGGAGGGCGCGCAACGCTTGAGTTACGGCGAGCTGAACCGCCGCGCCAACCGTCTGGCCCATCATCTGTTGGGGCTGGGCGTGCGGGCCGGCGCTAACGTTGCGCTGCTGTTGCCACGCTCCGTGGACCTGCTGGTCAGCCAACTCGCCGTGCTCAAGTGCGCGGCTGCCTATGTGCCGCTGGACATCCACGCGCCCGCCGAGCGTCAAGGGTTCATGCTGCAAGACAGTGCCGCCGCCTGCGTGCTGACGCGCAGCGATGCCGTTGTCGATGGCGCGGTTCAACGCCTGGACCTGGACACCCTTGCCCTCGACCCGCAACCGAGCCACAACCCCGGCCTGTCGCAGTCGTCGGAGAGCGTGGCGTACATCATGTACACCTCCGGCTCCACCGGCACGCCCAAAGGCGTGTTGGTGCCCCATCGCGGCATCACGCGGCTGGTGCTCAACAATGGCTACGCCGACTTCAATGCCAGCGACCGCGTGGCGTTCGCCTCCAACCCGGCGTTCGACGCCAGCACCATGGACGTGTGGGGGCCGTTGCTCAACGGTGGGCAGATCCAGGTGATCGACCACGCCACCGTGCTCGACCCGGTGGCGTTTGGCGCGGCCTTGGCCGAGGTGACGGTGCTGTTCGTGACCACGGCGCTGTTCAACCATTATGTGCAACTGATCCCCGAGGCCCTGGCGGGCTTGCGCATCCTCCTGTGCGGCGGCGAGCGGGCCGACCCGGCGGCGTTTCGCCGGCTGTTGGCGCGGGCGCCGGCATTGCGCCTGGTGCATTGCTACGGGCCGACGGAAAGCACCACCTACGCCACCACCCATGAGGTGCGCGTGTTGGCCGATGGCGCCGACAGCGTGCCCATCGGCCGGCCGATTTCCAACACCCAGGTTCATGTGTTGGATGCGCACTTGCAGCCGGTGCCGTTGGGCGTGGCCGGTGAGATCTGCATCGGTGGCGATGGCGTCGCCCTGGGCTATTTGAATCGCCCTGCGTTGACCGCCGAAAAATTCGTGGCCGATCCCTTCAATGGCGGCGCGTTGCTGTACCGCACCGGCGACCTTGGCCGCTGGACGGCGGACGGCCTGCTGGAGTGCATCGGGCGCAATGACGATCAGGTGAAGATTCGCGGTTTCCGCATTGAACTGGGCGAGATTGAAGCGCGCCTGGGCACCTTGGCGGGTATCCAGGACGTGGTGGTGCTGGCCCGTGAGGACGTGCCGGGAGACAAGCGCCTGGTGGCGTATTTCACCTGGGCGGCACAGCCCCTGGAGATCGATCAACTGCGCGCGCATCTGCTTGAGCAATTGCCGGACTACATGCTGCCGTCGGCCTATGTGGCGCTGGAGCGGTTGCCGTTGACCGGCAATGGCAAGGTGGACCGCAAAGCCTTGCCCGTGCCGCCGTTGCAGGCGCTGATCAGCCGTGAATTCGAAGCGCCGGTCGATGCCCTGGAGCAAACCCTGGCACAGCACTGGGCCGAGGTGCTGAAGCTGGAACAGGTGGGGCGGCATGACAGCTTTTTCGAGCTGGGCGGGCATTCGTTGCTGGCGATCCGCCTGGTGAGCGTGTTGGAGGAAGCGGGGTTGCCGGTGTCCCTGGCCGAGCTGTTCCAGCATGCCAATGTGGCCGCCGTCGCCGCGCTGTTGCGTCAGCGTAGCGACGAACCGCTGCGCGATAGCTCGGTGATCACCGTGCGCAGTGGAGGCACCCAGGCGCCGTTGTTCCTGGTCCACGAATTCAGCGGCATGGACGTGTATTTCCCGGCGCTGGGCCAGCATCTGCCCGGCGACTATCCGATCTATGGCCTGCCGGGCGTGGCCCTTGGCGAGCCGCACCTGAACAGCATGGAAGACCTGGCTGCGCGGCTGGTCGGCCTGATCCGTGACATCCAGCCCCATGGCCCGTATCGGTTGGCGGGCTGGTCGTTCGGCGGCGTGCTGGCCTATGAAGTGGCGATGCAACTGCTGGGGGCGGATGAGCCGGTGGCGTTCCTCGGTTTGCTCGACAGCTACGTGCCGCGCCTGACCGATCAAGGCAAGGCGCGCTGGAGTGGGGCGGATGCGCTCAAGCGCCAGTTGCTGTTGCAGTGCACGGCGTACTGGAAAACCCAGGGCCGGGCAGATCGGCTGGCGAGCCTTGGGCAGTTGGACGCGGACATTACACAGCTGACATTTACCGAGTTGCTGCAACAGTGCCGCGCGGCCGGTTTGCTGCACGCGCAAATGGCGGCGGCGACGGATGCCGACCTGGCGAACTACCTGGAACGGGAAGTCGGGCATGGGCATGCGTTGGCGCATTACAGCCTGTTCCCGTTGCCGATACCGGTGCATCTGTTCAGTGCGCAGGAGCGCCCCACCGAGTTGGCGCGGCGTAGCGATTCGCTGGGGTGGGCAGACGCGCTGGCGCCGGGGCAATTGCTTCAGGTGCAAGTGCCGGGCGATCACCAGAGCATGATGCAGGCGCCGCATATCCAGGCACTGGGCCATGCAATCACAGAGGCATTGGCGACCTGCGCGCCGGTGGCACAGACGGCACATTTGCCTTTGCTGCGCATTCAGAGCGGGCGTGCCGGGCATGCGCCGCTGTTCTGCGTGCCGGGAGCGGGGGACAGCGTCACCGGTTTTGTCGGTTTGAGCGAAGCCCTGGGCCGCGACTGGCCGCTGTTTGGCTTGCAGCCCCGTGGCCTGGATGGCGAGGCGGTGCCCCACAGCCAGGTGGAAGCGGCGGCGCGCGCGAATCTGGCGGCGCTGGCGCAGGAATGTGCGCACGGCGCGGTGCACTTGGTCGGGCATTCGTTTGGCGGCTGGGTCGCGTTGGAGATGGCGTTGCAGTTGCAGGCGCAAGGGCGCGAGGTGGCGTCGCTCACGGTGATCGACAGCGAAGCACCGGGCGGCACGGGCCGCGCGTACACGACCACGGCGGCGTTGCTGCGCTTGATCGAGTCGATGCAGTTGGCGGCGGGCAAGTCCCTGGGGATCGACCCGCTGGACTTCGCCGTGCGCGATGAGCTGGCGCAGCGCCAATGCTTGCATACCGGGATGGTCGCGGTCGGCTTGTTGCCGGCACGGGCCGGTGTGACGGCGATGGACGGGCCGGCCCGCACCTATGCGGCGGCGTTGCGCACGGTGTACCGGCCAAGCCGGCGCTTTGACGGCGTGGTGCGCCTGGTGTTGGCGCAAGACCCGGCATTGGACGCTGCCGGCAATCAGCGTGAGCAGGGCTTGATGATCGAAGGCTGGCGCCGCCAGGGCAGGGAGCTGGAGGTGTGGTATGGCGGCGGTAACCACTTCACGTTGCTCAAGACGCCGAATGTGCAGGGGCTTGCCCTGTGGTGGCAGGCGGGAACTGTGGGAGCGGGCTTGCCCGCGATGGCGGTGGCCCAGTCGCCCATGTATTGACTGACCGCCTGCCATCGCAGGCAAGCCAGCTCCCACATTCACCCCTTGTTTATGGTCATTTATGCACACTTCAAAATTTCGCAAAGTGGGTCTGTTCAGCGTGTTGGCCATTGCCGTTGGCCTGATTGTCTACACCGTGCAAGCCCCCGCCGAGGCCCCGCAGTACCTCACCGCCACGGCTGAGCGCGGCGATATCGAAAACGCCGTGTTGGCCACCGGTTTGCTGGAGGGCGTCAAGCAGGTCGATGTCGGCGCCCAGGTGTCCGGGCAGTTGAAGTCGCTCAAGGTCAAGGTCGGCGACAAGGTCAAGCAGGGCCAGTGGCTGGCGGAAATCGATCCGTTGATCCTGCAAAATACCCTGCGCAAGGCCCAGGTCGATGAAGAAAACCTCCAGGCCCAACGCCGCGCCACGGCGGCGCAGCTCAAGCAGGCGCGCTCGGTGTATGAGCGCTACAAGGGCTTGCAGGATGACGAGTCGGTGTCGCGCCAGGATTTCGAGAGTGCTGAATCGACGTTCCAGGTGCAGCAGGCCAACCTGTTGTCCCTGGATGCGCAGATCAAGAGCGCGCATATCCAGATCGACACCGCCAAGATCAACCTGGCCTACACCCGGATCGTCGCGCCCATCGATGGCGACGTGGTCGGTATCGTCACCCAGGAAGGCCAGACGGTGATCGCCAGCCAGTTGGCGCCGGTGCTGCTGAAGCTGGCGGACCTGGACACCATGACCGTCAAGGCCCAGGTCTCGGAGGCGGATGTGATTCATATCAGTCCTGGGCAGAAGGGCTACTACGCCACGTTGCGCGGCACCGAGCCGGCGCCGCAGAACTTCCTCGAAACCCAGGCCGCCGGCACGCCCAAGCAGAACACCGCGGTGTTCTACAATGCGCTGTTCGACGTGCCCAACCCCGACCATCGCCTGCGCATCGCCATGACCGCCCAGGTGCGCATCGTGCTTGCTACGGCCCAGGCGGCGTTGATCGTGCCGGTGGCGGCGCTTGGCCCGCGCAGCAACGAAGGTCGTTATGCCGTGCGGGTGCTGGACGGCAAAGGGCGGGCGCAGGCGCGGGAGGTGCAGACCGGCATCAACAACAACGTCAAGGTGCAGATCCTCGACGGCCTGGTCGAAGGCGACACCGTGGTGATCGGCGACGCCACGCCCGCCGTGGCGGGGAACTGACGGATGAGCCAGCCACTGTTGGAACTCAAGGGCATCACCCGCAGTTTCATGGCCGGCGAGCGTGAATTCATTGCGCTTAAGGGCATCGATTTGACGATTGAGGCCGGGGAAATGCTGGCGATCATCGGCGCGTCGGGCTCGGGCAAATCCACCCTGATGAACATCCTCGGCGGCCTGGATTACGCCACGGCCGGCAGCTACAAGATCAACGGCATCGAGACCCGTTCGTTGGCTGACGAGCAGTTGGCCGAACTGCGCCGCGACTACTTCGGCTTTATCTTCCAGCGTTACCACCTGCTCACACACCTGAGCGCGTTGCACAACGTGGAAATGCCGGCGATCTATGCGGGCACGCCGCAAACCCAACGCCACAGCCGCGCGCGGGAGTTGCTCGCGCGCCTGGGCCTGGCTGGGCATGTCAGCCATCGCCCCAGCCAGCTCTCGGGCGGGCAGCAACAGCGGGTGAGTATCGCCCGCGCGTTGATGAACGGCGGTGAAGTGATCCTCGCCGACGAACCCACCGGCGCCCTCGACACGGCGAGTGGCAAGGAGGTCATGCAGATCCTCGCCGAGCTGCACGCCGCCGGGCACACGGTGATTATCGTCACCCATGACCCCAAGGTGGCGGCCAATGCCCAGCGCATCGTCGAGGTCAGCGACGGTGAAATCGTCAGTGACACGCGCA
>Ga0302347_1004987_pt1 | contig 10112 bp, 10 predicted proteins | sample PhyWR1_FD_202178 | JGI IMG/M metagenome (GOLD analysis project Ga0302347, IMG submission 202178) | Leaf surface microbial communities from wheat plants in UC Gill Tract Community Farm, Albany, California, United States - DLSL W.R1 (v2)... | ecosystem: Host-associated > Plants > Phyllosphere >...
AGTACTTTCGCTTGATGGTTTTTGTTTGGCGGGAACTCGCACAATTTTTTGCTACGATGTCGATAATGAGCCAATGAACATGACTTTCGAAAGAGTATATGAATATCATGACGAAGGAGAGGCCAGACCGGCAGATAGCGCCCTGGGGCTTTTTATTCAGAAGTTGTTATCGCATTTGGCGAAAAGCGACTCATCCCTTGCTAATACTCGGAAAATGTATGACCTATTCACTAGATACCCACTTGGAAGTAAGGCTATAACTAATGAGGACTTATCAAAATATATTTCTGCAAATCTAATTGAAAAAATTTCTAAATCGCTATATTCCGAAGAAGCAACTGTTTATTCTTTGAATATGTAGATTTTTCAATTGCAACAAGATGTGGTGCGCAAGTTCTCTAAAGTTTATATTGTCGGTGTCTTTGACCAATATTATTCACGCCCTGAATCGCCCCCTGCTTCTGTAGACGCCTTCAAGCTTCAAGCATACGCTGCTAAGCCTGTGAAACTGTCCGCCTCTGGCCGGTTCCTGCCTGTCACCAAACGGCAGGAGTCGGCCAAAGGGGTCAGTATAAGGCGCCTTGGAGCTCAGCAGCGATTCAGTCACGCTGCCGCGAGCTATGGCCACAGAGGCTCAACTCGATGGAAAACTACAGTACGCCTGATGATAGGTTGAGAGGTTGAGTGCGTCGATACCTAAGCTCCTTTGTGCGACTGCGCATATTCCACCTTATAATTTCCCAGTGTTATGCATCCGACAGGCTTACTCGAGGCTTCTTAAGTAACATTCCTTTAAGAGCCTTACTCTTTTGGCTCTCTTTTTCGACACTTTTTTTAGCTGAGTCAAGTAACAGCTGGGATGAAAAAGCTGCGATATTCAAAAGCTCCCAGATTTCATCATCGCCGAGCTCAGTTACAACGCTTCTTAACGAGAGCTCATAAGGGTAGCCTCGTTTAGGAGGCTCTGACCCGCTGAGAGTAGCAGCTCTAAATAATTCATCTTTTGATGAGCGATTTAGAATTTTAAAGATAGCAGTGGTAAAGGAGTTGATTATTTCTAAGTGCAGCTCGCATGAAGATATAGTGGTCCTAGAGAACTCTTTTTTCCCTCCTGAATTAATGGTGATAACTGCATTGGGAAGTAGTTTTTCGAGATAAGTAATTAAGTCATTAGGGTTCTTTCTTTTAATGATCGCATTGAGTTCTTCAAGTGCAACGGGAAGGTTCTTCAATGTGTACTCCCGAGCATAGCGCACAGGGTCTATTGTTTTTAAAAACTGTAAGACATGTTCCCACTGGCCGTAATTTTCGAAAGAAATCAAGTAGAAATCGATGATTTGCTCATCAGATAGATCACGCACGAAAGCAGCTGCATGATAATCAAGGATGCTTTTGTGTAAAAAGGTAATCATATCAATACCTTCCTCCAGCATTAAGCAAGCCACCTTTATAATGTCTTCACGGAAGTCCTCATTCCTACATTTTAGATCACTAGCATAGCTTATAGCTTCCCTGAATATTTTGTCGAACTTTGCACTTGACATTGAACGACCAACGCCCTGCTGAATCGTCATAAAGCAAAATGTCTCAAAAAGTTCTTTGAGACTGCTTTCCGATAATTCGGTGTGATGTTGTCGATTAAATCCTGCCTTGAGTTTGTCATGCTTACTAAAAACAGTGCCGAATAATTTATCAAAAAAATCTGCGAGTGTTGTTGGGATTTCTTTTTCTGTTTGATAGATCATTACAACAAGTGTAAGCATTAACGGCGTGTGAATTACCCCCTTAATATTGTCCTCGCAATCGTTCAAAGCAGAAATCACATCAGCCCTTTTAGCTTTAGAAGCTATTAATTTAGATACAAACAAGTCGTAATCAGCTGTATTTAAAGGCTCGAGCTTGATTACTTCAAAGCCTGATGCATTTTGAATGTGACTGCGCGGACGGCTAGAAACTATTATTTTTAAGTTTGGATGTTTTGTTTGCAGATAGTCTAGCTGTAATATGGTTTCCTTGACGCATCCACTAGGCACTTCGTCAAAACCATCTAGAAGCAATACGATTTTTTTGGACTGCGCCAAGTAATCAAATATTTCTCCGTCATCCTTTATTCCTATTGATAGTAAAAACATTGATATTGTATCTGACAGGCTCCGCTTATCCGTAATGGTCCGTAATTCTATGAGGATAGGGATGGTCGTAGCGGGTAGAGCGGAGATCATAGAGGCTGCAAGATATCTCATAAAGATAGACTTACCTTGCCCAACAATACCCTCAATTACAATATTGCCTTCCGGAAGCGAATCGATGTTGTCGACATGAATCGTTACTCCATCACGCCTTACTTTTGACGGATAATAAAACTTACTTAAAGAAATTTCTTTTTCTGCTGACCAAATTGTTTTTACCTTATCTATTCTATTTAATGTCGAAGCTATACTTTTAATGCCCGAGTCGGTTTTCCATTTTGCAAGAGCACTCCGGGCCTGATCTTTTGCGCCTTTATATATGTCGGAAATCAAAGGTGTTAGCGCTCTAGAAAGTGCGACAACGGTTATCGAGGTACCAGTCATTTTAATATCCCTATTTTTCTAATCGTAACGATAGCAATGAGGCCCGATGGAGAAGGCTCAGAATTTTTTAAGCGATAAAGCTGTCTTTCTGAAAATCCATAAAGGGTGCAAAGCCTAGTTTGGGTGGATTTCTTAATTTGCAAAATCTAGATTGTTATAAGCTGTTTCATCAATAACTGCAAAAAGCGCCACGGAATTTTTTCTCAGTTCGAGAATATTTTTTGGATGAGCCCGACGAATCTAGTGTCGAAAGATAGCATTTACACTATCGAATAGGATAACAAAGCTACAAGTGAATAGGCCCCAATTTTCTAGAGACCTTCAGGCAACAGAAAATGAGGTCGTTAATGTCGCCCTTTGACCGAAAGCGGGCGCTCGTGAAGGTCCGCTTATGGCCGAAAGCGGACATTCGCGTGCGTGTTGATTTGGGGCTGCCCTATAGCGCGCTCTGAAAACTGCCACCTAGCGACAATTGTTGAGGGGGCTCTCCGGTCTATCTATCGGCTATGGCGTAGGATAAAACCTGTCCATACATTGGTTGTTCATCTTCAGCGTTGTCTGAATAGGGAGAGGTAATGGAACTCGTGGTAAGCGAGGAGCAGGTGTTAAAGAATCTTGATGTCCTGGATCGTACAAGGCGTCTTGCAGGCGGGGATGGGGATATCTGTCGTGACCTGATCAAAAATGGCAAATGCTACCTTCCCTACCTCACCGGTGCGGGCATCGCTTTTGCCCCATCGAGGTTTATTGGTTATGTAGGAAATGAAATCCAGGCACATGGCAGCAACCAGGATAAGCACGGTAGTCGCACCAATGATGCCCTGAGCCGGATTTATGGGTCTCCGCCGGCCCCGAATGAGATTTTGCAACTGGCTTTTGAGAAATTTTGCTTTTCAACCGGCGTTACACCTAATCGTGACGGAGGTTATGGCGCGCCGCGAAAATTCTGGATCACGGACGAAGTTTCCGATGTGATCATCAAGGGCCAAGAAGAGCAGGTGACGGCGGACGCGAAGCTAACTGAAACGCAAAAGCGCCAGGTCATATTGGCTCGGATCGGCCAGGGGGCTTTTCGTAAGAAACTGATCGAACACTGGGGAGCATGCGCGGCCACGGGATGTTTACAGATCGACATTCTCAAGGCTTCACACATCAAGCCTTGGAGCGAGTCCACCAACGCTGAACGGCTCGATGTGTTTAATGGCCTGCTTCTCAGTCCCAGCCTCGATGCCTTGTTTGATAAGGGATATGTCTCGTTCGACGAAGGAGGAAGGATTCTGATTTCTCCTCACGTCTCTGACCACGACAGGCTGATCCTGAATTGCTCGGCAGAGCTGAAAGTGAAGCTGTCACCAAGGCACCATGAATACCTCGCCTGGCACCGAGGCAACCTGTTTGGCCGGAGTAAGGTTCGCTTTTAGGTGTGATCGAACAGCTTCGCGTATTCGCACCACAGCTTCGAAAAGTTGCCCCAATCTGTGGTGTCGCTGGATGCTCTGAACTGTAGGGTGCCGGGGGGCCCCGTTAATATGGGTTTGGTGAGTACGCTACTCTCAAGGCTGTAATGGCTCAAAAGCTTTTCGTCCGTCGGATTGCGTGGCGTAGGGTAGCGACCGGCCCAAACGACCGAAGCTTCGTAGAAGTCGAGTAGCTGTTTACGCTCATCATCGAGGCTCAGGCCGAGCGCCTGATGGAGTTTGTGCAAAAAGTGAATTTCAACCTGTCTCTGCGGCGTAACTCGCTGAACAAGAACAGCTTTCATGATCAGTTCTAGAGAGAGTCCGCAGAGCATGTGATACGCCGGCCAGCACGCCACTTTCATGCTGTACCCGCTGCCGTAACCAAGCTCCTGTGCGATTGACGCGTCTTGAGGCCCCATCGAGTGCCAGAGTGCACCCGCTGACGCTTTCAAGTCTGCGGCACGATTAAACCAATGATTTGGGTGGCTTCTGTGCTCAACCAGAGAGGGACGGCTCGCAAGCCAGCCTGCATATTCGTCATCCATGCTTCTCGACCTCAGTCCTTTATCAGTTAGAGTGTGCAATTGCATTCCACTTTACCAGCTGTTTGCATCGAATTTGACCAGTGCAATGGAGTTACCTCACTTCCCCCTTCTGAGGGACAAGTGGTGGGGTTGGCAGCATTTGAGAGCGAAAATTTTATGGCCGCCTCTGGCCGGAAGCGGTCATAAGCTCGCAGCCGCCACAAACCGAAAGCCGAAAAAATCTGGGATATTTTTAGTAATGGAGGGATATAGCGAAGCGGAAGCTGCTTAAGCTTCCGCTTCTCTATCAGCCGCCCTTTCTTTTGAGTTGAAGGTCAATGAAATCAAGCTCTGCCTTGATTGCATCAAGCGTGAGCGTCTCAACTTTGGTGTCAGTGTTTGCTCTTGCGTTGAGCTTTTTCACTCCAGCCATGCCGACAATTATCCCGTTCAAATGCAGCTTTCGGGCCTTTAGGTCATCAGGCATCTGAGCGCTGTTCTGTGGTGTTTGGTTCATGGTTAGACCGATGGTAGGCCTGAAGCAACCGGCCCTCGCCGGCTGCTTCAGGGAGGGTTTAGGCTAGGCCGCCAACAGGTCAAGCAGGCTGTGTTGGTGTGATCGCTCTGCAAGTTCTCGGAAGGTCCAGCTTCCGAAGTTTTCACCTTGCTCAGGGATGTCTAGATTCAGCAGGGCAACCGGATCACGATTGATCAGTCTGCGCGCAGCCCACAACTTGCCACCGGTCTCCAGCAGTGCTTTCGCGGCCTCATTCCATTGTTCTTCCAAAACAGTGTTCGCCAAGTGAGCCGCTTGGTTCTCGATCTTGGCGCATTCTTTTTGTGCCTCATTGATGTGCAGATCAATCGTCACCAGCTCTTGCTCCAGTGCGTTGATGATCAGTTGTTGGCGACGGTGATGCTCAGCCGCAGCCGTGAGATTTTTTGCTGCCTTTTGAGCTTCCGCGTTAGCGGTTTTCTCGCCCTCCACGTCGCCCCAGGCGACAGCTTGTGCGTAAGCAGTGGCTGCGTCTGTTTCAGCTTGTCGAGCCTTTGCCATGTCTTCCTGATCGCTCTGGCGGACTTGCTGCAACCTGGTCTCGATGCTGGTGCGCTTTGCGTTAAGCTCCATCTCGTCGGCTTTCCAGTTCGCCATGCCGCTGAGGTAACCCGCAGCCAAGCTCTCACAGTTCGCCAAAGTCTCGAGGCGATCGATTTTTTGATTCAGACGGTGGATCTCAAAGTCTCGCGAGTCGATGCGTCTTTTGTGATCGTTGATTTCATCCTGGACGGCCCTTTGACGGCCCTCCTGGATAACCTCGGGACTTTCCAGCGCTTCTTCGAAGGGCGCCAGGTCGCGCTGAATGCTCTCCATTTCGAGGGTCAGTGTGTCGCGGCGGTCTTTCAGTTCTTGGATAGTGTTCATCTGTATTGTCTCTGGGTACAGCGGTTGATAGGGATGGTGGTTGAACGGCTGGCGAGGCCGGAAATGAGCCGGCGCTACCTCGATCAGCTGGCATGCCGTCAGGCAGCCCTGGCCTCGCTTTCTTCCGAGCCCGGAATCGTCTTCACGATGTAGCAGCGTTGCTGACCCAGGCCGGGTAACCGAACCAGGCTCGACGCCTTGCCGTCGCTGGATGGTTCCAGCACGCCTCGTGTTCCATCGTCTTGCGAAAGCCCAACCGATCAATCGTGCGTGGGCCGTGCTCATCGATCTTGGCGGCGGCAGATTCCCATCGGGTAAAGCGGCTTTCTCCAAATCGCTCGATGACTTGGCGTAGCCGAGCCAAGATTGCATCTCCCTCAAAGTTACCAGCGCCGCCACGCTCAGCCAGCCATGCATGCAGGCAAACCCGTGCAGCAGTCGTGGCCGTACCATCAGGCCAACCGGTGACGCCGAAAGCGGTAGCCAACTCTCCGGCCGCTGCTGCGAGGCCAAAGCGAAGGGCGGCACGTTGGGCTTGCCCACTGGCCGATGCGGGTAGGTTTTGGGTGATGAACTGCTCCACCGTGCGACGAATGATCACCGACCACCTGAGCATTTCCCCTGGCGCGCACAGTGCGTGCAGGAAGGCGGTGAGGGGTGTGCCGTAGTATTTGGCTACACGGGCCTTGAGCGCATCGGAGAGGGCAGCAGCATCCTCAAAACCGTTCAGCACATCAAACATACCGAGACCTTTGCTCGCATCGGCTGGGACGGCGAGCATGCGCACCTCCATACCGGCTTTGAGCTCCCTGTTGGCATCTGCCATGTGCTGCGCCAACGTCTTCTCGCCGGTCGAGAGAAACAGCAAGCGCCACTCCTGCACCTGTCGGCCCGCTTGTCCTCGATCATTCGCCCGGGCTTTGCCGGTGCCATTGCCGAGCATGTACACCGTTTCCCCAATGATTCGTGGGTCACACATGCCGATTTCATCTAGCACCAGGAGGCCGTCGGAGTGTGCTGCGGCTATGGACTCCAAGGCGTTATCTGTCGAACGCCACGAACGCACCAGGCGCGGCCCGCCATAAACCGAGGCGGCAACTTGTAGGTGAGTGGTCTTGCCACCGGAGCTGTCGCCGTACAGGTGGAAACCACCCGACTCATGCCCCAGCAGGTTCAGCAGAGGCCCTGCGAAGGCCACAGAGACGACAAACGCCAAGCGGTGGTTACCAACGCACAGCGCACCGATTTGCTGCTGCCACTGCTCCAGAGAGCCCGCCTCGCTGATCGGTGGCAACTGGGCACCGGCCTCATAAAAATGCAGGTGTTCGGCGTGCGAGCCAATCTGTTGTTCGGGCAAAAGGAAAGCGCTGTCGTGCCAGCCCAAGCGCGTCACCAAACGTGCGCGCTGAGCACCGTCGAAGCCGCCGAGATAGCTCTGCAGGTCATTACGGGCATTGCGCCCTGACCGACTTCCGGCAAGGCGCAGGCCCATGTCTACCAAGGGGCCGAGTACGTCTTTGCCGAAGTCGCCGGTCATGGTCCTTGCTGGAATATTCCAGCGTTTTTTATCGCCGTCGGGGTCATCGAACTCGACCAACAAGCCCCAGTTGTGGCCCTTGTCGTCGCGAGTACGGGCGATGATTTCCAGAGGCGAGCACACGGGGCGTGCCTCACCATCATCACCGGAATAAAACACCCCTTCAGCCGTTAGGCGAAAGCCGCCCGGCAACAGGTCATTTTTCGATTTCGCAGGGCGTTTGGCGGGCGCCTTGGCCTTCTGTTCTTGAGGTTCAGTTGGCTCAGCGGCACTGCCGAAAAACTCACCGCTGCGCACCAGCTCGGCTACGTGGCCAGCAGTCCAGCCTTTGGCTAATGCGTCTGCTGCATCGTCGCCGTCTGCCCATTTTCCACCTTTGATCAGCGTAGGCTTGCCGCCTTTGCTGCTGGGCTTGAGCTTGAACACGTTGAGCGAGATTCGTTGCACTGACGCGGCGCCCAGCTCAATCAGCTTAAGCTCAACGGCGTCCATGCAGGTCTTGCCGCTGTCATCGTTATCCGGCCACAGCACCACCGTGCGCCCTTTGAGTGGCGTCAGGTCGGCCTTGTGCCAAGAGTTGGAGCCGTTCGGCCAGCAGGTGGCGATGTGATCGGGCATGAGTTCAGCAGCGGCGTCAGCTGCTTTCTCTCCCTCACACAACACCACGGGCGCATCGGCGCGCTGTACCAGCTCATCCAGGCGCAGCAGAGGCCGAGGCTCCGGCAATCCTTGCCAACGCCATTGTGTGGTTTGTCCATCGGAGCGCTTGCACCAGGTCAGCGGTGCAAAGACCTTCCTGGGTTTGCCGTCTTCATCTGGGTCCAGGTCGAAGCGATACAGAGCCATGACTGGCTGGCTCTGAGCATCGCGATAAATCCACACCTTGGAAGGGGCGCCGTGTTGTCTGTGCTTAGCTGGGCACTTGTTCATGGCCTCGACCGGGATCGGCTGAATCGCGATCCACTCGGGCGCTGTGGGTTTGGTCGGTGCGCTTTTGGCAGTCGCAGAGCCAGCGGTAACATTGAGCAGATCCGCCAGCTTTTTGCAGGCCTCAACGTCCGTGCCGCCGTCGATGTAGCGAACCAGGTCGATCAGGTCACCGCCCTTATCGCCGGTGGCAAAATCCGCCCAGGTGCCTTTGCTCAAATTGACCTTGAGTGAGCCTGCACGTTTGTCCGTGCGCGTGGGGTTTGGTGCTGTGTATTCCTTGCCGCCGTCGACGCGTTTGCCGTTCGGCAGCCATTGAGCAAGCACGCGGTCGATGTTCTTCAAGGCAGCGATTTTTACGTCGGCAAAGCTGGGACGATTTGAGGTGTTGCCGGTGCGCTGAGTCATGGTGCTGTCCTCGTTGCATACAGCGCATCGTTGACGTCATCGATCAGTGCTTTTGCCATCTCGCCCAGGTAGAACGCCGGCCAACTGAAACGCTCGCCCTCGTTACTCATGGCAGCATCGAGGGTCAGTTGATTGGCGTAGTGCTGAAACAGTGAAATTGCTTCAAGCGCATCCTCAAGGGGCACGCCTGCATTCACCCGAAATAGCTTCTGGTGGGTGTCGTTGGCACACGAGAACTCGGCACGCCCAAGAGTGGTGGCAGTGTTCACAGTGCACCGCCTTTCTGGCCCATTGGCACAGAGGAGGCGTCACCGTACAAGGCGAGTGTTTTGATCAAGCCCAAGGTGCCGCGCACGTCCCAAATGACGGATGACAGCACGCGGTTGGAGAGTACGGGTTTATCGCCGTCTAAATGATCTTCCAACAGCATGAGAACTGAGTCGGCACGGTCAAGGGCGCAGGTGATGGCATCAATGGGAATACCGGCTTCGGCGTCCTGGCTGACACAGAGGAGATCCTCGGGTAGTGAAAAGCCTGGGAGCATGCTCATTGGGCACCCCCTGCGGCTTCTAAGGCGCGAGCCTTGGACATATGGGCGTTGTAACGGGAAAGGCGTGTAGCGAGGCTGGAGTTGGCGTGTAAAGCGGCGAGAGCCATTGCACGATGGGCAGCGGCGCGAATTTTGGACGGATTGAGGGCGTGCATGGGGCGAAACTCCTATTGTTGAGGAGCTGCCACATTTCGTCGCCAAACGAATTAGGGTGGCAGCTGTGCGCAGGTTGGCGAACCGGGACAATAGGAACCCGGCAGACCCGAAGGTCTCCCACGCACAGCCGCCATAACACGTGAATGCGGGCACAAAAAAAGCGCCTGCAATCGTAATGGGGGCGCCTGTGCGCCTATTGTAGATCGGGTCGCCAAACCCGGTCGCTGAATTTGCAGCGACAGCCAGAGAGTAACGCCCGTTTTTTGAAAGTGCAACTGTGCAGGTCACTTGCGGATTTTTTCGATGCGGCATAAATTGCTCAGGCATGTAGATTTACCTCAACGCCTCCGGTTGCCGCCGGGGGCGTTTTCGTTTCAGGCATGGATGTCCCAGCGAAGGGAAACAAAGGGCAACAGATCGCCTTCGAGGCAGGCGCGCGCATCCTCGTAGGCGTCGATTTGTTGGCCTTCGTCGACGATGATTGCTTGGGGGGCTTGGCAGGGAACTGACAATGCGCACCAGATGCCATCTCTCCATCGCATCACCATGACGTC
>Ga0302347_1004989_pt1 | contig 10106 bp, 12 predicted proteins | sample PhyWR1_FD_202178 | JGI IMG/M metagenome (GOLD analysis project Ga0302347, IMG submission 202178) | Leaf surface microbial communities from wheat plants in UC Gill Tract Community Farm, Albany, California, United States - DLSL W.R1 (v2)... | ecosystem: Host-associated > Plants > Phyllosphere >...
TAAATGCCGCTGGCAGGCAAGCTCAAGATTATCGTAGTCGTCGCAATTGATGGGTTGGTAGACATCATTTATTGACATAATCGCTCACCAGTAAGTTAGCGGCAGCATAAGCCGCCTGTTCCCTGACCGACTCAGATATTGTTTCGCTGGATGCAACGTTGTTCAGAACCATTAAAACGCAATTCAGTGCATCGGGAACGTATCCCAAGTCACCACTTGCGATTTCTGCATAGCGCTTTCGTATCAGCTCACAATACTTTTCCACACACCCTCCTTTCAGAACTCTGACTTTGCGGCATGTAATCCATCACTCTACGAAGATAAATGCTGTTTAGCAAGGCGACTATATCACAGTGATTGAATTGAAATAAATGAGTCTGCTTATGACTGAGATTAAGGCAACAGCCTTTTGGGTAAATCTTCGCTACAATAGCGGCAATTATTGAAAGGAGGAATGATGGCGTTAAAAGCAACAATTTATAAAGCAGTGGTGAATGTAGCCGATCTCGACAGAAATCTGTTTATGGATAGCCACCTCACACTGGCACGTCATCCTTCTGAAACGCAAGAACGCATGATGTTACGCTTACTCGCGTGGATTAAATACGCTAACGAACGGTTACAATTTACCCGTGGGCTGTGTGCTGATGACGAACCCGAGGTATGGTTGAAAAATGACCATCTGGGGATAGATTTATGGATAGAGCTGGGACTTCCTGAAGAGCGGCGTTTGAAAAAAGCCTGTAGCCAGGCGGCCGAAGTCGCACTATTTACCTATAATAGTCGTGCAGCTCAGGTGTGGTGGCAGCAAAATCAGAATAAGGCCAGTCAGTTTAAAAATTTATCTGTCTGGTATCTGGACGATGAGCAACTGGCAAAATTAAGTGATTTTGCTACTCGAACCATGAGTTTGCAGGCGACGATTCAGGATGGGGCTATCTGGTTATCTGATGATACCAATAATCTGGAAATCCATTTTACTTGCTGGCTACAATCAGCATGATCACTGTTTCGCAAAGATTATCAATCCCGGACAATGAAGTCGTTATGACGGCTATCCGATCGCAAGGTGCGGGTGGACAGCATGTCAATAAAACATCGACAGCGATTCATTTACGCTTTGATATCTCTGCTTCTAGTCTGCCTGATTCAGTGAAAACCCTGCTCCTGGGGCGAACTCACCATTTGATAACGCCAGAAGGGGTTGTGGTGATTAAAGCGCAATCTTATCGCAGCCAGGATATGAACCGTGAGGCTGCGCTGGCACGCCTGGTGGCACTTATTCAAGAATTAACGGTCGTACCTAAAGATCGTAAAGCAACTAAACCCACGCGAGCGTCGAAAGAGCGTCGTCTGGTGTCAAAATCGCAAAAATCAGAAACAAAGGCACGGCGCGGCAAGCTCCGTGATTATTCCCACTAGCCACAGGGATGGGAATTCGCATAAGGAAGAGATAATGAGTAAGAAAGTCCTGACGGTAGTTGCAGCACTCAGTTTGTTTGCTCTGTTTGGTTGTAATAATCGCAATGAGACCCAGGCGGTTGCCTCGGAAAATGCCACATCACTGAAACCGATGCAGCAAAGCTATCGTGGTATTCTGCCATGTGCAGACTGTGAAGGTATTGAGACCTCACTGTTTCTTGAAGACTCAGGCACCTGGATAATGAACCAATATTATCAGGGGAAAAAGACCTCATTTGCGAGCTATGGTCAGTGGGCACGTACTGCGGATAAGCTGGTTCTGACATCCAACCAGGGCGAAAAGCAGTATTTCTTACCCAAAGAGGACAGCCTGGTGATGCTCGATAGCCAAGGCGAGCCAATTCAGTCATCACTGAATTTCACCCTGAAAGCGGTCAGTCTTCCCTTACCGACTACCCCAATGGCTATGAAAGGGGAATATACCTATATGGCTGACGCGGCAATCTTTAAAGATTGTGGCAGCGGTAAAATTTATCCGGTAGACCTCAATGCTGCGTTGCAGGAGGCATATCTGAAAGTACGTGGTGAGAATGTTCTGCCAGTATTACTGCAATTTGATGCGCATTTTATTAAGCAACCGAAACCGGATAGCGATACGCTTCAGAATGCTCTGGTATCAGATGGCAAGGTCAAGTTCTTCCCAGGGAAAAACTGCCAGAGCTAATAGCGTCTGAACTGGCTTATCTGGGGCGATCGTTGTCTTATCTTCACCCAATAAATTTATCTGGTTTATAGGCTTAGAATGCATAACATGTACGATTCAGATCGACTCGTTACCCGAGAAAGCTCTGACAATTGCTTGCGATGAAGCGTTGTTCAGAGCCTGATCTGGAGCATTAGCCTCCTTACACTCATCGCCACAATACGCGAACTCCTCCTCGATATAGAGGGAGGAGGGTGTTGTATATGGCGAGTTATCAGGGCCGTGGATGATTATTCATACACGGCCCTTTTCGTTAAAATTGCATGACGGTAACGTCAACGAGCGAGCAGGGTTTTTCCTTGCTCGCTTTTTTTTGCCTCATTTTGGGGCTCTATAAACCATGCAGGAGTACCACATGTCTCAAAACATTTACGATAATCAGGCCTTTTTCGACGGTTATGCCCAATTACCGCGTTCTCAGTTTGGTTTAGAGGCCGCCCCTGAGTGGGCATCTATTCAGGCCATGCTCCCGGATCTCAATGGAAAGCGGGTGATCGACCTTGGTTGCGGGTACGGCTGGTTTTGCCGTAGTGCCCGGGAAGCGGGGGCTGCCGAGGTGCTTGGCATCGACTTGTCTGAAAAAATGCTGGCACGGGCGCAACAGCTTACCGATGACAACGGCATCAGCTATCAACGCGGTGACCTCGGTCAGCTAGTGCTGCCAGAGCAAACATTCGACCTGGTCTATAGCCAATTGGCTCTGCACTATTTGCCCTTGCTCGCGCCGATATTTGCCACCGTCTATCAGGCGCTGCAGCCTGGTGGCTGGTTTGTCTTTACCACTGAGCACCCTATCTATACCTGTCCTGTACGTCAGGGCTGGCTCACAGATAGTGAAGGCCAGCGGTCGTGGGCGGTCAACAATTATCAAAACGAAGGTAAGCGCGTCAGCAACTGGCTGGCTGATGGGGTGGTCAAGTACCACCGAACTCTGGGAACCACGCTGAATGCGCTGATAGCCGCAGGTTTTGCTATTCGTCATGTCAACGAGTGGGGGCCGAGTGCAGAACAAATCGAAACAAATCCGGCGCTGGCTGAAGAGGCGGAGCGCCCGATGATGGTACTGATTTCTGCGCAACGATAAGAGCACAGCCACGTCTACTACCATTAGCGCAATCAGCAACAGGAAAGAAAACAGAACTGAGTCAGAAGACCTGTACCCCGGTGAGATAAATCTCTAAAACAGGGTACAGGTCTGGAGTCGTTTTTAGCGAAGGGGGGATTAGCCTTTGATTTGTTTAACCAGGAAATCAACGATTTCACTAGTCTTAATCATCTGCTTGTCAGCGGTACGGCGATTTTTGTATTCGATCTCTTCGTTATCGAGGTTACGATCGCCGATAACGATAGTGTGTGGAATACCAATCAGTTCCATATCGGCAAACATCACGCCTGGACGCTCTTTACGATCATCCAGCAACACTTCAATGCCCTGGGCACGTAATGTGGTGTAGAGCTCTTCAGCCAGTTGCTGCACACGGAAGGATTTGTGCATATTCATTGGCAGAATGGCAACGTTGAACGGAGCAATTGCGTCTGGCCATAAAATACCGCGGTCATCAAAGTTTTGCTCAATAGCGGCAGCAACCACGCGAGTCACACCGATACCATAACAACCCATAGTCAGAGTCTGGTTACGTCCATCTTCACCCTGAACAGCTGCTTTCATGGCTTCGGAGTATTTAGTTCCCAGCTGGAAGATATGACCGACTTCGATACCTCTTCTGATCATCAAAGTACCTTTGCCATCCGGACTCGGATCACCGGCAACGACGTTACGAAGATCGGCCACTTCTGGCAGGGCAACATCACGCTCCCAGTTAATACCAATGAAGTGTTTACCATCGATATTGGCGCCGGCCGAGAAGTCACTCATCACTGCCACGCTGCGGTCTGCGATAACCGGAATATTCAGGTTAACCGGTCCCAGTGAACCCGGTCCTGCTTTGACAATAGCGCGAATTTCTTCTTCGGTGGCGAAGGTCAGCGGGCTGGCAACTTGTGGCAGCTTGTCGGCTTTAATTTCGTTCAGCTCATGATCACCACGAACCAGTAAGGCAACTAATGGTGCGGCACTCTCTTCGCTCGCTTTAACCAGCAACGTCTTAACGGTTTTTTCAATCGGCAATGAGAATTGTTCTACCAGTTCGGCAATAGTTTTCGCATTTGGCGTATCGATTTGACTCATTTCGACAGTCGGTGCGGCTCTGCTGGTGGCAGGGGCAACGGCTTCTGCAAACTCGATATTGGCTGCATAGTCTGAACTGTCAGAGAAAATAACGTCATCTTCACCGCTGTTGGCCAGAACCTGGAACTCATGAGAAGCACTGCCGCCGATTGAACCGGTATCCGCCTGAACGGCACGGAAATCCAGGCCCATACGGGAGAAGATTTTGCTGTATGCGTCATACATCTTGTCGTAGGTTTCTTGCAAAGATTCCTGTGAGGTATGGAAAGAATAAGCATCTTTCATCAGGAATTCACGGGAACGCATGACACCAAAACGTGGACGTACTTCATCGCGGAATTTGGTCTGGATCTGGAACAAATTCAGAGGCAATTGTTTATAAGAACTTAGCTCATTACGAATCAGGTCAGTGATAACCTCTTCATGTGTCGGGCCGAGAACAAATGGGCGTTCACCACGATCAACAAAACGTAATAATTCTGGGCCATATTGCTCCCAGCGGCCACTTTCCTGCCACAGGTCGGCTGGCTGAACGACAGGCATAGACACTTCGATTGCACCGGCGTTATTCATTTCTTCACGCACAATGTTTTCGACCTTTTTCAGGACGCGTAACCCAGTGGGCATCCAGGTGTATAACCCAGAGGCCAGCTTACGGATCATCCCGGCGCGCAGCATCAGCTGGTGACTGATCACCTCAGCGTCGGCAGGCGTCTCCTTCAGGGTGGAGAGCAGATATTGGCTAGTACGCATGTTATTACGGTTCCAGTTGAACGTCGGAAACAGACCAGTAGGCCTGCTTAAAAAAGTGGTTTAGTTTACCAGTGTGGCAGAGATGTCAAAAGAGAGGGGGATAAATTAACTCGTCTCTATAGCGAACACCTCAAAACCTTGCTCAGTAACGCGCCAGCGAACGTTAAAGTCCAGCAGAGATACCGCATAGGTTTTACCGGTCTCTTCACCTTTACGGTAAGCTGGACGTGGGTCTTGAGCCAGCACCTGTTGAATAAAACGACTTAAATGCGGGTAACGAATTTCCAGCATTGTCAGTTGCTGATGGGTCTCAGGAGTAAAGTATACCTGCATATCAGCAGCAGGGGCATGCTGCGCATAGCCCGCACGAGCGTCAGGTAGCGCTTCGGCAAAAGGTAAATAGGGTTTGATATCGATAATGGGTGTGCCATCGACTAAATCCAGACTACCCAGTTCCAGGATAACCGACTCTTTCTGGCAGCGAATACCTTTTAACTCGACCAACGACATGCCGACCGGATTCGGTCGAAAGGTCGATCGGGTTGCAAAGACGCCGATACGCGCATTTCCGCCCAGACGAGGAGGGCGCACCATTGGACGCCAGCCCCCCTCCATTGTCTGGTGGAAGATAAACAGTAGCCAGATATGACTAAATCCTTCCAGTCCTCTTACTGCATCGGGTTGGTTGTAAGGAGGAACCAAGTGCAACTCACCACCACCGTCAGCGACTAAGCCAGGCTGACGTGGAACGGCAAACTTCTCTTTATAAGGGGAGTGGATAGTCCCTATCTGTGCAAACTGAAAATCGGTCATTGGGATGAAACTTGCAACGCTGACCCTAAGCAGACAGCCTGACGATAACAGCCTGGCGCACCACTGGCAATTTCACAACTGTGCACCAGTACCGCATTAGCTTTCATTTTTGAGGCATTAATTTGTAATCGCTTGCGTGCGGTTGGAATACTGGCCGGTGAGTCTTGATTACTCGCCTGGCAAGAAACGCCGCTGACTTCACCTAAGTCACGGAAGGTTTTACCCAGCAATGCTTCTGCATCAGTATAGAGTTTTACCGGGGAAGAAGTACGGACGCTTTTGGGTTTTGCCGGCTGAGCTTGAGGCGGTGTTGCAGTGCTTTGAACAGGTTCAACAGGAGATCTGCTTAACACTGAACAGCCGCTGAGCATAACGGCTAATAAACAGATCGGTAAAGCACGCATAATACTTCCTCAATAATTAACAATAGTTAGCAGCATTGAAGCAAGCTATTACCCAAATGACAAGACGGGCTTGCGCCCGTCTTGTCATTTTTATGTAAAATAAAGGCTGAAAATTACCAGCCTTTAACTGCTCCGCCGTTGAAAGCTTTATTAGCAGCATCATTGACTTCGTCTGACTGATAAGCCTGAACGAATTTTTTCACATTCTCTGCGTCTTTATTATCTTCACGCGCAACAATCAGATTCACGTATGGAGATTCTTTATCTTCAACAAAGATGCCATCTTTGGCTGGTGTCAGACCAATCTGGCTGGCATAAGTGGTATTGATAACCGCCAGAGCAATCTGAGCATCGTCCAGAGAACGTGGCAGCTGTGGTGCTTCTAGCTCAACCAGTTTCAGGTTTTTCGGGTTCTCTACCACATCCAGTACGGTTGGCAGTAAACCAACGCCGTCTTTCAGTTTAATTAGGCCTTGTGTCTGTAACAGCAGCAGTGAGCGACCCAGGTTAGTTGGATCGTTCGGCAGTGCTATCTGAGAGCCTGATTCCAGCTCATCCAGAGATTTTATTTTCTTAGAGTAACCGGCAATTGGGTAAACGAAGGTGTTACCTACAGAAACCAGTTTGTAGCCCCGGTCTTTGATCTGCTGGTCAAGATAAGGTTTATGCTGGAATGCGTTAACATCAATATCGCCTTTGCTCAGCGCTTCGTTTGGCAATACGTAGTCATTAAACGTGACCAGCTCAACATCCAGACCGTATTTATCTTTAGCGACCTTCTGGGCAACTTCAGCGACTTGCTGTTCGGTGCCGACAATAACGCCTACTTTAATGTGGTTTGGATCTTTCTCGTCTTGGCCACAGCCGACTAACGCCAGAGAACCGACCAGAACGCTCAGTGCAGCAAGAGTCTTAAGTTTAAATGCCATCTGTTTCCCTTCCTTATTAATTGGTTTATGCCCGTCAGTCTTCACGTGGGAATGATTCAGGGTTTATTTATGCGTTACAACTCTGACGATACGGTCGCCGGAAAGTTGAATTAAGTACACTAAGATAACAAGTAACACTAATACCGTATTCATGACAGTGGCGTTATAGCCAATATAGCCGTACTGATAGCCTATTTGGCCTAAACCGCCCGCTCCGACAGCACCGCCCATGGCAGAATAACCCACCAGGGTGATAAGCGTAATGGTCGCGGCATTAACTAAGCCCGGTAATGACTCAGGTAGCAGCACCTTACGGATTATCTGTAACGGTGTCGCACCCATCGCTCTCGAGGCTTCAATTAACCCGGAAGGGATTTCAAGTAAGGCGTTTTCAACCATACGGGCAATAAAAGGAGCTGCGCCGACGGTTAACGGGACGATGGCGGCTTGCAGGCCAATAGACGTCCCGACGATAGTACGGGTAAAAGGGATCATCCATACCAGTAAGATAATAAAAGGAATGGAACGGAAAATATTGACCAATGCAGAGAGGCTATTATAGAGCTTAGCATTGGCACTGATTTGTCCTGGACGACAAATATAAAGCAGTACACCCACCGGAAGACCCAGCACAAAGCCGAAGAAACCTGAGACAAAAGTCATGGCAAGTGTTTCATAGACACCGCGGAAGAGTAACCACACCATTGCTTCAGACATAACCGAGTACCTCTACTTTCACATGCTGTTCTTGCAACCAGGCGATTGCCGCTTCTGTATCGCTGGTCGTCCCTTGCATTTCACACAGCATAATTCCAAATTTCACACCACCGGCGTAATCCATCTGTGCGCTAATAATATTGCTATTGACGTTAAAGTTACGTGCTGTTTGTGATAGCAGGGGAGCATCAACAGACTGACCAGTAAACTCAAGACGTAATAAAGGAATAGTTTTATCCTTGTTATCGGTGCTCAAGCGTTCGACATAATCTTGCGGAATATCCAGATGCAATGTTGACTGGATAAACTGTTGTGCCAGTGGCGTTTTGGGGTGAGAGAACACTTCGCTCACGGTATCTTGCTCGATAAGCTCACCGTCACTGATAACCGCAACGCGGTCGCAAATTCGCTTTACCACATCCATTTCGTGGGTGATAAGCAGGATTGTCAGACCAAGGCGACGGTTAATGTCTTTCAGCAATTCAAGAATAGAGCGTGTCGTTGCAGGATCCAGCGCGCTGGTGGCTTCATCACAGAGTAAAACTTTTGGATTACTGGCTAAAGCACGGGCTATTGCAACACGTTGCTTCTGTCCGCCTGATAAATTAGCCGGATAAGAGTCATGTTTTTCACTCAAACCAACCAGCTCGAGTAATTCAGTCACGCGCTGATTAATTTCTGCTTTAGACAGGTTATCCAGCTCTAAAGGCAGGGCGACGTTGCCAAAAACTGTGCGAGATGACAGCAGGTTGAAATGCTGGAAAATCATCCCGATCTGGCGGCGGACCTGCGTTAACTTGCTTTCAGAAAGTTGGGTTAACTCTTGACCGTCAATCAGGACTGAACCTTGTGTTGGACGTTCAAGTAAATTCACGCAGCGTATCAGGGTACTTTTCCCTGCGCCTGAGGCGCCAATGACGCCATAAATCTGTCCGGCAGGAACATGCAAACTGACATCATTCAATGCCCGTATCTGACGGTTCCCCTGCTGGAATACTTTGCTGATATTGGAAAGTTTAATCATTGAGTTATTTATTATCGTATAAGTGTTAGCCGTGGCATATTCTGCTGCCAATAATAGGGGGCAACCGACATCAATATGGATGTTAAGGCATCCAGACGTCTAAATCAATCGGCGAATGAATGTCTGCTCTCTCATTATGGATGAATCATGCGATACTAAAGAGAATTAAATCGTTTTAGGAGTTTTCAAGTGACACAGTCTGTCCCTGCTATCTTTCTTGATCGCGACGGCACTATCAATGTCGATAGTGGTTATGTCTATGAAGTTGACCGGTTTGAATTCATTGAAGGCGTCATTGATGCCATGCGGGAACTCAAAGCGATGGGCTTCGCTCTGATTCTGGTGACCAATCAGTCCGGAATTGCCCGTGGCCTGTTCACTGAAGCAGATTTTGAAAACTTGACCGAATGGATGGACTGGTCATTAGCCGATCGTGGTGTCGACCTCGATGGTATCTATTATTGTCCCCACCATCCGGAAGGCTCTGTTGAAGAGTTTCGCCAGATCTGTGATTGCCGCAAGCCAAAACCCGGTATGTTGCTCTCCGCAGCCGACTTCCTTCATATAGATATGGCCTCTTCCTATATGGTAGGCGATAAAATTGAAGATATGCAGGCAGCAAAAGCGGCACAAGTAGGAACTAAAGTCTTAGTCCGTACCGGTAAACCGGTGACTGAAGAAGGTGAAGCAGCAGCAGATTGGGTACTAGATAGCCTTGCAGAACTGCCAAAACGCATCAAACAGCTGCAAAAGTAAGCGTAATGACTAAAAAGAGAACGGACAGCAAATTATTTGAAATTAGGGGTTGTCAGGCCGGAAGAAATCCCTATAATGCGCATCCACTGACACGGAACAACGGTTACTAACCGCCGAGCCAGTCGAAGGAAAGCGAAAATAAACGCTTGACTTTGAAAGAGGAAAGCGTAATATACGCCACCTCGAGTTAGCAAGCGAAAGCAAGCAACTCACTGCTCTTTAACAATTTATCAGACAATCTGTGTGGGCACTCGCAAGATTGATATCTAAAGCACCTCAGGGTGCAGCGTCTTCGGACGCAAAAAAATATCAAGTCTTGAAGAGTGAACACTAGTTT
>Ga0302347_1004993_pt1 | contig 10101 bp, 10 predicted proteins | sample PhyWR1_FD_202178 | JGI IMG/M metagenome (GOLD analysis project Ga0302347, IMG submission 202178) | Leaf surface microbial communities from wheat plants in UC Gill Tract Community Farm, Albany, California, United States - DLSL W.R1 (v2)... | ecosystem: Host-associated > Plants > Phyllosphere >...
CCTTTAAGGGTGCCTTCAAGGTGTTTGAGATCGTTGGCAAGCTGGCCAAGCCGCTGGGGGCCATCCTCAGCGTGGGCATGGCACTGGCCGGCATGTGGTCAGCGTTCAAGACGGGCACGCCCCCGACACCCAAATGAGCGCCAAGAACCGCATCATCGTCGCGGCCCTGACGCTCAGCGCGACGGCCTTCGTTGGCCTGACCATGGAAGAGGGCTACAGCAGCACTGCCATCATTCCGACGCGGGGCGATTTGCCCACGCTCGGCTTTGGCAGCACGACCCGCGCCGATGGCACGCCCGTGCGCTTGGGCGACACGACCACGCCACCCCAGGCGCTGCAGCGCACGCTGCAGTATGTGCAGCAAGATGAGGCTGACATGCGCAAGACCCTGGAGGGCATCGCACTGCACCAGGCGGAATATGACGTGTTTATGGATTGGCGCTACCAATACGGCGCTGCCGCCTGGCGCAGCTCCTCGATGCTGCGCGAGTTGCGCGCGGGCAACTATGCCGGCGCCTGTCAGGCGCTGCTGAAATATCGGTTTTCTGCCGGCTACAACTGCAGCACGCCGGGAAACAAGGTCTGCGCTGGCGTCTGGGCACGCCAGCTCAAGCGGCATGCTGCGTGTATGGCGGCGCAGTCATGAGCGCGCTGGAAAAGCTTTTGGCCGCGCTGGTTGGCTCCGGTGTGCTGGTGATGGGCTGCGGCGTGTGGCGCACGCACGAGCAGGGCATCGGCGAGGCCCGGGCTACGGCGCGGTTCGCGTCGGCCATCGAAGCGCAAAAGCACGAAGCGGCCGCCCAGCTGGCCGCCGAGACGGCTCGGGCGGGCGCGGCCACGCGCGCGCTGCGGGAATCAAAAAACAACCAGGAGAAAAAAGATGCTGAAAACCAAAGTGCTGTTGCTGGCCTGGCTGCTCGCCTGCGCGTTGCTGCCGGCGCTGCTGGGCGGCTGCGCGACCCCAACGCCACTGCCGGATGTGGGCGCAGTGGTGACGGCGCCACGGCCGCAGATTCCGCCCGTGCCAGTGATAGTGCAGGAGACGCAGCCGCTGGCGGCGGGTTACTTTCAGCAGAGCTTACTGAGTTACTTCTCAAGCAGGCCCGGGCTGCCGACGCAATCAACCTCGCCTATGGCAGTTGCAGGGCAGATGCGCTGAGTCTGCGCCAGGTGCTGCGGTGAGTCGGGTGGCCGTTTAGCCTGGGCTTGATGCGCTGGCCGTGCAGACGTCTGCACGGCCAGCGCATCGATCTTTGTCGTGTGGTGCAAGTCCAGGATGCGCGTGACCTCCTGCGGCTTGATGCCCATGAACTTGGCCAAGTCCATGGCGTAGTTTTTGGCGTAGCTTTTTCCGAAAAAACATGATTTATATAGGTGGAGTAACTTCTGCCATTGAACTACACCCGCGTGTGGCGCTGATTATAGGAGCCCCGGTTGGCGCTGGCGACGGCCACGGGTTTTTTCAATCAAAACCGCTCCTTGCGCAGGCACTGCCTGGACATTTAGCTACCAAAATCATAGCGAATGGGCCGGTGCAAGCAAACCCGGCAGTCCATCAAGGCACGGGCCAAGCCACCACGGCCGGATGCAGCTGGGCCTGCAGGGCGCGCAGGTCGTCGGGCGTGTCCAGGTCGGTGACGTGGGCGCGCCGCGTGCTCTGAACGGGCGCGACGGCGCCGGGGTGGTCGCGCAGCCAGTCGCGAATGCCCAGGTGGCCTGCGGTGGCAGCCACTTGCGCGACCGCGTGGGCCGACAGCAGCAGGGGGTGGCCGCGCACGCCGTCCACCACCGGCATCTGCGCATGCACGCCGGGCGCGCGTCGGGTCCAGGCGGCCAGTAGCGGGGCGATGTCGGCGCTGCCCAGCAGCGGCAGGTCGGCCAGCACCAAGAGCAGGTCGAAGCCGGCAAAGGCCGCTTGGTGCGCCTGCAGCGCCAGCCGCTGCGAATCGACCAGGCTGGCGCCGGGCTGGTGGTGCGTCACCGGGCGGGCGCCGCAGCGCGCCGCCAATGGCAGCAGCTGCTCGCGGTATGGGCCGAGGACCACGCTCACCGGCTCGATGCCGGCGCCGCGCAGGGCGGCGGCCAGGCGCTCCAGCAGGCTGTGTCCGTCGATCTGCAGCGCCGCCTTGGGGCGCCTGCCCAGGCGCTGGCCCAGGCCGGCGGCCAGGATGGTCGCTGCTAGCGGCGGCTGGCCGGCTGCAGGCGGGGAGCAGGGCGCGGGCGCGTTCATCTTCAGGCCGCGCAGGCCGGGGCGGTGAACGGGGGCTGCGCGTGCGCGGTTTTGCCGGCGGCCACCGGCGCCGTCGCGCCTGCCGCCACGCCGTTTTTCACCGCCACCACCTCGGCCATGATGGACAGGGCGATCTCGGCCGGCGCCCGGCTGCCGATGTACAGGCCCGCCGGCCCGTGCAGCGCGTCCAGGGCGCTTTCCGGCAGCTCAAAGTGGATGCGCAATCGCTCGCGGCGCAGCGCGCTGTTGCGCCGCGAGCCGATGGCGCCGACGTAAAACGCCTCGGACTGCAGCGCGTCGATCAGCGCCAGGTCGTCGAGCTTGGGGTCGTGCGTCAGCGCCACCACGGCGGTGCGCGCATCGGGTTTCAACCGCAGGATCAGGTCGTCGGGCATCTCGTGGCTTACGGTCACGCCATCCAAATGCCAGCTGGCGCGGTGCGCCTCGCGCGGGTCGCACACGATCACCTCGAAGCCCAGGCTCAGCGCCATCTGGCCCATGAAGCGCGACAGGTCGCCGGCGCCGATCAGGATCAGCCGGGCCTGCGGGCCGAGGTAAGTGGTGAGGTGCGTGTCGTCCAGCTGCGGCACGCCGTCGCGCCGGCCTTCGCGCAATTCCACCTGGCCGGTGGCCAGATGCAGCCGGCGCTCGGTGCTGCGCCGCGCCGCGCACGCCTGCAGCAGCTCGTCCAGCCGGCTGCGGCTGGAGACGGGCTCCAGCACCAGCTCCACCGTGCCGCCGCAGGGCAGGCCGAAGCGGTGCGCCTCGTCGGCCGAGATGCCGTAGCGCAGCACGGCGGGCGTGTCACTGGCGCAGGCCGCCTCGACGCCGCCTTCGCGGATGCGCTGGATCAGGTCGTCCTCGATGCAGCCGCCCGAGACCGAGCCGACGGTCTCGCCCCGGCCGTTGAGGGCCATGAGCGAGCCGGGCGGCCGGGGCGAGGAGCCCCAGGTGCGGGCGACGGTGACCAGCACCACCGGCAGGCCGGCGCCCTGCCAGCCGAGGGCGCTGCGCAGAACCAGGGTGTCGAGATCTTGCATGGCAGGCGCTCCTTGAGGGTGAAGGCGGTCGGGCGGTCGGCTCACGCCAGCTTGAAGGGCATATCGCGCACCGGCTTGCCGGTCAGGCGGGCGATGGCGTTGGCAAAGGCCGGCGCCAGCGGCGGCAGGCCGGGCTCGCCCATGCCGGTGGGCGGCTCGGCGCTGGGCACGACGTGCACTGCGATCTCGGGCATGTCGGTGATGCGCGGCACGGCAAAGTCGCCGAAGTTGCTCTGCTGCACCACGCCGTCCTTGAGCGTGATGGCCGCGCCGGGCAGGCACATCGACAGCCCCATGAGCGCGGCGCCCTGCACCTGCGCCTCGACGGTGCGCGGGTTGACCGCCAGGTTGCAGTGCACGCCGGCGGTCACCCGGTGCAACACCGGGCTGCCTTTTTGCACCGAGGCCTGCACCACGTAAGCCACCACGGTCTCGAACGACTCGTGCACCGCCACGCCCCAGGCGCGGCCGGCGGGCAGCTTCGTTTTGCCGTAGCCGCTTTTGTCCACCGCCAGCTGCAGCGCGGCGCGGTGGCGCGGGTGCTTGTCGCCCAGCAGCTGCAGGCGGTAGGCCACCGGATCCTGCTGGGTCGTGCGGGCGATTTCGTCGATCAGGGTTTCCATGACGAAGGCGGTGTGGGTCGAGCCCACGCTGCGCCACCACAGCACCGGCACGTTCACCTTGGGGTGGTGCACCGTCAGGCGCATCGGCAGCGGGTAGGGGTCGCGCAGGCCTTCGACGGCGGTGGCGTCGATGCCGTCCTTGACCATGGCGCCTTCGAAGAAGGTGCCGGCGGTGATGGACTGGCCGACCAGCGCATGGTCCCAGGCCAGCACCTTGCCCTGGGCGTCAAAGCCGATGCGCGCGCGGTGCAGGTGCATGGGGCGGTAGTAGCCGCCTTTGATGTCGTCCTCGCGGCTCCACAGCAGGCGCACCGGCACGTCCAGGCCGGCGGTGCGGGCAGCCTTGGCCACTTGGCAGGCCTCGACCACGTAGTCGCTGCTGGGGTTGCCCCGGCGGCCAAAGCCGCCGCCGGCCGCCTGCACATGCACCTGCACCTGCTCGGGCTTGAGGCCCAGCGTGCGCGCCGCCGCCATGCCGTCGACCCCGGGAAACTGGGTGCCGAGCCACAGCTGGGCGCCGTCCTTGGCGAGCTGCACGGTGCAGTTGAGCGGTTCCATCGGCGCGTGGGCCAGGTAGGGAAAGACGAACTCGGCCTCGATGCGGTGCGGCGCGCGCTCCAGCGGCGCCATGTCGGCGTCGAACTTGCGCGCGCCGCCCTGGCCGGCCAGCTCGCGGTACTGCGCCAGCTGGCGTTCGCTGTCCACCTTTTCGGCGGCGGCTGTGTCCCACTGCAGCTTCAGGGCGTCGCGGCCCTGCTTGGCCGGCCAGTAGCCGTCGGCCACCACCGCCACGCCCTCGGCGCCCCGGTCCAGCGGTACGCGCAGCACGGCCTTCACGCCCTTGACGGCGCGCGCCGCGCCGTCGTCCACCGACACGAGCTTGGCCCCGAACACCGGCGGATGCGCCACCACGGCGGTGAGCTGGCCGGGCAGGCGCACGTCGATGCCGAAGTCCTGGCGCCCGCTGCTCTTGGCGCGCGCGTCCAGGCGCGAAGTCGGCTGGCCGATCAGGCGGAAGTCTTTCGGATCCTTGAGCGTGACTTTTTCCGGCACCGGCAGGGCCATGGCGGCCTCGGCCAGTTCGCCGTAGCCCAGCTTGCGCCCGTCGGGCGCCAGCACCTGGCCGGCGCTGGTGCGCAGCGTGGCCGCATCCACGTTCCAGCGCGCCGCCGCCGCCGCCAGCAGCATGGCGCGGGCGCGGGCGCCGAGTTCGCGGTACTGCGTGAAGCTGTGCTTGATCGCGGTCGAGCCGCCGGTGATCGCCAGGCCAAAGCGCGGATCGGCGTAGGCGGCGTCGCCGTTGCCGTGGCGGCTGCGCACCAGGGCCCAGTCGGCGTCGAGCTCCTCGGCCAGGATCATCGGCAGGGCGGTCTGCACGCCCTGGCCGAACTCCAGCCGGTTGAGGGTGACGGTGACCTCGCCATTGGGCGCGATCTGCACGAAGGCCGCGGGCTGCTCGGTCGGCTTCAGGCCGCCGGCTGCCGGGCCGGCGCCATCGGCCTGCGCCATCGCCAGGCGCGGGAAGACGCCCAGCGCCAGGCCGCCGGCGCCGGCCAGCTTCAAAAAGCTGCGGCGCGCCAGCGGGGCGGCGGTCTCGGGCTGGCTGCGCGCCAGCAGGTGCTGCAGGGCGCGCGGCAGTTCGTGCGGTTCGGTGGGGTTGAGCATGGCGGTTCCTTCAGGCCAGGGTTTTGGCGGCATCGGCCACGGCGGCGCGGATGCGGGCGTAGGTGCCGCAGCGGCAGATGTTGCCGGCCATGGCGCCGTCGATCTCGGCGGCGCTGGGCTGCTTGCCCTTGGGCAGCGATTTCAGGAACGCCGTGGCGCTCATGACCTGGCCGCTCTGGCAGTAGCCGCACTGGGCCACGTCGTGCTTGACCCAGGCGGCGTGCACGGCGGCGCCGACGCGGTCGCTGCCGTCGGTGGCCGCTTCGATGGTGGTGATCTTCTTGCCCTGGGCCGCCGAGATGGGCGTGACGCACGAGCGCACGGCCTGGCCGTCCAGGTGCACGGTGCAGGCGCCGCACAGCGCCGCGCCGCAGCCGAACTTGGTGCCCGTCAGGCCCAGCGTGTCGCGCAGGGCCCAGAGGATGGGGGTGGCGGGGTCGGCGTCGAGCGTGTGCGCGCGGCCGTTGACGTTGAGGATGCTCATGGTGGGTCGGTGCTCCTTGGTACGTGCAGGCGGTGGTTCAGGCTGGAAGTGTCCGCTTGCGGCGCGCGGGCAAATTGCCGATTCCGATTTTTTTCTTGCCTTTTCCGATGATTTCCTGCCAGCGCCCTGGCTGCCGGCAGGCGCCGGGAGTACAGTGCCCCCAGCAGGAAATTGCCTGCCAACACGCTTTTTCAGCCCGCGCACTGAAGCTTTGCCGGGCGGCAACGCGCCGCGAAAGACCGAACATGTCGATTGAAACCCTGGCCCGCGAAATCGGCAGGATTGCCCAAAACGATGGCATCTGCCCCACGGCCATTGCACCGCTCACGCTCTACCGCTGCAGCCTGCGGACGCAGCCCATGCACTGCCTCTACGGCCTGGGCCTGGCCATCATTGCGCAGGGGGCCAAGCAGATCAGCCTGGCCGACCGGGTGATCTCGTACGGCCCGGGCCAGTCGCTGCTGACGACGCTGGACCTGCCGGTGGTCGCGCAGATCACGCAGGCCGACCTGGCCCGGCCTTTTCTGAGCATGCTGCTGACCCTGGAAGTGCGCGCCCTGGTGCAGCTGGCCGCCGAGATGGACCTGCCGCCCCTGCCGCGCGAGCCCGCGCCGCGCGCGATGTCCCTGGGCCCGATGGACGCGTCCCTGTTAGATGCGGTGATCCGCCTGGTGCGCCTGCTCGACGAGCCCGCGCTCATCCCGAGCCTGGCCCCCTTGGTTCAGCAGGAGATCATGGTGCGGCTGCTGGGCGGGCCGCAGGGGCCGTATTTGCGCCATCTGCTGGCCACCGGCTCGCCCAGCCACCAGGTGGCCCGCGCCATCAACTGGCTCAAGCAGAACTTCAGCCAAGGCGTGCCGATGGACGCGCTGGCCGCCCGCGCCAACATGAGCCCTTCGACCTTCCGGCAGCACTTTCGCCACCTCACGGGCATGAGCCCGCTGCAGTACCAAAAGCAGCTGCGCCTGCAAGAGGCGCGGCAGTTGATGCTCAACCAGCCGCTGGACGCCGCCCACACGGCCGCGCGCGTGGGCTACGAGAGCGTCTCGCAGTTCAACCGCGAGTACAGCCGCCTGTTCGGCGCGCCGCCGCAGCGCGATATCCGACGATTGCGGTACCTGCCCGGCAGTGAAGTGGTGACGGCGCCTTCTTGAGCGACGCCGCAGGCGGGTTTACTTCAGGATGTCGCCCAAGCAGAGGTACTTCATCTCCAAGTATTCCTCCATGCCGTGGCGCGAGCCTTCGCGGCCCAGGCCGGACTGCTTGACGCCGCCGAACGGCACGTGCTCGGTGGCGATGACGCCGGCGTTGATGCCGACCATGCCGTATTCGAGCGCCTCGGCCACGCGGTAGATGCGGCCGATGTCGCGGCTGTAGAAGTAGCTGGCCAGGCCGAACTCGGTGTTGTTGGCCGCCTCGACCGCCTCGTATTCGTGGGTGAAGCGAAACACTGGCGCGAACGGGCCGAAGGTTTCCTCGCGGGCGCAGAGCATGTCGGCGGTCGCTTCGGATACCACGGTCGGCTCGAAGAACTGGCCCTGGAGCTTCTTGCCGCCGGCCAGCAGCTTGCCGCCCTTGGCCAGCGCATCCTGCACGTGGCGCTCAACCTTTTCAACCGCCGCGTCCTCGATCAGCGGACCCTGGCCGACGCCTTCCTCAAAGCCGTTGCCGACCTTGAGCAGCTTCACCTTCTCGGCGAACTTGTGCACGAACTGGTCGTACACGTTGTCCTGCACATAGATGCGGTTGGCGCAGACGCAGGTCTGGCCGGCGTTGCGGTACTTGCTGGCCATGGCGCCTTCGACGGCCGAGTCGATGTCGGCGTCGTCGAACACGATGAAGGGCGCGTTGCCGCCGAGTTCGAGCGAGAGCTTCTTGATCGACGGCGCGCTTTGCGCCATCAGGATGCGGCCGACCTCGGTCGAGCCGGTGAAGCTGATGTGGCGCACCACGTCGCTGGCGCAAAACACCTTGCCGATGGCAATCGAATTGCCGGCGTCGGCCGTCAAAATGTTGATGACGCCGGCCGGAATGCCGGCGCGCACCGCCAGCTCGATGGCTGCCAGCGCCGTCAGCGGCGTGAGCTCGGCCGGCTTGATGACGACCGTGCAGCCAGCGGCCAGCGCCGGGGCGACCTTGCGCGTGATCATGGCCAGCGGGAAGTTCCATGGCGTGATGGCCGCGCACACGCCGATGGGTTGCTTCAAGACCGTCAGGCGGCGGCTGTTGTCGAACTGGGGCAGCGTCTCGCCGTTGACGCGCTTGGCTTCCTCGGCGAACCACTCGACGAAGCTGGCGCCGTAGGCGACTTCGCCCTTGGCTTCGGCAAAAGGCTTGCCCTGCTCGGCGGTCATGATGCGGCCCAGGTCTTCCTGGTTGGCCATGAGCAGCTGAAACCACTTCATCAGGATGGCGTGGCGCTCCTTGCCGGTCTTGCTGCGCCAGGCGGGCCACGCGGCGTTGGCCGAGTTGATGGCCGCTTCGGCATCGTCCGGTCCGAGGTTGGCCACGTCGGCGAGCTTGAGTCCGCTGGACGGGTCGGTGACGTCAAAGCGCGAGGCGCCGGCCACCCACTGGCCGTTGACCAGCGCGTCGGTCTTGAGCAGGCTGGGGTCGTTGAGCAGCGAAAGGGGGGAGGTCTTCATGTCCATGGGCGTTCTTTCTCAAAAAGCGGGCCGGCGCGAAAGCCGCGCGGCCGGGTGGAAAAATGGGTTGACCAGCATACCGCGCGAGGCCGGTTTGCGTGGCCGAAGGCGTGTTACCGGTAGTGAACGCCGGGCAATACGCACAGCATTTCATACAGCAGGTTGGCGCCCAGCAGCGCCGTGTTGCCCGAGGTGTCGTAGGGCGGCGAGACCTCGACGAGGTCAGCGCCGACGAGGTTCAGGCCCCGGCAGCCGCGAATGATCTCCAGCGCCTGCGGCACCGTCAGGCCGCCGATCTCGGGCGTGCCGGTGCCGCCGGCAAAGGCCGGGTCGATGCCGTCGATGTCAAAGCTCAGGTAGCACGGTGCGTCGCCGATGGCTTCGCGCACCCGGGCCATCAGCGGCGCCAGCGACTGGTACCAGACCTCGTGCGCCTGCACCACGGTGAAGCCCTGCTGGCGCGGCCAGTCGAAATCGTCCATGCCGTAGCCGCTGCCGCGCAGGCCGATCTGCCAGACCTTGTTCGTCTGGAGCAGGCCTTCCTCGACGGCGCGGCGAAACGGCGTGCCGTGGGCGATGCGCTCGCCGAACATGTCCTCGTTCACGTCGGCGTGCGCGTCCACATGCACCAGCGCCACCGGGCCATGCTTGCGGGCGATGGCGCGCAGAATCGGCAGCACGATGGTGTGGTCGCCGCTTAGGGTGAGCGGAATGCAGCCGGTGTCCACGATGGGCCGGTAATGCCGCTCGATGATCTCGATGGATTTTTCCAGGTTGTAGGTGTTGATCGCCACGTCGCCCAGGTCGGCCACCTGCAGTGCGTCAAAAGGCGCGGCGCCGGTGGCCATGTTGTAGGGCCGGATCAGGCTGGACTCGGCGCGGATCTGGCGCGGCCCGAAGCGCGTGCCGGGCCGGTGGCTGGTGCCGATGTCCAGCGGCACGCCGATGAAGCCGGCGTTCAGGCCGGCCGGGTCGGTGCGCATCGGCAGGCGCATCATGCTGGCCCAGCCGCCAAAGCGCGGCATGGCGTTGCCGCCCAGGGGTTGGTTGAAGGTCATGGAGCTTGCGTTTTCAAAAAATGAGGCGCCAGGACGCCTGTGTTTCGGCCAAAAAACGAACTTTCAACACCAAACAAGCTGCTTGTGCAGGCGCAGCAAGCGCGAGTAGCTATTGATTTAATAGCAAAACTGCCGGACCGCTGGCATGCCATGCGGCAAGTCCGGGCGGGTTTCGCGCTATTTCTTCACCCGCCCGCGCAGCCATTCGAGGGTCATCATCAAGAGCGCGGTGAACAAGATGAGCAGCGTGGCGACGGCGGCGATCGTGGGCGAGATGTTCTCGCGGATGCCGGTGAACATCTGGCGCGGCAGCGTGGTCTGGCTCGGCCCGGCCAGAAAGAGCGTGACCACCACCT
>Ga0302347_1004997_pt1 | contig 10096 bp, 8 predicted proteins | sample PhyWR1_FD_202178 | JGI IMG/M metagenome (GOLD analysis project Ga0302347, IMG submission 202178) | Leaf surface microbial communities from wheat plants in UC Gill Tract Community Farm, Albany, California, United States - DLSL W.R1 (v2)... | ecosystem: Host-associated > Plants > Phyllosphere >...
GACCCTCGTAGGTTTCGTCATTGGCAACTATAAGTAGTTGCAACAGTGGATTTACGAGTTCTGTTACCAACTCGGCATGCACCTAGAGTTTCGCAACCGGCGTCGAATCCTAAACGGCCCCGATGCTTGCTGGCCGTAACCAGCAAGCTGCGCAGTCTACGCCAATTCGGCGCAGAAGGCCAACCTCAAGGGCTTACTTATCGTCGCCGCCTTTGGTGAGGTTTTGCAGTTTCTGCAGGGCTTGGGTGGTGGTCGCGATGCAATCTTCTGTTTTGCCAGCCGCTTGTTCACCTTTGGCTTTTTCGACCAGGGCGTCGATGTCGCCTTTGGTGTTTTCGCTGGTGGCAATAAGGGTGGCTTGGGCATCGGCGATTTTTATCAGGTTGATCTGGCAGAGGTCATCTGCCGCAAACACCGGAGAGGCCAACATTGCAGCGGATACAAACAGACCAGCCAATGCGGTACGTTTCATAGGGTCAAGCTCCTTGTGCACAGTTAGGCCCGGTGGCTCCGGGCTCGGTTATATGCCCCAATCGTTAGGGCTCAAGCCAATTGACTATAGCCACGCTCTGGAGTTCTGCCTGCGTTTTGCCAGTATTTGATGAATTTTTTTGTGCCCAAAAAGGGGGCGTTTTCAGGCGGTTCGTAGGCCCGATCCCTTTCCTTCTTATGAAACTTCCTAGACACTCTCGTTCGCTTGCGCCTGTCCAGTTCGGGGCATAGTCTCGGCCCATCGCTGCACATCAGCGGTCGGGTTTAGTAGCCCGGTTTAAATTGACGGCGCAAGGCGCCACCTCCGCGAGGCGTTTTTTTTGGCCTGCGTTTTATGGTGGCCGTGCGCAGGGCGCCCATGTGGCGCGCCGGTTTCCGTCATTACCGGTCTACTAACCTGCGCATGGCTGCCACCCATTCGTTTAGTAGCGACAGGTGACGGCTCCTTAAATAATGATGGAGTTGTACCGATGAAAAAGATTGTCCCCGATCCACCTGCCTTACCCTCGCAAGAGGCTGTTCAGTGCGATGCACTGTCGTTAGACCGCGCGGCCACCGAGCGCGCCCTCAATTACTACCTGCACGACCATAAGCCTCCACGGCACGTGGATCAGGCCACGTATGCCATACCCGACAACGTCAATGTAGAAGCGGCTTTGGCCCAAGCGTCAGACTTGTTGCGCTGCGCGGGTGCTTCGGCGTGTGAGGCGGGGAATGGTTTGAGCGGGCATGCGCGCAGCTTGGTGTTGTCGAGCATGCATTTGGTGGAGTTGGCCAAAGCGTATGTGGATAAGTCGCTGGATGGGTTGACGACGCACTAGAGCAGCACGCGCCTGAGTGCAAGCAGGCGCGTCCTATTGACCTCATTTCTGTGGGAGCGGGCTTGCTCGCGATAGTGTCGGCGCGGTCTTCAGAACCACCGCGTCGTTTGTATCGCGAGCAAGCCCGCTCCCACATTGTTCACCGCTCAACGAGCGGTGCTGACGCGGTCTACCAGGTAGACGAGGCCGTGGTAGTCGATGCCGCCATGTTGGCTCAGGCCGATTTCACACGTGCGGCTGGTCGATATTCCTTCGCTGCAATGCTGCACGGCGTCTTTTAAGGTGCGCAGTGAGTGGGCGTTCAGCTCGGGGGTGGTAAAGCCTTTGTCGCCGGCAAAGCCGCAGCAATGTATCCCTTCCGGTATCACCACCTCAGTGCTGCACAGCCGTGCGATGTCGATCAGCGCCTGGCTTTCGCCCAGGTGCTGGGTGCTGCAGGTGACATGCACGGCGATGGGGGCGGTTTGTGGGGTGAAGTTCAACTTATCCACAAGGTGGGTGCGGATGAAGCGCACCGGGTCGTAGAGGTCGAGGCGGGTTTCGCCCAGGTCCTGGACCAGGCGCAGGGTGCACGGGCTGGTGTCGCAGTAAATAGGGTCGACCCCGCCACGGCTGGCGTGCAGCAAGGCGCCGATGAGTTCCTGGCGTTTGTGTTCGGCCTGTTCGTTGTAGCCCTTGGAGGCAAACGGCTGGCCGCAGCACAGGCTGTCCATGTTCTCGGGGAAGACCACTTGGTAACCGGCTTTTTCCAGCAGGCTGCGGGTTTTGTCGAGCAACGAGGTTTGCTCTTTGTCGCCCGCCGCCGGGCCCATGACGCGGGACACGCAGGCCGCCAAATACACCACCCGCGGGCGGGCATCTTTAACCGGCGGGCTGAAGCGTATTGCTCGCTCGGGTTGCGGCATGGCGTTGGTCCAGAGCGGCACGCGGCCTTTGCTGGCTTTGGTCAGCGCTGCCGAGATTTTGCCCAGGCGCGGCGCGCCCAGCAGGATGCGTGCGCCATTGGCCACGTGCAAAGTGAAGCGCGCGCCTTGCAGCGTGGTTGCAAAGTGATTGCCCAGCAGGTCGGCGGCTTTGAGGTGGTTGGCGCTGCGCGCGCGCAGTTTTTTCACCAGTTCGCCGGTGTTGATGCCCACCGGGCAACGCTGGGCGCACAAACCGGTGGCGGCGCAGGTGTCGATGCCTTGGTAGGCGTAGGCTTTTTCCAGCTCGCGGGTGTCGACCCCGGCGCGCTTTCGGGCCTGAATGTCACGCCAGATCACAATCCGTTGCCGAGGGCTAAGGGTCAGGCCTTTAGAGGGACACACCGGCTCACAAAAACCGCACTCGATGCACTTATCCACAATCTCGTCGGCGGCCGGCATCGGCTTGAGGTTTTTGAGGTGGATGTGCGGGTCTTCGCTGAGCACCACGTCGGGGTTGAGGATGCCTTGCGGGTCGAGCAAACGCTTGAGTGCCCACATCAATTGGTAGGCGTCGCTGCCCCATTCCAGCTCGACAAACGGCGCCATGTTGCGCCCGGTGCCGTGTTCGGCCTTGAGCGAGCCGCCGAACTCCACGGCGATCAGTTGCGCCACGTCGTCCATAAACGCTTGGTAGCGGGCGACTTCTTCGGGGTTGTTAAAGCCCTGGGTGAATACAAAGTGCAGGTTGCCTTCCAGGGCGTGGCCGAACAGGATCGCTTCGTCGTAGTGATGTTTGTCGAACAGCTCGATGAGGCGGTTTACGCCGATGGCCAGTTGCTCGACCGGGAAGGTCACGTCTTCGATGATCACCGTGGTGCCGGTTTTGCGCACCGCGCCGACGGCCGGGAAGGTGTCTTTGCGAATCGCCCAGAGTTTGGCGTTTTCGCCGGGGTTTTCCGTGAAGTCGACTTGTTTCTCGACCGCAAAGTCGGCCAGCGACGCCATGATCTGTGCCAGTTGTTCGTGCAACAAGCTTTGGCTGGCCGCGCGGGACTCGATCAGCAGGGCGCAGGCATTGGTCGACAGCTCTTTAACGAACTCGGGCATGCCGGGTTTGTCTTGCACCGAGCGCAGGCTGCGGCGGTCGAGCAGTTCGACGGCTGACACGGGCTGGCTTTTCAGCACGGTGACTGCGTTGCAGCAGGTTTCTACGTCGGGGAAGACGATCAGCGCCGAGGCTTTGTTGGGGTGGTCGATGACCGTGTCGTAGGTCACCGAGCTGATAAAGCCCAAGGTGCCTTCGCTGCCGACCAGCAAGTGGCTGAGGATATCCAGCGGGTCATCGAAGTCGACCAAGGCGTTGAGTGACAGGCCCGTGGTGTTTTTCAGACGATATTTGTGGCGGATTTTTGCAGCCAATTCAGCATTGGCGCGGGTCTCGCGGGCCAATGTCGCCAATTGGTCGAGCAGGGCGCCGTGGCTTTGACGAAAGGCGGCGATGTTGGCCGCGTCTTCGGTGTCTACCCGGGTACCGTCGGCCAACACCACGCGGATACCGGCCAGGGTGTGGTAGGTGTTTTGCGCGGTGCCGCAGCACATGCCGCTGGCGTTGTTGGCGACGATGCCGCCGATTTTGCAGGCGTTGATCGAGGCCGGATCGGGGCCGATCTTGCGCCCGAACGGTGCCAGCCAGGCGTTGGCTTGCGCGCCGATGACCCCCGGTTGCAGGCGGATTTGCGCGCCTTGCTGGCGAATGACTTTGCCGTTCCAGTTGTCGCCGAGCACGATCAGCACCGAATCGCTGATGGCCTGGCCCGACAGGCTGGTGCCCGCGGCGCGGAAGGTGACGGGCACCTGGTCGCGACGGGCAAGGTTGAGCAGTTCGACCACTTCGTCTTCAGATTCGACGCGGATCACCAGTTGCGGGATCAGCCGGTAAAAGCTCGCGTCGGTGCCGAAAGCCAAGGTGGAAAGCGGGTCGGTGAAGCGGCGGTCGTCGGGGATCAACCGCTCGGCATCACGGGTAAACGTCGCAGGCAGGCTCATGCGTCCTCCAGAATTAATACCACCAAGTCTTTCGGGCCGTGGGCGCCGTAGGCCAGTACTTGTTCGATGTCAGCGGTTTTGGACGGGCCAGACACCAACAATGCATTAGTCGGCATGCCTGCGGTCCAGTTCATTTCACGTTGCACTGAATAAAAGTTGTCGCGGATTTGGCTGGCTTTGAGCAACGCAAAATGCACCGGCGGTACCAGGCTCATCAGGCGCGGTTCTTCTGGCGTTGGCCAGAGGATCAAGCTGCCGGTGGCGGCAATCGCGCCCAAGGTGGTGGTGAAGCTGGCCGGGGTGTCATTGAACAGCTCGGCTTTCCATTCTTCCACGGGGCGGTCGTAGGCTTTGAGTGGGGGCAGCGCAGGGTTTTGTGCCCAATGCGCCGTCACTTTCTGCCCGTGCGCTGTGGTTGGGGCGATTAACAGGCTCGGCAATTGGCGGTCGCAGACTAATTGCGCCAGCAGGGCGGGCCAGTCGTGTGCAGTAGTGAGGTGAATTTCGGTGTGCACGGCTTCCATCAACTTACGCAGTTGCGGGATGCGTTGCTCCGGGGTGTAGGTCCACGGTTCTGTCACCAATGCTTCGTCGAAGTTGTCAGGCACGGGTGTGGTGCCTGTCAGGCTTTTACGCAGTTTGTTGAGGATGTTTTGCTTGGCGCTCATCGCGAGGCTCCCGACTTTTTCGCCATGTGTTCGCGGGCCATGTCGTGCAGCGAGCGGGCGGCGGGTTTAGGGGCGCTGTGGTTTTGGGTCCACGGGCCGACGTTGTTTGGCGTTAGCCCGCGCAGGCGGGTAGCGGCTTTGACGAACACGCGGTAGAGCGCGGGCGAGCTGTTGAGCTTGGCCCACAGGTTCCACATGAGGCGCTCTTTGCGTGAGTACTTGCTGCCTTGGCCGCGCATGATGCGTGGTACGGCATCGGGCGATTTAACGTTCTCTTCGCGTAGGCGACGCAACAACGCCGGGATCGGAATTTTTACCGGGCACACTTCGCCACAGGCGCCGCACAGCGATGAGGCGCTGGGGTGATCCGGGACTTTGCCCAGGCCGACCATGTGCGGGGTGATGATTGCGCCAATGGGGCCGGGGTACACCTCGCCGTAGGCATGACCGCCGATGCGGGTGTACACCGGGCAGTGGTTCATGCAGGCACCGCAGCGAATGCAATTGAGGGTTTGGCGCAGTTCGCTGTCAGCAAACGCCTGGCTGCGACCGTTGTCGAGCAGCACCAGGTGGACTTCTTCGGGGCCGTCGAGTTCGCCGGGTTTGCGTGGGCCGGAGATCATGTTGACGTAGGTGGTGATCGGTTGGCCAAGGGCCGAGCGGGTCAGCAATGACACCAGCGGTACAACGTCACGCAGGTTTTCGACCACTTTCTCGATGCCGGTGACGGCAATGTGTACCGGCGGCACGGTGGTCGACATACGCCCGTTGCCTTCGTTTTCGACCAGCAGCAGGGTGCCGGTTTCGGCTACGGCGAAGTTGACGCCGGACACGCCGATGTCGGCTTCGAAAAATTTTTGGCGCAGTACGCGACGACCGATCTGGATCAGTTGGTCGACGTCTTTGGTGTATTCAACGCCGAGCTTGTTGTGGAACAGGTCGGCCACTTGCCCGGCGTTCTTATGGATCGCGGGCATGATGATGTGGGACGGCTTCTCGTTATCGAGCTGAACAATGTACTCGCCCATGTCGGACTCAAGGCATTCAATGCCTTGTGCGCCGAGCACGTGGTTCATTTCCATCTCTTCGCTGACCATCGACTTGCCTTTGATGACTTGCTTGGCGGCACGACGGCGGGCAATCGAGAGCACGATGTCATTGGCCTGCTCGACGGTTTCGGCCCAGTGCACCTGCACACCGTTGCGGGTCAGATTGGCTTCGAGGCGTTCCAGCAGGTCAGGCAGTTTGGACAGGGCGCGGGCGCGGACGGCATTGCCCAGCGCACGCAAATGCTCGCGTTCGTGGGCATTGCTGAAGGACACCGCGCGTTTGGTCATCAGCGAGTCCATGGCGTTGCGAAAGTTATTTCGCAATTGTTTGTCAGCCAATGCCTCGTGGGCGCGCTCGCGGAAGTCTTCGATGACAACAGCAGGGATCAACGAGCTCATTGTGCACCTCCGGTGCGTTGCCACAGGAAGCTGGCCAGATGCTGACCGCGCAGGGCTTTTTGCTGTTTTTCGAGGGAACCGTTGATGTTCATCAGGCAGCCGCAGTCGGCGGTCAACACTTGGTGTGCACCGGTTTCAATCAGGGCGCGGGTCTTGTCGGCGACCATGGCCCCGGAAATATCAGGCAGGCGTACGCTGAATGTCCCACCAAAGCCGCAGCATTCGCTTTCATGGCTGTGGTCGATGCGCTCAACGTTGCCCAGTTGCGCGAGCATTTCGCGGCCGTGCAGGTGGGTGTTCATTTCGCGCCGGGCAGAGCAGGAGGTGTGCAGCGCGACTTTGATCGGGGCGCCGCTGTCCTTGAACTGCACTTTGCACACAAACAGCAAGAACTCGGTGAGTTCAAAGGTGCGTTCGGCCAGGGCGTGGACCTTTTTCAAGGTGTCTGGCTCGTCTTTGAACAGGTCTTCATAGTGTTCGCGCAGCATGCCGGCGCAGGAGCCGGAAGGCACGACCACGGGGTAATCTTCGGCAAACAGCGCCAGTTGTGCACGGGCTACTTCGCGGGCCTGGTCGGTGTAACCCGAGGTGTAGGCCGGTTGCCCGCAGCAGCTTTGGCCTTGCGGGTAGTCCACTTCGATGCCTTCACGTTCGATCAGGTGGATCGCGTCCATCCCGGCTTCGGGGAAGAACAGGTCGACGACGCAGGTGCCGAACAGGTAGACCTTACGAGGTTTGTGCGCAGGGTAATGGCGCGGGGTCGGAAGGGGTGGGGCGACACGGGTCGCGTTGGGCACGGCGTTGTAAAAAAGCTCGCTCATCAGGCGTCTCCGGGTGGTCCCGGTTATAGATCCACAGTAGCGGCTGAAAACCCTCTTCAGCCGCGAGGCAGACCGGGTAATAAAGTGTGGGCGCCGGGGGTGTGCCCCGGCGCTTTTAACGTGGCGTAACCATAGCCCTGTTGCTTAATGCACCAGCATGCCGGTGAACCAATACGCCTGGGCGAGCGTGATCAGGCCAACGATTGTGGCGAAGAACAGGCTGTGTTTGAGGGTGAAGCGGAACAGGTCGGACTCTTTGCCCACCAGGCCGGTTGCCGCACAGGCGACGGCGATGGATTGTGGCGAGATCATTTTGCCGGTCACGCCACCGCTGGTGTTGGCGGCCACCATGAGGGTGTCGCTGACGCCGATCTGGTGCGCGGTGGTGGCCTGCAACGAGCTGAACAGGGCGTTCGACGAGGTGTCGGAGCCGGTCAGGAACACGCCCAGCCAGCCGAGGAACGGCGAGAAGAACGGGAACGCGGCGCCTGTACCGGCCAATACCAGGGCCATGGTGGAGGACATGCCCGAGTAGTTGGTCACGAAGGCAAAGGCCAGCACCATGCCGATGGACAGGATCGGCCAGCGCAGCTCGTAGAGGGTCTCTTTGAAAGTGGTCAGACCGGTTTTGATGTCGATTTTCAGGATCAGCATCGAGATCAGTGCCGAGAAGAAAATCGCGGTGCCGGTGGCTGAAATCGGGTCCAGTTTGAACACGGCGGCAATGGCGGTTGGTGCGTTGACGATCGGTGCGGTTTTGATCACCAGTTGATCAAGGTGCGGGATCGCAAAGTTGAACACCCAGCCGTACATCGAGCCGCCTGGCGAGAACAGGGCCTTGAAGGGTTTGAGGGTCCAGATGGTGACCAGTACGGTCAGGATCAGGAACGGCGACCAGGCCTTGAGGATTTGCATCAGGCTGTAAGGCGAAACCATCAAGTTGCTTGGTTTGCCGAAACCGCCTGCGCTGGCGGTAACAACTACGTCAGAGCTCACGCCCGGAATCTGCGCGCCGGCGGTGCGTTTTGGCTGCCAGACTTTCAGGAACAGGGTCAGGCTTATCAGGCTGGCCAGTGCCGAGGTGATGTCCGGCAGTTCTGGGCCAATGTAGTTGGAGGTGAAGTACTGGGTGACGGCGAAGCTCAAGCCGGCCACCAGTGCTGCCGGCCAGGTTTCACGCACGCCGCGCAGGCCGTCCATCATGAAGACCAGCCAGAACGGTACGAACAGCGACAGCAGCGGCAGCTGGCGACCGGCCATGGCGCCGATCTTGAACGCGTCGATGCCCGTTACCTGGCCTGCCACGATAATCGGAATGCCGAGGGCGCCGAAGGCCACCGGGGCGGTGTTGGCGATCAGGCACAGGCCAGCGGCGTACAGTGGGTTGAAGCCCAGGCCTACGAGCAGGGCGGCGGTAATCGCTACCGGAGCACCGAAACCGGCTGCGCCTTCGAGGAACGCACCGAAGCAGAAGCCGATCAGCAGCACTTGCAGACGCTGGTCATCGGTAATCGACAGGACGGAACTGCGGATGATTTCGAACTGGCCGCTTTTAACGGTCAGTTTGTAGAGGAACACCGCGGCAACGATGATCCAGGCAATCGGCCAGAGGCCATAAGCAAATCCATACCCTGCGGCGGCAATCGCCATGTCGACCGGCATCTGGAAGGCGAAGATCGCCACCAGAATCGACAGGGCAAGGGTAATGCTGCCAGCCACGTGCCCTTTGAGACGGAACACAGCCAAGGCCAGGAAGAAAAACACAATCGGGATAACGGCCGCGAGTGCGGACAAGCCGAGGCTGCCGAGCGGGCTGTAAAGCTGTTGCCAGGTTTGCATATGGGGTGGCCCCTAATTGTTATTGGTCGATGCTGCTGACTGCATTTGGGTAATTGGTAATACCAATTTACAATCGCTGTGGGCTAGGTTAAAAGCCTTGTATGGCGTGTGTCAATTTGCCGCTACTTAATCTTTAGTCGCGCTGTTCGTTGTCAGGGCAACTGATGGGGTAAAAGGCGGTTTTTCTGATAGGTGTTTGGCGAGCGCCAATCGGCGAGAATAGAGGGCCCGGCGCGTGGTCGGGTGCGTGGAGAGCAGTTATGGGGTTTGGTCAAATCCGTCAGCGCCGTTTGTCGGACGATATTGTCGAGCAGCTTGAGGGCATGATCCTTGAGGGCACGTTGAAGGCCGGTGAGCGCTTACCGGCCGAGCGTGCGCTGGCGGAGCAGTTTGGGGTGTCGCGCCCGTCGTTGCGTGAAGCGATTCAAAAGTTGGTGGCCAAAGGCTTGCTGATCAGCCGCCAGGGCGGTGGCAACTATGTGGCGACGTCGCTGGGCTCGACCTTCAGTGACCCGTTGCTGCAATTGCTGGAAAGCAACCCGGAGGCGCAGCGCGATTTGCTGGAGTTTCGCCATACCCTGGAGGCGTCCTGCGCGTATTACGCGGCATTGCGTGCGACCGAGATGGACCGTGAGCGGCTGCGGTTTGCCTTTGAGCGGTTGCAGGATTGCTATACGCGGGTGGATGAGGTGAGCCGGGCCGAGGAAGGGGAGGCCGATGCCAACTTTCACCTGGCGATTGCCGAGGCGAGCCACAACGCGGTGTTGTTGCACACGATTCGCGGGTTATTCGATTTGCTCAAGCGCAACGTGGTGACCAACATTGGCGGCATGTACAAGCAGCGCAGCGAAACGCGCGACATGCTGATTGATCAGCACCGTGAGTTGTATCTGGCGATTGTGGAAGGTCGGGCTGAGGATGCGCGGGGCGTTGCGAGCCGCCATCTCATGTACGTGCAGGAAGTGTTGGAGGAGGTACGTCAGGAAGTTCAGCGCGTGGCGCGGGCAGAGCGACGTAATGGGTTGTGAACTGCTCTGTGGGAGCGGGCTTGCTCGC
>Ga0302347_1004998_pt1 | contig 10096 bp, 6 predicted proteins | sample PhyWR1_FD_202178 | JGI IMG/M metagenome (GOLD analysis project Ga0302347, IMG submission 202178) | Leaf surface microbial communities from wheat plants in UC Gill Tract Community Farm, Albany, California, United States - DLSL W.R1 (v2)... | ecosystem: Host-associated > Plants > Phyllosphere >...
TCGTTGACCATACTTTCACCCACACCGTTTGGAAAGACATTCGCACCGCTGGTAATCACTTTGTTTACATTTTTCGGATATTTGATTGCAAATTCCAAACCTGTATTTCCGCCATCACTCCATCCGAGGATATTGATTTTCTTAAAGCCCAATTCGTCTGCCAGGGCCTTGACGTCATCCGCAAATTTGATATAGGTCAATGGTTCTTTTGATGTGTCGGTGCTTTTTCCCTGTGCACGCGTATCCATCGCAACTACGGTGAAATGTTTTGATAATTCCGGGATTTCTTTGGTAAACGCATCTATACTTCCGCCATTGCCGTGCAGTAAAAAAAGCGGCTCACCCTTTCCGTAAACTTCGTAATAAATGTCAGCATCCTTCAAATGCAGCACTTTTCCTGCAAGTGAATTTTTTCCGAAACCGGACTTTTTTGCCGCATCCAAAAACTGGCTGTAATCCTGAAATGATGCCGAAATATTATCTTCCACATCTTTCTCTGCACTGTCGTTATTGCTGTTTTTATCCACCTTTACATCAATATTAATCGCCGGAGCTGCGATAGAGACTTTTTCCCAATCACCGTAAAACTGCCTCAGATAACCGGTTTTGAACAGCGCAGCACTAATTCTGATATGACCTTCAAAATCTTTCAGAAACTGAATCCCCACAAAGAATTTTCCCTTCACCCAGATATTCTGATCGTTGATATCCAGAGAGAAAACGCCGTCTTTGATTTTGTCGCCAGTCAGTTCCAGATTGATTTCCTCGTCCAGAAGACTTTTCCCCGGAAGTCCGTTCTCTTCGCTGTAGACGGTGTAGCGCATCAGAACAGGTTTATCAGAATTAAACTCTGCAATATTGAGATTGATAGCCGAGATTTTCGCCTTCTTTTTTGTACTGAATTCCAGAGCTGTCTCTCCCAAAAAGCTTTCTTTGTTCTGCTGAGGATTTACGGAGTAGGTCACACTTTTATTTTTGGTATTCACTCCCCAATTTTTATCGACGAGTTTTTTCGGAACTAATTTGACTTCTTTGATAGCGTGAATTCTCTCTTGTAAATAAATGGGTTGCGGATTTTCTCTAATGAACTCCGAGACGTTTTGAGTAAAGGTTTCAAAGCCGGAAACTTCGATTTTAACTTTTTTATCAGGAGCAACGGAAGTTAAATCAATAGAGAATTCTCCCTTTTCATTGGAAACTGTACCGATTTTTTCTTTGTCGACGCCAATTTTAACGTACGGAATTACTTTGTTGTCATCTTTCGAAAAAATAGTTCCGGAAATTACCTGCGATTGAAATATTGAGTAGAAAAAGAAAATCAAAAGAAAGTTAAGTTTTTTCATAGCGTTTATTTGAGTGCAAACATCTGAAATTTACTCAATCAATTATCTCAACGAAAGGTTAAATCAAAATCTTTTTTAGTTAAATTTTTCAAAATGTAAAGAACTTCCACATTTTGACGCCATTATCTTTTAATAGCGATATTCAACTGTCATTTCTCATTTTTAAGAAAGTAATAGCAACTGATGCCTTGCAAATTTTGCTATTAATTTTGTTTAATACAATTTTCGATTTTCAAATCCGTATTTTTGCACCTCAAAATATCATCCATCAATTATTCTTTCTAAAAATGAATTACGTTTCTGCAGAAAATCTGAGTAAATCTTACGGCGTCAAAGTTCTCTTCAAAAATATCACCTTCCACGTCAACGAAGGCGACAAGATTGCCATCGTTGCCAAAAATGGAAGCGGAAAATCGACACTGCTGAAAATCCTGATGGGAAAAGAGATTGCAGACAGTGGTGAAGTGGTGATCAACAAAGACATTCAGGTGGTTTTGTTTGATCAGGAAATCGATTTTGATCCAAAACTTTCCGTCGAGGAATTTATGATGACTCTGGACTCAGCGCCAATTCTCGCTTTGAAAAAATACCACCACGCCCTCACCTCAGAAAATCCGGACGATATGGAAACGGCTCTGGCAGAGATGGAAATTCATAAAGCGTGGGATCTGGAAAACGAGATGGAACAGATTCTTTCTCAGTTGAAAATCACAGATCTGTCGGCAAAAATGGGAACACTTTCCGGTGGCCAAATCAAAAGAATTGCATTGGCAAAACTATTGACAGAGACCAGAGCAGAGCATCGCCACACCTTATTAATAATGGATGAGCCAACCAACCACCTGGATGTGGAAATGGTAGAATGGCTGGAAAATTATTTGAGCAAGGCTAAAATAACCCTACTTCTCGTAACGCACGACCGCTATTTTCTGGATGCTGTGTGCGACAAAATATGGGAAATGGAAGACGGGAATCTATACCTCCACAACGGCAGTTACGCCACTTATCTGGAGAATAAGATGATCCGTGAGGACAACTTGAATTCTACGATTGACAAAGCCAACAACCTTTACAGAAAGGAACTGGAATGGATGCGAAGACAGCCGAAAGCGAGAACTACGAAGTCAAAATCCCGTCAGGACGACTTCTATGAAACTGAAAAAGTAGCGAAAACAGACACGAGAAAAGAAACCCTGGCGCTGGATTTTGAAATGAAAAGACTGGGGAATAAAATCCTTGAACTTCGTGATATCAATAAAAGTTATGGTGAAAAAGTGTTATTCAAAGATTTTTCTTACCAGTTTCAAAGAGGCGAAAAGGTAGGAATTGTTGGGAAAAACGGTGCCGGGAAATCAACTTTATTAAATATTATCCAAGGTTTTGAGCCGAAAGATTCCGGGGAAATTGAAACCGGAGAAACGATTAAATTCGGGTATTTTGCGCAGAAAGGCCTGACTTATAAAGAAGATGAACGCGTGATTGATTTCATCAAAGAAATTGGGGAGAATTTCCCTCTGGCTAACGGAAAAACAATCTCAGCGTCTCAGTTCCTACGATTATTCCTTTTTGATGACCAGACGCAATACTCACCAATTTCGAAACTTTCGGGAGGAGAAAAACGACGTCTGCACCTGATGTACATTCTGTATCAGAATCCGAATTTCCTGATTTTTGATGAGCCTACCAATGATCTGGACCTTCCTACGTTGACGGTTCTCGAGAATTTTCTGCAGAATTTCCAGGGCAGTTTGATTATTGTTTCTCACGACCGTTATTTTATGGACAGGATTGTGGATCACGTTCTGGCATTTGAAGGCGAGGGGAAAATTAAAGAATTCGTCGGCAACTTCAGTGAATACAGGGAAAAGCAGAAAAATGACGAGAAAAATCCAAAAGCTGAAGCGCCTAAAATTGAAAAAGCCGAAACGCCGCAAGAAGTTGTGGCTCCTGTAAACGTGACCAAGGATCTGCCAAAGAAAAAATTATCTTTCAAAGAACAGCACGAACTGGAAACTATCGAAAAAGAAATGCCGAAACTGGAGGCGCAAAGAAGCAAAATACTCGAGGAACTCAACAACGAAACGGAGTACGAAAAAATTGCAAAACTCTCCGCTGAGCTGGAAAGCCTTTCTGGCAAGCTGGAAGACTTCGAACTGAGATGGCTTGAACTTCAGGACTGATTAAAATCAGTTGTTTTTAAGTAGCTATAAATCAATTAATTAAAATTATTTTCAGGTTTAATTTAGAATAGATTAAAATTAGATTGTACTATATTAACATTTGTTATACTTTTGCGCCAGTTTTTAACTATTCTAAATAAACTATATGAAAAAGCAAATCATCGCTGCTGGCTTGATTCTTATTTCTGCTTCACTATATTCTCAAAAAGGTGGACATGAAGAAACGGATACGATAAGAATTCAGCAGATCGAAGATGTAACACTGCATAGAACGGGAAACCCGAATAAAGCAAAAACGCCGACGACCAAATCCAATCTTACCGCAATGGAAAATCCACAGGCGGTGTCTATTGTTACTCACGAGATTATCGAGCAGCAGCAGTTGCGACAGCTTTCGGAAGTTATTCAGAATGTCAACGGGATCTATGTCACCTCTTCCAGAGGTAATTCTCAGGCAAGTTTTGGCGGAAGAGGATTTACATTTGGTTCAGAAAACCTTTATAAAAACGGCGCGCGGATCAACAGCGGCGTCAATCCTGAAGTTTCCGGTCTGGAGCGTGTGGAAGTTGCAAAGGGTGCCAATGCACTTCTATACGGAAATGTGGCTGCCGGCGGTATTATTAATATGATTACCAAAAAGCCCATCTTCAAAAACGGAGGAACGGTAGGATTCTCCGCAGGAAGTTGGGATGTTTACAAGCCAACAGTGGATGTCTACGGTCCTCTCAGCGACAAAATCGCATTCCGTGTCAATGGAACTTACGAAACAGCGAACAGTTTCCGTGATGTTGTGAGCTCTGAAAAATACTACTTTAATCCTTCATTTGCATTCAATATCGGGAGCAAAACGCAAATTATTGTTGAGGCTGATTATCTCAGCAATAATTTCACACCAGACTTCGGATTGGGAACTTTTGAAAATGCTGACAAAAGCTACACACTGAATACGCTGAGTCCAATTAATGCTTTTTTCGGAACCAACTGGCAATACCAGAATGTAAAACAGGCTTCTACCGATATTATTATCAATCATCAGTTGAATGATAACTGGACGCTAAACGGTGTTGTAACATATCAAAATTACACAAAAGATTATTTTTCTACAGAAAGAACTGCCTGGTCTCTTAATAACAACAATTATAGATGGAGAAGAAATCTGAACAGAACTTACAACGAGCAAAATTATACCAGTGCACAAGTCAACCTTAATGGGGAATTTGCTACCGGAAAGATCAGTCATAAAGTGCTTGTAGGTGCAGACGCAGACTATCTCACTTCTGATGCCTATACCTACTACGACCCTAATAATAAGAACGCCGCATTCGGTACTTCCTATTATTACGGCCTGAACGGAAACTCAAATGGCTATGTTTTTCTAAATGATAATAATATCAACGAAGGCGCCGTACCAACATCCAACAGACTGGAGAAAACCAGAATACCGACCAGGATTTCATCAGTCTTACAAAAGAATTCAAGGTAATAGCAGGACTTAGATATTCTTATCTTGAAAATATGACTACGCTGACTACCAATTTTCTGACTAATGCGAAAAGCGGCAAAAACAACTCAGAAACATCTGACGCTGCATTTTCTCCAAAGGCAGGTTTAGTCTATATGCCAAATGACAACCTTTCGGTATTTGCCACCTATACCAATTCTTTCTCGCCAAACACAGGTGCGGATGTTATAACAGGAAATGGACTGAATCCAAGTATCATCGATCAGTTTGAAGTAGGAATCAAGAAGAATGTCTGGAACAATGCCATAGCATTCAACGTTACAGGTTATCAGATCTTAAACAAGAATTTCTATCAGCAGGCACAGTTTAAAGCAGATGGCAGCGCCAATGCTGATACTAATATTAAGGAATTTGCAGGAAAACTGCTGAGCCGCGGTGTAGAAGCAGACATCACTGGGAATCCTATGAAAAACCTTTCTGTGATTGCAGGATTTGCTTACAATCACGCTGTATATCTGGATACGCCGGAAGATTTTGGCTTTGTAGAAAAACAGAGAGTTGTAAGAACGCCCGCAATCACTGCAAACGGATCTGTATTCTATACTTTTGATAAGTGGGTAAAAGGCCTGAGATTAGGCGGAACTTACTATTTCATCGGAGACCGTCTCGCAGGTTGGAACGACACAAAAACGGGCGCCAACAGTTTGGAAGCAAGAAACGGAGTGTCCAGGATTTTCAAACTGAAAGATTATAATTTGTTTGATCTCTCCCTAGGTTATGAATATAAAAAATTCCTGATCCAGGGTAAAATCGGGAATCTTTTTGATACGCATAATTATACAGTACACGAGAATTATTCTGTCAACCCAATTATGCCGAGGAATTATTATGTGACACTGACTTATAAACTTTAAAATTAAATCGCATTAAATAATTTTTTCAATCAAAGTGGAAGTTGCATTTTTGCAGTTTCCACTTTTAAATTATAATCTCAATACAACTATGGACAAAATCAAGAATACTAGAAGTTTTATGCGAATCGTGCACAGATATCTGGGATACCTTATGGCTGGCGTCATGATCATCTATTCTGTGAGCGGCGTGCTGCTGATCTACAGAGACACAGACTTTCTGAAAAAAGAAAAAAGCTATGAGAAAACCTTCGAAAAAAACCTGAACGAGAAAGCTCTGGGCAAAGAAATCAAAATGAAAAACTTTGAGGTAGAGAAAACCGAGAATGGAATGATGTACTTCAAAGGCGGTACTTATAACGCAGCAACCGGAGAAGCGAAATACAAAAAGAAAGAACTCCCATTTGTACTGGATAAGATGACAAAACTGCACAAGGCACAGAGTAAAGACACGCTTTCTCCACTGAATGCATTCTTTGGAGTCTGTCTATTCTTTTTTGTGATCTCAAGTTTCTGGATGTTCCCTCCGAAATCCAAGGTATTCAGACGCGGGATGATTTTCACGGCTATTGGTGTGGTGATTGCCTTGCTGCTTACGTTTTTGTAAGGTAATTAATTGACAATCGCGTCAGCTGCAAAAGGGATAGCAGCGGATATCCTTTTTCTTTGGTGCTGGATAAGCCTGGCGGAAAAGATAGCAGCGGATAGCCCGACCCGAGCGGTGGGAAAAGCTGAGGCGAGGGATTTGCCCAAATCTTCTAAATAAGGTGCATCGTTTTGAGGAGGACATTGAGGCTCCAGATAATAACGATGGCACCAACGCCTATAAACATGGCTTTCAGCGGTAGTTTTCCCGCCAGTCTTGCTGCAATAGGTGCCGCTAAAACGCCGCCGAGAATGAGCCCTGCAATCAGTTGCCAGTGGCTGATGCCGATGACGGAAAAGAAGGTAAGTGCGCTGGCAAATGTCACGAAAAATTCGGTGAGACTGACGGTGCCGATGACGTAGCGCGGTGTTTTCCCTTTTGATATCAAAGTGGAAGTAACCAGCGGTCCCCAGCCACCGCCGCCAAAAGAATCCAGAAAACCGCCGGCACCGGCCAGCCAGCCTACTCTTTTGGTTTTCTGACGGATTTTGTTCTTTTTAAATGCATTCAGCAGGATTCTGATACCGAGTATGAAGGTGTAGACGGCGAGAATCGGTTTGATAATTCCTGCATATTTTTCTCCGAGATACGAGAGCAGCAGTGCGCCTATAATTGCACCAAGAACACCCGGAATAAGGATGGTTCTGAATAATTTCTTATTGATATTCCCGAATTTGTAGTGGCTGAATCCTGATGCACCGCTGGAAAACATCTCGGCGGTATGGATGCTGCTGCTGATGGCCGGCAGCGGAATGCCGATGTACAACAGTGCTGCCGTGCAAGTCACGCCATAACCCATTCCCAAAGCACCGTCTATCAGCTGCGCTAAAAATCCTACAAGGAAAAGCCAGAAAAAGCGCTCATCTGTATTGGCATTGAGGTATTGGTAAGCGATTTCCAGATCTTTGAAACCGATATAAAAGGAAAGGATATTGCCAATCAGCAGGATCACAAATGCGAGGAAAAATACCATTGCAATCCTGCGCCATTTTCTCTCGCCATTGATCAGCGGGATAAATGTGGTATCTGAAATCTCTATATTTGAATTATCTGTCAGAAAAAAAGTACTTTCCAGCGGCCGGTTTGGCAGAAAATACAGTTTTTTGGTTTCTTTGAGAACTTCTACAATTTGATCATCTGCAGCCGGATCTTCGGTAGCGACAATTATCAGATCAGCTTCCGTAAAATCTCCGGGTTCAAAATCTCTCTTTACTACTTTTACGGTTTGATTTTCCTTTAACAACAGTAAAATATCCTCTGAGATATGGGCAGAAACCAGTGTGATATCAGGATCTGTGAGATTCTGAAAAATATCATTGAGACTTTCTGCAGCCAGTCTCCCACCGCCGACAATCAGAATTCTGTTGTTGGAAGCATTGATGAAAATGGGCAGTGAGATTTTTGTTTTCAAATTGAGCGGTTTTTTAGATTATTGGATCAGTCCTGCACCTACGGTTACAAAACTGGTCTCATCTATAAAAATAATACCGCCATTGGACGAAAGCTCTTTGTAGGCATCGTAAGCCAGGGGTTTTGCAGTTTTAAGCTTCAGCTTTACGATTTCATTGAGAGAAACCTGCTCTACTTCCTGTTTTTCAAGGGTATTGACGTCCAGTTTGTATTCGATGGATCTGATGACCGCTTTGACCTGTGTTGTATTGTTTTGAATCAAATATTTGGCTCCGACTTTCAGTGGTTTTTCGCCCATCCAGCAGACCAAGACTTCCAGCTCCTGCTCCAGTTTTGGAAGGTCGTCGGATTTTACAATAAGGTCGCCGCGGCTGATATCCACGTTGTCCTGCAAATGTAATACGACACTTTGCGGTGCGAATGCTTCCTGTACTTCTGCCTGTCCCACTTCTATTGCAGAGATTTTACTTTCTGTTCCTGCAGGAAGAACGGTGACGGCATCGCCTACTCTATAAATCCCGCTGGTAATCTTCCCTGCATATCCGCGGTAATCGTGGTATTCTTCTGATTGCGGACGGATTACATATTGCACCGGGAATCTCGCTTTATCGAGATTTACTGTGTTTTCTAATTCTACGGTTTCAAAATGATCCAATAGGGTTTTACCATCATACCAAGGCAGATTGTCTGACCGGTCTACAATATTATCGCCATCCAGCGCACTGATTGGGATGTAAGTGACACTGTTTAGAGAAAGCTGCTGTGCCATCTGCGAATAGTCTTCTCGTATTCTGTTGTAGATCTCTTCGGAATAATCGCTACCACGACATTTGGGATATTGAGCAGTGAGGCGATTATCGAATGTCTTTTCGTCTGTTCTATAATTCCATTTCTTGCATCGATCAGGATAATGATCAAAGCAGCATTGCTGGCTCCGGTGATCATATTTCTGGTGTACTGAACGTGGCCTGGTGCATCTGCAATAATGAATTTCCGTTTTGGGGTGGAGAAGTATTTATACGCCACATCGATGGTAATTCCCTGTTCGCGTTCTGCACGAAGACCGTCTGTAAGAAGGGCCAGATCCAGCTCTCCGTCGTTTTTGAATTTGCTGGCACGTTCTACGGCCTCCAGCTGATCGATGAGGATGTTTTTGCTGTCGTATAGTAATCTGCCGATGAGTGTACTTTTTCCGTCGTCTACACTTCCTGCAGTGATAAATCTTAATATGTCCATTTTTAGTAATGGTTAATTGTTAGTGGTCAATTGTTCTTGGTAAACAACTGTTGATTGATTGACAAAATGCTGAATAGCCCTGATGGGAACGGCATCCTTTTTTGTTTTTTTGTCTGAATGCTGATCAGCAGGCAAAGCTTGTGAAAAAACAAAAAAGATATAGTGGACAGCAGGTTCCCGGCTCCGAAATGGTTTGTTAGAAATAACCTGCTTTTTTACGGTCTTCCATAGCGGCCTCGGACGTTCTGTCGTCTATTCTGGTTTCACCGCGCTCACTGGTTTTTGTGGTGATGATCTCGGCGATTACTTCTTGCAGAGTGGCTGCATTTGAGAGAACTGCTGCGGTGCAGGTCATATCGCCAACGGTTCTGTAGCGGACTTTTTCTGTGGTTACAACGTCGTTGTCATCCAGATTTACGAACTCATTCATCGCAATAAACTGGCTGTCAAAATTGAGTACTTCTCTGTCGTGCGAAAAATAGATGGATGGCAGCTGAATATTCTCCTTCAGGATGTAATTCCAAACGTCTAATTCTGTCCAGTTGCTGATTGGGAAAGCCCTTACCTGTTCGCCTTTGTGAATCTTTCCGTTGTAGGTATTCCACAATTCGGGGCGCTGAAGTTTGGGATCCCATTGTCCAAAATCGTCGCGGACGGAGAAAATACGTTCTTTGGCTCTGGCTTTTTCTTCGTCACGTCTTCCGCCGCCAATGCAGCAGTCGAATTCGAATTCTTCCACCGTGTCCAGAAGTGTAAACGTCTGAAGTGCGTTTCTGCTGGGCAGCTTGCCTTTTGGCTCTGTCAATCCTTTTTCCCGGATGGTGTCTTCTACTTTTCTTACAATAAGCTTTTCACCGATCTGCCCGGCGAGATGATCGCGATAATCCAACACTTCCGGGAAGTTATGA
>Ga0302347_1004999_pt1 | contig 10095 bp, 7 predicted proteins | sample PhyWR1_FD_202178 | JGI IMG/M metagenome (GOLD analysis project Ga0302347, IMG submission 202178) | Leaf surface microbial communities from wheat plants in UC Gill Tract Community Farm, Albany, California, United States - DLSL W.R1 (v2)... | ecosystem: Host-associated > Plants > Phyllosphere >...
CTACAAAACTATTAGGAATAGGAAAAGACGAGGCATCAAAATTATTGAACATCTGGATTGCTACAACCGCACCCACAAAGAATGAGGTAAACAGCACCAATCCAAAAGAGTTAACGCCAAGATCATAAAATTCTCTTCCGAGAAGTTTCAAGTAAACATTTCTTTTCTGTGGTTTGCTAATTGCTTTTCCCAACAGCATGAAATATTCTCCAATAGATTCAAAAAATCGTTTTAACATATTGCTAAATTAGTTCTTTTCTGTTAATAAATTTCAGCGCGCGTTTTTGTCGCCTATTATTACCAGAAATATTGTTTTGAGAATGATTACAATATCCATACTAAAACTCCAGTTTCTCACATAAAATGAGTCTGCAAGAATTCTCTTCTTCATCCCGATATTCATATCACCTTCATCTCCTCTCAGTCCACTGACCTGAGCCAAGCCGGTGATTCCTGGTTTTACCATACTTCTGAGACTGTATCTGCTGATTTTCGGCTTATAAAAATCATCCACAAAAAGCATATGCGGTCTTGGCCCCACGACGGTCATATCACCCAAAAGCACATTGATGAACTGTGGCATCTCGTCCAGACTGGTTTTCCTAAGGAACTTTCCAACTTTAGTGATTCTGTTATCATCAACTGCGGTTGTACTTTGAGCTTTATTATTTTCAGACTTCATCGTTCTGAACTTAAGACAATCAAATACCTCATCGTGGTAACCATATCTTTTCTGGATGAAAAACACAGGACCCTTTGAACCATCCATTTTGATTAATAAAATAATAATCGGGAATAGCCAGGAGCAGATTCCAACTAAAACAATTAGAGAAAATAAGATGTCAAAAATCCTTTTCAACGCAGAATTCGTAAAAAAACCCAGTGGATATTTGGCCTGCGTCAATACCGGAACTGTCTCTATGTAACTGAATTCATACTCAAAAAATTCATTCTGAATGAAGTTCGGAACCAACGAAATTTTCACTTTGTTGAGTTCTGCCTGACGGAAAAGTTCATCTTCAAATTTCTTATCCAGACAATGTTCTGAAGGCAAAAATATAGTATGAATCCCATTGTCTTTCCAGAATTCTATAATATTCGGCAAGTCATAATTTCCTTTCGGATAATCATAAATTTTGTACCCGTAATCTTTTCTCTCATCGATAATTTCGCGAAGAATATTAGAAGAAGAAATACCTTCTTCAAAAAACATCACGTTTCTGTGGTTGATCCCTTTACTTCTGATATATTTTAAAAGAAAAAAGATGAAACTTTTGATGGGAACCACCACAAGCAATAGAATGATGGCCAGATAAAATCGTTCTGTTTTGAGGAAATCATTCATACTGACTTTCGCAAGCATCAAAACGCCCATAAAAAAGACGAAAACGTGAAGAAGAATCCGCTCCAGATAAATCGTATACGTCACATTCCTGGGAATATGATAAAGCCTGGTTCTACCGCTCAGTAACAACCAGAAAAAGCACAACAGCAGGATTGACAAGACATTCTGCTCCAGCGTTTCCGAATCATACTTGACTTCGAAGTTTCTCCAATAATACGTCACAAACACTGCTGATACCAGAATCATATCCAGTAAAATCACAAATGCTTTGAAATATCGGGAATATCGGAGTCTTTGCATTAATCAAATTTAAGGAATATTCAGATACTTATGCGTTTGGATAGAAGATCTCCATTTGGGATTTTCTAAAATAAAATCTGTGATTTTCGGATACATTGCATCGCGCTTGCTCCATTCGCTTTGAAGATAAAGCTCGCAGTTGTCATTGACTTTTTCGCCTTGTTCCTGAGCAAATTTAAAATCATTTTGATTGAAAATAATCATCTTCAACTCACTTGCAACATTGTAAATATCTGCTAATGGCAGTCCTGTTTTCTTCGGCGAAAGCGTGATCCAATCGAGATGTCCGCTCATCGGATAAGCACCTGAAGTTTCGATATGAATGGTGCAACCTAATTCTTTCAACTTCGAAGTTAAGATTTCAAGATTCCACATTAGAGGTTCTCCTCCTGTCAGGACAATCGTTTTACAATGTTTAGCAGCTGTTTCTGCAATTTCTTCCGTATTCATCAACGGATGTAGGGTTGGATCCCAACTCTCCTTCACATCACACCAATGGCAACCCACATCGCATCCGCCCAAACGAATGAAATAGGCAGCTTTTCCAGCGTGAAATCCTTCACCCTGAATAGTGTAAAAATGCTCCATCACAGGGAGCATTTTACCTTCTTTTAATAAAATATCTTCTTCTTCCTTAGTCATTATAAACTGACGTTTTATAGGCAATGATTGTATTTTTCATCAGCATTGCTCGCGTCATTGGCCCAACTCCTCCCGGAACTGGCGTGATCCAACTAGCTTTTTCTGCACAGCTGTCAAAATCCACATCACCCGCAAGATGATACCCTTTTTCAGAGTTATCATCTACTCTTGTAATCCCAACATCTACGATAACTGCACCTTCTTTGATCATTTCTTTCTTTAAGAAATTCGGGTCACCTAAAGCCGTTATCACAATGTCGGCCTGTTTTGTATATTCTTCTATATGTTCTGTGTAAGAGTGTGTTAGCGTAACTGTAGAGTTTCCGGGGAAATCTTTTCTTCCCATCAAAATACTCATTGGTTTCCCCACAATTCTGCTTCTACCGATGATTACACAGTTCTTACCTTTGGTTTCGATATTATATCGCTCCAATAATGTCAATATTCCAAATGGTGTTGCCGGCAGGAAAGTATCCATTTCCAAAGCCATTTTCCCGAAATTCTCCGGATGGAAACCATCCACATCTTTTCTCGGATCGATCGCCATAATGATTTTCTCCTGGTCAATCTGTTTTGGCAAAGGCAATTGAACGATGAAACCGTCTACAGCTTTTGATTTATTCAACTCATCAATCTTTTCCAACAATTCCGACTCTGAAACCGTACTCGGAAATTTAATCAATGAAGAACTGAATCCAACTTCCTCACAATCTTTCACTTTGCTGTTGACATAAGCTTTGCTCGCACCATTGTTACCAACCAGAATCGCAACCAAATGTGGCGCTCTTCTATTGTTGGCAAGAATTTTTTCAACCTCTTGCTTAATTTCAGCCTTTACTTCTTTTGAGACCTTCAGTCCATCTAGAATTTGTGCCATTTTTCTTTCTTTTTACTTTTTAGATTTATTTTGAAAAAAAATGAAATGTTCCTTTCCCAACACTTCACCTTTATATTTTATCGGTTAGATTTATAGAAATTGATCAATCCGTTTGTAGAGCTGTCGTGTGTTTCAACTTGACCTTCAGCATCCAATTCCGGAAGGATTTTTCCTGCCAGGACTTTTCCTAATTCAACACCAAATTGGTCAAAACTGAAAACATTCCAGATCACACCTTGAACAAAAATCTTGTGCTCATACAAAGCAATCAACTGTCCTAATGAAAACGGCGTCAATTCTTTAAACAAGAAAGAGTTCGTCGGTGTATTTCCTGCAAAAACTTTATAAGGCAATAGGAATTCTGTTTCTTCCTCAGATTTGCCAGATGATTTTAATTCAGCAAAAACCTCATCTTCTGTTTTACCAAAAGCCAAAGCTTCTGTCTGTGCAAAATAATTAGCTAAAAGAATATCCTGATGCTCACCTACTTCATTAGGAGATTTTGCATAAGCGATGAAATCTGCAGGAATCAATTCTGTTCCCTGATGAATCAATTGATAAAACGCGTGCTGACCATTGGTTCCAGGTTCTCCCCAAATGATTGGTCCTGTTTCATAAGTTACAAACTCGCCATTTCTGTCTACAGATTTACCGTTACTTTCCATATCACCTTGCTGAAGATAAGCTGAAAAACGGTCAAGATACTGAGAATAAGGCAAAATCGCATAAGTTCCAGCCGCATAAAAATTACGGTACCAAACACCTAAAACACCCATCAAAACAGGAATATTTTCCTTAAAACCTTTAGTTTGAAAATGAACGTCTGTATCGTTTGCACCTTTCAACAATTGTTCGAAGTTTTCATAACCAACAGACAAAACGATGCTGAGTCCAATCGCGCTCCAAAGCGAGTAACGACCGCCAACCCAATCCCAAAATTCGAAGATATTTTCTTCCGCAATCCCGAATTTTTTGACAGCCTCGATATTAGTTGATAATGCTACGAAATGTTTTGCAACGTCTTCATCTTTAGCACCAGATTTCAGGAACCATTCTTTTGCAGAATTGGCATTGGTCATTGTTTCCTGAGTCGTAAAAGTTTTGGAAGCCACAATGAACAAAGTTGTTTCGGGATTAAGATCTTTAACAACCTCAACCATATGATTGCCGTCTACATTAGAAACGAAATGAACATTCAATCTTGTTTTAAAATGCTTCAATGCAGAACAAACCATCACTGGACCAAGGTCAGAACCTCCGATTCCTACGTTCACAACATCGGTAATTTCTTTACCTGTAAAACCTTTGTGTGAACCAGAAATAACTGATTCTGAAAAAGATTTCATATGATCCAGAACTTTCTTGATTGCTGGTTTGATATTTTCCCCGTCAACCAAAATTTCTTTATCAGAAAAATCTCTCAAAGCCGTATGAAGAACTGCTCTACCTTCAGTCTCATTGATTTTATCGCCAGAAAACATTTTTCCAATAGCTTCTTTTAACTGAGTTTCTTCAGCCAATTTCAGTAATAAATCCAAAGTTTTAGAATCAACCAAATTCTTAGAATAATCAAAAAGATAATTTTCTGTTTCTAATGAAAATTCCTGAAAACGATTCGGGTTATACTGGAACAAGGTTCTCAACTCAAAATCGTTATTAGCAAATTGTTGATCTAAAGCTTTCCAGGCGGAAGTCTGTATAGGATTTATTTTTGGTAACATTCTTTAAGGTTTTAAATTTAAAATCAACTTACAAGAAATTCTTATAAGACCTGCAAATTTACGAAAAATTAGCCATTTGGTTTTAAATTGTTTTTAACATAATATGACAATTGTTTTGCAATAAGAGAATGATGAGAATATTGAAATTTTGAGTTACCCATTTTGACAAATAATAGGTCATAAAAATAAACGAGAGTGATATCTAATACCACTCTCATTGTTTATACAGAAGCTAATCCTAGCTTTTTGAATATTTTATTTTGCTTCTTCTTTCTCTGGAAACATTATTGAAATCAGCACTGATAAAATTAATATCCCGCCAACAATTCCTAATGAAATTGGGGACGATATATGATACCAAGGAGAAATCAACATCTTCACTCCAATGAAACTCAAAATCACAGCCAATCCATAAGGTAATTTGCTGAACATATGAATGAAATTGGATAGCAGGAAATACAAGGATCTAAGCCCGAGAATTGCAAAAATATTTGAGGTATAAAGGATAAATGGATCTTTTGATATAGCGAATATCGCCGGAATAGAATCTACTGCGAATAATACATCCGTAAACTCAATCACCGCAACAACAACCAAAAGTGGTGTTGCCATTTTGATTCCGTTTTGTACAGTGAAGAACTTGTCTCCATCGTAGTTATCTGAAACTTTCCAGAAGCTTTTGATTAATTTTGCACCGGCACTTTCGCTGTAATCCTGCTCATCATCATCGTCTCCTCCACCCCAGGATTTGATTCCTGCATAGACCAAAAATAATCCAAAAAGTGTCATAACAACATTGATTTTAACCGGATGTCCGAAAACGTTCATCTCTGGCAAATAGGTTAATTCAATCAATTCAACACCTGCGAAAATGAAAATCGCTCTGAAAATCAACGCCCCAATAATCCCCCAAAACAAGACTTTGTGATGCAGATGTCTTGGAACTTTGAAAAATCCGAAGACGAGAATGAATACAAAAAGATTATCGACTGATAACGCTTTTTCTATCCAATAAGCGGCCTGAAACTGGGTGAATTTTTCAATTGCCAAAGCGTGTCCGCCCACATCCTGATTGAAAACCCAATACACAACACCCGAAAAAACCATTGATAGGGAAATCCAGACAATGGTCCAGATTGTCGCTTCTTTGGAAGACACCTCGTGTGCTTTCTTGTTAAAAACTCCAAGATCCAGCAATAACATTACTATCACCACGATAGCAAACCCTATTACGAGACCCGGATGTAAATCGATAATACTCTTCTCCATGTTTATTTTAATTATTTATTTGTCAAAGTTATGTACATTAATCGTCCGCCTTCTTCATCGGACAACATTATTTTTTTTCCATCAGTCAATTCTACCATCGAGTTGATGGGAACTGGTTTATTTTCTGTTATATCTTTCATATCCGGCAAACTTTGATTCACCAAAACCCATTTGTTCTGATGAAAAGTAAAATAGCCAACCGGTTTTTTATCTTCAGTTGTCAAACTTTCGTTCCGGACGACTTTCTTAGAAACGTGCCATTTGAAAAGATATTGGTTGTGATAGACCATTAATCTATGATTTTCCGGTTTCCAGACATTATCCTTGAATTTGAAATACAAATCGACAACCGGCAAAGTTCCTTTGTGCTGAGTTCCGCAGAACGGACATCTCGGCTTCGATGTATTATCAAAAACATACCATTTTTCATCACAATTGGGATTGATGCAAGGCTGGATCAAATCTACGGTTTTTAGCAATGCGGTTTCCCATTCGTTAGCAATTGGTCGCAACATTGGATTATGCAAACCGTCGACAAAAGCTCTTTTGAACAATTCCGAAAGATAAGGTCCTGTAACTGTGTATGGAATCTTCTGAGGATCGCCCCAAAACAGATTCCACTTTTTGAGATGATCTACTTTTACACGATTGGTTGTATCTGTAGTGCTTTCCACGAAAATTGCTTTCTCTCCCATCGATAAAACCTCATCTCTTTCCGAATCCAAATCCCAAATTTTTCCGCCACGTAAAGGATGTCTTCTGAGCAGATACATATAGATCAAAACCGCTAATGCGTGCAAATCGGTTTTCTGATTAGGTAAAATACGATTAGAATCCTGAAGTGGTAAATGCTTGGTTTTAAGAACTTCAGGCGCAATAAAATCTGCTGTCCCGATAACTTCTGGTGGAAATAATCCAGGAACTACAAGTCCATCGATGTCAATAATTGTAGCTGATTTCGTTACCGGATCTACCAAAACATTATTATACGACAAATCCGAATGCGCCAATCCCATTTGGTGCATTTTTTTCACACCTCGGGAAATATTGATTGCAATCTGAAAATAACTCAACCAATCTCCCAATTCTGACTTGTCTAATGCCAATGGATATTGATTATTTCTAAATGATGGTGTGGTAAACCATTTGCCTACTTTCTCTCCGCCTTTGATGGTTTCGTTGGCAGAATAACCTTTTTTGAAGAAAAATTTGGAATTATAAATTGGAACGATAACGCCTGTTTTACCATTTTTTTCTACTGCATCAGACGGCCAGCGGAAAATTTCATCAAGAAAATAATCTGCACTGCTTCCAGCTTTTATATTATCCAGATATAACTTCACAATTCTTCTTACCCTTTCTTTTTGATTGAAATCTAGTGAATCCCGAAAAAAAGCCACCACATACTTTCGGTCAGGTGAAAAATAGACATCTTTCACGCCGCCTCTTTTCGGATTGCCATCATCGATGTATTCGTAAGATTTTGATGGGTCTATGATAGAATTAACTCGGATTGTACTCATAATCTTAATAAATTATAGCTAATGTTCTATCATCGTGATTGCCTTTGCTCCAGAAATCCATCCAGTCAGATAATTGACTTTCGATATTCTGATCTTCTGCAAAATCCACTTTTATTTGATCTTCATTTTCGCCATCCAAATCTCTGAGGAAATTTTTCCAGCTTTCTAAATTCTCTAATTTACTTTCCACGACAAATTTCGGATCATAGATTCCGTCTGTCATCAGAATTAATTTTGAGAAATCATTGAAACAATTGATTCCAAATCGGTCTGCCATATCTGGCCTGCTGAAAATGTCAGACATTGTGATAAATCTTGTTCCACCACTGAACTCTCCAACATCCAAAATATTAAGTAATTTAACATCTGTTTCATCTTTTGAAATCACATTAATCGGGCAGTCTCCCACTCCGAAAGATAGAATAACATAACCAAATTCAAATTTTTTAACCAAACAGAAAATCAAAGTGGTGTGAAGATCTTTTAGATTGATCTCTTCGGAAATTGCAAATTGATTTAAAGCTTCGTGAAGTTGTTTTATATTTTTATAAAGACTATTTACTATGAATGTTTTATTTTTTATTTTAATATCATCAGTTGATTGAACATCGAAATAACTCAATACTTCTGATGATAAACTCTGTAAAAAAGTCTCGCTATTGAAGCTCTCTACTATGTTTTCAGTCACAAATTTTGATCCTGCCCGGGCAAATTTTGCAGATCCGGCACCATCGGCAACCGCCACTACGTTCCAATCATCAGGTAGAAATTTCACCAAGAAATCATCATCACGGAAAGTTCCTTCGTGCGCGTGAGAACGACCTCTTTTGGATGCAACGACAATCTTTTTATCGATGAAAGATGAAGAGAAAGTCACGTTTTCTTCTTTGGGAAATCTGCTGTCTGTTGGACTTGGTTTATTCATCCAAAGATCTTTTGGGTCTGCATTAACAATGAAAGGAATCTTTTTGATGTCCATTTCAAAATTGTTGTCTTCTTTGCAAAAGAACTCAATTTCAATATCGATTTGATTAGCGTTGGTTGGAATACCAGAAATACAAGCTTTTTCCGCATCAAACTGCAAACCTACCAAATCCAAATTCTTAATATTATTGATTTGAATTTTCGGAAACAAAGAAGAATCAAAACAAAATTGATATTCTTTTTTGACATTCGCATTCGGAATAGAAATCTGAGCTTCCTTGAATTCTTCCTTATCTTTATTCATATTGAAAATTTGTAGAATTTGAGATTTTAAATCGGTAATTGATTGGGATAATTCATTCACTTTTGCATTATCCATCAACTTCAGAATTGTTGAATCAACTAGTTTATTTTTCTCAATTTGATGTTCCTTTAGAATTTCGTTTAACAATTTCTCCATTCTATCCTAAAGTTCTGTTGATATCGAATCCGCCTTCTGCCATTCCGTAAAATCCGTAGTTTCCGCACCAAGGACATTTCGCATTTCCATCGCCACTGATGCAATGGATTCCGCCACAAACGCAGGTTGCCAAAGCAAAATTATTTCCGCACGAAGGACAACTCGGATTGCCATAAAGCTCTTCACTTGATATTTTGTTGGAAATACCAGAATCCGCAGAATATTCCCGATAAGAATTTTCATCGATTCTATAAGCACCTTCAACTTTGTAAAATCTGGTTTGGAAGCCGGGAACATTAGATTCCTGCAAAGCTTTTTTGAATTTCAGAAGATACATTTTGTCATTGGTAGAACATTTTCCACTCAATACAACAAAATTGTTATCGGGCAACGAATGATTTTTTGTTAAATCTATTTTTTCAACAATATCAGGATTTGATTTGCTGAGATCGATTCCTTCTTTATTGGTATTATTGATGTTTTCACTTGTTGTTTTGATGGAAGCTGTTACCCATTTGAAAAATTCTTTGTAAGAATTGCTGTCGGTATTATTGAACAATAAAACCTGATCGGACAACCGTCCTAAAAGATTAAGATTGGTATTATCACCAATAGAAATGATGATTAGATTGCTCTTGCTTCGGTAATCATTATTCCAACGATTGATTGCTTTTTCTGAATCATCGGTAGGAATTCCGTCTGTAAATAAAAAGACAATCGGTTTCCAGTCGCCTTTTCTTTCATAAGTTGTTTTTACAACATCTTTGTCGATAGCGCTCATCAATTCTTCCAAACCTTTTGACAGCGAAGTTCCACTACCAATCGGAATTTTCGGAGGATAAAATGTAATCACATCCTGCAAAGGCGTGATTGTTTTACTTTTTCCTGCAAAACCGATGATGGAAATCCAAACTGTTTCTAAAGCGTAAGGATCGGTTTTGAGTTCTTTGATGATTGTTGCAATCCCTTCCTGAACCTGTTCTATTGGGTCGCCAATCATTGATTCTGAAATATCCAGAAGGAAATAAATTGGT
>Ga0302347_1005000_pt1 | contig 10094 bp, 5 predicted proteins | sample PhyWR1_FD_202178 | JGI IMG/M metagenome (GOLD analysis project Ga0302347, IMG submission 202178) | Leaf surface microbial communities from wheat plants in UC Gill Tract Community Farm, Albany, California, United States - DLSL W.R1 (v2)... | ecosystem: Host-associated > Plants > Phyllosphere >...
GCCCAGCACAATGGCGGGCAGGATCATATGGTGCAGTGCATCCCAGAAAGCTTCGGGCTGGTCGCTGAGCAGGGTGTCGATGAGCATGAAGCCGGTTCGCGGCTCGATGTCGTACAACAAGTCGATACGCCCGGAAACCGGGGTCCAGCCCAGGCCCACGGAAAAGAACATGATCAGGATCAGGCCCCACCAGAAGATCGGCATCGAATAACCGGCCAGGGAGATACCCATCACCCCGTGGTCAAATAATGAGCCGCGCTTGAGTGCCGCGATGACCCCGGCCAGCAGCCCGAGGATACCGGCGAAAATCAGCGCAGCGGTGGCCAGTTCGAGGGTGGCGGGAAACAGCGCGGAAAACTCGCTCCACACGCTTTCACGGGTGCGCAATGACTCGCCCAGGTCGCCGTGGGCGAGCTTGGTGACGTAGTCGATGTACTGCTCATGAAGGGGCTTGTTCAGACCCAGGCGTTCCATTGCCTGTGCGTGCATTTCCGGGTCGACCCGGCGTTCACCCATCATGACTTCAACCGGGTCGCCCGGAATCATGCGAATCAGGGCGAAGGTAAGCAGGGTGATGCCAAAGAAGGTGGGTATCAACAACCCCACTCGGCGGGCAATAAAACTAAACATCGTGTGGTGTTCCTTATCAGCCGGTTAGGCAGGTCCGCCGGGGTTCAGGTAAACCCCGGCGGGTTCTTATTGTTCTACTTCACCTGGGTTGTGGCGAAGTTGTTGTTGGTCAGGGGGCTAAGGGTATAGCCCTCAACATTTTTTCGCATCGCTGTAAACAGCATAGGATGGGTTACGTTGATCCATGGTTGATCCTGATTAAAAATCAGCTGTGCCTGTTGATAGAGTTCAGCCCGTTGCGAGGGTTCAGTGATGCCGCGGGCCTTGGTAATCAGGGCTTCGAAGTCCTTATTGCACCAGCGGGCATAGTTTTCGCCGTTCTTCGCGGCTTCGCAGCTGAGCAACGGAGTCAGGAAGTTGTCCGGGTCGCCGTTGTCACCACCCCAGCCGGTAGAGACCAGATCATGCTCGCCACTTTTGGCGCGCTTGAGCATTTCGCCCCATTCCATGACCCGGATATCTACTTTGAGGCCGATCTTCTGCAGGTCGGATTGCAGCAATTGTGCCCCCAGCATCGGGTTGGGGTTGGTCGGGCCGCCGCCGTTGCGGGTGAAGAAAGTCAGCACCGTGCCTTCTGGCACACCGGCTTCCTTGAGCAGCGCCCGGGCCTTGTCCAGGTCACGGGGCGGGCTTTGAATGCTTGTGTTGTAGCCCAGCATGGTGGGCGGGTACGGGTTGACCGCAATCAAGGCATTGCCTTCACCGTGTACGGTATTGAGGTAGGTCTGCTTGTCGAAGGCCATGTCGATGGCTTTGCGCACCCGCACATCGCTCAGGTATTTGTGGCTGGTGTTCATGGCGATGTAGCTGGTCATCAGGGCCGCCAGTTCATCAACCTTGAGGTTGGGATCTTTGCGGATGTTTTTGACGTCATCGGGCTTGGGGTACAGCGCGATCTGGCATTCGTTGGCCTTGAGCTTTTGCAGGCGCACGTTGCTGTCGGTGGTCACGGCAAAAATCAGGTTGTCGCTGGGCGGCTTGCCGCGGAAGTAGTCCGGGTTGGCCTTGAAGCGCACCTGGGCATCCTTGTTGTAACGCACAAAGATAAACGGGCCGGTGCCGATCGGTTTGTTGTTGAGGTCGTTGGTTTTGCCGGACTTGAGCAACTGGTCGGCGTATTCGGCGGAATAGATGGAGTTGAAGGGCATGGCGATATCACGCAGAAACGGCGATTCAGCGTGATTGAGGGTGATTTTTACGGTCAGGTCGTCAACTTTTTCGACGCTTTTGAGCAGGTCTTTGAAGCCCATGCTTTCAAAGTAGGGGTAACCGACCAACGACAGTTTGTGCCACGGGTGATTCGGGTCCAGCTGGCGCTGAAAACTCCAGATCACATCGTCGGCGTTAAGGGTTCGGGTCGGTTGGAAATAATCGGTGGTGTGAAACTTTACGCCGGGGCGCAGGTAAAAAGTGTATTCAAGGCCGTCAGGGCTGATGTCCCAGCGTTCGGCCAGGGCGGGTTCGATATCGGTGGTGCCGGGGGCAAAGTCGACCAGGCGGTTGAGGATGGTTTCAGCCGACGCATCGGCCGTTACCGCGGTAGTGAATTGGACAATGTCGAACCCTTCAGGGCTGGCTTCAGTGCAAACCACCAGGTTTTTGGCGCTGACACTCACAGCGGTGCTGAGCAGTGCTACTGCCAGGGCAGTGCGTAGTGGAAGTCTTTTCAAAGCAACCCTCTCCAATTGGGTGAGCCAGCGTAACGTCTACGGCTGATTCGACGAATCAGCCGTAGTCATTGGTTTGCAGCGGGGGTGTTTACAAAATGTTGAACGGAATGGTGGTCACCAGGCGGAACTCATTGATGTTGCCGTCCGACTGGTTCTTGCTGGCGCGGTGCGTGGTGTAGGTAGCACGAATCGCAGTGGCTTTCAGCGGGCCACTCTGGACTGCATAAGATGTGCCAACGCCGAACTCGGAGTGGTCTTCACCTTTCATGTTCTTCACGTCGTAGGCAGTGCCCTTGTAGTGGCTGCCGTCAATGTCCCAGCCACTGGCGTGGTAGGCGTTGAACTTCAGGCCCGGAACGCCGTACTGCGCCATATTGATGCTGTAGGCCAGTTGCAGGGATTTCTCGTTCGGGCCGTTGAAGTCCGAGAGCAGGGAGTTGGCCAAGTAAATGCCGTTGGTTTCGTGCAGGTAGTCGAAGTACTCGTCGCCACTCACCTGTTGATACGACAGCGTCAGGGTGTGGGCCTGATGGGTCAGGCCGAAAGCCAGGCTGTAGGTATCGTTGTTGATATTGCCCATGGCCTTGCTGCCGGTGTCCAGGGTCTTGTAGTAGTTGAAGTTGGTGTTCAGGCCGAGCGTGGCGTTATCGCCCAGGTTGTGTACGGCACCGAAGTAGTACTGGTTCCAGAAATCTTCGACGTGGGTTGCATACAGCGTGGTGGTCAGGCTTTTGAACGGCTGGTAGTTCAGGCCGGCAACGCTGGCGCGGTCGGTCTCAACCCCGGTGGCGCTGTATTCGCTGCGAAACTTGCTCAGGCTTTGTTCGGTGCGCGGGGATACGCGGTCAAAGGAGCCGGCATCGAAGGACAGGTTGTTGAATTCTTCACTGTGCAGGCCCACCCCTTGAAAGCTCGAAGGCAGTGCGCGGTTACCGATCACGTCGATGGTCGGGCTGCTGAAGTTCTGTCGACCCACGGTCAGCGTGGTATTGGAGATACGCGCACTGAGGTTGGCCAGGCCCAGTTTGCTCCACTGGCCAACGGCATCGCCGTCACTGTGGGTCAGGGTGCGGTTGTTGGGGCCGGCAATTTCCTTCTCGTCACGGTTCAGGGCAACGGCATTGTAGGCTGCGACCTGGGTGCTGAAACCGACAGTGCCTTCAGTGAACCCTGATTTGTAATCGAGGATGGTGCCCTGCACCCAGTTGATCCGGCGTGGGGTCTTTTCGCGGGTACCGTGGTCGTTGTAGGTGAAGCGATCATCGCGACGACGCAGTTCGTTGGCGTACCAGTTACGGGTCGTGCCGCCCAGGGTCTGGTCTTCGAGGAAGCCCTTGGTTTCGCTTTGGGCACTGCTGGTCTTTGCTTCAGTAGGTACAAATTCATCGGCATTGGCCATCGCGGTGATGCTGCTGATGGACAAGGCTAACAACGCGCTGCTGGTGAGTTTCATGGTTGAGGCTCCTCTTGGTTTCTATTTTTATTGCCGGTCTTTTTTTGTTTAGACTCGGCTGTTGTGAAACGATTTAAAGCATTGCAAACGTTTGCCAGCCAAACGATTGGCGAAGTTTCAGCGGGCCAATGAAAATTGGCCTGCTGCTACAGCAGTGTTGTTTGTGAGCCCTATTGTGGGAGCGAGCCTGCTCGCTCCCACAGGGAGGCAGGGGCTTAGTCCTTAAGGCTCACGCCCGAGAAGGCGTTGCGCCCGAAGGGGCTGACCTTGAATCCCTCGACCTTGGCGCTTAAAGGCTGGTTGACCGTGGAGTGCGCGATCGGGGTGATCGGCACCTGTTGCTTGAGCAACTGCTGGGCCTGTTTGTAGAGCACCGTGCGCTGGTCACGGTCGGTGACGACCTTGGCGTTCTTGACCAGGCTGTCGTACTCCTTGTTGCACCACATGGAGTAGTTGTTGCCGCCAATCGCGTCGCAGCTGTACAGGGTGCCAAGCCAGTTGTCCGGGTCACCATTGTCACCGGTCCAGCCAATCAGGCTGATGTCGTGCTCACCATTTTTGGTGCGCTTGATGTACTCGCCCCATTCATAGCTGACGATCTTGACCTTGAGGCCGATCTTGGCCCAGTCCGACTGGAGCATTTCGGCCATCAGCTTGGCGTTGGGGTTGTAGGGACGCTGCACGGGCATGGCCCACAGGGTGATTTCAGTGCCTTCCTTGACGCCCGCGGCCTTGAGCAACTCTTTGGCTTTTTCCGGGTTGTAGGGAACGTCGGTGATGGTTTCGTCGTAGGACCACTGCGTTGGCGGCATGGCGTTGACCGCTTTCTGGCCTGCGCCCTGGTACACCGCCTTGAGGATTTCGTCCTTGTTGACGGCCATATCCAGCGCCTGACGCACCTGCAGTTGGTCAAACGGCTTGTGCTGCACGTTGTAGGCGATGTACCCGAGGTTGAAGCCGGGCTTTTCTATAACCTGTATTTTTGGATCGGCTTTAAGGCCAGCGACATCCGCAGGGCGCGGGTTGAGCGATACCTGGCACTCGTTTTTGCGCAGCTTCTGCATGCGCGCCGAAGCGTCGACACTGATGGAGAAGATCAGGTTGGCCAGTTTGACCTGGCTTGGGTCCCAGTAGTCCTTGTTGGCGGCGTAACGGATGTTGGAGTCTTTTTGATAACGCTGGAACACGTACGGGCCGGTGCCAACGGGCTTCTGGTTGATATCGCTGGGCTTGCCGGACTTGAGCAACTGGTCGGCGTACTCGGCCGACAGGATCGCGGCAAAGCTCATGGCCAGGTTCTGGATAAAGGCGGCGTCTACCGAGTTGAGCTTCATGACCACGGTCATGGGGTCGGTTTTTTCGACGCTGGCGATGTTCTTGTCCAGACTCATCCCGGTGAAGTACGGGAACTCGGTCGGGTAGGCCTTACGGAACGGATGCTCGGGGTTGAGCATGCGGTTGAAGGTGAAGAGCACGTCATCGGCGTTGAAATTTCGGGTCGGGGTAAACCATTTGGTGGTGTGGAACTTGACCCCGTCGCGCAGATGGAAAGTGTAGGTCAGGCCGTCCTCGGAAATATCCCAGCTTGTGGCCAGGGCCGGTCCGGCTGCGGTGCCGCCTTTTTCAAATTCAGCGAGGCGGTTGTAGATCGGTTCGGCCGCATCGTTGTCGGTAGCGGTGGTGTATTGCGCGGTATCAAAACCGGCCGGGCTGCCTTCGGAGCAAAATACCAGGCTGTTGGCGGCACTGGCGAACGGGCTGCTAGCCAGTACGCCGGCGCTGATGAGTACAGATAAAACCAGAGGGTTGCGCATGGCGATCCCTATCCTTCTTGTTGTTTTTGAGTCCCGAGCGCGCCTTGATCAAAGGCGTACGCTTCAGGGCGTCGATTTTATCAGCTACGGTGCCGCAACCAGCGCAATAGACTGGCTGTACTTCGACGTTAGGACGTCGACGCGCAGCAGTAAATGCATCGGGTATGACAATCTTGTAGGAATTGTCCCGGCGTCCTATAGCTCCTGATGTAGTCAGAAGTAGCTATAGGTTGTAGGTGACTTCCACCGTCCTGGTAGATAAGTGAATGCGACCTTGTAGCCGCATTCACCGGTCCTTTTTTACTTGCTGATGCTCACCCCGTAGAAGGAGTTCAAGCCGAACGGGCTGATCTTGAAGTCCTCGACGTTTTTGCGCATTGGTTGATACACCGTCGAGTGTGCGATAGGTGTCATCGGAACCTGGCTTTTGAGTCGTTGCTGCGCCTGTTGGTACAGTTTTGTGCGCTCGGCAACATCGGTGGTGGCTTTCGCGGCTTTTACCAGCTTGTCGAACTCGGGGTCGCACCACTTGGAGAAGTTGTTGCCTTCCAGCGAGTCGCAGCCAAACAGGGTGCCGAGCCAGTTGTCCGGGTCACCGTTGTCGCCGCTCCAGCCGATCAGCATCGCGCCGTTTTCACCGCCTTTGGAGCGCTTGATGTACTCGCCCCATTCGTAGCTCATGATCTTGGCCTTGATGCCGACCTTGCTCCAGTCGGACTGCAGCATTTCCGCCATCAGCCTGGCATTGGGGTTGTACGGACGCTGTACCGGCATGGCCCACAGCACGATCTCGGTGCCTGGCTTGACGCCAGCTTCCTTGAGCAATGCCTTGGCCTTTTCCGGGTCGAAAGGTGCGTCCTTGATGCTGGTGTCATAGGACCATTGGGTAGGCGGCATGGCGCCAACAGCCAACTGGCCTGCACCCTGATACACCGAGTCGATGATCTGCTGCTTGTTCACCGACATGTCCAGGGCCTGGCGGACCTTAAGCTGGGACATCGGGTTTGGCTCGGTGCTGCCCTTGATCTTGTCCATCACGTTGTAGGCGATGTAACCGAGGTTGAAGCCTGCCTGGTGTGGCATCTTCAGGTTTGGATCCTCGCCCAGGGCCTTGAGGTCGGCCGGGCGCGGGAAGAGGGTGACCTGGCACTCGTTCTTTTTAAGTTTCTGGATGCGTACTGACGGGTCGGTGGTGATGGCGAAGATCAGGTTGTCGATCTTGACGTCTTCAGGTTTCCAGTAGTCCTTGTTGCCGGTGTAACGGATGTTCGAGTCTTTCTGGTAGCTCTTGAACATGAACGGGCCGGTGCCGATCGGTTTCTGGTTGATATCGGCAGGTTTGCCTTCCTTGAGCAGCTTGTCGGCGTACTCGGCGGACTGGATGGAGGCAAAGCTCATGGCCAGGTTCTGGATAAACGCGGCATCCACTGTGTTCAGGGTGAACCTGACGGTCTTGTCATCGATCTTTTCCACCTTGGCGATGTTTTTATCCATGCCCATGTCGGTGAAATAAGGGAATTCAGTGGGGTAGGCCTTACGGAACGGCATGTCCTTGTCGAGCATGCGGTTGAACGTAAAGAGCACGTCGTCGGCGTTGAACTCGCGGGTTGGCTTGAAGTACGGCGTGGTGTGGAACTTGACGCCATCACGCAGGTGGAAGGTCCACGTCAGGTTGTCCGGCGAGACATCCCAGCTGGTGGCCAGGCCCGGCTCAACGGCAGTGCCGCCACGTTCGAACTGGCTCAAACGGTTAAAGATGGTTTCGGCCGACGCGTCAAAGTCAGTACCGGTGGTGTACTGACCCGGGTCAAAACCAGCCGGGCTGCCTTCAGAGCAAAACACCAGGTTGGAAGCCGCGTGGGCGAAAGGTGCACTTGCCAGCAGGCTGGCGCCTACTAAAAACGGAATGACCGCGTGTTTGAACATGGTGGCCTCATGATTTTTGTCATTTTTGGTTTGAGGGCGACCTTGTGAGTCGACCCGGCGATACTTATGCACAGCCCATACCCAATGCAATATGTGTAAGCAGATGTAGTTTGAAAACGTGGAACGATCGTACAGGAATGTCGCTTTTATGTAACTTTTGCCGCATTTGATCGTTTGCGTCACGCTTTTTGACTCATTTGCTTACAGGTGTTGGAGTCCTGAAGGGGCTTTCTGCACTGTTTTAGGACAGCGCTGTTACTTATCTAGACTCTTGCCTTGGAAATATGTAGGTCGCCGCCGACAACGCATGTAAGAGGTAGCCTTTTAATATTAGGACGATCCGTAGGATATTTCCTGGAGGCATAAAAAAACCCCTGAAACGTGTTCGTGTCAGGGGTTTGCAGGATGTGTCGATGTTTACTGCATTTGCACTTCAATCACACCGTCGGCGCTCATGCTGACTTCGCTGGTGCCGGCTTCGACTTCTGGCGTCGGTGCCGAGTCCATCGCGGGTGCGGCGGCTTTCATCATCATCGCACTGCGCATGTAGGGTTGCGGGTAACCGTTGTTGTTGAGGTTCAGGTTGACGATTTTGTAACCCTTGCCGCCCAAGGCATCGGTGGCCAGTTGGGCACGGGCTTTGAAAGCGTTGACGGCATCTTTGAGCAGCGCGTCTTCGCTAGCCTTGCGGGTGGCATTGGCGACGGTGAACTGCATGCTGTCCATTTTCAGGGTTTGCATCAGGTCGCCGGTGAGCTTGGACAGCGCGGCGAAGTCGGTGCTTTCCAGACGCAGTTCAGCGCGTTCACGCCAGCCGGTGATCTTCTGGGTTTTGTTGTCGTAAATCGGGTAGCTGTTGCGATTACCCTGGCGCAAGGTCACTTCCTTGACGGACTTGGCCTGACCAAGGGCCTTGTTCATCGTCGTGGTGATTTCGGCGGCCAGCTTGGCTGCGTCAGTGTTTTGCGCTTCGGTATAGAGCGTTACGATCATCAGATCCCGGGGCACCTGCTGGCTGGCTTCGGCGCGCAGGGAGATCTGATTGTAATGAATGTCGTCTGCCAGTGCGGGCAGGCTGGCAAGCGCGCCGATGCTCAGGGTCAAAAGGGCAGCGGTGCGTTGGAAATTGGACATGGAAGCTCCTTGAATGAGGACAGCAAGACCTATAAGACTGTAGTAAGTGGCCATCAGTTCGCCCAGTTACATTTTCACTACATTTGACCGGGCTCATGCCTTGTGGGAGCGGGCTTGCTCGCGATGGCAACAGCTCGGTTTGCCTGACAGACCGCAGCGCTTGCATCGTTAGCAAGCCCGCTCCCACAAAATTTGATCCCTTGGAGGGCTGATAGCCGCTCTTTCACAAAATACACTGTGGCTGTTTGCCGCACTTTTGCCTGTGGGGCCGCCTGCTTGGTTATACTCCCGGTGATCCGCCTGGAGCGCTCATCAGGAGAGCTCATGCTCGCCCCCGTTCAGTTACTGTCCGCAACTCGCCAGAACCTCTGGCGTCTTACGTTTATCCGCATGTTGGTGCTGGCTGCGCAAGCAGGTTCAGTGGGCTTTGCCTATCTGTTTGACCTGTTGCCGTTGCCCTGGTTTCAGTTGAGCATCACCCTTGGCTTTTCCATGCTGTTGTGCGCGTTTACCGCGATCCGGTTGCGCACAACCTGGCCGGTGACCGAACTGGAATATGCCCTGCAACTGGCCTGCGACCTGTTTATCCACAGTGCCTTGCTGTACTTCTCCGGTGGTTCGGCCAACCCGTTCGTCTCGTATTATCTGGTACCGCTGACCATCGCCGCGGTAACCCTGCCGTGGCGCTATTCCCTGGTGTTGACCGGCATTGCGCTGGCGCTTTACACCTTGTTGTTGTCGCAGTCGTTCCCGATAGACACAGTGCCGTTCTTCCGTGAAAAGCTGCAAATTTACGGGATGTGGCTGAGTTTTGCCCTGTCAGCGGCGGTGATTACGTTTTTTGCGGCCAAGATGGGCGAAGAGCTGCGTCGTCAGGAAGAACTGCGCGCCTTGCGCCGTGAAGAGGGCCTGCGTGACCAGCAATTGCTGGCCGTAGCTACTCAGGCTGCCGGTGCTGCCCATGAACTGGGCACGCCGCTGTCGACCATGAGCGTATTGCTTAAAGAAATGCGCCGCGATCACCAGGACCCCGAGCTGCAGGATGACCTGAGTGTGCTGCAGGATCAGGTCAAGCTGTGCAAGGAAACCCTGCAGCAACTGGTGCGCGCTGCCGAGGCCAACCGCCGCCTGGCGATTGAGGTGCAGGACGTCACCCAGTGGCTGGATGAAGCACTTAACCGCTGGCACCTGATGCGCCCGGAAGCCACTTACCGCTTCCAGTGCCTGGGCCATGCCCCGGTGCCGCGTCTGGCGCCGCCGCCGGACTTGACCCAGGCGCTGCTCAATCTGCTCAACAATGCAGCCGATGCCTGCCCTGAAGGGCTGGAAGTGACGGTGGACTGGGATGCAGTTGACCTGACCATCAGTATCCGTGACCACGGTCCGGGTGTACCGTTGGCCATCGCCGAGCAAATCGGCAAACCCTTTTTTACTACCAAGGGCAAAGGCTTCGGTCTGGGCCTATTC
>Ga0302347_1005006_pt1 | contig 10078 bp, 4 predicted proteins | sample PhyWR1_FD_202178 | JGI IMG/M metagenome (GOLD analysis project Ga0302347, IMG submission 202178) | Leaf surface microbial communities from wheat plants in UC Gill Tract Community Farm, Albany, California, United States - DLSL W.R1 (v2)... | ecosystem: Host-associated > Plants > Phyllosphere >...
TGATGTGAATTTGCCGGATGGTTCAGGAATAGATCTTTGCAACCAGATCCAGAATGACAGCCATAACCAAAACGTACCAGTGATCATTATGAGTGCCCACGCAAACCTCCAGCATTTGAAGAATCTCTGCGAGCCCGATGAACTCATCTCTAAACCTTTCGATATTGATAATTTACTATTGCGGATAAATAGTATTATTGTTAACGACCATTAAATTTTTGCGATTAATTTTCAGTAAAATTCCTTTGATTCGTATGACGAGCATCATTTCATTCATCCAATATTTCTGTACTTATTATTAAAAAACAATAAGATTTCAAAGAAATATAATAAAAAATCCTCTTTCTAAAAAGAGGATTTTTTTTGATTGAAAAACTATATGATTACTTTTTAAGTATTTTCACAGATTGTACTGATCTATCAGACACTATCTTCAGAATATAAGATCCTGAATTTAGTTTTGACAGGTCTAGTGAAGTTTTCGTAGCATTTATAATTAAAATCAAGAACAATAATAATTTTTTGAAGTTTATTATTTGATTAAACTCTTATTATTTAGCAAACGAATACACTAGTAATTAATTCGTTTTCAATAAGTTAGCTCATAAATATTATTCTATTTAAAGACACCCTGACCATTTCATAGTTTATAAAAATAGACAAATTATGAAAGAACATGAAAGAATATGAAAAACAGAAAACCACCTACATTTCCGTAAGTGGTTGATTTACAACGTGGTCCCACCTGGGCTCGAACCAGGGACAACCTGATTATGAGAACGAAAAAGGTCATTTTCAATCTATTTCATTTAGATTCAAAGTCACTGATATTCTTGTATTTAAGATGTTTAGCGTTTATTTTTGGTTTCGTCAAGTTTCACAAAAAAGTATAACATGTTGTACTCATGTTAAACTAAAAATCTACCAAGATGAATTCTAGTATCAAAATTATTTGCAAAAAAAATGCTTTAAAAAATGGGCTTTTTCCAATTTACTTACGTGTAACAATTAACCGGAAATGTAAATTTTACTCAACACCTTATCATTGTATCCTATCTGAATGGGATGAAAACCAAGGTGAATTTAAATCAAAATTTCGAAATTCACTACATTTTAATAAAGCGCTTCGAAAATTAAAGGATAACGCTGCAGATGTAATAAGCACTTTGGAAAGAGAATTTCAAAGTTACAACCTAATTTTATTTGATAAATATTTTTCGCTTACAGAAAATCAAGGCATGTCTTTAGAAGAACTTTTCCTAAAGGAAATAGATAATTTTAAAGAAAATAAACAGACTAGCTACGCCGAAAGTATGGAAGGATCTTTAGCTGCTTTAAAAAGCTTTCAGAAGAATTTGAAAGATTACAAGTTTGAAAATATAGACTATCAATTTCTTATTGATTTTGAAAATTTTTTGAGAAAGCGTGGAGCTAATGACGGGGGTATAGGTTCCTACATGAGAAATATCAGAACGATTTATAACAAAGCAATAAAGTATAAAGTAGTACAAGAGCAATACTACCCTTTCAGAGATTTTAAAATCTCGAAATTTAAAAAACGAAATATTAAAAAAGCTTTAACTGAAAACGAATTTCAAAAACTAATTAATTTTAATATAGATTTGATCCCATACGCTAAAAATGCCAGATATGCTTACATATTTAGCTATTACGCAAGAGGAATGAACTTCACTGATATTTCAGAAATAAAATGGTCAGATATTGAAAATAACCAGTTTAATTATCACAGAAATAAAACTGATGTTCTCTTAAAAATAAAGCTTCCAGACCTACCAATCATAAAAGAAATATTTTCTTTTTACAAAGTATATCGACCACATAATACAGCTTACATATTTCCCATCTTAAAAAAGGAGAAGAAGTATTATGATGATCTAGAGTTAAAAAAAAGAAAAGACTATGTAAGAGGTTTTTACAACAGACAATTAAAGTTAATTTTAAAAGATTGTGAAATTGAAAAAGATATAACATTCTACACAGCCCGTCACACGTTCGCAACTACAGCATTAAGAAAAGATGTAAATATAAATGTTATAAAGCAAGCTTTAGGACACAAACGTTTGAGTACTACCGAAAACTATCTAGAAGATTTTGAAGAAAACGAAGTAGACAAAATAATTTCGGGCATTTTTTAATTTATTATTTATGACGCAGTTTTGGAAAATGTTGGTGTACTTGTATTTATAATTTCAAAGCTGCCTGTAATTGTGAGAATTAATAGTATAATGTTTTTTTGTTGAATGTAGTTTAGAATAAAAGTTATTGTAAACAATTTCAATGATTTATTTCGATGGTATTTTACTATCTTAGTTGCATAAAACATAGCCAAAGTAAAAACTCAATGCACATATCAAAAGTAAGCTTAATAAATTATAGAAATTTCGCAAATGCAAACTTTCATTTTAAAAAAGGAATTAATACTATTATCGGCGAAAACGGATCTGGTAAAACAAATCTGTTTAAAGGAATACGTTTACTACTAGATGACACATTACTATCATCTGCATATAAGCTTAATGAAAATGATTTTAACAGGGCTTTGGGAGATAACAATTGGAAAGGTCATTGGATAATTATAAGTGTGGAATTTGAAGAACTTAGCAGTGACGAGTCAATACAATCATTGTTTATCCATAGATCAGGTATTTTAGATGAAAGGCCTGTAGATAAAGCCAGCTATAATTTATTTTTTCGGCCAAAAGCTGACATTAGACAAAAACTCTCTGAGCTTACAGAAGGAGATTTGGAAGGTTTGCAAAGCATTTTAGATAACATCAGCATTACTGAAAATTACGAAACGGTTTTTACTGGAAAAAGTACAGCAGATTTTAATGATCCCGAAGCCTATAAAGAGTTGGTGGGTGATTTTGAAAAAGTTGCCTTTCCGTCATCATTTGACGCTTCAAAATTTGGTGCTAAAATTCCGCATCAATTATCAGTGTCTAAAGAAATATCTTTTACTTTTATTCAAGCATTAAGAGACGTTATAAGCGATTTCCATAATAACAGGACTAATCCATTGCTCACCTTGCTAAAAAATAAGAGTGGTGAGATTTCCTCAGAGGACTTTGCTCCTATCGGTGAAACGGTCAATCTTTTAAACGAAAGCATTGAAGAATTGCCAGACATACAGATTATTCGCGAGGATATAAAATCAACTATGCAGGACACTGTCGGTAGAACGTATTCCCCATCTTCTTTGTCAATTAAATCAAATCTGCCTAGCGCAGCTGAAAAGTTATTGCAATCATTAAAACTATTTATTGGAGAACCCGGGGAAGATTATGAAGGCGGTATTAACGAATTAAGTTTAGGCGGTGCTAACTTGATATTTTTAACTTTAAAGCTACTTGAATTTAAATATCAAAAATCTAGAGAAACATTCGCCAACTTTCTCATAATTGAAGAGCCTGAAGCTCATATACATAATCATATACAAAAAACTTTATTCGATAAATTAGAATATGGCAACACTCAAATAATTTATTCCACTCATTCTACACAAATATCTGAAGTAAGTAATGTTGAAAATATAAATATACTTTCAAAACAAGTGAATTATGCGGAAGTTTATCAACCATCTAACGGATTATCTCTTGAAAGTATTGACCAAATACAGCGGTACTTAGATGCGGTCAGAACCAACCTATTATTTGCTAAAGGTGTCATTCTTGTTGAAGGGGATGCAGAAGAAATCCTTGTACCATTAATGATAAAAAAAATTTGGGGAATTAGCTTAGACGAATTGGGAATTAGTTTGGTCAATATCAGGAGTACAGGATTTACTAATGTAGCTCAACTCTTCCACGATACACGCATCAAACGTAAATGTGCTATTTTAACCGATTTAGATGAAGCGATTTGTGATACAACTATTTACGAATCAGATTCCGATGTCATAAAAATGTATAAAAATAGAGTCGAAAGATCAAAACAAAGTGGTCTAAATAGAAAAATAAAACTTGACGCATTTCAAGTTGGAAACAACTGGATCAAGACATTCTATTCAGATTACACATTTGAAGTCGACTTCATTAAAAGTGGTAACGCTCCTGAGGTAGATGAGATAGTCTCAAATATTTATACGAATCAAGCCACAATTACACAATCAATATCAGATATTAATAACAGCAATATTGAGGTATACGGCAAGAGAGTTTTGCAAATGGCTAAACAATATGGAAAAGGTTGGTTTGCAATTTTATTAGGTAACAAATTTCATTTAGAACCTTTATACCTGAATATATAGAAGACGCTATCCTATTTGCTAAAGGAACTTACTCTCCACAAATATTGACTGATATTATTGAATATAGAATAACTAAATTTCTAAATGATGATGAAGAATTAGATTATACAGAACTGTCAGAAGCTTTAGAAAGATATCGCTCAGGCGAAATATCGCTAGAGGCATTATCTTCAGAATTCGATAATGACTTATCAGAACTTCAAATCACTTCTCTAATCAGTAAATCAATATAAATATGTTTGTTTGGGAGCAAGGAAGTCTAAATGATGAGCAAATAGAAGCCATTAAGTATGATAAAAGTGTATTACTTGTCGCCTGTCCAGGAAGTGGCAAAACTAGGACGCTTACATATAAAATTGCCTATGAATTATCAAGACTAACATCAAGTAAAGAATACGTTATTGCAATAACTTTCACAAATAGTGCGGCTGATGAAATTAAAGAAAGAGTTGAGCTATTGGGTGTAGACACTACACAACTCTGGATTGGAACTATACATGCTTTTTGTATGGAATGGATTTTAAAACCATACCACCTTTATCACAACAAGTTAAAAAATGGTTTTACAATTATTAATTCATTTGAATCCGAAGAATTACTTACTGAACTTTGTGAGCCTTATAAAGATAGAAAGATAACATTTTATGATTGTGGCATTATCGCAAAACCTGATAACATATACTTAACTTCCTTAGACCCAGCAAAACAGCCTATGCTCCAAAAGATATTAGGTCAGTATTTTGAAATACTTGAAAATAAGCATCAGGTTGATTTTGAACAAATTTTATATTACTCCTGGCAGTTACTGCAGGAAAAAACTCAGATTAGTCAAATTCTATGCAAACTATTTCCATTTATACTGATAGATGAATACCAAGACACAAAAGAGATCCAATATCATATTATAGCGAAAATACTTCGTGCTAATGAAGGAAAATCTATGACTTTTATAGTCGGAGACCCTAACCAATCAATTTATGAAACTTTAGGTGGTTTTCCGATGGAGCAGAACAAACTAGAAGATTTATTAGGATTCGAACTATTACCGTTAAATTTAAGTAAAAACTACAGGTCTTCAGAAGGCATTATAGAATATTTTGAGCACTATAAAACTTTTCCAAATGAAATCATAGCAACCGGTGTGGTAAAGGATTACCAAAGTATAATTACGTACAAAACTGATATACATCTAGATAATCTTATAGAAGAGTTAGCCAGACTTATTCTATACAATATTAGTCAAAAGGGTATCAGTCCTAATGAAATATGCATTGTAGCTCCTCAGTGGATCCATATTGCCAGCATTACGCGAAAGCTGATGATCAAACTACCAGACTTGAGTTTCGACGGACCTGGAATGGCACCTTTTTCTCGAGATATTGAAAATTTCTGGTATAAGGTCTCAAGAATTGTTTTAACCGAACCATCCCCCTTTATATATGTAAGGAGGCTGCGATGGAGTCACGAAATATTGAATGATTTTGAAGCTGCGGGAGTTAGTATGTCAATGTCAAACAAAGAATTTCTAAAAATTTGTAATTCGATACAAATCCACGATGATAATGGATTACAATATCTCCGTAATTTTTTCCTTGCCATTTGCGAAAGAATTAAAATTAATATTGAAAATTATCCTTTACTACAGCAACATTACACATCGTTTTTTGAAAGCTCTGAGAAAAGAATTAAAAAACTAAAAGATGAAGGAAATGAAACCATAGATGAATTGGAAAATTTTAAAAAAGTATTTAGACAAAGAGATGGTATCACCGTTTCAACAATACATGGAACCAAAGGTGCAGAATATGATACAGTAATTGGTTTTGCACTGCTTAATGATTTTTTGCCTCACTTCAACGACAGTAATGGTTATCAAAATTCTAAAAAGTTGCTTTATGTTTTGGCTTCCAGAGCAAGAAAAAACCTTCATCTGCTATCTGAAACACATAGAAGTATTAATAAAAAACACGCTCCTGCTGGCAAAGGTCCAACACCTATTTTACTGAATTACAAGTTTAACTATACAATTTTTTGAAAATCAAATTAAAAGATTTTCATATATTGTAGAGCTTATTTATTATTTGATCTTCAACAAACCTTCTAATTGAGTTTTATAATCAGCTAATACCACATTATTTAATTTAGAAAATTCTTCAAGTTCTGAAATTTGCTTTTGCAATCTTTCAATTTCAGATTTTTTTGCGAAATCATTTATATTGTGATTTACATTGTGGATTGAAAAATTTTTATCTAGCAAGACACTGATAATTTTAACATCATCATTATCACCAGTATCAATAGCATTTTCTAACCACTTTTTTGTCGTACCATTTTCAGCAATCTCTACAGCATTTTTTAAAGCAAAATCAATGTATATTCTAGCAACTTTATCAACTTTTTTAATAACAGACATCCAATTTTTAATTAAATTTTTGTCTAAATTATCTAGGTCCATTTCTTGAAAATCTCTTTCACGATTATAAAAGTAAACTTCTTCTCTACTAGGATTTAGTTGAGATAATGTATTTAAAATAGGTTCAAAATCAAAAAATGGCCTTTGATTACGGGGGAGAAAGTGACGATGTTTCCATAATTCTAATATAACATTAAAACATTCTTTTTCAGAATTTATCTTCTCTATACCAGTTGTACTTTCTGCAATAACAATTTTTTCCGCAAGATAATGGGCCATCCATCTTGAGAATGTATCAACACTTGTATCTAAATCCAGCTCTGTCACAAAGAGCTTACCTAATTCTATAATTTTTTTCTGTTGTTCTAAGTTTTCCATCTGCTGATAAAATAAATAATTTGTGCGAAGGTTCTGAATATTCATATTTCTCATCCGAACTTCTGTATTTATAAGAAATATCTCTTTTTATATCTACCTCAAAAATAAGATCACAATCTAATCTCGAGCACATATGAGTCAAAAATTTCAACGAAGCTTTTAAACGTGTACCCGATTGATCTGGACTTTCAGTTAGGTCGATTCTATAACTACTCCATGTTTCGCTTCGAACAGCTGGACTAAAAAGATCTTTTAAATACCATACTCTTCTATCGCTACTATAATTTAGATTAAGTTTGTTCAGAATATCTTCCCCTAATTTATAGTATGGATAGTCAATATTGTCGGCGTAAGGATCGTACTGATCAAGTTTTTTAGAAACAGATTCACTGTCTATCCATCCTTTCAATTTAAAAAGATTTGTTTCAATTTCACAATTTGTTTCCTTATAATCTGGAATTTTATAATCATGCGGATTTTTGCAGGTTTGTAATGCTCTTAACAATGCATCAGATGAATTTCTGGAAACTAGTGAAGAAGCAATTGTATAGGTTTCATATCTTTCATTGTTTCTTTCTTCCCATAGACCATGGACGTTAATCCATATTTCACCACTTTTTTCATCATCCACTAAAGTATCATAAAAATAGTCGTCAGAGATATCTGATCTCCAATTCTCGTTATAATTTTCAGAGTTAGTCCAATCAGGTCTTTTTAATGGTACGGGATCACGTAAGTCTGCGAGCCATTCTCCATCATCTGATGTTAGTTGGTGCCTTTCAAGCCATGCATCCCAATATGTCCATTTTTCTCCACCTGCTATTAATGGCATTTTATCCAAAAGCTTAGAAGCAAGTACCATCATTGAATGATATGAAAGATAAAAGCTAATATCATCTGTTCTTGGATAATCCGCCTTACGAAACGAAGTATCTCTATCATTGGATAATCGATTCCATAATTCATTTCTAGGATCATTACTAAATCCGTTGAATTCACCCATTTCCCACTCATTAATAATGATATCAGCTGCTAAGTCTTCTATTTGTTTAAAGGAAATGCCAAAGGCTTTTCCTAGATATTTAAACCAAAATTCTCCGATGTCTAATCCAAAATAAAAATCATGCTCTGTGTTGATTCTTTCATTTAAGTGCCAGTAACTGTCCAACATTGCTCCATTTTCCAAGTGTGTTTCTGGTAATAGACTTTTTCCTACTACATTTAGTTGGTTTAATAATTCACTATTGGAATTTTCATCTTTAGAGTTTAAAATATTGGTAGCAATATCCTTTGCAAATTTTTGAATTAGAATATGTTTGCCCTCAGTTGCTTGTAAAACAAATTTATCTTTATGACGAATCAGCAATTTTGGATTTTCATCAGAAATTTTAGCTAAAGCAATTAGTAGGAAGAGTTTTGCGTGAAATTTATAAAATGGAAATTTGTAATAAGTAAAGGACTCGGCCTTACCTAATTCCATCCAGTTAATCAATTCATCAAGAATATTTTGACAGTCAAATATTCCTAACATTCTGACCGCGTGCACTGCATTCCAACGTTCTAGAGATTTTGGCGATCCAAGGGCTGCCCATAAAAAACCTGCTAACTGGTTATTTAAATCATTATTGGTTGCAAGACTCGAATGCCAGTCACCATCACCAAAATCACTTTCGATATGAAGTTCAAATCTACATAATGAAAATTCTATTAATTCAACAGCATCATTCGGTTGAATCATTGACGTAGCCGCACTTACAAATCCAAAAAACATATCTGCATCAGCAAACTCATGACCTTCTGCAAGTCCTTCAAAAATGCCAGCTTTAAGATTTTCAATCTCTGAAAAAGTGAGATTAAAATCTGTTACAAAACTTTTGAAAGAATATTCCTTTATGATTTCCTTTGCATATTTCTTACCCAGTCGATTAACAAAAAGTGGCCATTTCTTTTTAAAACTTATTTTATTTCTCCAAGTTTCAGGAACTGAACTAATGAATTGTTTAAGTTCGTAACGTGATAAGCCTGAAGTTAGCAACATGTCGATAAAACGCCAGATATCCTTCTGATCAACTCTACTGGTTACTTCATCCCAAAATCCATTAAATCTTCTATAAATTTGATAGTGATTTGCATTTTTATAAGATTTAAAACATTTTTCAAATTGCTCTGCATTAAAAATATCAACATCTATAAATAAAATATTCCAATCAGGATCTACCATATCATCTTTTGGTGGAAGTGTTGACTTATCCCTACTTGGCACGGTGGGTAAATTCTTTCTATTTGAGTAGTAAAATAGTATCTTATCTAGAACATCATTATAAAGGTCTTCTTCAATAGCTAGTTCTTTCATTTTCAGCCAGTATTCTGAATCACAACCTTCAAGTTGAAGCAGATGAATAGCATCATCAAATATTTTAGATTTTAGTGTTTTGTTTGTCTCTTTTTTCAAGCACAATAGAAGAACATTTTCAAGTTGATGATGAGGCAATAGTCTAACCATTGCCCAAGCTGCTTTAGAAGCTATCTTATTGGATTGCAAGAGCTCTAGTAACAAGGCTTGAAACTGGTATTTAAATCTACCTATTTGTCTGTCTCTCCATCGACTCAATGCAGAAATACCTACTCCACTCGACATTCTTGTACATACAGCAAGTGCTCTACTTCTATCCCAATTCTTTTCACGAGCATATTCCCCCACAACTTCTGCACACCGAATAAATCTATAAGCTAGTTCATCTGTGACATTATTTTCGATGGTTGCACGCTCTGATAAGGAAATTATAGAATCCCAGCGACTTACAATTTCATCACCAAATTTACTCATTATATCAAGTGCTTCTTCAAAATAAGCACTTGCATCTTCACGAGCTGAATTCAGTACAGATCGGGCTAGTGTCAGATATCTGGAAGCTGATTCTTCGGGACCATCATCTATAATATTTTTGATTCGACTATAAGCATTTTGTTCTAACTCTTGCTTTAAAAATAACAGATGTGACGATCTGAATGCTGAC
>Ga0302347_1005007_pt1 | contig 10077 bp, 9 predicted proteins | sample PhyWR1_FD_202178 | JGI IMG/M metagenome (GOLD analysis project Ga0302347, IMG submission 202178) | Leaf surface microbial communities from wheat plants in UC Gill Tract Community Farm, Albany, California, United States - DLSL W.R1 (v2)... | ecosystem: Host-associated > Plants > Phyllosphere >...
CTTTTACAGGCATGGCCACGTTGCAACAAATGTGGGAGCGGGTTTACCCGCGAAGCGCCGCGCGGGCGGCGCTCGATCTCATAGGCGCTGCATCTCTTGTGGCAAACACCTGCCAGGCCTGATGCATTCCCTATGAAAACCGCCATGCCGCTCCCAAAATTAAACGCCCCAGCCCAACTAAATGTTGACGAACACGCATACTTTTGCTGTATTGAAACCGGTTTCATCGCTACCACAACAATCATAAGGACTGCCCATGACCGACGCGCCTGCCCATCACCGCGAACGGGTCACCATCAGCGAAGTTGCGCGTGTCGCTGGCGTCTCCAAGGCCACCGTTTCGCGCTACATCGGTGGCGACCGCCAGTTGCTGGCCGAAGCCACCGCCAAGCGCCTGGCCGAGGTCATCGAGCGCCTCGGCTACCGTCCCAACCAGATGGCCCGTGGGCTGAAGCGCGGCCAGACGCGCCTGATCGGCATGCTGGTGGCCGATATCCTCAACCCTTATTCAGTGGCGGTGATGCATGGTGTGGAAACCGCCTGCCGTCAGCACGGCTACAGCCTGGTGGTATGCAACACCAACCGCGACGACGAGCAGGAGCGCCATCACCTGGTAGCCCTGCAGAGCTACAACGTCGAAGGGCTGATCGTGAACACTCTCGGCCATCACCCCGGCGAACTGCTCAATTTGCAACGCGAAATCCCCATGGTACTGATCGACCGCCAGCTGCCCGAGCTGGAGGTCGACCTGGTCGGCCTGGATAACTTCGATGCGGTCGAGCAAGCGCTCGACCACCTCCAGGCACAAGGTTACCGGGATATCCTGGCCGTCACCGAGCCGCTCGATGGCACCAGCTCGCGGCAGGAGCGGGTGCAAGCGTTCGGCCAGTCGATCAGCCGTCGCCCCGGCATGCGCCAGCAGGTGCTGGAAACCAGCGCCGGGCTGGGCGCCCAGCTGGCTTCGTTTCTGGCCGCCAGCGGCCATGGCCCGCAGGCCATCTTCACCTGCAACGGCGTCGCCACCTTGGCGGTGACCCGCGCCCTGCACGGGGCCGGGCGCAATCTGTTCGCAGACGTCGGGCTGATCGCCCTCGACGACCTCGACTGGTTCCCCTTGGTCGGCACGGGTATCACAGCCCTGGCCCAGCCCACCGAGCGTATCGGCGTGACGGCATTCGAAAGCCTGCTCGGCCGCCTGCGCGGCGTCAGCGGGGCAGCCCGGCGCATCGACTTCAAGGCCGACCTGATCATCCGCGGTTCAACTCACCCACGCTAACCAGTGGCAGGCATTGGCGTGCCTGCTGTCGACAACAAATGAAACCGGTTTCATAAGGACAACAACAATGCACGCGAACCCCGTTTCCATCAGCCTCTCCAGCTACGGCGCCGACTTTGTCCGGCAACGTGGCCAGGAGCAGTTTCTTGACCTGCTGGCAGCCGCCGGCGTCGCCCGTGTCGAGTTGCGCGAAGAGTTGTTCGCCACTACTCCCGACGCAGCAGCGCTGGGTGCGGTCATTGCCGCGCTGGACCTGGAGTGCCTGTATTCCACACCGCTTGAACTGTGGACCGAGCAAGGCCTGCCTGACCCGCAATTGACGCACAAGCTGGACACTGCTCACGCCCTGGGGGCGGTAGCGCTCAAGGTTTCGCTGGGGCACTACCATGAGCGCTGCGACATGGCCGCCCTGGCAGCGCTGTTGCCTGTGCACGGGCCGCTGCTGCTGGTGGAGAACGACCAGACTCGCCAAGGCGGTCGTATCGAACCGCTGCAGCACTTCTTGCAGCGCGCCGACCAGCTTGGGCTGCGCCTGGGCATGACCTTCGACATTGGTAACTGGCAGTGGCAGGGCGAGCCTGCAGCACAAGCCGCGCGCCAACTTGGCCGGTGGGTGCGCTATGTGCACTGCAAAGCCGTTCAGCGCCTGGCCGATGGTCGTCTGGCTGCCGTACCACCCCAAGCAGCCGACCTGCGGGAGTGGGCCGGGCTCATGGCGGAATTCGCCCCGGGTGTGGTGCGCGCCGTCGAGTACCCGCTGGTCAGCGACGACCTGCTGACGCTGACCCGTGCTCAGGTGCGCGACCTGTCGCTGCTGGGGCTGCAGGCGGCATCGACCGGGGAGCTGAGCCATGCATGAGCAAGACGTGCTGTGCTTCGGCGAGACCATGGCCATGTTCGTCGCTGAGCAGGCGGGGGACCTGGCCAGTGCCGGCCAGTTTGGCAAGCGCATTGCCGGCGCCGACAGCAATGTTGCCATCGGCCTTGCGCGGCTGGGCTTCAAGGTCCGCTGGCTGAGCCGTGTAGGCAACGATTCGCTGGGCCGTTTCGTGCTCGACAGCCTGCGCCGCGAAGGCCTGGACTGCTCCGCCGTCGAGGTGGACGCCAGTTGCCCCACCGGCTTCCAGCTCAAGGCGCGCTGCGACGATGGCAGTGACCCGGCGGTGGAGTATTTCCGCCGCGGCTCGGCGGCCAGCCGGCTGTCGCCAGCGCACGTGGCCCCAGGCTTGCTGCAGGCCCGTCACTTGCACGCCACCGGCATCCCGCTGGCGCTGTCGGAGGGCTGTAGGGCCTTGTCCCACGCACTGGTGGACGCCATGCGCGCAGCCGGGCGCAGCATCTCGTTCGACCCCAACCTGCGCCCGTCGCTGTGGCCGGACCCCCGCACCATGGTGCGGGAGATCAACCGCCTGGCGGTCAAGGCCGACTGGGTCTTGCCGGGCCTGGAAGAGGGCCGGTTGCTGACCGGCCAGCATACCCCGGCAGACATCGCCGCTTTCTACCTCGACCAGGGGGTAGAGCTGGTAGTGATCAAGCTGGGCGACGCGGGGGCCTATTTCCGCAGCGCCAAGGGCGAAGGGCAGGTGGCTTCGGTGCCGGTCAGCCAGGTGGTGGACACCGTCGGCGCTGGCGATGCCTTTGCCGTGGGCGTGCTCAGTGCGCTACTGGAAGGCCGCGCAGTGGCCGGGGCGGTAGCGCGTGGCAACTGGTGCGGCAGCCGCGCCGTGCAGTCGCGCGGCGACATGGAAGGGTTGCCATTGCGCCATGAACTGGAGGCTCACGAACTGCGCATCAGCGCGTGAACAGCCGAACCGCGTCACCTGTTGCAACAAAAACAAAAAGCTCAGGAGAAACAAACCATGCAAAGCCAAAGCCTGGCACCGCGCCGCTGGTGGTACATCATACCGATCGTGTTCTTCACCTATAGCCTGGCGTACCTGGACCGCGCCAATTACGGTTTCGCTGCAGCTTCCGGCATGGCCGAAGACCTGCACATCACCCCCGTGCTGTCGTCGCTGCTGGGGGCGCTGTTCTTCCTCGGGTACTTCTTCTTCCAGGTACCCGGCGCCATCTATGCCGAAAAGCGCAGCGTAAAAAAGCTGATCTTCGTTTCGTTGATCCTCTGGGGCGGGCTTGCCACGCTCACCGGCATGGTCAGCAACGTGTACATGCTGATCGGGATCCGCTTCCTGCTCGGGGTGGTGGAGGCGGCAGTGATGCCGGCGATGCTGGTGTACCTGTGCCATTGGTTCACGCGTGCCGAGCGTTCGCGGGCCAATACCTTCCTGATGCTCGGCAACCCGGTGACGATCCTGTGGATGTCGGTGGTATCGGGCTACCTGATCAAACACTTCGACTGGCGCTGGATGTTCATCATCGAGGGCCTCCCGGCGGTCATCTGGGCATTTTTCTGGTGGCGCCTGGTGGACGACCGGCCGGCCCAGGTGAGCTGGCTGAGCGAGCAGGAGAAGGCTGACTTGCAGCAGGCGCTGGCGGCCGAGCAGCAGGGCATCAAACCGATGAAGAACTACCGCGAGGCGTTCCGTTCGCCGCAGGTGATCATCCTGGCGCTGCAGTACTTCTGCTGGAGCATCGGCGTTTATGGCTTCGTTCTCTGGCTGCCGTCGATTCTCAAGCAGGCGGCCAACGTCGATATCGTCCAAGCCGGCTGGCTGGCATCGGTGCCTTACCTGGCGGCCGTGCTGGCCATGGTCGGGGTGTCCTGGGCATCCGACCGCCTGCAGAAGCGCAAGCGCTTCGTCTGGCCGCCGCTGCTGATTGCTGCCGTGGCGTTCTACGGCTCGTATGCCTTGGGCACCGAGCACTTCTGGCTGTCGTATGCGCTGCTGGTGGTCGCCGGCGCTTGCATGTATGCACCGTATGGCCCGTTCTTCGCCATCGTCCCCGAAATCCTGCCAGCCAACGTTGCCGGCGGCGCCATGGCGCTGATCAACAGCATGGGCGCGCTGGGCTCTTTCGGCGGCTCGTGGCTGGTGGGCTACCTCAACGGCGCCACCGGTGGCCCGGGCGCGTCGTACCTGTTCATGTGTGGCGCGCTGCTCACCGCAGTGGCGCTGACTGCCGTACTCAATACCTCGCAGACATCTGGTCGAGCCAAACGCGGCAGCTCGCGCCTTGCCATGAATCATTAGGAAACCGCAATGAAAAAGCGAATCGTGCTGTACAAACGTCTGTCCGATGACCTGATGGCACGCTTGCACGAGCGGGTCGAGGTGACTTGGGTGGACACTACCCAGGCCGATGGCCTGGCCCGCTTGCGCGACGCCTTGCCGGGCGCCCATGGGTTGCTGGGCGCGAGCTTGCGCGTGGACGCCGGCCTGCTCGACCTGGCACCACAGCTGGAGGTCGTGTCCAGCGTTTCGGTGGGCGTGGACAACTATGACATTGCCGAGCTCAACCGGCGAGGCGTGATGTTGACCAACACACCTGACGTGCTCACCGAAACTACTGCCGACACGGGGTTTGCCCTGATCCTGGCGACTGCCAGGCGGGTAGTGGAGCTGGCGAACTGGGTGCGTGAAGGGCGCTGGCAGGCCAACCTGGGGCCCGCACAGTTTGGCAGTGATGTGCATGGCAAGACGCTGGGTATCGTCGGCATGGGCCGTATCGGCGAAGCCCTGGCCCGGCGTGCTGCGGCGGGCTTTGGTATGCGCGTGCTCTACCATAGCCGAAGCGCCAGGCCCGAAGTGGAGGCGCGTTATGCCGCGCGCCAATGCAGCCTGGATGAGCTGTTGCAACAGGCGGATTTCGTTTGCCTGACGGTGCCGCTCAGTGCCAACACCGAAGGCCTGATTGGCGCGCGTGAACTGGCGCTGATGAAGCCTGAGGCGATACTGGTGAACATCTCGCGTGGGCGCGTGGTGGATGAGGAGGCGCTGATCGAGGCGCTGCGGGCCCGGCGCATACGCGGGGCGGGGCTGGATGTTTTTGTGCACGAGCCGTTGGCGGTGGATTCGCCGCTGTTGCAGCTTGATAACGTGGTGGCGACACCGCATATCGGCTCGGCGACCGAGGAAACCCGTCAGGCCATGGCGCGGTGTGCGGTGGACAACTTGCTCAGCGCGCTGGCCGGTGAGCGGCCTGCGAACCTGGTTAATGAAGTGTGTGGTGCTTGAAATCAAGGGGCCGCGTTGCGGCCCATCGCCGGCAAGCCAGCTCCCACACGGACTGCGCAAGGCCCAAGCCACCAAAGATCTGTGGTAGCTGGCTTGCCTGCGATGGCCCAAGCCTTCAAAGACCTGTGGGAGCTGGCTTGCCGGCGATGGGCTGCGCAGCAGCCCCAGATACCATGCAGATCTAGCGACAATTACCGGCCTTTCGATAACCCGCTGCCTGCGCCTCTCCTTCGGTGGCGAAGCTGACCTGGTTCTTTGCCGCCACCTGGTTGTAGCCCGGGCAACCCACCGATAGGTGATAAACGTGGCTGTTGCGGTTGCCCAGCACCGCGCCTACCGACCCGGCACTGGCCAGGCTCGGCTTGGCCTCTGGCTTAGCCGCCTTGGCCGGCACCGCTTGCACCACACCAGCGCCTGCCGGCTTGTAGTCGGCTGTCCATTTGCGCTCGCCGGTCACGAACGGGTTGGCATGCCCCATGATCGCGGCAATGCGCCGGTCGCGCTCTTTTTCCCAGGCCGATACCGGGTGCTGCTTGTCCCAGGCCATCAACAACTGCTGTTGCTGGCGCGACATGCTCAACTTGTAACGGTCGAACATGTAGAACGTGGTGCGGGCTACCAGACCTTTCACTTCGTCACGCGGCTCCGCAGCGCGCTGGGCGAAATCGACCTTGGTGGTGCACTGGCCATATTCGCCGCTATTGCCGGCGACCATTCCATAATTGAAGTTGCTGCGGTCACCATTCACCTCACCCACGGCCGGGTACAGGTTGAACAGGTCGGCCTCCATGGCGCGGAACACCGGGTCGTCATCCACGCAGTGCTCGCGGCCGCCGTTCTTCCAGCACTGGCGCTGGTTGCCGAAGGTGTGCGCGGGCACGATATGTTCCCACTCGGTACGCTCGGCGCGGTTCTGCTGCTTGCGGGTCTGGTAACCGCAGGAGGCCGCATCAATGCGCCCGCCAGACTTGCCCACCCAAGTCCATTTGCAACCGCAGTACAGGTCGCCCATGGCACTGCTGGCCTGGTCCAGATAAACCTTCTGTTTGGCTACCACCTTGGCCTCGGTGAAGGTCGCAGGCGGGTTGGCCAAGGCGGGCAGGGTGAAGGAAAACACTAAGGTTACGGCGTAAAGCAGTGATTTCATGGGGAAAACATATTTCAGATTGGGGCGCGCATTGTAATGCTTTCGCCGTGGGTGACTAGCTCGCCTAGCCACCCCAGTGGTCGGTTCGGGTCGTTGCTGCCCATGCGGCTGAAGGTGTCAGAGTCGAGCATTTTCCGCGCCCAGCGCTACTTGAAGCCGGTCACCGCGTGGGGCACGTAAGGCGCCTGCAGCCGGGCCACTTCGTCTGTGCTCAGCTGCAGCCCCATTGCCGCCAGCGCATCATCCAGGTGCCCCGGTTTCGATGCACCGACAATCGGCGCTGATACGCCAGGTTTGCCCAACACCCACGCCAGCGCCACCTGGGCCATTGGCACGCCGCGTTCGCCGGCGATCTGCTCGACCACATCGATCACCCGGCCGTCTTCCAGCTCGGTCTTTTCATAGAACGACTGCCCGGACACATCGGTGCGCGTGCGCTCGGTCTGCAACCCGTGCGGCCGGGTCAGGCGGCCACGGGCCATCGGGCTCCAGGGCATCAGGCCAACGCCCTGGTCCAGGCACAGCGGGATCATCTCGCGTTCTTCCTCGCGGTAGATCAGGTTGAGGTAGTTCTGCATCGACACGAATCGGCTCCAGCCGTTGCTGGCCGCTACCTGCTGGGCCTTGGCGAACTGCCAGGCGTACATCGACGAGGCGCCGATGTAGCGCGCCTTGCCGGCCTTGACCACGTCATGCAGGGCTTCCATGGTTTCCTCGATGGGGGTGTGGTAGTCCCAGCGGTGAATCTGGTACAGGTCGACGTAGTCGGTGCCCAGGCGGGTGAGGCTGGCGTCGATGCTGGCCATGATTGCCTTGCGCGACAGGCCTTGCTCATTGGGGCGGGTGGCGCCTTCCCACATGTTGGCGGGGAAGAACACCTTGGTGGCGATCACCGTTTCTTCGCGGCGGGTGAATTCCCTGAGCAGTTTGCCAACGATGATTTCCGAGGTGCCGGCGGAATAGCTGTTGGCCGTGTCGAAGAAGTTGATCCCTTGCTCGACGGCGTGGCGGATGATCGGCCGGCTGGCGTCTTCGCCCAAGGTCCACGGGTGGGTGCCGGCATCCGGCTCGCCAAAGGTCATGCAGCCCAGGCACAGCCTGGAGATATCGAGCCCGGTACTGCCCAGTTTCACGTATTGCATCATCGTCTCCTTGAAAGGAACGTCATATCTGTAGGAGCAGCCTTGCGCTGCGAAGAGTCCAGTATTGGCAATGCATGTACATATCAGACAGGCCTTTTCGCAGCACAACGCTGCGTCTACAGGCGATGGGCCGCAAAGCGGCCCCGATTGCTTGACTGACTGGCATTCGCCCCGAAGGCTGGCCTCAATGCCCGCCCTTCATCCGCCGCGCCACCAGGTAGATACCCAGGCCGACCAGCGCCGTCGCAGCACCGATGTACCCGGTGCTGGTCCAGCCCATGCCTGCAGTGATCGCCATGCCACCCAGCCACGGCCCCAGCGCATTGGCCAGGTTGAACGCCGCATGGTTCGATGCCGCCGCCAGGCTTGGGGCTTCATGGGCAATGTCCATCAGGCGGATCTGCAGCGGCGCTGCCAGGGCAATCATGGTGCCTACCAGGGCAATGCCCAGCAGCAGGCTCCACAGTGCCTGCGCGGCAAAGGTGAAGAACAGCAGCACAGCAACCGACCACACCAGTACCAGCCCCACAGCGCGGAACTGCAGGCGGTCGAACAGTTTGCCGCCCGCGATGTTACCGACGATGCCGCCCACGCCGAATGCCGCCAGGCCGAATGGAATCCATTGCGGCGACGCCTGGGTCACCTGCAGCATGGTCGGTGCCAGGTAGCTGAACACGCAGAACATGCCGGCAAAACCGATCGAGGCGATGGCCAGTGCCATCCATACCTGCGGCAGGGCAAAGGCTTGCAGTTCCTTACGCGGGTCACTGCGCACTTCATCGTGACGTTGGGGCACGCAACGCCACACCAGCACCATGGTGCACAACGCGATGGCGCCCACCAGCACGAATGCCGAACGCCAACCGAAGTACTGGCCCAGCAGCGTGGCGACCGGGTTGCCAAGCAGCATGGCCAGGGTCAGCCCCATCATCACCCGCGCCACCGCACCTGCCCGCTGGTCCTTGGCCACCATGCTCGATGCCACTACCGCGGCGATGCCGAAGTAGGCGCCGTGGGGCAGGCCGCTGATGAAGCGGAACGCGACCAGGCCACCGAATGAGGGCGCGAAAGCGGTTGCCAGGTTGCCGAGGGCATACAGCAGCATCAACAGCAGCAGCATGTGCTTGCGCAGCAGCTTGGCGCCGAGAATCGCCAGCGTGGGGGCACCGACCATGACCCCCAGCGCATAGGCACTGATTGCATGGCCCACTTGCGGTTCGCTCAATTGCAGGTTGCTGGCGATGTCGGGCATCAGGCCCATGATGGCGAACTCGCCGGTGCCGATGGCGAAGCTGCCCAGCGCCATGGCCGCTTCCATCTTGGCGACGATGCTTTTACTGGGGAGAGGGGGGTGTTCCTGGACTGACATCTGGATCCTTATTGAAACATGCTGAAACGTTCAAGGTGGGATCATAGTCAATCTGTGACTGCAACGTCGAGGAAGCGCCGAGCTTCCTCGCATTTCGGCTGGCGTCCGGTGCGTATCAACGGGTTATTGGCTTTGGGCGCTGCCTTGGGATTTTCATCATCCAGGGGAACTCGCGGCAAACAATACGAACCGCAATCACAATGTCAGCTTCTTGCTGAACTTGGTCTCCATCACAATGTGCGAAGCCGTATGGGTCACGCCCTTGATCATGTTGATACACGTCAGCTCGGCATTCAGCTCGCCCAGGGTGTGTGTGGTCAGGTGGATGATGAAATCCATTTCGCCCGACACCGCATACACCGCCTGCACCGAGTCCATCTTGCGCAAGGTGGTCATCACGTCGGTGTAGCTCTTGTTGCTGCACGAGGTCATGGTGAAGCAGTTGATCACCTGCTGCAGCTTGTCCTGGTCGATGCGCACGCTGTAGCCGGTGATCACCCCGGCGTTTTCCAGGCGGTTGATGCGCTCTTGCACCGCCGAGCGCGATACGCCCAGCTTGCGCGCCAGCGACGCGGTGGGCTCGCGGGCGTTGGCCTGCAGCAGCGCCAGCAATTGCCTGTCCTTTTCGGTGAGTTTGAACAGTGCGCCGGGGGGGAGGGCGTCCATGGCAGTTCCTGGTTGTCGTTCTAGTTGCTGTGCTGCGCGCGGGCTTCCTGGAACTTGTCCATCAGCTTAAGCCCGGCATACACGGTCTGGGCCGCGGCCGGCCCGAATGGTCCGCCGTTCCATTGCAGCCCATAGGCGTCGAACAGGCGGTAGCGGTCGGTTTCGCCGCAGACCGCCTCGGCGACCACTCGCGCGCCCACGGGTGCGGTGTTCATACCATGGCCCCCAAATGAAGTACAGGCCCACAGCCCCGGGCCCAGCGGGCCGATGTGCGGCATCTTGTGGCGGGCGTAGCCCATCAGCCCGGACCAGGCCTTGGCAATTTTCAGGCCCTGCAACTG